>ENA-UEQE01002399-UEQE01002399.1-human-gut-metagenome-genome-assembly--contig:-NODE-2399-length-13509-cov-6.768761_pt1 | contig 13509 bp, 17 predicted proteins | sample MGYA00242934_ERZ507935 | MGnify/ENA primary metagenome ERZ507935 (study PRJEB26167, sample SAMN06115423) | human gut metagenome | host: Homo sapiens | place: China:Anhui | collected 2015-03-30... | reverse complement strand
GGCAATGTGCAGGAATATGGGTATTGTATAAATGTAGATGACAGATTAACAGTAGCATTTACACATAATGGAAAGTATGTTTTCAGATACCCTTATGGAATATTAAATTCAACTTTTAGAGGGGTAGATGCATATATAGTTTCGCAAAACAATATATGGCGTCAAACAAATTATAAAAACTTTGTTTATAGCACCACAAAAGGTAATGTTTTAATAATTGAAGACGTAAGCAGATATGATACAGATTAAATTAGACGGTGTAAAAGTCGAAACCATCTATTATGGGAAATATAAAAAGGAGAGATGGATAGAGGTAGAATCTATCCCATCTCCCGAAGAGATACCCGGAAAAATACCCGTGATGTATTACCGGAACGGGGTGATAGTCTATGAATACGAGGAAGCACCGGAAGCGACGGAGGACGGCACGGAAACACCTCCCGTACCAATGGACTACGGAGAAACGGTAAACGGATTGATACGTCGGAAATATACCTTGTCGGAGGAGTTGGCCATACTGCGACAGCGGGACACGAAGCCCGATGAGTTCGATGCTTATAACGCCTATGCGGAATCCTGCAAAGAGGAAGCTATATCGTTAATCGAAAAACAGAAACATTGATATGGGAGGGATAAACGAGGCTACGGAGGTGGCCAGAGGGATAAGCGAACAGGGGTTCTTGGTGATGACCGCAGCATTCTTCTTGGTGTTGTCGGCCATGATGATGGTGGCCTGCTTCAAGTGGTTCAAATCGATTATCACCAAGAGCATGGAGGATTACGGCGAATCCCTGAAAGAGCTTATCGAAAAGACGAACGACCAGAATAACATGCTGTCCGACATATCGGAAGGTCTTAGACCGGAAACGCAGCTTCGGATAAAGAACATGACGAGTGAATTTTTCAACCTTTCCGCCAGACGGGTTTTGGAAATTATCGAACAAGTTAGGAAGGAAAACCATATATCCGACAGGAATAGGACGCATGAAAAAATTATCGGAAATCTCACGAATCAGTACGAGGACAGGAACAGCCGTTTCGACTACTTTACCTATCGGGGTAAACGTCTTTCATGTTATACCAATCCTGAATGGATAGACTGGGTGGCAGAGGTTGTCGAGAACGAGATATATGCCCATACGGTGAACGATGACAGGGCTAAAACCAATGTATTTTCTGTCTATGACCGTATCAAGCTCGATTTTTATCACCGATTAAATAACGAATAATATGAAGAAAATTTTGGAGAGAATCAAAGGGTTGTTATTGTCTATTCCCCACGACAAGCTGCTGCATTTTATCGCAGGAGGTGTCATCGCCTCTTTCTTCGCCATCGTAATAGGTGCGACGGCGGAATATTGTGTGCTGTTCTCTGCCATAGCGGGCTGTATCAAGGAGGCTGTCGACGAGTGGAGGAAGCCGGGGGCTTGGTCGTATGCCGACTTGCTGACGACCATTTTGGGCGGGTTTCCCATACAGCTGTTTGTATGGATTGCGTGAAAGATTGAATGATTTATAACCCGGCGACGGGAAAGCGTTCTTTGACTTCTTGGAATCACCGTTTGATTTATCGTAAAAAAGTATAAGAATTGGTTGCATGTTACGATATTTTTTGTTACTTTGCAACAAGATGATAAGCGATACCTATAAATACGATAGCGTTACGGTTGCAAACTATATCATTGCGTTTGCTAACCAGAATAAGTTTTTCATTAACATGACTAAGCTTCAAAAGTTGTTGTATATAGCTTATGGAGTATATCTTTACGTAAAGAACGAACGCTTGACAAACGAGCACCCTCAGGCTTGGCCGTATGGTCCGGTTTTCCCGACCACTCGAAATAAATTGATAAAAAAGGATTTTTCAGAAATTTCCCTTTCTGATGAAAACCTTGAAAAAATAGCCCGTGATTCCGAAATGGAATCTCTGATGAAACTGGTCTTTGGCAGCTATGGTTCTAAAACTGCCGCCTATCTGACGGAATGGTCTCACAAGCCCGGTTCTCCGTGGGATAGGACCGTTAAGCAGCCTTCATTCAGTTGGGGGGATAGAATCCCGGATAGTTATATCCAAGAGTATTTTAAGACACTAATTTCTCCCAAAGCATGACTAAACAGAAAGATTCTTTTAGCGGCTTGGATTTACGTAGTGAGAATGGTGTCCATATTTCTCCAGACTCAAATTTGGGCGATATAGACGACAAGAATTTATCCGAACAAATACGGGAGCGATATTCACAAGATACACAATTTCGTAAACATTTGGCCAGATGGGTCATGTGGATTATCCCCATATGGTTATTCATAGTAATTGCCATTCTTGTATTTTGCGGGATCGGATTATTTTCATTGGGACCGGAAATATTGATAGCTCTACTGGCTACGACAACTATCAATGTATTAGGTTTAGCCAATATCGTATTAAAGGGTATTTTCCCGAACAGAAAAAAATAAACATTGCTCACATGGATACAAAAGGTTCATTCCCCTATGTCCAGAACTCGTCCGATACGGATTCTCAACCTCCGATACCGGCTGATTATTCTCCAAAATTCGATGAAAGTTATTTAAATTCTTTAATCGAAAAGGCTTATCCTCGTCTAAAAGATGTCGACCCTGTACAATGGCTCGATGAATTGAGGAGAGAGGATTGATAATGCCTTCGGCCTACGTTTGTCCCATTTTCAATAACGGATAAGCCTAACCCTAAGGCTACTCTCTCATACATTCGTTACAAGCGGTGATTCTAAAAAGTCACCGCTTTTTTTGTCGCCAAAAATGAAGAATGGATATGAAATACTTCACGATGAAAGAACTCACAAAGAGTTCGACGGCCGATAAACTGGGTATAGACAATACCCCTACTCCCGAAGCGTCGGCCCAGTTGTCGAACCTTGTCACCCATGTTTTAGACCCTTTGCGGGAGATGTACGGAAAGGCGATAACCGTCAATTCGGGCTACCGTTGTCCCAAACTCAATGCCGCCGTGGGTGGTGCGAAAAACAGCCAGCACATGAGGGGCGAGGCGGCGGATATAACGGTAGGGAGCAAGACGGAGAATAAGAAACTGTTCGAGCTTATACGGGATAACCTTCCCTTCGACCAGCTTTTGAATGAGAGCGATTACAGTTGGGTGCACGTGTCTTATGTGTCGAAATCGAAGAACCGGAAACAAATACTGAGCTTATGAGACATGTACCTCTTTTCATCATTACTATTTTGCTAATGTCCGCAATATGGTCTTGCCGTTCGGTGAAGTATGTGCCTATTCCTTCGAAATCAGATATAAAAGATTCTGTAAATATAATCGATTCTCTGATTCTACGCTATGAAACAAGAACGATAGATTCGATATTTATCAAGGATTCAACTGTCATTGTACAGGATAATGAGGGGAATGTAATCAAGGAAAAGTACTATCGTGAAACGGAGCGATATAGAAGCCTTGAAAGAGATTTTAACGAGCTTAAACGGAAATATGAAGAATTGAAAAAGGAGAAGACGGACAGCATACAAGTACCCTACCCCGTCGAGGTAGTAAAGTACAAGACTCCCCGATGGTGCTGGTGGGCTCTCGGTGTCATTGTCTTGCTGCTTGTCCCTTACATCGTGAAATGGATAACAAAATTGAAAGGACTGGGTTTCTTGATATAATTTGATTTACGACTCCTTCCGGGGCTTCGGAGTATAAAGGAAAGCCTCAATCTCTTGCTGCTCTTCCAAAACGAACAAGAGACAACATCACGGGGAATGTTACGAGGCTTTCACAGCCTTTAAACAGGAACGTGATGTTTTTTATTGTGTCAACAATCTATAATTTAACAAATATTTAAAAGGCAAGAGATATGAAAACCAATGAAATCTTTGAACACGTCTTGCAAATCGTTTGCGAGGAATGTGAGCTGTGTTACGGCGAATTGATCAACGGTGCGAACAAAAATGCGGTAGACGCACGTTGCCTGCTCATCTGTGCGTTGGTATCGCTCGGCTTCTCCGAGGAGAACACCGCCGCTTATCTTTCCATGACCCGACAGGGAGTGAACAAATTGAAAAACAGCCTGAAACAGCGGTGTTCGGGAAGTTTTATTCTGACAACGACAAATCAACGGGTCAGCAACAGGATAGCCACCGAAATCCGAGGATAGCAACGGCAATAGCCATACGTTTGTATGCGGCCGATATTGGCCGTAACCATCAATTATATCTATATGGAAAGAACGTATGTTTTCAATCAAGATCCCAATGGTGGCGGAAGCAAGTTCGACATCATGGCTTTATTGCCCAACCTGATGGGCGGTAAAGGGGTCGATCCCGGACTCTTGGCCCTTCTCAATCAGGGAAGGAACAATCAGGACGCTTGGGGCGGAGGCATGTGGTGGATTTGGATTATCCTGCTGTGGTTCTGCTGGGGCGGTAACGGATTCGGAGGTTTTGGCAACCGGGGCGGGCTTCCTGCCGAGTTGAACGGCGATGTCGGACGTGAATACCTGATGTCTGCCATTCAAGGGAACGGTAATGCCATCAACCAACTCGCTTCGTCCTTGAACTGCTCTACCCAACAGTTACAATCAGCCTTGTGCAACATTCAGGGCTTGATTCAAGGTGTCGGCAACCAAGTGGGCATGTCCGCACAACAGATCATCAACAGCATTCAATCGAGTAATTGTACGCTGGCGACTCAAATCGCAGATTGCTGCTGCAAGACGCAAAACGCAATCGAGAGACAGGGATATGAAACCCGTATCGCCACCTCGGAACAAACCCACTCCCTCGTGGACAGCGGCAATGAGAACACTCGTGCCATTTTGGCGAAGCTGGATTCTATCCAAACTCAGGCTTTACAGGACAAGATCACCGCTTTGACGGCAGAGAAGGCTACTTTGGCGGCTGAAATCTCCCAACGGAACCAGAATGCGACCATTCTCAATGCGGTAGGGCAACAGATTGCTCCCCTAGCTGCCGGTTTGCAGGCTCTCCAAAGCGATGTGGACGGCATCAAGTGTAAATTGCCCAATACCGTTCCCGTGGTATATCCGAACATTCAGGCTGTAAACACGGACTTGTGCCGGGCTGCCGCTTATGGTGCTTATGCGGGCGATGTCGCATACGGACGCAGCGGTTACGGATGCGGTTGCAACAACTACTGGGGTTAATTCCAGTAAGAAAGGAGGTATATATGTGGCCTAACTTTTTTACAGGGTTTCCCTTTCCGTTCCCGACGCTGGGCAGGGCGAATTTCAACACGCTGCCCACGGTGGCGGTGACGGTCGGCACGGAGAACGTTACTTTGGAACTTCCAAACCATGCGTTCCGTAACAGGGACTATGTGGGAGGATTCTATATCAATCTCCGTCAGGCGATACCCGCCGGAACGACCGCAACGCTTCCCATTCTCATCGGGACGAACGGGGACACGAGACCTCTGCTGGCTTACAACAACGAGCCGGTGACGGTAGAGAATATCGCCGGTACGGGGATCTATGAAATCCATTACAACAAGTACACCAACGAAGTGTACCTTGTCAACGGTGGGTACAGACCTACTACGGCGACGGCGGCAACCAACATCGCTGCCAAAAGCAAATAATTAACACGGGGCTGCCTTTTATCGGGCAGTCCCATTAAATCAAAAAAACTATGTTTCAGAATCTTCGAGCAAACAACCAGTTATTTATCCTTCATAAGGACGAAAATCCCTTAGTGGATATAGGCTCCGTCGTCAGCGTTTCGGCTGCGAAGCCCAAATACCCCATGCCGACACCTATCGGTCAGATACCCCAGATGGAAATGGTGGTGGACGTGGTGGTCTGCGTGAACGGGCAGAACACGACGTTCCAGAACTTGCCGGCAGGGGCGGACATCGCTGACTTCGGGCAAAACGGCAACATCGTCATATCTTGTTCCAGAGAGGCCATGAACTCGGAAGTGTCGGCTATCCGGCAAAAGAGCTTGGACGAACTGAACCGGCGTAATTACCACGAGAACGTGATTGCCGGGTGCGACAAGATATTGACAGTTTTGAATCCCGAATTTGCGGAGAAGCAAAGGCAGGAGCAGGAGATTGCCACCCTCAAAGGGCAGATGTCCGAAATGAGCAGAAGCATGGCCGACCTAATGGCCATGAACAAAAAACTGATGGAACAGCTCGGTGTTGCTGAAACTAAAAACAAAAAGTAATATGGGAATGTGGTCAATATTAGAAGAAGGCCGTGGATATGAAGGATTCAATGAACGCGGCGGTAGAGAGCTCGAAATGGCCTACAAGGAAGGTTGCGAGCACGGCTACAAGAAAGGCTATGAAGCTGCCATGCGGGAAATGCAGGGCGGCGATATGGGCTTCCGTGGCAATAATGGCGGCAGTTACGGCGGCGGGAATTATGGCGGAGGTTCTTCCGGTGGAATGAACAACCGTTATGCTCCCGGTTATCCTCCTTCGTACTATGACGAAATGGGGGAACGCAGACGCAGACGGGCCAACGGCGAGTTCTATTAATCGGGAGGGGAGAAATCCCCTCTCTTTTCAAAAACATAAAAAAGCAGTGTTATGAACCAACGATTAGACATTTATGATATTTTCCCCTCCGGCATGACGGAGTACCTTTCCCGATACGGCTGGCACTTCTCCAAGAACATGTGTGAGTGGGCGGTTTCCAGAATGAAGGCCGAAAACAAGGCCACCGGAAAGAAGGAGGAGATAAAAGCCCTTTCGAAAGAAGACGTGGAGGTCATCTTGACACAGGCGGGCGTGAAGTTGGAAAAGGCCAAAGGGTACGACCATGTATTTGTCGCCAATATGGGTAAGGCCGACTATTTGAAATCATCGATTCCCGACGATACCCATTTGGCTCTGTTTGTAAAGGACTATATCGACGACCCTGACGGTTACGACGGGTTGCCATTTACACGTTTCTATGCCGACTGTATAGGTTCGGGTACTCCGATCATGTGGGAAAATATGTTATAAAACATGATTGTTCAGGATTTCTACATAGCGAAATACGACTGGCACGTAAGGGTTTTTTACGCCGTTACCACCTACTGGACAAACACCATACTCCGGGAGCTGGAAAGGATCGGTTGTACGGGGAATAATCTGGAAAATGCTTTCAGAAGTTTGTCGTCCGGTAACTTGAATACAGGACTTACATATTCCAATTTCGAGCATCGACGGACGGTGATGGTAATTGCCATGACGACGAGTCCCGAACAGTTCCAAAACTCTTGGGACCATGAAAAGGGGCATTTGTGCAGGCATATATCCCGGACGTTCGGCATTGACCCTTACGGGGAGGAAGAACAGTACCTTCGGGGATATATCGGGCAGAAGATGTTCCCCGTGGCGAAGAAGTTCCTATGTGAGTGTTGCAGAAATAAATTAATTCGGGAAATACATGGAGATAGCTAAAATCATACAAGCCATCTGTTCCGGAAAGTCGAGGAAGGAGATGAGAATCGGCCCGCAGTTCGCTCCCGGCTCCAATTCCCGTAACATCAAACCGCACCCGTTCATACTGCCGACACAAATCCTGCAACAAAACGGCCAGTTCAACCGTCTCTGCCCCCCGGCACAGAATATCCTCGTCATGCCGCGAAAGAAACAGCAAATGTTTTATCAGCATACTGATACGTCGGCTCTCATCTGCGATGCGCCGCAACGCCTCTTCGTATTCCTCTGCCGGACGTCGTTTCAGCAAACAGATTTCACACTCCCCCTGAATTGCGGTCAACGGATTGTTCAATTCATGCGAAGCGTTGCTGATAAAAGCCTTCTCGGCCTGAAAAGCCGTGTCCAAGTGGTCCAACATCTCGTTCAACGCACGAATGAGCTCATCCCATTCATCTTTATTCCCGAAGGTCTCTAACCGGACATTCAGATTGTTGACACGTATGCGCTTCAAATCTTTCAGTAAATGTTGCAAAGGAAGGAGAATCCGGTTGGCATACACCTTTCCGATGAGGAAGACCAAGCCGCAACTCACCGCCAACAGGAGAAACGCCAACATCAATATATGTTTCTGTATGTCCTGCCCATAATGGTTGGAAGCCATCACCAGAACGACAAAGTTTCCTTCATTGTCCGGATAATAAAGAGCCGCGCCCCGCAAACGCCCATAAACGAACGTGACCGGTTCATTTTTGAAAAGCCGAGCCTGCTGATGGCGGTCGAGGTACTTCGCTAAGGTGTCTGCCGCGGCCGTCACACTGTCGGCATTCAGCAAGATTTCATAAGCCTGGGGCAGGAGTTCGTCATACTTCTGCTGTATTTCCCGGTAACGAGATTCGTCCACCTCATCCTTTTCCCAATACTTTTGAGCCGTCAGATAAGCCTTTTCCGAAAGATACGAATCATACACCTTATTTATATATCTCAATGTAAAGAGATAGAACACCAGTACTATCAGCGCGATGGCACCGACGGTAATCACGGTATAAAACAAAGCAATCTTCGACCCGATCTTCATCCTTCCTCCTTCCCGGCTTTACTGTACCCCCATGATATACCCCATCCCGACAATCGTGCGGATAAGCTTGACCTCAAAATCACGGTCTATCTTGTTCCGGAGATAGTTCACATAAACGTCCACCACATTGGTATTCGTATCGAAATTCTTGTCCCACACGTCTTTCAAGAGTGTCAGACGAGAAAGCGCCACCCCTTGATGGGTCATGAAGTATTCCAACAGGCGATATTCCTTGACGGTGAGTTCTATCACCGTATCCCCGCGCCGTGCACGGCGGGTGTCGCAATCCAACACGAGGTCGTGACACCAAAGTTGCCTGTCCGGACGTTCTTTTCCCCGCCTCAACAAAGCCTTGATACGTGCTTCCAGTTCTTGGAAACTGAACGGTTTCACCAGATAGTCGTCTGCCCCGGCATCCAACCCCTTTACAATATCCTCGGTCGTACCCAACGCCGTCAGCATGATGACCGGCGTATGGTACCCCTCCTTCAAACGGAACTGCCGACAAACCTCAAGCCCGTCCATCTTCGGCATAATGACATCCAACACAAGCAAATCGAACACTCCTTCCTGCAACATGGCCCATGCCGTGCCTCCGTTGTGTGCCACTTGTACTTCATGCCCGAACTCCTGCAAGCCCCGCCTGATGAACGAAGCGATGTTCTGTTCGTCTTCCGCCAATAGTATTTTTGCCATAATCTTCGCATCCATGGGATTTCATCTGCAAATATACGGATTTTGCATGTCACAAACTCCTTTGCTTCAGATTTCCGTTCTTATCATACAACATTTTACCATAGACAAACTCTACAATCAAAGGAAATACGAACAGGGCAAAGAAAGTAGCTCCCACCAGACCGCCGATGATGACTATGGCCAACGGGCGTTGCGACTCCGAACCGATGCCATGGCTCACGGCTGCCGGCATCAGGCCGATGGCGGCCATCGCAGCCGTCATGACCACCGGACGGACACGTGAACGCACACTTTCTTTCACAGCACACGACAACGCCAACCGTTCTTTCAGGTTATGCTTGATATCCGAAATCATAATCACGCCGTTCTGGATACAGATACCGAACAAGGCGATGAAACCGATACCGGCCGAAATCGAAAAGTTAAACCCAGTAGCCCACAATGCCACAATACCTCCCGCAGCCGCAAAAGGTACATTCAACAGTACCAGACCGGCATCCCGAGCATTGGAGAACAAAATGAACAGGATGACGAAAATGATGGCGATACTTACCGGGACCACTTGCGACAAACGTTTCGTGGCTCGCTGCTGGTTCTCGAAATCCCCGGTCCATTTCAAACTGTACCCTTCGGGCAAACGGACGGAGGCATTCACCTTCTCCTGCGCTTCGGCCACGGCTGTTCCCATATCCCGGCCACGTACCGAGAACTTCACGGCACAAAAACGTGCATGATTGTCGCGGAAAATCAACAACGGGCCGGTAATGGTCCTTATTTCCGCCAATTCCTTGATGGGTATCATCGTCCCATCCATTGTCGGTACGAGTATTTTCCCGATTTCTTCCTCATCCTGCCTGAATTCCGGTTTATAACGTACCATGATATTGAACTTGCGTTCATCTTCGTACAACAACGAAGCCGACTTTCCGCCGATGGCCATTTCGATTATGGCCTGCACATCCTCTTTGGACACCCCGTAACGTGCCAGACGTCCCTCGTCCAATTCTATACGCAACTCCGGTTGCCCGATGTTCCGAATCACTCCCAAGTCCTCAATCCCTTCTACCGTAGCGAGAATCTTGTCGATTTCCATGGCAATCTTTTCCGAACGGTACAAATCCTTCCCGAATACCTTCACGGCAATGGAGCCTTTCACCCCCGAAGCCGCCTCTTCCACATTATCCGTAATGGGTTGGGAGAAATTGAAGTCTATGCCCGGGTACATCGAAAGGTCTTCCTGCATCTTCTCGATCAGTTGCATCTTGTCCAATCCGCTCTCCCACTCTTTTTCGGGATAAATGTCCACGTGGAATTCGATATTATAGAATCCCGTCGCATCCGTACCGTCGTTCGGTCGTCCGGTTTGGGAAAGCACCTGTTTCACTTCGGGATAAGCGGCCAGTCTGGCCCGCATCTTGTTGGCCAGTTGTACCGACTCGTTCAGCGAAATGCTCTGTGGCAGAGTGGCACGGATATAAATGGACCCTTCATTCAACTGGGGCAGGAATTCCGTCCCCAACAAAGTAAACATCCACAGACCGCCCACGGCCACGATACCGGCAATGCCGACGGACATTTTACGACGGGCATGGCATTTGTCGAAGAAGGCCACGGATTTCCCGTTGATGAAACGCACAAAGAAGTTGTTCTTCTCGCGCACGTTCCGTTTCAGCAACATGGACGACATGACCGGCACCAAGGTCAACGTGAACAACAAAGCTCCCAACAAAGCGAATCCCAAGGTGTATGCCAACGGGGAGAACATCTTCCCTTCCACTTTCTGGAAGGAGAAGATAGGTATCAGCGCAGTGATAATAATGAGTTTGGAGAAAAACACGGCACGGGCTTTCTCTTTGGCCGTCTGCCGGATAAGCCCCATTTTCGACATCAGGTTGAAAGTAGGCATCCCCACTTCTTTGGCTTTCCGGTCAAGTGCCACGAATATCCCTTCCACCATGACGACCGCCCCATCGATAATAATACCGAAGTCTATGGCCCCCATAGAGAGCAGGTTGGCCGACATGCCCATGACCCGCAAACAAATAAAAGCAAACAGCAGGGCCAAAGGTATCACCACGGCCACGACCACCGTCGTACGCCAATCGGCCATGAATATCAACACGATGAATGTCACCAACAAGATTCCTTCGACCAGATTGCGCGACACGGTATGGACGGCCAGATTCACCAGGTTTTCCCGGTCGTAGAACGTCACGATCTGCACGTCTTCCGGCAAGACCTCCTTGTTAATATACTCTATCTTGGCTTTCAACGCGTCGATGACTTCAGCCGGATTCTCGCCTTTCCGCATGATAACGATACCCTGCACGACATCATCTTCGGCCATACGCCCCACTTGCCCCAAACGGGGCAGGCATGCCTCATGCACCTCGGCCAGATGCCTGACCAACACGGGGGTGCCGTGGATATTTTTCACTACGATGTTACGCAGTTCTTCCATGTCGTTAATCAACCCGATACCCCGCACGACATACGCTTGCGAACTTTTCGTAATGACATCGCCGCCCACATTGATATTGCTATTGGCTATCGCCTGATACAGCTCCAAAGACGTAATCCCGTAGTTTTTCAGTTGATGGGGATTGACGCTTACTTCGAATGTTTTCACCTCGCCGCCGAAGCTCACGATGTCCGCCACACCGGAGACGGCCCGCAAATTACGCTCTATCACCCAATCCTGCAAAGTCTTCAATTCGCGCACGTCTCGCTTCTCGCTGCGCAACGTATAACGGAATATCTCCCCCGTCGGACCGTAAAGCGGTTGTACCTCCGGTGTCACGCCGTCCGGCAAGTCTGCATCATTCAACAGGTTATACACTTGTTGGCGCGCCACGAAATCATCCACGTCATCTTCAAACATCACATGGAGGACCGAAAGCCCGAAAAGCGTAGTGGAACGTATATCCGTTTTGTTTTGTACCGAATTCATGGCGATTTCGATAGGAATCGTGATGAATTTCTCCACTTCTTCGGCACTCCGCCCCGGCCATTGGGTAATCACCGTCACCTTGGTATTGGTCACGTCCGGGAACGCATCGATAGGGGTATGCTTGAATGACACAATCCCCGCTATCACGGCCACGGTGGTACAGAAAAATATGAAGAACTTGTTCTTCAGCGAAAAAGCCACGATGTTATCTATGAACTTGTGCATACTCCTTCCTCCCGACTAACCTGCATTCAATGCATTATAAACCAACAACACGTTACGGTTCAGGACGCGCTCGCCCGCCGTCAACCCGGAGGATAGGTAGCAGACCTCATCCGAGTGCAGGTACACCTCCACTTCTTTCACCGCCAAACGGTCGTCCGATGCCACCGTAACCACATAATAGCGGCCGTTCTCGAAGACCAAGGCATGCGAAGGGACACACAGCCGTTCCTTGCCCGTCCCCCGTCCGCAGACTCGGACCTGGGTAAACATGCCCGGCTTCAGCTTATAATCGCGATTGTCCAACTTCACCCTCACGCTCATGGTCTTGCTCTCCTCGTCCAACATATTATATACCTTGTCTATCTTCCCGGCAATGACATCCTCCGGATAGGCCAACGTGGTGATACGCACCGAATCGCCTTCGCCTACCTTACTGATGTCGCTTTCATATACGTCTGCCATCACCCATACGTTTTCCAATCCGGAAATCGTGAACATTTTCTCACCGTCGTCCGAGCGTAACTGTTCTTCGGGATTGACATGCTTCTCCACCACGAACCCGGAAAGCGGAGCCTTGACCTGATAATTGGCCCCGTCCGACACATGGTAAATCGAAAAGACTTCAGCCAGTCTCTCCGCCTCGGCTTCGGCCTCGCCCACTTCCTTGCGTGCCTGCATGACATCCTTTTCAGAAGCCATTCCGGATGCCGCCATATCCTGCACGGAATGCAGATTACGGCGGACAAGAGCCAACCGATGTTGCGATTCTTTGCGTTGTTTCTCATACTCGGCCACTTCGCCGCTACGGATGACGGCCAACACGTCTCCCTGGCGCACGTAATCCCCGATTTCGGCCCGTACTTCCACGACCGTCCCTCCGAATATAGGATAAACCTGCGCCACCTTTTCCGGATTGAAAGCCACCCGTCCGGTCAACGTCAATTCATCCGCCACCGGCCGGCAACAGACCGTATCAACAGACACCACACGTTTCAAACTGTCCGTAAGAAACATTCCCGGCTCTTCCGTACCGGCCACCTGTGCAGAACGGGAACAAGCCCCTGCCAATACTCCTAAACTTATAAGAAAAAATATACGGTTCATGCTTTTCAAAATTTAAAGATCGTACGTCCTACAACCGTGTTCAGGTTCTCCATTGCCCCGAACACATCCCGC
>ENA-UEQE01002395-UEQE01002395.1-human-gut-metagenome-genome-assembly--contig:-NODE-2395-length-13533-cov-8.056183_pt1 | contig 13533 bp, 13 predicted proteins | sample MGYA00242934_ERZ507935 | MGnify/ENA primary metagenome ERZ507935 (study PRJEB26167, sample SAMN06115423) | human gut metagenome | host: Homo sapiens | place: China:Anhui | collected 2015-03-30... | reverse complement strand
GGGGAAACTTTCTCCAGAAAGTTTCCCCTCCCCCTCCCCAGTTCTCCAGTTCCCCTACGCCCCTTCCTCACGCCTCTTGTGATAAGCGTGCTGGATAAAACGTACGAGGTCGCCCTTGCGGGCAGCCCAGTCGGGGGCGACGAGCTCGCCGGGGGCCGGATCGGCGACGACGCGGTGGATGATGATGTCGGGGCGGAGTTCCGTAAGGGCATCCACGGCAAGCTCGATGTAGGCGCCCTCCGTCAGCGGGACGTAGCCGCCGGAACGGTAGGCCCGCTCAAGCGTCGTGTTCCGGCAAACATAGACGTTGTGCAGCTTGACCCCCTGGACGGGCAGGGCGTTGAGGCGGCGGACGGTGGCGTGTACGTCGTCCGGCGTTTCTCCGGGAAGGCCGAGCATGAGGTGCGCGCAGACCTGCACGTCGGTTTTTTCCGCCAGTTCGATGGCCCGCGCCGAGGCCGCCGCGTCGTGCCCCCGGTTGATGCGCCGCAGGGTGGCGTCGTTCAGGGTCTGAACCCCAAGCTCAAGCCATTTTTCTTTCCACGGCGCGGCTCCGAGGAGAGCCATTTTTTCGGCGTCGAGGCAGTCGGGCCGGGTTCCCACGGAAATCCCGGCGAGATCGGGCAGGGTGCGGAAAATCTCCAGCATCGCCGCAAGCCGCGAGGCGGGGCCGTAGGTATTGGAAAAAGATTGCAGGTACGCGAGGAACAGCGAGGCCCGGTTGGACTTGCGGAAGTGTTCGCGCCAGTATTCCCATTGGGCGGGGAGGTTCATCCCGGCAAGGCCGAGCCCGGAGCCGGAACCTATGGCGTTGCAGAAGGTGCAGCCCGCGCGGGAGAGCGTCCCGTCACGGTTGGGGCAGCTTGCCCCGGCGTCGAGGGGGATCTTCTGGACCCGCTGGCCGAAGCGTTGGCGGAGATGGACGGTGAACGTGTTCCATGTATGCATCAAAACGGGCCTTTCGGTCGGACAGCCGCCAACGCGGTGGCGGTACATTTATTTTGACCTTGATTGTTATACATTGAAAATATTTACTATATGTTGTAGTTTGCCAAAACCGTCGGGAGCTTGCTCTTGACAGCGGGGCGTTTTTGGCCCAACACTTCGCGACTGAACTAAGCTACCTGCAAAATGGAAAGCTGAAAAGAGCGTGCGGTTTCTGCAAACGAACCGGCGCGCCAGTTCCCTCCGGCTCTCCTAATTTCCACTTCCGGTACTGATTGAAGATCGACAGATCTTGTTTGGCCCATAGAGAAGACAAGTGAGCAATCCTGTATGCCAAAACTCGTGAATTTCATTCTCGGCGCGTTTTCCAATGATCTCGCCATCGACTTGGGAACCGCCAATACCTGCGTGTACGTGAAGGGGCAGGGCATCGTCCTGCGCGAACCCTCCGTCGTCGCCGTCAAGAAGGACTCTCGCGGCAACAGCGTGGTGTTGGCCGTCGGTCAGGACGCCAAGCGCATGCTTGGGCGTACCCCGGGCAATATTCAGGCTATCCGCCCCATGAAGGACGGGGTCATCGCCGATTTTGAAGTGACCGAAGCCATGCTTCGCCATTTTATCTCTAAGGTGCACAATTCCCGCCGCCACCTTGTCCGTCCCCGGATCATGGTGTGCGTGCCTACCGGCATCACGCAGGTGGAAAAGCGCGCGGTGAAGGAATCCGCCCAGAGCGCGGGCGCCCGCGAAGTCTATCTTATTGAAGAGCCCATGGCCGCCGCCATCGGCGCCAACCTCCCGATTCAGGAGCCCACCTCCAACATGGTGGTGGACATCGGGGGCGGCACCACGGAAGTCGCGGTCATCTCCCTGTCGGGCATCGTGTATTCCCGCTCGGTGCGCGTCGGCGGCGACAAGATGGACGAATCCATCATGACGCACGTAAAACGCAAATACAACATGCTGATCGGCGAGTCCTCCGCTGAAGAGATCAAAATCAAGATCGCCTCCGCCTATCCTATGGACCCCGAACAGCAGATCGAGGTCAAGGGCCGCGATCTCGTGACCGGCATCCCGCAGAACATCATCATCACCTCGGAGGAAGTCCGCAAGGCCATTTCCGAACAGGTGGACAGCATCGTCCAGGCCGTGCGCATCGCCCTTGAACAGACCCCCCCGGAACTCGCCGCCGACATCGTGGATCGCGGCATCGTCCTTACCGGCGGCGGCGCGCTGCTCAAGGGGTTGGATCAGCTCCTGCGCGAAGAAACCTCCCTGCCCATCACCGTGGTGGAAGATCCGCTGTCCACGGTCGTCATGGGCACCGGCCGCGCGCTCGACAACCTCAATGAACTCGGCGACGTCTGTATTGACTGATAGCGCGCCTGCCGGGGGATGCCCCCGCAGGCTTTCCGGCCCGCAGCCCGCTTCCCTGCCGGCTCTGCGGGCCGGTTCATCTCCGCCTTCCGCTGGATTCCGCCCATCGGCGGGCCTTTCTCCGGACAAAGCATGTCTCCCAAGCACATCCTGCTGATTCCCGCCCTTGCGCTGTTGATGTACCTCGGTATGTACAGTTGGAACCAGCGCACCCATATCCTCGACAACTTCGCGGCCAATACAGGGCTCGAAGCCTCGGGCGTCGTCCTCAAGTCGGTGCGCATGGTGCAGGACACGGTCATGGGGGCGTGGAACCGTTATCTTGATCTCGTGGACGTGCGTGAGGAGAATGACGAGCTCAAGAAGCAGGTCGAACAGCTCCGCCATAAGCTGCTGATGGCCTCTGAGGAGCGTGCCGAGCTCATCCGCCTGCGCCGCCTGCTGACGCTTACGCCGCCGGAAGGCTGGCAGACGCTTGGGGCCCGTGTGCTCGCCGGGCGCATGGGGGCGAATTCCGCGCTGGCGTCCGTGCTCATCGGGCGCGGGTACATGACGGGGGCCATTCCGGGAACGCCGGTCATGACCCCGCAGGGCGTCGCGGGCCGGGTGCTGCGGGCCGGGCCGAGTTCGGCCACGGTGCTCCTGCTCGTCGATCCGGGGAGCCGTATCGCGGTGATCAGCCAAGAGAGCCGCATTCAGGGCATACTCGTGGGCGGCGGCCCGGACAAGCCGCTGGAGATGCGTTTCGTGTCGCACAACGATGTGATCCGCGCCGGTGAAATTCTGGTCACATCCGGCCTCGACGATGCGTTCCCCAAAGGGATCCCCGTGGCGCGGGTATTGTCGGCAACGCCTTCGGATCTTTCATCGTTTCAGACCATTCAGGCCGTTCCGCTGGCGACGTTGTCCGAGCTTGAAGAAGTGCTGCTCATTTCCCGTGTGGAAGGTTCCGGCGTTTCCGGCTCGTTGTCCGGCGTGCTGGGGGCGCCGCGCCAGTCCTCGGCCGATCCGGCGGGCGGCCCCGCCGTGCAGCGCGCACAGCCCCAGCCCGGCCAGCAGGGATCGACGATCCCCGGCCCGCCCCGTCCCGACGCGCCGTTTTTCCTGAGCGGCCCGACGCCCCCGCCCGGGCTGCCGCTGCGGGGCCGTCCATGACGCTCAACATCCTGTGGTGGGCGGCCTTTTTCGTGCTCGGCCTCGCCCTCCAGCAGGCGCTGCCCGGCACGGATGTCTTGGTCGCCGGTTTGTTTCTGGCTTTGCAGGAGCGCCGCCCTTTCCAGCTTGCCGTGGTGCTGTTCGCGCTCATCCTCGTTCAAGAGGGCGTGGGCACGTTGGATTTCGGCACGTCCGTTCTTTGGTACCTTTTGGTCATTACGCTCTTTTTCGCCGGGCGCTGGATGTTTGAAACGGAAAACTGGCTGTTCGTGCTGCTCCTCAGCGGCTGTATCGGCTTGGCGCATTACGGCGTCATCTGGCTCATGACGCGGCTTCAGTTTATTCCTCTCGATATGACGCGGCTGCTTGACGAAAGCATCCTTCAGGCGCTGCTGACGCCGTTTGTCTGGCAATGCAGCATGATGGCGCGCCGGTGGGTGGTTCCCAATGAAAACAATACAGCTTGAAACCGAAGGCTACCAGCCGCCCAAGAGCGGGCTTATCCTGTTGCAGTGCCTTGTCGGTTTGCTGTTCTTCACGTTCGTCATCCGGTTTTGGTACCTCCAGATCCACCGTGGGGCCGATTTTGCGCAGCAGGCGCAGGCCAACCACCTGCGGCAGGAGTCGGTATATGCCTCGCGGGGCCTTATCCGTGACGTGAAGGGCACGCTGCTTGCCGAAAACCGCCCCGCCTTCGGGCTGGCCCTGATCCGGGAAGACTGCAAGGACATTTCCTCCACCTTGGCGCAGGTCAGCGAATGGGCGGGCATCCCGCTGGAGCAGCTTGCCAACCGCTTTCAGCAGGACAGGCGCAAGGTGAAGCCTTTCGAGCCGATCCTTTTGCTCAACGACATGCCTTTCGATCAGGTCGCGCGCATTGAGGCGCAGCTCATGCACTGGCCGGGGCTGGAAATCGTCACCCGTTCCAAGCGCTATTATCCCGAAGGCAAGGAGTTCGCGCATATCCTCGGCTATGTGGCGGAAGCCAACGAGCGGGAGCTTGCCGCCGATCCGTACCTTGCCCTCGGCGACACGGTGGGCAAGCAAGGGCTTGAGTATGTGTTCGAGCAGCGTCTGCGCGGGCACAAGGGGTTGTACAACGTCGAAGTCGACGTCCTTGGGCGTTCCCTCGGCAAGACGCTGGTTGAAGAGCCGCAGAACGGGGAAAACCTTCAGCTTTCCCTCGACACCAAGCTGCAAAAGCAGCTCGCGGCGCTGCTCGGCGATCAGACGGGCAGCATTGTGGTCATGGAGCCGCAGACGGGCCGGCTTTTGGCGCTGGTGACGAACCCTTCCTACGACAACAACGTGTTTGTCGGCGGCCTGTCCCAGAAGGACTGGGTGGCGCTGCGCGACGATCCCTTCCATCCGCTCCAGAACCGGGCCATCCAGAGCGTATACCCGCCCGGCTCGGTCTGGAAACTCATGATGGTCGGGATGTTCCTCAAGGAGGGCATCTCCCCCTCGTTCCGGGTCGTGTGTACCGGCTCCGTGAAGCTCGGCAACCGGGAATTCCGGTGCTGGAGGAGGGGGGGGCATGGCTCCGTGGACATGATCCAGTCGCTTCTGCATTCGTGCGACGTGTATTATTATGTGCTCGGCGAAAAACTCGGCATCAACCGTATCGAGCAATTTGCCAAGGCGTGCGGGTTCGGCGCGCCTACGGGCATCGATCTGCCGCATGAGAAATCCGGCCTTGTGCCGTCGAGGGCATGGAAGAAGCGCCGTTCGGGTGAGCCGTGGTATCGGGGGGAAACGCTTAATGTTTCCATCGGGCAGGGGTACACGCTGGTGACGCCGCTCCAGATGGCGAATTTCGTGAGCGCGCTGCTCAACGGCGGCAAGCTGATGAAGCCTCAGCTTCTGGCCGATGCCAAGCCGGAAGTGCGGGGGGAGATCCCCTTCAGCGAAGAGGCCCGCAAGCTGGTATTGGAAGGTATGCGCGTTACGGCGGATGTCGGCACTGCCAAGGTTCTGCGCCGCACGGACGCCGTTATCGGCGGCAAGACGGGGACTGCGCAGGTCGTCAAGATCCGTATGGTCGGCGAGCGCAGGCAGCGTACGGCGGAAATGGCGTATCTGGAGCGCGACCACGCATGGATTGCCTCATACGGCCGCAAGGACGGAAAGGATGTGGTCGTTGTCGTCATGCTGGAGCACGGGGGCGGCGGCAGTTCGGCGGCCGGCCCGGTAGCCCGTGACGTATATAACATTCTTTACGGGACTCCGCTTGGGCCGCAGCCGCAGAGGGCGGCGGCCCGCACGGTGCGCGAGGATTGATTGCGGAATGAGGCGGGGAGGGGCTTTCCGTAAAAAACTCCCCGGCCTCCGTTCGCAGAACATCGACGCTATCGGATTCCCGTTCTGCGGGCGGGCATGCCGGAAGCTTCGTTTTCTGATAAAGTATCATCTTGTTAATTATCCTAATCAGGATAATTAACAATAAAAGAAACATATTCGGGCGGTTCCGTTTGTGCCGGGGTACGGGGGGCGGCTCGCCTCCCGGCGGGTGCAGGGCGGCGCCCTGCCGGGGTACGGGGCGGAGCCCCGTCAGGAGTTGCTGCATGGCGATGGATCGGAGACTGCTGACGTATATCAACTGGGGGCTTGTGGCCGCCACGCTCCTGCTGTTCTGGGTGGGGATCGGCAACCTGTATTCCGCCAGCGGCGTCAGGGTGGAGGACGGCATCAGCCTTGCCCCGTACTATGAACGCCAGATGATCTGGGGGGCGTTCGGCCTGATCGCCATGATCGCCTGCATGAGCTTCGACTACCGCCATTTGCAGGCCATGGCCCTGCCTTTTTTCCTGATTGTGCTCTTTTCCCTCTGCCTGATCCCCATCTTTGGGAAAGTCATCTACGGCGCGCGCCGTTGGATCGATTTGGGGTTCTTCCACTTCCAGCCCAGTGAAATGGCCAAGATTGCCGTGCTGATCATGGGGGCGCAGGTGCTCTCGCTGGACGGCGAGCCGCTGTCGTGGAAGAAGCTTTTTCAGGTCTCGTGCGTGGGCGGCATCCCCGCGGCTTTCATCGTATGCCAGCCTGACCTTGGGACGGCATTGACCGTATTGGCCATCCTTGGCGGCATGATCCTGTACCACGGCCTCAAGAAGCGGGTTCTGCTCGTCTGCCTCATCAGCATTCCATTGCTGCTTCCCGTGGCGTGGTTCGCGCTGCACGACTACCAGAAGCAGCGCATCATGACATTCCTTGATCCGTCCAGTGATCCGCGGGGGGCGGGATACCATATTATTCAGTCAAAAATCGCCATAGGCTCCGGCCAGATATGGGGGAAGGGCTTCCTTGAGGGCACGCAGAGCAAGCTGAGCTTCCTTCCTGAAAAGCATACCGACTTTGCCATCGCCGTGTTCGGCGAGGAATGGGGTTTTGTCGGCTGCGTTGCGCTCATGGCGCTGTTCAGCCTCTTTTTATTGAGTATTTTCGAGACGGTGCGGGGGGCCAAAGATCGTTTTGGGAGCAACCTCGCGGCGGGGATTTTCATCTATTTCTTTTGGCAAATCTTTATCAACGCCGGCATGGTAGTGGGGATCATGCCGGTGGTCGGCATCCCCCTCCCTTTCATCAGCTATGGCGGCAGCGCCACGGTGGTCAACTTTTCCCTGATCGGGCTGGTCTTGAATATTTCCATGCGCCGCTTCCTGTTCAAAACGTAACGGATGCCGCGGCGTCCGGCTGAATAATATTTTTTTTCACAAAGCTGGAAGAAGGGGCCGTTCCGGGGGAAGCGGGCGGCACGCGGCGGCTAGGCGCTTGAAATGGTGAATGTTCGCTGCCGCGTGCGGCAAACCGTCCGTTTCCCATAAAAGCGGATTGTGATCTTTTGCTTTTGAGAAGAACCTTTGACACATTTTGCTGGTTCGTATATAATGTCCGCATTCTATACGTTTAGCCGTTTTGTATGAAGGGAGTTTCCGCGTGGTAGATCTTAATATTACGTTATGGATCCAGTTGGCGAACTTTCTTGTCACTCTGGTTGTGCTCAACTATCTTTTGATCTCGCCAATCCGGAAGATCATCCGTAAGCGCAAGGACAACGTGGAAGGGCTGCTCGGCGAAATCGAAGCGTTTGTTGCGGAAAGGCAGCAGCTTCTGGACGAGTACGAGTCGGAACTCCGTAAAGCGCGCGAAGCCGCCGCCATCTACCGCAAGGACGGCAAGGTCATGGGCGAACTGGAAAGGGCGCGCATTTTTGATGCCGCCAGCAAGGACGCCCAGTCCGAAGTGCGGACGACGCAGGCCGCCGTGCGTGCCGACGCTGGCGTGACCCGCCGCGCGCTTCAGGCGAAAATGCACGAATTCACCGAAGCCGCCATGGCGAAGCTTCTGGCATAACTCAGAGTTCGGGGGATACCTTGAAAGCGCTAGCTTCTTTTTTCCTGTCCAGAGACGGTATCGTGGCTGTGGCCACCCTGATTCTGCTGGGTGTCGTTTCCCATTTCAGCGATCCGTACAACCCGTGGATCAACTTGCTGGCCCGCGTCGGCAACGTATGCGTCTTCTTGTACATCCTGTGGCGCGCCGCCGGGAAGGCGATTGTTGACGGCCTGAGCAGCAGGCGCGCCGCCATCGTCGACGAGCTCGACAGCCTCGCCGCCCGCAAGGCCGCCGCGGAAGAGCAGCTCGCCGCCATGATCGAGAAGATCGACGGCCTTGATGCCGAGTGCGAAACCATCCTCAAGGACAGCCGGGCCCGCGGCGAGGCCATCCGTGAAGCCATTGTCGCCGACGCCCTCGAAGAGGCGGAAAAGATTCGCAACGCCGCGCACCGCGCCGCCGACAGCGAAACGAAGAAGGCCATTGAGGAATTGCGGGGCCAGATGGCCGACGAAATCGTGCAGGCCGTGGAAGCTACCCTGAAGGAGAAGCTTGATATGAAGAAGCACGTCAAGCTCATCGACAACGCGCTGAAAAAGGTGGTGCTCAATTGAACGGCGACATCGTGGCACAGCGGTACGCCAAGGCGCTTTTCGCCTTGGGGCAGCAGGAAGGCATGGCCAAGCTGGAGCAGTACGGGGAAAATCTGTCCGCTCTTGGAGGCGTCCTTGAAGAGTCTCCCGAACTGGTGCGGCTCTTCCATATCCCCGTCATCAGCGTCGCCGAAAAGCAGAAGGTTCTGTCGCAGGTTCTCGACAAGCTCGGCGTTGACCCCATGATAAAAAATTTCTGCTCATTGCTGGCAGAAAAGGAACGTCTCCCTCTTTTTGAAGAGATTGCCGAAGCGTTCGGCAAGCTCCTTGACGAGGCTTGGGGCGTTGTTCGCGGCAAGCTCCTGACTGCCGTAAGCCTCAGCAAAGAGCAGCAGGCTGGCATCCTTGCCAGACTCGAAAAGCAAACCAGCAGACAGATCGCGCTGAAGTTCGAAGTGGATCCCTCCATCCTCGGCGGGGTCGTCCTTCAGGTGGGGGACAACGTGCTGGATGCGAGCCTTCGAGCTCAATTGGCTATCCTCAGAGACATCATCAAGAGGGGTGAATAGGATCATGCATATCAATGCAGGCGAGATCAGCAAGATCATCAAAGAGCAGATCCAGAACTACGAGCAGCGTGTCGATGCCACCGAAACCGGCACAGTGCTTTCCGTAGGGGACGGGATCGCCCGTGTGTATGGCGTCCAGAACGCCATGTCCATGGAGCTTCTCGAATTCCCCGGCGGGCTGTTGGGCATGGTGCTCAACCTGGAAGAAGACAACGTGGGTGTAGCCCTGCTTGGTGAAGATACCGGCATTAAGGAAGGCGATCCGGTCAAGCGTACCGGGCGCATCTTCTCCGTGCCGATCGGCGATGCCGTCATGGGGCGTGTTCTGAACCCCCTCGGTATGCCCGTCGACGGTCTCGGGCCGGTTGAAGCCACCGAATTCGGCGCCGTGGAAGTGAAGGCTCCCGGCATCATCGCCCGCAAGAGCGTGCACGAACCCATGGTCACCGGGATCAAGGCCATCGACGCCATGACCCCCATCGGCCGCGGGCAGCGCGAACTGGTCATCGGCGACCGTCAGACCGGCAAGACCGCCATCTGCATCGACGCCATCCTTGCCCAGAAGAATTCCGACGTGCACTGCTTCTATGTGGCTATCGGGCAGAAACGCTCCACTGTCGCGCTCGTGGCCGACACCCTGCGCAAGCACGGTGCCATGGAATACACCACCATCATTTCGGCTACCGCTTCCGAGCCGGCCCCGCTGCAGTACATCGCGGCCTACTCCGGTTGCACCATGGCCGAATACTACCGCAACAACGGCAAGCACGCCCTCATCGTGTACGACGACTTGTCCAAGCAGGCCGTGGCCTACCGCCAGATGTCCCTGCTGCTCCGTCGTCCTCCGGGACGTGAAGCCTACCCCGGCGACGTCTTCTACCTCCATTCGCGCCTCCTCGAACGCGCGGCGAAGGTGAACGACAGCCTGGGGGCCGGTTCCCTGACCGCTCTGCCCATCATCGAAACGCAGGCCGGCGACGTGTCCGCGTACATCCCCACCAACGTGATCTCCATCACCGACGGGCAGGTGTACCTGGAACCCAACCTCTTCAACGCCGGTATCCGCCCGGCCATCAACGTGGGCCTTTCGGTATCCCGCGTGGGCGGCTCCGCCCAGATCAAGGCCATGAAGCAGGTTGCCGGCACGATGCGTCTGGATCTCGCCCAGTATCGCGAACTGGCCGCTTTCGCCCAGTTCGGTTCCGATCTGGACAAGTCCACGAAGCAGAAGCTGGAACGCGGCGCGCGCCTGGTGGAACTGCTGAAGCAGCCCCAGTACCAGCCCATGCCCACTCAGGAACAGGTCGTGTCCATGTATGCCGCCACCCGCGGCTTCATGGATGATGTGCCGGTTGCCTCCGTGCAGGCTTTTGAACGCGACTTCCTTGACTTCATCCGCAGCGCCAAGTCGGACATCCTGGACGACATCGTTGCCCGCAAGGTCTTGGACGCCGATCTTGAAGCCCGTCTGAAGGACGCCATCCTTGAGTTCAAAAAAGGCTATAACGCCTAGGGGACGGTAGCGCATGCCTTCGTTGAAAGACGTCAAAATGAAGATCGTCGGGGTTCGCAAGACCAAGCAGATCACCAAGGCCATGAACATGGTGGCCTCGGCGAAGCTGCGCGGCGCCCAGTCCCGCATTGAGCGTTTCCGCCCCTACGCGGAAAAGTTTCAGGCTGTGCTCGGCGATCTTGCGGCCAAGTCCGACGGCTCGGCTCATGCGCTTCTTGAGCGCCGTGCCGAGTGCCATGTCTCGGTGATCATTCTGGCTACTTCGGATCGCGGCTTGTGCGGCGGCTTCAACGCCATGCTCATCGCCAAGGCTCTGGACGCCGCCCGGACGAAGACGGCCGAAGGGAAAACCGTCAAGTTCATCTGCGTGGGCAAAAAAGGGCGCGACGCTATCCGCAAGACCGATTATGAAATCCTGTCGGCGCATGTGGATGTCATGGGCAGCTTCGACTTCTCCCTTGCTTCCGCTATCGGTAAGGATGTGGTGAGCGGCTACACGCACAAGGCGATGGACGAGGTGACCCTCATCTATGGCAAGTTCGTGTCCGTGGCGAGACAGGTTCCTCTTGTTCAGACCCTGCTGCCGGTGGAGGCTGCTGCGCCCGCAGCGGCCGGTTCCGCCGCAGACGGCGCTTCCGCTCAGGGAGTGTCCGAAGAATACACTTACGAACCCGAAGTGACGAAGCTCCTTGCCGAAATCCTTCCCCGGTTCGTCAATGTGCAGATATACCGTGGCCTGCTGGACACTTCCGCGAGCGAAAACGCTGCCCGGATGTCCGCTATGGACAACGCCACGCGCAATTGCGACGAAATGGTGGGTGCCCTGACGCTGCTCTTCAACAAGACGCGCCAGACATCCATCACCAACGAGCTTATTGACATCGTTGGCGGCGCGGAAGCTCTGAAATAAGGGAGCGAGCAATCGTTATGAGTGAAAACATCGGCAAAATCGTTCAGGTCATCGGCGCAGTCGTTGACGTGGCGTTTCCCGACGGTCATTTGCCCAATATCCTGACCGCTCTGGAAATCAAAAACCCCAACAACAGCGATGCGCCTGATCTGATCTGCGAAGTGGCCCAGCACCTGGGCGACGACGTTGTACGCACCATCGCCATGGACGCGACCGAAGGCCTCGTCCGCGGCATGGACGTCGTGGACACCGGCAAGCCGATCATGGCCCCGGTGGGCTCGGCGTCCCTTGGGCGCATCATGAACGTGGTGGGCCGTCCCGTTGACGAAATGGGCCCCATCAAGGCTGAAAAATACCTGCCCATCCACCGCGAGGCTCCGAGCTTCGTGGAGCAGAACACCTCGGTGGAACTGCTTGAAACCGGCATCAAGGTCGTTGACCTGCTTGTCCCCTTCCCGAAGGGCGGCAAGATGGGGCTGTTCGGCGGCGCCGGCGTGGGCAAGACCGTTATCCTCATGGAAATGATCAACAACATCGCGAAGCAGCACGGCGGTATCTCCGTGTTCGCCGGTGTTGGCGAACGTACCCGTGAGGGGAACGACTTGTATCATGAAATGAAGGACGCGGGCGTTCTTGAGAAGGCCGCCCTCGTGTACGGCCAGATGAACGAACCTCCGGGAGCCCGTGCCCGCGTGGCCCTGACCGCCCTCACCTGTGCGGAATACTTCCGCGACGAGGAAAATCAGGACGTGCTACTGTTCATCGACAACATCTTCCGCTTCACGCAGGCTGGTTCGGAAGTGTCGGCCCTGCTCGGCCGTATGCCCTCCGCGGTGGGGTATCAGCCCACCCTCGGCACCGACCTCGGTTCGCTGCAGGAACGTATTACCTCCACCAACAAGGGGTCCATCACCTCGGTGCAGGCCGTATACGTCCCCGCCGACGACTTGACCGACCCGGCTCCGGCGACGACCTTCTCGCACCTTGACGGTACGCTTGTGCTTTCCCGTCAGATTGCGGAACTGGGCATTTACCCCGCCGTGGACCCGCTTGACTCCACTTCCCGTATTCTTGACCCGAACGTCGTGGGTGAAGAGCACTACAGCGTGGCTCGCGGTGTGCAGCAGGTGTTGCAGAAGTACAAAGAGCTTCAGGACATCATCGCCATCCTCGGTATGGACGAGCTGTCCGACGAAGACAAGCTTGTCGTGGCCCGTGCCCGTCGTATCCAGCGTTTCCTGTCGCAGCCTTTCCATGTGGCCGAAACCTTTACCGGCACTCCCGGCGTCTATGTGAAGCTGGAAGCCACGGTCAAGGCTTTCAAGGGCATTCTGAACGGCGACTATGACCACCTTGCGGAAGACGACTTCTACATGGTGGGCGATATTGATATGGCTCTGGCCAAGTACCAGAAGCGTCAGGAAAACTAGGAGCCTGATTATGGAATCCACGCTTCAGCTCGAAATCGTCACACCTGACAAAGTTGTGGTCAGCCAGACCGTGGATTACGTCGGTGTTCCGGGTATCGAAGGTGAATTCGGCGTCCTGCCGCATCACGTTGCGCTTCTGTCCGCTTTGGCCATCGGTGACCTCTATTTCCGCGTCGACGGGAAGACGGAACATGTGTTCGTCTCCGGCGGGTTTGCTGAGGTTTCCGACAACAAGCTGAGCATTCTGGCTGAATCGGCCGAACGTGGCGAGGACATTGACATCGCCCGCGCCAACGCAGCCCGGGAACGTGCGGAAGCACGTTTGGCCGCCAAAACCGCTGAAACGGATATGTTCCGGGCGCATCTCGCTCTCCAGCGTGCTGTGGAGCGGCTGCACGTCGCCTCATTGGTTTAATTGGTTTTTGTCTTACGCTTGAAGGGCGCGGGGCTTCGGCTCCGCGCTTTTTGTTTTTGGCTCTGTCCTAGTATGTGGTTGCTTCATCTCAATAGTGCGGTGAAAATACAGCCTTTTCTCTTCGGTTTTTCTCTTGGCGGAATACAGGGCTAAGGCATTTTGTCGGTTATCCCTTTGGAACTTCAGGGAAAAAAGCATCAACCATTTTCTATGACACAGCCTTTGTTTTTGGTTCTGTCATAGTAGTGGTTGTTTCCTTTTTACAGTGCGGTGAAAATACGGCCTTTTTCTTCA
>ENA-UEQE01002393-UEQE01002393.1-human-gut-metagenome-genome-assembly--contig:-NODE-2393-length-13536-cov-3.410283_pt1 | contig 13536 bp, 14 predicted proteins | sample MGYA00242934_ERZ507935 | MGnify/ENA primary metagenome ERZ507935 (study PRJEB26167, sample SAMN06115423) | human gut metagenome | host: Homo sapiens | place: China:Anhui | collected 2015-03-30... | reverse complement strand
GGCAACAACATCGTCCTCTACCCGGAGCTGGTGGTCCGGGAGACGACCTGAGCGGCTATTTCGGTGAAAAAGGCCCCCGGCGGAGCTTCCGCCGGGGGCCTTTCCTCTTGACATTTCCCCGCTCCGTCCGATATAATCCAGTTGTTATGCAACATCTTCGGAAGGAGTGGAACAATATGCCGCCGAAAGTCAAGTTCACCAAGGATGAGATCGTGGATGCCGCGCTACGGGTGGCCCGGGTCAAGGGGGGCGAGGGCGTCACCACCCGGGATATCGCGGCGGAGCTGGGGGTCTCCACCCGGCCCATCTTCACCTACTACCGGGGGATGGATGAGCTCCGGGCGGACCTGCGCCTGGCCGCCCACGCCGTCTACCGCCGCTATACCGACGAAGGGCTCCGCCAGCCCATCCCCTTTCTGGGCTTTGGCCGGCAGTACCTGCGCTTTGCCCGGGAGGAGCCCCAGCTCTACCGTTTCCTCTTCCTCAGGCCCTCCGCCCAGGGAAGGAGGAGCCCGATATTGGAGACATCAGCGTGGTGATCCAACCCTCGGATTCAGAGCGGCGGGAGGAGCCTGAGCAGGAGCCGGAGCGCGCCCTTACGGCGGCCCTTCAACTGCCCTTGTCCGCCGTGCTGGACGGCACCGCGGTCGGAAGCATGGAGGAGGCCGGAGCTAATGCCCTGATCCTACAGATGAAGGGCAGGGAGGGCCAGCTGAACTGGGTGTCCCAGCAGCCCTTGGCCGTAGCTGCCGGAGTCAGCGGGCAGGACCAGTCGGTCAACGATGCCCTGACCGCATGGAACCAGGGCGAGGTCTACACGGTGGCTAGGCTGTGCTGTTTCCGGGATAATACTCTGCCCTATCAAAATAACGCAGTGGCCCTCCGGGCCAGCTACGGCAACTGGAGGGACGAGCTGGGACTGCGCTGGCTGGACCCGGCTAAGGCCGAAGGACAGGCCTATGTCGCCGGCCTGTGTGGGGAACTGGCTGCCCTGGGCTTTGACGAGATCGTGCTGGAGTGCTGGGCCTATCCCAGCCGGGGAAATCTGGATGTGATTACCGACGGCCCGGCGGGGGACAGGCAGGCTGTGACTGATTTGGCGTTGGCCTTGCTGGAGCAGATTGACGCGGAGACAGAGGGATACGATGTCAGGATCTCTTTGGTGGCGGACGGGGAACTGCTTGAGAGAACGGGCCTGGATCTCAACAGCCTCGACCAATGGGAAGGAAATATTTGGACAGTGGGAGAAGGAGAATATCTGGCAGGACTGGACAAAAATGCGGACGGCGGTCGAATCGTCCGGATCGTATCTGCGCTGGAAGGGAAAGAAGCGGGAGCGCAGGGTGTGCTCCCGGAGCCGGAACTGGGATAAACAGAAGCCGCTGGCTGCGTTATGCAGCTGGCGGCTGTTTTCCTTTCAGGGGAGGGGCTGAAAATGCAGGAATAAAGATGACGGAATTGTAAACTATCGCAAAAGAGAGAGGGAATACCCCGCAAAAGATGTGCGATAGAGGGTGAAATAAAACGAAAAATGCCGCATTATAAAAAAGGTATACGAAAGATAGATAAAATAAAGCTTGCATTCCTAAGTGATTTCACATAGAATAAAAGGTACATAATTTCATCAGGAAGCGTGGATGAAGATGAAAAGGTGGTGAGGATATGGCAGTGGAAGCCATCCAAAAGGTGACGCAGGTCGAGGCGGAGGCCGACCGCCGCAAGGAGGAGGCCATGGCCGAGAGCAAGCAAAAGCTGCTGGTGGCGCAACGAGCTGCCCAGCGGCTATTGGCGGATAGCCGGACTGAAGCAGAGAATGAGGCCCGTCAGATGCTGGTTCAGACAGAGGAAGAAGCGGCTAAGGCTACCCAGAAGGTACTGGAACAGGCCAAATTAGACTGTGAGCAGTGGAAGCGGACAGCTCGGACCCGGCTGGACCAGGCCGCCCGCACAATCGTAGAAAAGGTTGTGAATCGCTGATGGCCATCATGAAAATGAAACGCCTGCGGTTGATCGCCATGGCGGAGGACCGGGAGACCATCCTCCGCACCCTCCAGCGCATGGGATGCGTGGAGGTCAGCGAGGCCGGGGTGGAGCCCTCGGAGGAGGGAGATGCCTCTGGGCGGGAACTGCTCCAGCACCTGCGGGACAAAGTGTCCCGGCTGGATGCCAGTGGGCTGGAGCGGGCCCGGGAGGAGCGGGGAGAGGCGGAGCGAGCTCTGGCCACGCTGAAGCGGTATGCCCCAGAAAAAGGGAAACTGCTCCAGCCCCGGCCCGACCTAAAGGAGGGAGAGCTCTTTGACCAAGGGCGGGCCCGACAGGCCCTGGATGGGGCCCAAGAGGTCAACGAGGCAGAGCGCCGCATGGCTGCCATCCACAGCGAGCAGTCCAAGCTGCTGGCCCAAAAGGCCGCTTTGGCGCCCTGGCTGGAACTGGACCTGCCCCTGGAGACCCAGTCTACCCACCAGATTATGATCCAGCTGGGCACCCTGCCCGCCAATCGTCCCTTTGAGGAGGGGGAGCAGGCGGTTCAGGGGGCCGGAGAGCTGGTTCAGCTGACTCAGATATCGGCGGATCGGGAGCTGCGGTACTGCCTTCTAGTATGCCACACCAGTCAGGAGGAGGGCGCCCTAGAGGCGCTGAAGGCTCTGGGCTGGTCCCGTGCCAATCTGCGGGATTGGACGGGGACGGCGGCAGAAAACACGGTCCGGCTGGACCGGGAGCTGGAGGAGTTGGCCAAAGAGTTGGCCCAACTGGAGGAGAAACTGGCCTCCATGGGACACCTCCGGCCCCAGCTTCAACAGCTGGCTGACTTGGCCCAGGTGGAGAGTGACAGAGAGGAATCCCGGGGAAGGCTGCTGAATACCAGCCAGACCTTCTATCTGGAGGGCTGGGTGCCGGAGGAGAACTGGCCCCAGTTGGAAAAAGCCCTGGAGAAATATCCCTGTGCCTATGAGGCGGCCGATCCAGTGCGGGAGGAGTATCCGGATGTACCGGTGAAGCTGAAAAACAACTGGCTGACCCGGCCGTTGAGCATGGTCACAGATATGTACTCCCTGCCCGCTTACGGAACGGTGGACCCCAACCCCCTGATGGCTCCCTTCTTTATCCTGTTTTACGGGATGATGATGGCGGACATGGGGTATGGCCTGCTGATGATGGCCGTTGCCTGGGTGGTGGTGAAGCGGGCAAAGCCCGAAGGGGCGACGATGCGGCATATGTTCCCGCTGCTGGGGCTGTGCGGCGTGAGTACCTTTATCTGGGGAGCGGTGACGGGAAGCTTCTTTGGCGACTTCCTCACACAGCTGGTGGCGCTGACCACTGGAGGCCAGTTCGCCCTGCCCGCCCTATTCTCCCCGGTAGATGACGCCCTGGCGGTACTGGTAGGCTCGCTTGTGTTGGGCTTGGCTCAGATCTTTACTGGCATGGGGATTAGCATGTACCGCAAGATCAAGCGGGGGGCTGTGATGGAAGCTCTGTGCGGCGAGGGAGCCTGGTACCTGGTCTTTCTTCTGGCCGGCGTGGCCGCCCTCACCGGACAGATCAAGGCTTGTGCCATTGCCATCGTGGTCCTGCTGCTGTTGACCCAGGGCTATGGGAAGAAAGGCATAGTGGGCAAGCTGGTGGGGATCGGCGGGTCGCTATACAACAATATCACCGGCTATTTCAGCGACATCCTGTCCTATTCCCGGCTGATGGCCCTGATGCTGGCGGGGGCTGTGGTGGCCCAGGTGTTCAACACCCTCGGCTCGATCACCAATTTCCTGCCCACCTTCATCCTGATCTCTATGATCGGCAACGCCCTGAACTTCGCTCTGAATCTGCTGGGCTGCTATGTCCACGATATGCGGCTGCAGTGTCTGGAGTACTTCAAATACTACTACGAGGACGGGGGTAAACCCTTCCGTCCCCTGGAGTTCAAGACGAAATACTATCACATCGTCAAAGAATGAGAATAAGGAGGAAACAACAATGAGTTTTCTGGAATCTTTCGGCGGTTTGGCCCTGGCCCTTCTGGGCGCCAGCCTTGCGGTGGGATTGAGCTGCGTGGGCTCCGCCAAGGGCACCGGCATCGCCGGTGAAGCGGGTACCGGCCTTCTTAGCGAGGACCCCAGCAAGTCCGGTAAGGTCATGGTGCTCCAGCTGCTCCCCGGTACCCAGGGGCTGTACGGCATGGCCGTGTTCTTTGTGGCCCTGATCCGCATGGGCTTTATGGGCAACGCTCTGGCGGTGAGCGAGGCGATGTCCGTCCAGCTGGGCCTGCAATTTTTCTCCGCCTGTATGCCTATGGCGATCGGCGGCCTGCTGTCCGCTATCGCCCAGGGCCGCGTGGCTGCCGGTTCTATCAATATCCTGGCCAAGAAGCCGGATGACTGGTCCAAGGGCCTGATTCTGTGCGGTATCGTGGAGTTCTACGCCATTTTGTCCCTGTTGTGCTCTATGATTATGCTGTTCTCCCTGAGCGTGCCGCTTTAATTTCCACCGAGAGGGGACGAACATATGGAAGGAATCGAAAAGATCACGGCCAAGATCATTCAGGACTCTGAGGCGGAAGTGACCCGCATTCTGGAGGAAACGGAGCGAAAGGCCCGCTCCATCGGCGAGGAGGCCCAGGCCCAGGCCGACCGAGAGCGGGAGGAGATTTTGGCCCGTGGCCGCCGGACCGCCGACGAGCGGCTGGAGCGTCTGAAATCCGCCGCCCAGATGGAGCGGCGCAAGCTGGAGCTGGCCGCCAAGCAGGAGGTGCTGGCCGAGGCATTTGACCTGGCCCTGGAGAAGCTGTGCACCATGCCTGAGCAGGAGTATGTGGCGCTGTTGACCAAGCTGGCCCTGGAGGCGTCTTCCACTGGCCGGGAGCAGCTCATCTTCTCCCCCCAGGACCGCAGTCGGGTGGGCAAACAGGTGGTGGTGGCAGCCAACGAGGCCCTGGTAAAAGGGGTGGCCCCCGAACTGCCCGAAGCGATCACCGAATCCAAGGTAGGAGCCTTCCTGGGCAAGGTGGTCAACACCACTGCCGCCATGGTTACAGGTACCGGCCTGCTTACCCTGAGCGAGGAGACCCGGCCTATCAAGGGTGGCTTCATCATGGTGGACGGGGACATCGAGGTAAACTGCGCCTTTGAGACACTGGTTCGCCTCCAGCGGGAGAAGCTGGAGAAGGAAGTGGCCGGCGTGCTGTTCCCCTGAGAGTTGGGACAGAGTGAAGAGTCAGGGGGAAGAGCGGAGAAATGCCCTTTCCCGCGGGATCTTCACTCTCCACGCCCAACTCTCCACTCTCAAGTAAGGGAGGGAATATTTTGTCCCACCAGATAAAGGATATAGACTACCTGTCCATTTCTACCAGGATCCGGGCCATGGAGAACCGCCTGCTGACAAGGGAGAGGATGGACCGGATGATTGACGCCAGGGAGAACGGGGAGGCTATGAAGATCCTCACCGAGTGCGGTTACCCGGAGGATAGAGGAGGCGGGCTGGAGGGCGTGCTTGCCCAGGCCCGGGCCGATACCTTCCGAGACATCGCCGGGGCGGTACCAGATCCCCGCCTGGCGGAGATATTCCAATTGAAATATGATTATCACAACGCCAAGGTTATTCTGAAGGCCCAGGCTGTGGGCGCCGACCCAGAGCGCCTGCTGCTGGCCGGTGGGCGGTATGACCCCAGAGAGCTGCTGGAGGGATGGCGGCGAGAGGAGCTCCAGGGCTGTTCAGAGGAGTTCCAGCGGGCTATGGCCCAAGCATGGACCCTTCTAAGGGAGAGCCGGGATCCCCAGCAGGCCGATCTGCTTCTGGACCGAAGCTGCTATCAGGAGATGGAACGACTGGCCAAGGCGCTGGGCAGCCCCTTCCTCCTGGGCTATGTCCGGCTGAGTGTGGATGTGGCCAATCTTCGGACCGCTGTCCGGGCGGCCCGAATGGGCAAAGAGGGAGACTTCCTGCGCCGGGTGCTGCTGCCAGGAGGAAATGTGTCTCAGCAGACAGTAGCTTCCGCCCGGGCAGACACACTGGGCGAGGTGTTCCAGTCGGGACCCCTGGCCCAGGCCGCCCAGCTGGGGGCCAAGGTAGCCCTGCCCGGTGGAGGATCTCTGACCGCCTTTGAAAAGGCCTGTGACGATGCGCTTACAGCCTATTTGGCCGCCGCCCGCATGGTCCCCTTTGGGGAGCAGACGGTCATCGGCTACCTCTATGCCAAGGAGCTGGAGTTTACGGCAGTCCGCACCATCTTTGCCGGGCGGGCAGCTGGACTGGACGGAGATACCATCCGGGCCCGGCTTCGGCAGACCTATGTATAAGGGGGGTGGCTGGAGATGTATAAGATCGCGGTGATGGGCGACGTAGACAGCGTCCTGGGCTTTAAGGCCCTGGGGCTGGATGTATACCCTGTGGCTGGCCCGGAGGAGGGGCACGAGACGCTCCACCGGCTGGCCAGGGAGAATTACGCCATTATCTATATGACCGAGCAGCTGGCCACCAAACTGACGGCTGACATCGCGCGGTATAAGGATGCGCTGACCCCGGCGATCATTTTAATTCCCGGAAAGGAGGGTCCCCTGGGTATCGGCATGGCCAATATTAAGACCGCGGTAGAGCGGGCGGTGGGCGCTGATATCCTATGACGGACCAGGGAGAGGTCCTCCGTCTTGCCTCGCTGGAGGAGGCACCGCGGCTTTTCCAGCTGATCCTCCGACGGATCACTTGGCTGGAGGAGCGGGGGATACGTCAGTGGGAGCGGGACGACTATCTCACCTACTACCCCCTAACCTATTTCCAGGAGCGGGCCCGAAATGGGGAGCTCTATGGCCTGTGGAGGCCTGACGGGACGCCCGATGTGGTGGCGGTGCTGCTGGAAGAGGATGATCGCTGGCCTGCTGGGGGGTCCGCGCTCTATGTCCATAACCTGGCCGCTGACCCAGATACCCCAGGCGCCGGGGAGCGGATGCTAAGGCAGTGTATGGCACTGGCCAAAGCCATGGGGAAGGACTATCTGCGTCTGGACTGTGGACGGAACAATCCAGCGCTGAATGACTACTATGAACGACTTGGCTTCTCCTATGTGGGCTCAATGGAAGTGGGCAGCTACCAGGGTAACCTGCGGCAGCGCCCCCTCCTTTGAAGGCCAGTGGAACAGAGCCAGAAGAAAGAAGGTTTAGCCTATGGGAAAGATCGTCAAGGTCTCCGGCCCGCTGGTGGTGGCCACCGGTATGGAGGAGGCCAATATGGCCGACGTGGTCCGTGTGGGCGAACAGCGCCTCATCGGCGAGATCCTCACCATGACTGGAGACTCTGCCTCCATTCAAGTCTATGAGGAGACCTCCGGACTGGGCCCTGGGGCCGAGGTGGTCACCACCGGCGCCCCCCTGTCTGTGGAGCTGGGCCCCGGTCTGGTGGAAAATATTTACGACGGCATCCAGCGCCCCCTGGAGGAAATCATGAAAAAGGTCCAGGGGAACAACCTGCCCCGCGGTGTGGAGGTCCCTGCCCTGGATCGGGAAAAGAAGTGGGACTTTGTCCCCACAGTCCAACCGGGGGCCCAGGTGGTGGGCGGTGATGTCATCGGCACTGTCCAGGAGACATCCTCTATCCTCCATAAGATCATGAGCCCCCCGAAAATGAAGGGGAAAATCCTGTCCATTCAGTCCGGTGCCTTCACCGTTACGGAGACGGTGGCTGTTCTGGAGCAGGAGGACGGCTCCCAGGTGGAGCTGCCTATGATGCAAAAATGGCCCGTCCGTGTGGGCCGGCCCTATAAGCGTAAGTATCCCCCCGTCATTCCCCTCCAATCTGGCCAGCGTATTGTAGATACTTTCTTCCCTGTGGCCAAGGGGGGCACCGCCGCCATCCCCGGCCCATTTGGTTCTGGTAAAACGGTGATGCAGCACGCCCTGGCCAAGTGGTCCGATGTGGACTTGGTGGTCTATATCGGCTGCGGCGAGCGGGGCAACGAGATGACCGACGTGCTGCGGGAGTTCCCCGAGCTGGTGGACCCCCGCACCGGCGAGTCGCTGATGAAGCGCACCGTGCTCATCGCCAACACCTCTGATATGCCCGTGGCCGCCCGAGAAGCGTCCATCTACACCGGCATCACCATCGCCGAGTATTTCCGGGACATGGGCTATGCCGTGGCCGTTATCGCCGACTCCACCTCCCGCTGGGCCGAGGCCCTGCGTGAGATGTCCGGCCGGCTGGAGGAGATGCCCGGCGAGGAGGGCTATCCCGCCTATCTGTCCTCCCGTCTGGCCCAGTTCTACGAGCGGGCCGGCTCTGTGTCCTGCATCGGCTCTGATGAGGACCGCCGGGGCAGCCTGACCGCCGTGGGCGCCGTGTCCCCTCCCGGCGGCGACCTGTCCGAGCCCGTGTCCCAGGCCACCATGCGTATCGTCAAGGTGTTCTGGGCCCTGGACGCCTCCCTGGCCTATCGCCGCCACTTCCCCGCCATCAACTGGCTGAACTCCTACTCCCTGTATCTGGACAGCCTGAAGCCCTGGTATGACGAGCACCTGGGCAAGGACTTCCTGAAAAACCGGGAGTGGGCCATGTCCATCCTGCAGGAGGAGGCCAGTCTGAACGAGATCGTCCAGCTGGTGGGCAAGGACTCCCTGTCCGCCAAGGACCAGATCACCCTGGAGATCGCCAAGATGATCCGAGAGGACTTTTTGCAGCAGAACTCCTTTGTGGACATCGACTCCTACTCCGAGTATGACCGCCAGGCCCGGATGCTGGCCATGATCCGCAAGTATGAGGACGAGTGCCGTGCGGCCCAGCAGCGGGGCGGGACCCTTGCGGAGCTGTTCTCCGTGCCCGCCCGGGAGAAGATCGGCAGAGCCAAGTCTGTCCCCGCCGACCAGTATAAGACCGCCTATGATGCCATCCAGGACGAGATGGAGCAGGAGATCACGGCCATTGCCGAGAAGGGAGAGGACGCGCTGTGATTCGTGAATACAAGACCATCCGAGAGATCTCCGGCCCCCTGATGGTGGTGGACCGGGTCCAGGGCGTCACCTATGACGAGCTGGCCGAGATCCAGCTGGCCGACGGGACCGTCCGCCGCTGCAAGGTGCTGGAGGTCAACGGCGACTCCGCCGTGGTCCAGCTGTTCGAGGCCTCCGCCGGCATCAACCTGGCCCAGTCCAAGATCCGATTTTTGGGCCACCCCCTGCAGCTGGCCGTGTCCGGCGATATGCTGGGCCGGGTGTTCAACGGCATGGGTCAGCCCATCGACGGCGGCCCCGCCATCCTGGCCGACGAGTATCGGGACATCAACGGCCTGGCCATGAACCCCGCCGCCCGGAACTATCCCAACGAGTTTATCCAGACGGGCATTTCTACCATCGACGGACTGAACACCCTGGTCCGGGGACAGAAGCTGCCCATCTTCTCCGGCTCCGGCCTGCCCCATGCGGCCCTGGCCGCCCAGATCGCCCGCCAGGCCAAGGTGCTGGACGGGGAGTCCAACTTCGCCGTGGTCTTTGCCGCCATCGGCATCACCTTCGAGGAGTCGGAGTTCTTCGTCAGCGAGTTCAAGCGCACCGGCGCCATCGACCGCACCGTGCTGTTCACCAACCTGGCCAACGACCCCGCCGTGGAGCGTATCGCCACCCCCCGTATGGCCCTGACCGCTGCGGAGTATCTGGCCTTTGAGAAGGGGATGCACGTGCTGGTCATCCTCACCGATATCACCAACTACGCCGAGGCCCTGCGGGAGATCTCCGCCGCCAAGAAAGAGGTCCCCGGCCGCCGCGGCTATCCCGGCTATCTGTACACCGACCTTGCCACCATGTACGAGCGGGCGGGCCGTCAGGTGGGCAAGGAGGGCTCCATCACCATGATTCCCATCCTCACCATGCCCGAGGACGACAAGACCCACCCCATCCCCGACCTGACCGGCTACATCACCGAGGGGCAGATCATTCTCTCCCGTGAGCTCTATCGCCGGGGCGTGAATCCCCCGGTGGACGTGCTGCCCTCCCTGTCCCGTCTGAAGGACAAGGGCACCGGCGAGGGCAAGACCCGTGAGGACCACTCCGGCACCATGAACCAGCTCTTCGCCGCCTATGCCACCGGCAAGGAGAACAAGGAGCTGATGAGCATCCTGGGCGAGGCAGCCCTGTCCCCCACCGACCTGCTGTACGCCAAGTTTGCCGACGAGTTTGAAAAGCGCTATGTCTCCCAGGGCACCGACGAGAACCGCTCCATCCAGGAGACGCTGGACCTGGGCTGGGAGCTGCTGAGCATCCTGCCCCGCAGTGAGCTCAAGCGCATCAAGCCGGAGATGATCGACAAGTATCTGCCCAAGAAAGACTAAGGAGGGATCGAAATGCCTTCCACGACCATCAATCCCACCCGCATGGAGCTGACCCGCCTGAAGGGCCGCCTGAAAACGGCCCAGCGGGGCCACAAGCTGCTCAAGGACAAGCGGGACGAGCTGATGAAGCAGTTCATGGACGTGGTGCGGGAAAACCGCGCCCTGCGCCGCCGGGTGGAGGAGGGCCTGATGCGGGCCCACGGCTCCTTCACCGTGGCCGCCGCCCTCATGTCCCCGGAGATGCTGCAGCAGTCCCTGCTCTATCCCAAGCAGAGCGTGGAACTGGATATGACTTTTCAGAACGTGATGTCGGTGGACGTGCCCAAGTATCACTTCAAAACCACCGGCCAGAACGCCGGGGAGGTCTATCCCTATGGCTTTGCCCAGACCAGCGGCGAACTGGACGACGCGGTGGATGCCATGTCCAGCGTGTTCCAGGATATGCTCCGCCTGGCCGAGGTGGAAAAGACCAGCCAGCTGCTGGCCGAGGAGATCGAAAAGACCCGCCGCCGGGTGAACGCCCTGGAATATGTCAAGATCCCCGAGATGCAGGCCAACATCAAATATATCACCATGAAGCTGGACGAAAACGAGCGCTCCAACACCATCCGTCTGATGAAGGTGAAGGACATGCTGCTGAAGGAGTCCATCGAAGAAAAACGCGCCGAGGACGCCCGCGCCCTGCGGGACTTCCGCAGCGAGGGGCAGTAAGGCTCAGTGAAAAGACAAAAAAGACGGTGCCGCAAGCTTTTTAAAAGCAGCGGGGCCGTCTTTTTGACGATTGAAACTGTAGAAAATCTTCCCTCCCCCCTTGCATTGCGGTGCGGATTTGATACAATACTCTTGTTGCCTTTTCGTGAGAAGGCATGGCGGCTTTGATTGCCGCTGAAAGATTCGGCCTTTTGGCCGGGGAGGAGAGAAGAGGACACATGAGCAAGGTGGAAGAGTACATCATCAGCATCCCGGACTATCCAAAGCCGGGGATCATCTTCCGGGATATCACCTCGGTGCTGCGGGACGCAGACGGTCTGCGTCTGGCGGTGGATGAGATGACCCAGTGCATCGGCGATACCCAGTTCGATGCCATCGTGGGACTGGAGTCCCGGGGCTTTCTGTTTGGAATGCCCATGGCCTATAACCTGCACAAGGCGTTTATTCCCGTCCGCAAGCGGGGCAAGCTGCCCCGGGAGACCGCCCATATCTCCTATGACCTGGAGTATGGCTCGGCGGAGATCGAGGTCCACAAAGAGGACATCACCCCCGGGATGCGGGTTGTGGTGGTGGACGACCTGATCGCCACCGGCGGTACGCTGGAGGCGGCCATCAAGCTGCTGGAGGGGCTGGGCGCCAAGGTGGTCAAGGTGGTCTGCCTGCTGGAGCTGAAGGGGCTCCACGGCCGGGACCGCCTGGCCGGCTATCCCACGGAGACCGTGATCGCCTATGAGGGCAAGTGACACTGAGAGAAAGCAGAGAGAAGAGAGAAAAGAAAGGGAGAATTTCATGTTAGAGCGTGTATTCAAGCTGTCTGCCCATAAGACAGATGTGAAGACCGAGGTCATGGCCGGTATTACGACCTTTATGACCATGGCCTATATCCTGGCCGTCAACCCGTCCATTTTAAGTTCCACCGGTATGGACAGCACCGCCGTGCTGCTGGCTACCGCCCTGGCCTCTTTCCTGGGTACTGCATGCATGGCCCTGATGGCAAACCTGCCCTTCGCCCTGTCCGCCGGTATGGGCCTGAACGCCTATATGGCCTATACCGTGGTGGCCGGCTATGGCTACAGCTGGCAGGTGGCCCTGCTGGCCGTGTTTATCGAGGGCCTGATTTTTGTGGTCCTGTCCCTGACCAACGTGCGCGAGGCGATCTTCAACGCCATCCCCCTGAATCTGAAGCGGGGCGTGTCTGTGGGCATCGGCCTGTTCATTGCCTTCATTGGCCTGCAGAACGCTGGCCTGTGTGTGGACTCCGCCACCCTGGTCACCATCACCAGCTTTACCGACAACTTCCACACCGCCGGCATCTGCGCCCTGCTGGCCCTGGTGGGGCTGTTCCTCACCGCTGTGTTCTACATCCACAAACTGAAGGGCGCCATCCTGTTCGGCATTCTGGCCACCTGGCTCCTGGGTATGCTGTGCCAGATGACCGGCATCTATGTCCCTACCCCAGATGCCGGGTTCTACAGCATGTTCCCCACCCTGGGCATGACCGACTTCTCTAAGCTGGGGGAGACCTTTGGCCAGTGCTTCCACGTGGACTTCAGCACCGTGGGCCTGATCAATTTCGTCGTGGTGGTGTTCTCCTTCCTGTTTGTGGACCTGTTTGATACCCTGGGCACCCTGATCGGCGTGGCCACCAAGGCGGACATGCTGGACGAGGACGGCAAGCTGCCCGGCATCAAGCCCGCTCTGCTCAGCGACGCCATTGCCACCTCCGCCGGCGCTGTGCTGGGCACTTCCACCACCACCACCTTTGTGGAGTCCGCCTCCGGCGTGGCCGTGGGCGGCCGCACCGGCCTGACTGCCATGGTCACCGGCGTGCTGTTCCTGGTCTCCACCCTGTTTGCCCCCATCTTCACCGCCATCCCCTCCTTCGCCACTGCCCCCGCCCTGATCATGGTGGGCTTTTTGATGGTGGGCACCGTGACCACCATCCGCTTCGATCTGGACAACCTGACCGAGGCCATCCCCGCTTATCTGGCCATTATCGCCATGCCCCTGTTCTACAGCATCTCCGAGGGCATCTCCCTGGGCGTGATCTCCTATGTCCTGCTGAATCTGGCCGCCGGCAAGGGCAAGCGGATCACTCCGCTGATGTATGTTCTGGCGCTGCTGTTCATCCTGAAGTATATTTTCCTGTAAGGATCCCGGCGTTATACGCCCCACCTCAATAGGGGCGGGGAACGCAAAAGCAAGAGAAAAACGGACCGTTTGACTTATCTTGGGTCAAACGGTCCGTTTTTTGTGCAGAGGAAAGCCTGTCGCAGGGGACTTTAGAAGAACTCGTAAAGAATGGTGTATCCCCCGGCATAGAGAAAGGCGGCACCCAGCAGGAAGAAGAGAATGCCGCCGAAATAGGGGGGACGGACTGGGTCTTCCCGGATGCGTTTGGGATTGTTGGGGTCGTAGTAGCCGGTGTGGAGGTCAAAGGCCTCCCCCCGTTCGTTGTAAAGCTGCCACAGGAGGCCGCACAGCGCGTTCGCGGCAGCTTCTGTCTTGCACAGAATCTGGTGCCAATC
>ENA-UEQE01002386-UEQE01002386.1-human-gut-metagenome-genome-assembly--contig:-NODE-2386-length-13578-cov-3.845641_pt1 | contig 13578 bp, 13 predicted proteins | sample MGYA00242934_ERZ507935 | MGnify/ENA primary metagenome ERZ507935 (study PRJEB26167, sample SAMN06115423) | human gut metagenome | host: Homo sapiens | place: China:Anhui | collected 2015-03-30... | reverse complement strand
GGTGTCGTTTCAAAACAGCCTGTAAAAGAGACGACATTTCCGTTGCAGGCAGAAGAACCGGGCACAGAAGGAAAACATCATGGATCTGTTGCAGAGCATCGGAAAAACGCCGTTGATACGGCTCACCAAGTTGACTGAAGGCCTTGATGCGGAGATTCTGGTCAAAGTCGAATCCCGCAATCCGGGCGGCTCCATCAAAGACCGTGCCGCCCTTTGTATGATTCAGGGGGCTATCGAGAAAGGCATCCTCAAGCCAAACGGAACCATTGTCGAACCGACCAGCGGAAACACCGGCATCGGCTTGGCGGTCGTGTCCGCCTGCATGGGGTTCAAGCTTATCCTGACGATGCCGGAATCCATGAGTGACGAACGCAAAGCCCTGCTCCGTGGTTTTGGGGCGGAACTCATTCTCACCCCCGCCGCGAAGGGCATGGGAGGGGCCGTTGAGGAAGCCCAACGGCTGGCCGCCACGAAAGGCTATGTACTTCTGGATCAGTTCTCCAATCCGGAGAATGCGGAAGCGCACTACCGCACGACGGGGCCGGAAATTCTCGCAGATGCAGGAACGGTAGATGCCTTTATCGCGGGCGTAGGTACAGGCGGAACCATCACGGGGACAGGGCGCTACCTGCGCAAACACCTTCCCTCAGTGGGGCTGTTCGCTGTCGAGCCTGCGGAATCAGCCGTCCTTTCGGGCAATCCCGCAGGGCCGCATCTCATTCAAGGCATTGGCGCCGGTTTCGTTCCCACGTTGTTGGATCGTTCTCTGTTGACTGAAGTGCTGCCTATCCCTGGTCTGGAAGCCATCAAAATGGCTCGGCGCGTCATGACGGAAGAAGGCATTTCCTGCGGTATTTCGTCCGGCGCCAACATCGCGGCCGCGCTTCTTCTGGCGAACAGACCGGAATGGAAAGGAAAGCGCCTTGTGACGGTTCTGCCCGACACCGGCGAACGTTATCTCTCAACCCAGCTTTTCAAAGCGTAACTGCTGACAGCCCCAAAAATCACACAAAACAAAAAGGACGGCTCGTTGAAACGCCGTCCTTTTTGTTTATCTATCACATTCGCTTATCCGCTAAAATCTGCTGAGTCCAATAAGATCGTTACAGGCCCCCAATTCGTGAGGGAAACGTCCATATCCGCAGCGAACACGCCCTGCTGAACCCGTCCCGGCAGTCTGGCTCGTACATCTTCCACAAATTGCTGAAACAACGGTTCCGCCACGCCCGGAGGGGCCGATAGGTGGAACGAAGGGCGACGTCCCTTTCGGGAGTCCGCGTACAGCGTGAACTGGGAAACCAGAATGATTTCCCCGCCGGCCTCCTCTATCCCTCTGTTCATCTTTCCCCCGTCGTCAGGAAAAATGCGGAGCCCCACCATCTTTTCGATCAGCATATTCCAAAGTTTGCCGCCGCGCAAAGCAAGCGTATCCTCCGGGCCAAAACCAACGAGGACAACCAAGCCCTTGCCAATAGCTGCCACATCTTGACCTTCAATGGTGACTTTTCCCTCACGAACCCGCTGAAGAAGCAACCTCATACGTTTCCGTCCGTCTTTTCGGAGCTACCCTGTTTTGTTTCCTTTTCTTCGGTTTCGACCTGTTTCGGAGCGGAACCTTCTTCCTTCAGCGCATCCTCAGGGACAAGCTGCTCTTTATTCTGTTCCGCATCACTCTTGTGCAGTTCTTCTTCCCGCAGAATGCGCCGCAAAACTTTACCTACCATCGTCTTCGGCAGTTCCTCGCGGAACTCGATCAAGCGAGGCACCTTGAACGAAGCCAGCTTCTGGCGACAGAAAGCCACGACTTCCGGTACGGTCAGGTTCTCCCCTTCCTTCGGGACGATATACGCCTTGACCGTCTCACCACGGGAACGGTGATTGACGCCTACGGTAACAGCTTCCCGAATTTTGGGGTGCGTATGAAGGACTTCATCAATTTCACGAGGATAGACATTATACCCTCCAACGATGATCAAATCTTTCTTACGGTCGACAATATAAAAATAGCCTTCTTCATCCATGTACGCGATATCACCGGTGTACAACCAGCCGTCGCGAATGGTTCGGGCGGTTTCTTCCGGGCGCTTCCAATAGCCCTTCATAACCTGCGGCCCCTTGACGACCAATTCCCCAATCTCGTTGTGCGCCAAAACCTTTTCACCGTTTTCCGTATCGACAATCCGGGCGAGGGTTCCGGGAACCGGCACGCCTATGGAGCCCGGTTTCTGCTTCCCGAACACGGGGTTGGCATGGGTAACGGGCGAAGCCTCCGTCAGCCCAAAGCCTTCCGTGATGGGCGTACCCGTCACTTCTTCAAATTTTTTCAGCCATTCTACAGGCATGGGGGCTGACCCCGAAATACAGAATACGATATGGTGCAAATCGTAGTGGGCCAAATTTTTCTGCTGCAACAGGGAAATATAGACGGAAGGAGCGCCAATGAATGCCGTAAACTGATACTTTTTGAATGCCTCCAGCATGTCGGCAGGAACATACCGCGGCATGGGAACCACTCGTGCGGCCATCCTTGCGGGCAACAACAATGTAATCGTCAAACCGAACACGTGGAACAAAGGCAATAGGGCCAGAAACACATGCTCCTTTTCCGGGGGCTGCTGAATGATCGCCATCAGCTGGGTAAGGTTGGCCAACAGGTTTGCATGGGTCAGCATAGCCCCCTTGGAAAGCCCCGTAGTGCCTCCCGTATATTGCAACAAGGCAATGGTCTCGTGAGCATCCGTCACTTCCACGCTCAGGCGCTCGGTTGTTTTGAAAAGGTCTTTCCATGCTACGACCTTTTTTCCGTCAAAGGGAACGGGAACCCATGTACCCTGCCGCCGAGCCGAAAACGGCTGCAGCCAGCTCAAGGGGAATTTCAACGCATCACGGACACGCGTCACATAGCAAACGTCCAATTCGAGCTGTTCCCGCAGCGCCGCGATCTTGGGCCAAAAAATATCAAGGGTGATGAGATGTTTTGCGCCGGAATCCTTGATCTGATGCGTCAGCTCGGATTCCATATAAAGAGGGTTGGTCATGACGGCGACGGCTCCGGCCTTCATGACGCCCCAAAATGCTATGAATGTCTGGGGAAGGTTCGGGAGCATGATGGAAACACGATCTCCCGGCCTAATCCCGCGCCGCCGAAGCGAAGCGGCAAGTTTTTCAGCTAATTCTTTCAGTTCCTTGTAGGAAATATGCGTATTTTGAAAGACGATGGCTTCACGCTGTCCGTATGCTTCCGCCGCAGTATCGAGGATATTTTGCAGCCCCCCCTCGGGGATGGCTATGTCATGCGGCACACCTTTGTCGTAAGAAGAAAACCAAGGACAGTCCATACCCTGCTGAAGGTCGCTCATAACGGCTCACGATGCGAAAAAGGTTAGAAATACCCCCGGAAAGGGTCCGTATTGCTTGTTACACCAACATACGAACTTTTACAAGGACGACATGGAACTTCCATTTAACCCAAAGGGTTATCTGTTATTTTCAGTGTATTTGTTTGGATTTTAAATTTTACATAATATAAATAATTATGCGTCTCTATTGTTACGAAGTCCCATAACGACGGCGACGGCCTTTATTCCCAGCCGTTCCCCTGTAAAACCAAGCCCCTCCTCCGTCGTCGCCTTCACATTCACCGCTCCCATGTCCAATCCGAGCAACCGCGCTATATTCCGCCGGATAGCCTCCCTATACGGACTAACTTTAGGAACCTGGGCAATGACAGTCAGATCCACATGGGTAATCTGTACATTGGCCTTATGGACATGCTCCAGAACAGTGTCCAGCAAGACAGCCGAATTGGCATTGTCGAATGCAGGATCGGAATCAGGAAAGAAGGTTCCGATATCCCCCGCTCCGATGCAGCCGAGCAAGGCATCCATCAGCGCGTGCAGCAAAACATCCCCATCAGAATGGGCCAGCACGTCTGGCGAACCGGCAATGGGCACCCCCCCCAACCGCATGGGCCGGGCAGGTTGTTTCGTCTCACTGCCACCGGCATACTTATGGACATCATATCCATACCCGACACACGGGATACGCTCTCCTGCCATACGCAACATTTCCAAATCCTCAGGTGTCGTGATCTTTTTGTTCCCCACTTCTCCCTCCGCAACATGCACAGCGTGCCCGCACAATTCGAGCAAGCTGGCGTCGTCAGTGACAACCCAGCCTTCCTGCTCCGCACGCTGATGGGCAGCCCGTAGAAAAGCAAGGGAAAAACCTTGCGGGGTCTGAACCGCTCTCAAATGTTTCCGATCAGGCGTGGCAACAACCTTTCCATCTCCATCCATTACTTTAATAGTGTCCACCACGGGAACGCCGGGGATACATGCCGCGATACGCTCCCCCGGAGTTTCGCCGTGCAGCCCGTCCAATATCCGATTGACCAAAGCTGGCGAAACAAACGGCCTTGCCGCGTCGTGGATCAGAACTTCCTCGCAATCATCCGGCAAAACGGACAAACCGTTTCGGACGGAATCTTGGCGTAACGCCCCGCCAGCCACAACTTTCCAAGGAAGCCCTAGGGAAGCATCCCTCATCAGGACCGTAACCCGTTTGTGTTCTTCATCAATGCACGCTTCCGGGAACACAAAAACAAGCCCCTCTACACGCGCACATCGTGAGAAGACAAGTGCCGATTCCCAATACAACGGGGCACCTTTCCAGTCCAAAAACTGCTTGGCAAGCCCGCCCGTAGCCGAAGCCAACCGATTCCCCTGCCCTGCTGCAAGAAGAAGTGCCCACGCCATGACTAACCTCGTTTATATGCTGGATGCGAAAAAGCCCCGGTGAAGTCTGCATATGCAAAAACCGTCACCGGAGCTTCAAATCGGGAGTCGGACTATAAGCCGGGTTCTGTACCACCCCATCCTTACGGATGGTATGGCGACTGTCATTCCTCTAGGAGCACAGTTACCTGTACCCTCAAGCAACCTACCCGGAAGCGTTGATCGGGCCGATCCGCTTCCCTATTTGGTCTTGCTTCGGACGGGGCTTGCCGAGCTCGTCACGTCACCGTGCCGACTGGTGGGCTCTTACCCCACCGTTTCACCCTTACCGCCCGAAGGCGGCGGTTTGCTTTCTGTGGCGCTCTCCGAGGATCGCTCCCCCTGGGCGTTACCCAGCGTCCTGCCCTATGAAGCCCGGACTTTCCTCTCCGTCCGTCACGCCGAAACGCAATGAACGCGGCGACAATCCATCCGGCTCCCGAAAACTTAAGGCTGTGTTATAGAAAATGGTTATGGTTGATGCTTTTTTACTTGAAGCTCCAAAGGGATAACCGACAAAATGCCTTATCTGTGGCTCCCGCCAAGGGGAAAACCAGAGAAAAATGCTATATTTTCACCGCATTGTGGAGATGAAACAACCACATACTATAACAGAGCCAAACTTAAATACTATTCAGCGTCGTGCGCCATTTCATCAGCCGTCTGGTTGGTCTCTTCGTTGAAGTGCTCCACCCAGTAAATCAAACGCTGACAGTTGGGGCAGTTGATGATCTTATGGCCGCCCTGCAGTTCAATGAACGTCTGGGGGGGAATCATGATCCGGCAACCGGAACAAACTCCGGCGGTCACGGGCACAATCACGGGATGGGACAGACGACGGCGGATGAACTCATAGCGATCAAGGACAGGACGCGGCACAGCGGAGCCTGTTTCGGAACGCACCTGGGCCAGCTCATCCAAGCGCTTACGGGCCTCATCCTGCCGCGTTTCAAGGCTGATCTGCTTAGCTTCCAATTCGGCCTTGAGGTCGGCCCATATAGCGTCAACTTCCTGCAGTGCGTTGTCCTGATGCAGTTTTTCCTCCAACAAGGCGGCACGTTCCTCTTCACGGGAACGGTTCACCTTTTCCATATTGTCCATCTCCCGAGCCATAGCCTGATATTCCCGGGAGTTGGATACCTGCATCATCTTGCTCTTGCTCTTTTTGATGCGGCTGCTGTCGTCATCAAGTTCGCCGGCAATACGCTTTTCCTGTTCCTTCAAGTGCGCAAGCTTTTCCAGTACCCGCTCGCGCTGCGTATTTGCAGCAGCAAAACGTTTTTTGAGATCTTCCAATTCCTTCGGGGCCTGTTCGAGTTCCATCTCCACAGAATGGATGGCATCGTCCACGCGCTGAAGGGCCACGAGTTGGCGGATTTGTTCGAGATAAAGGCTCACAACTCTTCTCCTGAAATCTGATAACGAATTACGCCTCAGTCTGTGGGGGAAAACGGCGCAAGAGGATCCTGCGCGGGCACGAACTGCACGGCGACATCAGACACATTCTCTTTCAATTGCAGGGCAAAACGCCGCATCATCTCTTCTTCAAGACTGAAATGCCCCACATCCAGCACTGGAAGGGGAAGATCGAGCGCAGCGTGATACTTCAAGTCACCGGTAATGAGCAGATCCGCGCCACAGGCAGCGGCCTCAGGCGCAAGCGAACTTCCCGATCCGGGGCAGATGGCAATGCGGCGGATGCGCTCAGGCAAGGTTCCAGCCAAGCGGGGACAACTCCCCACCAGCCATAAGGCCAACATTTTTTTCAGCTCTTCCGGGGTGATGTCAACCGCACAATCACCGACGACACCGAAGCCGCAGGCGTACGAACTGCCGCCCCGCTCCATTGTCCCCGTCTGTTCCAGCACAGTCAGCGGCAATGGCATTCCATGTGCCGCCTCGCCATCCTTGGTATCAGAGGAAGGAATACGGCAAAGCCCCAGTTCGTCTGCCAGCCACGAGACAGGTCCCAAAGGATTCGCATCAAGGGACGTATGCGCCGAGTACAACAGCACATCGGCCCGAAACACCAGCGAAAGGACTTCATGGTAGCTGTCCAGCTGATCCGTGAACCGTCCCTCCAGCGTCAGCGGATGATGGGCCAAAATCATTTCAGCCCCTTCGGACAGTGCGATGCGGATAGATTCCGGCGTCGGATCAAGGCACACGGCGAGGCGATTGATGTCCTGCCGTGCGGAAGCGATCTGAACACCCGACTTATCCCAAGGCGCGGCGATCGCGAGCGGTGCCGTCCGTTCAATGAGCGCAATGAGTTCCGACTGTTTCATGCTCCCAATTCCTCTATCTTGCCGAACAGTAGATTTCTAGCTGTGGTTAACGGGATTCTCACGCAGGTATCGGACAGCGTTTGCAAAAAGTGCGGTTCCGGGCACCGCGACTTCCCCGCGCGCCCAACCGGGATGATTCGTAGCGTGATGGAATGCTTCAGGGTGCGGCATCAGTCCGAGGATATGCCCGGTCGGATCCGTCAGGCCGGCAATGCCCAGCGGGGAACCGTTCGGATTCCAAGGATACTCTTGCGTGACCTCGCCAGTTTCCGGGTGCGTGTATTGCAACGCAATCAGATTTTCGTCCTGCAACCGCTGCAAGGTCGCGGCATCGCGGGCCACCAACTTGCCTTCGCCATGACGGACAGGCATCGGCAGCACCCCGTGGACAGCCAATCCTTTGGTAAAAATACAAGGGCTGTCAGGGTTAGGTTTGAGCTGAACCCATCTGTCCTCATAGCGGGCGGAGTCATTATGGCTGAGGGAAACCTGCCGCTCAAAACGCTTCCCGTCCAAGGCGGGGAGGATACCGAGCTTGACGAGCAACTGGAATCCGTTACAGATCCCCAACACAAGACCTCCCGCATCGACGAACCGGTTCAAGCTGTCCAACAGGGGCTGACCTTCAGCATCGGAAAGATGCAGCCAGCGCTGTGCCGCGGCCTGTGCCGCACCGAGATCGTCTCCATCAAGGAATCCGCCGGGGAAAATAAGGAATTGATACTCGCTCAGGCGGACCTTCGCAGCCACAATGTCGGAAAAATGCACCACATCAGCCCTGTCCGCACCAGCCAGACGTGCGGCATGCGCTGTTTCCTGATGCGAATTGGTGCCGTATCCGGTAATGACCAGCGTGTTGACCTGACTCATTGTCCACCCTTTTCCTGCATAAAAATTAAAATCTTACTTAACGAAAAAGCGATAACGCGCCTGCATGCTCCAGCTGCGTCCTTTGATGAAACAAAAACAGGAGCCAGTCTGGAATGGGGGATTTACTTTATGCGGGTGTTTCTTTTCAGTCAATGGCTGTTTTTTTTCTGAAAACAGGCTATAGTTGGCAGATATTGTTTGCGTGCATCTGAATGGCCTGCTGAAGAGCAGAGGAATTATGTTTTTGGAACAGGCGGGTGCCTAAGTCAACGCCTTGTTTCCGTTACAGAACCAGCCGCGTATCGACCCGCTCAGGCGGGCTTTTTGTGTTCGCGTTCTCTCCTTTTCTGATGTATCCTGTTTCAGAGCGAGTTTCGTACACTGTATCCCCTCCGTCACGGCGGGAAAATCATAAATCGAGGTTTTTCATGAAGACCAAGTTTATCTTCATCACTGGTGGCGTCCTTTCCTCTCTCGGCAAAGGGCTTTCGGCGGCTTCCATCGGCGCACTGTTGAAAACGCGTGGGCTGACCGTGACCATCCAAAAACTTGATCCCTATATCAATGTGGATCCCGGAACCATGAACCCCTATCAACATGGTGAAGTATACGTTACGGATGACGGTGCGGAAACGGACCTCGATTTGGGGCACTACGAACGCTATCTCAATACGGCGCTCTCCCAGAAAAACAACACGACTTCGGGTTCCATCTATTATAAGGTCATCACCAAGGAACGCCACGGCGACTACCTCGGCGGTACGGTGCAGGTGATCCCCCACATTACCGATGAAATCAAAAACGCCATCCTCAGCCTCGCCAAGGATGAACCCGAAAATCCCGCTCCCGACGTCGCCATCATTGAAATCGGCGGCACGGTGGGCGACATCGAAGGCCTCCCCTTCCTTGAAGCCATCCGTCAGCTCCGCTCCGAACTGGGCCGCGACAACTGCCTCTACATCCACCTGACGCTCGTGCCCTACCTCCGTTCCGCTGGGGAACACAAGACCAAGCCCACGCAGCACAGCGTCAAGGAACTCCGTTCCATCGGCATCCAGCCTGACATCATCCTCTGCCGCTGCGAAGAGCCCGTCCCCGCCGACCTCCGCGCCAAAATCGCCCTGTTCTGCAATGTGGACAAAGACGCCGTGTTCTCCGCCGTGGATGTGAGCAACATCTACGAATTGCCCTTAAAGCTTTATGAAGAAGGCTTGGATCAGAAGGTCGCCATCATGCTGCGCCTGCCCGCCCGCAACGCCAAGCTTGAGCCGTGGGAAGAATTGGTCCACAACGTCAAGAATCCGCAGGGCCGGGTTACCATCGCCATCGTCGGCAAGTATGTCGAACTGAAGGAAGCCTACAAGAGCCTTCACGAGGCTTTGGTGCATGGCGGCATCGCCAACAGGGTCGCTGTGGATCTCCGTTATGTGAACTCCGAAGAGGTAACGGCTGAAAACGTCGCCGAAACCTTTAAGGGCGCTGACGGCATCCTTGTTCCCGGCGGCTTTGGGTATCGCGGCGTCGAGGGAAAAATCGAATCTATCCGCTACGCTCGCGAAAACAATGTCCCCTTTTTCGGAATCTGCCTCGGCATGCAGTGTGCGGTCATCGAATTCGCCCGCCACGTCGTCGGCATCGAAGAAGCCAACTCCGAAGAATTCAATCCGTTTGCCAAGGATAAGCTCATCTACCTCATGACCGAATGGTACGATTTCCGCAAAAAGGCCGTGGAGCGCCGCGATGCGGAAAGCGACAAGGGCGGAACCATGCGCCTCGGCGCGTATCCCTGCACCGTTTCGGAAGGGACCCACGCTTTTGAGGCCTACAAAACGGCCAATATCAACGAACGTCATCGCCATCGTTACGAATTCAATAATGCCTATCGCGAACGTCTTGCGGATATGGGCATGGTTTTCAGCGGCCAGTCTCCCGACGGTACGCTAGTGGAAATCGTTGAAATCCCCAATCACCCGTGGTTCTTGGGCTGTCAGTTCCATCCTGAATTTCAGTCCCGCCCGATGAAGCCCCACCCGCTGTTCAAGGACTTCATCCGTGCGTCTTGCATGGCTCGCAAGAAGTAGACTTCCCTCCCATAATGCGTATTCCTTTGCGGTCATTCCGGTGATAAAATCGGAATGACCGCAAGGTCGTCTCCTAGCGAGAACTCCTTTTACCGTTAAGGAATGCCCATGATGACATCGGACGAGCTCTATAGTCAGCTTCGGAAGGAGCACTTTATTTTTGCGGGCCCCTGCGCTCTGGAAAGCTTTGAATTGGCGCTGGACACGGCGCACGCCGTAGCCGAGGCCAGCAGGGAGGCCGGATTGTTTGCCGTCTTCAAGAGTTCGTGGGATAAGGCCAACAGAACGTCTGGGAAAGGCTTCCGTGGCCCGGGCTTGGCTAAAGGCATGGAATGGCTGGCTCGGATCAAGGAGGAAACGGGGCTGCCCGTCGTAACGGACATCCATCTGCCCGAACAAGCCGGGCCTGTCGGTGAGGTGGCGGATATCCTTCAGATTCCCGCTTTTTTGTGCCGCCAGACGGATCTGCTCTTGGCGGCGGCACGGACGGGCCGCGTCGTCAACGTCAAAAAAGGCCAGTTTGTAGCCCCGTGGGATATGGGCCCCGTGCGCGATAAAGTGGTCGGGGCTGGCAATGACCGCGTCCTTCTGACGGAGCGAGGCTCCTCTTTCGGATACAATAACCTCGTGGTCGATTTTCGTTCCATACCCATCATGCGTGCGCTGGGCGTCCCGGTAATCTTTGACGCGACACATTCCGTTCAGCTCCCCGGCGGGCAAGGCAGCTGCTCCGGCGGTGAACGGCATCACGTGCCCACACTGGCCCGTGCCGCTGCGGGGGCTGGGGCAGACGGTATTTTTATGGAATGCCACCCGGATCCCGACAAAGCCCTGTGCGACGGCCCCAACAGTTGGCCCGTGGCCAAGCTTCCGGCGCTCTTGAAGCAACTTTCAGCCATATGGAACATTCCTTATGACTTGTAATACCCTTTATTCCGATGGGACCGGAAGATCCGGCCAATCCCCCACTCCACGGCACGAATCGCTTGAAAGCCTCGCCAAACGCATCCGTCTTCTTGTCTTGGATGTGGACGGTGTCATGACGGACGGCGGCCTTTACTATGACGCTCACGGGCTGGCCATGAAGAGGTTCCATGTCCTTGACGGGATCGGCATCCGGCTGGCCAAAACAGCGGGGATTGAAGTCGCCGTCCTTTCCGGCATGGATGTGCCCTGCGTCGTGAGACGGCTTGAAGTCCTTGGCGTGACCGAGTATCACGGCGGATCCGACAACAAATGTACTATCCTTGACGGGATGCGTAAACGGATGTCCCTTGAGTGGCACGAAATCGCCTACCTTGGGGATGATTGGGTCGATCTTGCACCGATGTCTCGTGTGGGGCTGCCAGCCGCCGTTGCAAATGCCATGCCGGACGTCAAAAAACTGGCGAAATTCGTAACCCAAAAGGAAGGCGGATGCGGCGCCGTCCGGGAATTTGTCGATTTGTTGTTGACTTGCCAAGGGAAACGTGACGCTCTGCTTGAGCATTGGATGCGGTTGGAATGAAACGGTCACGAATCCTGCTTATTGCCGCTCTGGCGGCACTTCTCGCTGGAGGTTGGTATGTCGCGAAGCGTGGCGGGGAAACAACGCTGATCGGCAGGCTGCTTGATGTCGCCAACAAGGGCGGCATCAAGTCTCTTGACGGGGCGAAGCTGCAAGACAACGCCACACAACCCGGCAACCCGCTTGAGGAAGTGGCTGGATTGGCCATTAAGGGGATCAACCTCTTCCAAGGAAATAAAGGATTGGAACTGTGGCGTCTCAAAGCGAGCTGGGCCCATATGTCCCAAAACGGCGATTCGATCGATGTGGACAAGCCCGTCGTCCGTTATGCGCTCGGTGAAGGTTCCGCAAGCAACCCTGACGATGATGTTCTTGATGTGCAGGCCCAGTTTGGAAAAATCACCGACAACCAGCGATTCCTCACGCTTTGGGATGATGTCGTCATCACTCGTTATGATGAAGTCATCACCAGTTCGCGCATGAACTACGATGCCAATAAGCGCCTTATGACCTTTCCAGAAGGTGCTGTGTTTGAAAGTCCCACGGCATCCGGGACGGCCACCCTTCTTGCTTGGGATCTTGCTGCCAATGAAGTACATGGTTCGGAAGGCGTACTGGTCGTACTCAAGCCCCGCCCCGATGCCCCAAACGCCAATGCCGCATCTTCTCCGCATGAAACGCAGGCCAATCCCCAGCAAGAATTACCTCAACCTGCAAAGAAATAAGCCGCTATAGCTTTAATGGGTTACGGCTAGGAAAACATTATGAAAAAACTTTTTTTAGGTATAACCACACTGAGTTTAAGCCTGCTCTGCTCTGCCCCGCTGTGGGCAGCGCCGGTGACGCCGCCAAAGCCCGCCAAAAATGTTGAAACACGGATCACCTCCGATCAGCTGACCTATATCGCTGAAAAGCAGCTCGTCATCTTTGACAAAAACGTCCATGTAGTCCGACCGGATATTGAAATATGGGCCAGCAGGATTACGGTTTATTTGAAGCCGCCCAAAGGGGACGCACAGAAGAAAGAAAACGAAAAAGGCGGCATGCCTGCCGGAATGGCCGCCGGTGATGTAGATCGTATCGTCGCCGAACGGAATGTGCGCATGAAAAGCGAAAACCGCAACGGCACTTGCGCGAAAGCGACCTATACGATGGACGACGGCGTCCTTCTCATGGAAGGCGATCCCCGTCTGACCGACGGGGAAAATACGGTTACTGGGGAGACCATCAAATATTTTACGGAAGAAAACCGTAGTGAAGTCATGGGCGGCTCCAAGAAGCGCGTCGAAGCGGTCTTTTCCGGCTCTAAAAGCTCCAGCCCGATCCGGGGGAACCGCTGATGGCCCGACTGTCTGGAGTTGATTTGCGTAAATGGTACGGCCAACGCGAGGTCGTACGCGGCGTTTCCCCCGAAGTGAACCAAGGGGAAATTGTTGGTCTGCTCGGCCCGAATGGAGCGGGTAAAACCACTTCATTCTATATGCTGACCGGGATCATCAAACCTTCTTCAGGGCGGGTTCTCCTTGAGGATCAGGATATTGGCACTTGGCCGCTCCATGAGCGCGCACGTGTGGGCATTTCCTACCTCCCGCAGGAAAGTTCCGTCTTCAGAAAACTTACGGTGCGTCAAAACCTTCAGATTATTCTGGAGCATACGGGCCTTTCCCGCAAGGAGCAGAAAGAAAGGGCGGATATCTTGCTTGAAGATTTCGGCCTCACCCGGCTGGAAAAATCCCACGCTATGCACCTGTCCGGTGGGGAACGCCGACGCCTGGAAATTGCCCGTGCGCTTATTCGGGAACCGAAATTCGTCCTGCTCGACGAGCCGTTTGCCGGGATTGACCCCCTTGCGGTGGGTGATATTCAAGGTTTGGTGCGCGCCTTGCGCGATCGCGGGATCGGAGTTCTCATCTCTGACCACAACGTCCGTGAAACTCTGACGATTTGCGACCGGGCCTATCTCATGGTGCAAGGGCAGGTCGTTCTTTCCGGGACACCGGAAACCATTGTCAATAATGAACAGGCTCGGAGCGTCTATCTTGGAGAAGGGTTTTCGC
>ENA-UEQE01002372-UEQE01002372.1-human-gut-metagenome-genome-assembly--contig:-NODE-2372-length-13636-cov-3.882882_pt1 | contig 13636 bp, 8 predicted proteins | sample MGYA00242934_ERZ507935 | MGnify/ENA primary metagenome ERZ507935 (study PRJEB26167, sample SAMN06115423) | human gut metagenome | host: Homo sapiens | place: China:Anhui | collected 2015-03-30 | study... | reverse complement strand
GGATCATCCTGTTATAGTCAGGCTTGACCTTACCCTCCAGCACACCGGGGATGGATAGCAGCTTATCCCCTTCATCGGCCATGATTTTAGCAGCGTCAATGGTATTATCCGTAAGCATGGCGGAGAAGTATTCCACCATGACCTGCTCTTCCGTTACGCCCTCCGGCAGGGTATAGGCGTAGCCGGAAGCCGTCTCGGTAAAGGGGATGGCCCGCTCATTGCCTTCGCCGTCCGTATAGTGGGTGGTGGCAACGTCATAGCCTTCCCGCCGCTCTGCCTGCACCTGCCCGTCCAGAGCCGAGACCGGCATCACCAAACTCAGCACCATGCACAAAGTCAGCAGCAGCGCCGATACACGCTTCCTGTGCTGCTTTCTGTGCAGGTCCCTTCCTCTCTGAAAATTTTGATATGCAGCCCCACAGGGCATGATATACAGCTTCACGGCTTGGCCGGGTCATAGACGCAGCTGCGGACCGTGCCACCGGTGACCGGCACCTGCGCCACCGTCAGAGGGATACGGTACAGGGTGTGCAGCAACTCCTCCGTCAGCATCTCCTCCACCGGGCCGCAGGCTGCCACCGTGCCGCCGTGGAGGGCCAGCACATGGGTGGCGAAGCGAAGGGCGTGCTCCGGATTGTGGGTGGACAGCAGCACCGTGTAGCCCTGCTCCGTCAGGCGGCGCACCTGCTGCAGGAGCCTAAACTGGTTGCCGTAATCCAGATTGGCGGCAGGCTCGTCCATCAGAAGGATCCTCGCCTGCTGGGCCAAGGCCCGTGCAATGAGGGTCAGCTGCCGCTCGCCGCCGGAAATGCGGCGGATGCCCCGGTCTGCCAGCGGGGCGATGCCCACCAGCTCCATCATGCGCTGCGCCGTCTCCAGCTGCTGCCGTCCCGGCTGCCGCAGAGGCTCCAGCCCTCCGGCGGCGCCCATAAGCACCGTGTCCCGGACGGTGTAGTCGAACAACGGCTGGCTGGACTGGGGGATATACGCCGCCAGATGGGCCAGCTCCCGCCGGGGCAGATGCCGCACGTCCCGCCCGCACAGGGAGATGCTCCCCTGATAGTGGGGCAGAAAGCCCAGCATACAGCGGAACAGGGTGCTCTTCCCCGCCCCGTTTGGCCCCAGCACTGCCACCAGCTGTCCGGGCTCGGCCCGGAAGCTGACATCCCGCAGCACCGGGTGAGCGCCGTAGGAAAAGGAGAGTCTCTCCACGTCAATGCTCATGCCGTCGCCCTCCCGTGATGATGAGATACAGAAACAGCGGCGCTCCCACGAAGGCCGTCAGGATACCCAGAGGCAGCTCACCGGTGGTCACCAGCCGAGCGATGTCATCCACCGCCAGCAGGAAAGCCGCTCCAAACAGGGCCGCCGCCGGGATCAGCCGCCGGTAGTCGTAGCCGAACAGCATACGACAGAAGTGGGGGATCACCAGACCCACCCAGCCGATCATGCCGGACACCGCCACGCTGGCGGCGGTCAGCAGTGTGGCGCACAGGATCACCACCAGACGCAGTACCCCCGTCCGCACGCCCATGGACTGGGCCTCCTCCTCCCCCACCGTCAGCAGGTTCATCCGCCAGCGCAGGAGAAACAGCGGCAGCAGTCCCACCGCCACCGGCAGCACCAGAAAGCACACATCCTCGGCCTTGATGGAGCTGAGGCTGCCCATGAGCCAATAGGTGATGGCGGGCAGCTGCTGCTGGGTATCCGCCACCAGCTTGATAAAGGACGTCCCGGCGGAAAACAGGGAGGAGATCATCATACCCGCCAGGATCAGCGCCACCGTGGGGTCTGAGCGGGACAGACGGCTCACCAGCCACGCCGCTGCCACGGCCAGCAGACCGAAGCAGAAGGCGGACAGGGAGATGCCGAAATACCCGGCCCCCAGCAGGATAGCCAACGCTGCGCCGAAGCCTGCGCCGGTGGAGGCCCCCAGAATATCCGGCGACACCATGGGGTTGCGGAACATCCCCTGATAGGCCGTACCGGAGACGGCCAGCGCTGCGCCCACCAGCGCCGCCGCCGCAATGCGGGGCAGGCGGATGGCAAACACCACCTTCTCGTCGCTGACGGACCAGTCCGCAGCGCCGCCGGTGAGCCTTGTCCACAGCATATGCAGGAGCTTGTCTACGGACAGACCATAGCGCCCCACCAGCATGGAGCCCAGCAGAAGCAGCAGGCACACACCTCCCAGCAGGAGAAAGCGCCGCCGGTAGGTCCTCCCGGTCATCATCTTCTCCATGGGTCAGTTCCCCGCCGCATTGGGGACGATGTAATAGGTGCCGGTCCTGGCATCATAGTACACCTCCCCCCGCTTTTCCAGCAGGTTGGCCGCCAGACTCTCCCGCAGAGCGGCGATGCAGTCCGGCAGGGGCCTTTCGCCGCTTCGCATGGCCTCCAGCAGCCGGGGCAGACCGGCGTTCATATGCCGCCGCTCTCCCAGCAGCTCCGCCAGCCACCAACCCAGTGAAAACACGGAAAACGCCAACAGCAGCAGGCAGATCACCAGCGGAATCTCCATGGCGCTGGCTACTGCCCGCAGGATATTGTGAAACAAGGTGCTCATTTATTCGTCCCTCTCTTTTTTGAAATACAGCACCCGTGCGCCGCCGCCGGGTTCGCCGGTGATGCGGCCCTTCTCGTCGTAGACGGGCATCAGATGGGCCGGAAGATCCTCGAAATAGTACCGGGGCCGGAACAGCTCGGACTTCGTAAAGGAGGGGAAGGCCCCCACGTCCTGATCCCGTGTATAGAACTGCACCGACCGTACGTCGTTCAGATGGATGCGGGTATACTCCAGCAGCTCATCGATGTGGATGCCGCAGGCAGAGTCCACCACCACCCGATAGTCTCCCTCCCCCGTGGGACGGAAGAAGGTATATGCCTCGTCGTACATGGTGAGGTTCTCCTGAAGTTCTGTCCAGTGGTACGTCCCCGCCTCCACATACCGGCTGCTGTCCATGCCGTAATAGCCTACCTTCACCGTCAGGGTGTCTGTGGCGATGCCGCCGGCCTCCGTCCTTCTCGGCAGCAGGCATACCGCCGTCAGGCAGGCCAGCATCCACAGGGTCAGCCGCCGCAGGCGGATATTGCATTTCTTCCTCGCAGGTTCTCCTCCCCGTATGGGGTCACGTCCGCAGGGTGGATCGGCTCAGCATCTCGGCCGCCTCCTCCGCCGACAGGTCATAGTGCCAGAACAGCCGGTAGTACTCCTGTGCCACAGCCGTCATGTCGTAGTCATACAGCTGGGGGTACAGCAGATTCCCCAGCCACCAGATGCCCAGCACCCGGTTCACCGACGGCGGGGAACTCATCCAGTCGTAGGGCAGGCCCGGTATCTCGTAGTACCGCCCCTGCTGCACGGCGGTGAGGCCCGCCCAGTCCCCTTCCGTCAGGGTATCGTAGGGGCCGCCGGAGGCCAGCAGAATAACATCCGGCTCCACGGCGTATACCTCCTCCAGACTGACGGTGGTACCGCCGCCCCGGTTGGTAATTTCTTCCGGGATGATGGCGTTCACCGCCCCCACAAGGTCGATGACGTCCGCCTGTGCGGACCCGGCTGCGTTGCAGGCAAGGCCCGTGGAGCCGGTGCCGAAGAGCACCTTGAGTCGCTGAGACTCCGGGATTTTTGCGGCGTTGGTCTGGGCCATGGTGACAGTGCGGTCAATGAACTGCGCCAGTTCCTCCGCCTGCTCCTGCCGCCCCAGAATGTCCCCCAGCGTCCGGTAGGCCGCCGCCATATCATCCAGATCCGCTTCGATGAAGATGGTGGGGATGCCCGTCTGCTTCTGAATGGTGTCCATGTCCTTGGCGATGCTGTCCTTGGCGTCGCCCAAGTCGATAATGAGCTGGGGCTGGGCGGCGATGAGGGACTCCATATTCAGGCTGGCCTTGCTGCCGTAGAATTGGCCGAAGGTGGGCAGATACCGCATCTCCTCCGGAAAATAGGACATCTGTGCCGTGCTGGGGCTGCTGCTGAGCCCCACAAGCAGGTCATAGGCCACCGGCATCAGGATCATCTGGGCTGTGGAGCCGCTGGGTGCGATGCGGGTGATCTCGGCAGGGATCTCCACCTGCCGTCCGGCGGAGTCGGTGATCATCCGGGTCTCCACCCCTTTCAGGGGGTCGTAGCCCGTCTGCTTGCCGCCGCAGCCAACCAGCAGGCACAGGCACACTGCCAGTACCAGCGATATCCACCGCTTTCCACTCGTTCTCTTCACTGCTTTTCCTCCGTTATCCTCATTTGCATATCACGCTCGTCGAAAAGAGCGCCGCACCATGGCGGCAGTCTTTTCTATCGTAAGTCTATTTTACCATCTGCCCCGGCAAAAGAAAATATCCTTTTCGCAAAGCAGAACATAATTCCGTATGGCGGAACGCCCTACGCATGATAGCCCAGCTCCCGGCTGAGACTCCCGGCGGCGGCGCAGACCATGTCCACCGCCTCCTCGAACTCCCCGGAGGCAACATGGCGAAACAGGCCCACCACCGTCAGGGTGTAGCGCATCTGCCCCTCCCGGTCGAACACCGGAGCCGACACGGACCGCAAGCCGATCTTGTACTCGCCGTTTTCGATGGCATATCCCCACTGGCGGATACGCTCCAGTTCCTCCGTCAGCGTCGCCAGGTCCACGATGGTATGGGGGGTAAAGGGATCCATGCCCTGACCGTTCATCAGATAGCGCACCGTGGCATCCGGCAGCTGGGACAGCAGCAGTTTCCCCTGCGATGTGGCGTGAAGGGGCGTACGGCCGCCGATCTCCGAGGCCACCTGGATCCCCGTGCCGCTGACCCGCTGGTCGATGACCACGATGTCGCTGCCCTCCACGCAGGAGAGCAGAGCCGTATACTGAGTCTGTTGGGCCAGCCGCTCCAAATGGGGACGGGCGCAGCGGGTGATCTCCCACGCAGCGGACACGCCGCAGCCCCACTCGAACAGCTTTGTCCCCAGATAGTACCGGCCATCCGACTCCTGCCGGATGCAGCCGTAGCTCCGCAGGGTGGCCAGCAGCGAGTGGATGGTGCTCTTGGGATAGCCGGAGGCCTGACTCAGCGCCTGAAGGGTCATGGGGACCCGGCTCCGGTTCAGCAGCTCCAGCAGCTCCAGTGCCTTGCCCAGCGACCGCACGCTTCCTTTTTCCTGCGGCATCATACGTCCTCCTTCCGCCGGGGGATAGGCCGGAAGTCCGGCTTTCCCGGCAGACTTCCGGGCAGCCCTCGCTCCATAGGCGGCGGTGGTGGCACCTCGTCGTCCCGCTCCCCGGCATAGAAGGCCCGGTTGTTCTCCACCAGCTCCGCCAGCGTCACCGGACGATAGCGGTTCACGTCCACCCCGGCATTCAGCACACGGGGCAGCTGCCGCAGCAGCTCATAGTCCCGGCCCCGCCCGTGGTGGAGGTGTCCGTGGATCATGTAGCCCCGCTTGCGGTACAGCATGGGATAGTGGCACAGGAGGATGTGGGTCTCTCCGTCGTCGATCTCGTTGAAGTCCGTCACCGTCTCGAACCAGCGGTACAGCCGCCCGGCGTCCTCATAGCCGGTGTCGTGGTTGCCACGGATCAGGTGCTTATGGCCCGACAGCCGCTCCAGCAGCTCTCCCGGCACCCGGCCGCCGTTCCAGCCGATGTCTCCCACCAGATAGACGGTGTCCTCCGACCCCACGGTGTCGTTCCAGTTTTTCACCAGTGCCTCGTCCATCTCCTCCACGGTGGCAAAGGGCCGGGAGGGAAGCAGCGGTGCATAGTGAAAGTGCAGATCGGCGGTATAGTAGATCATGGTGCTCTCCCTTCTCCGACGGATATTTTTCTCTATCATACCGTCTCCACCGGTCTTCGTCAAGCGTTCATTCCGTATGGCGGAATTTTTCTACGTTTTTCCGGCCTCAGATTCCGCTATGCCGTCGAAATGACCAATTCCCCGGAAATGGACCAACGCAGCCCATCGGGAAAATCCTCCGTTTCCGGGCAGAAAAAAGAGCGCCCCACAGGGCGCTCTTTTCAGTACGTTATGATAGGGATCGCTTACTCCTCCGTCTCGTCGGCAGGTTCTTCCGCAGGCATGGTCTCCTCCATGGATACGCTGTCGGCAGCGCCCTCCTCAGGCACCAGCTCCTCAGCGAAATGGCGGTAGGCGTTCAGGCCGGCGCCGGCGGGGATCAGCTTACCGATGATGACGTTCTCCTTCAGGCCCACCAGATGGTCCACCTTGCCCTTGATGGCGGCCTCGGTCAGAACCTTGGTAGTCTCCTGGAAGGAGGCAGCGGACAGGAAGGAATCGGTGGCCAGAGATGCCTTGGTGATACCCATCAGCAGCTGGGTATAGGTGGCCTCCTGCAGCGGCTCACCGGTCTCGGCGTTGACCTCACCGGCGGCGATGCGGGCCCGCACCTTGGCGTTCTCGTCCTCCACCTCCAGCACGTCGGCCATGGCGCCGGACAGCAGACCGGTGGCGTCATTGGCGTCCTCCACACGGACCTTGCGCATCATCTGGCGGACAATGACCTCGATGTGCTTATCGTTGATGTCCACGCCCTGCTGACGGTACACCTTCAGGACCTCCTGAATGAGGTAGTTATGCACCGCCGAAGCGCCACGGATCCGCAGCACATCGTGGGGATTCAGTGCGCCGTCCTGCAGCTGGCGGCCCTTCTCGATGACCTCGCCGTCCCGCACCTGCAGACCGGTGTGAGGCATGGAGTAGGTCCGGGTATCGCCGTCGTCAGCGGTGACGATGATGTTCAGCAGGCTGCCCTTGGTGGCATCCTCGAAGCGGACCTTACCGGCGATCTCCGACAGGGTGGCCATCTTCTTGGGCTTGCGGGCCTCGAACAGCTCCTCCACTCGGGGAAGACCCTGAGTGATATCGCCGCCGGCCACGCCGCCGGTATGGAAGGTACGCATGGTCAGCTGGGTACCGGGCTCACCGATGGACTGTGCGGCAATGATGCCGACGGCCTCGCCGGGTCCCACCGGCTTGGAGGTGGCCAGATTCATGCCGTAGCACTTGGCGCAGATACCGCTGTGGGCCTTGCAGGTCAGCACGGTGCGGATCTCGGCGGAGTGGATATCGAACTTCTCCAGCAGGGCGGCGTCGTCCTCGGTCATCATGTGATCCTTGGAGATCAGCACCTCGTCGGTGCCGGGCTTCAGGATGTCCCGCACCGGGAAGCGGCCCTTGACACGCTCGGAGAACTTCTCGATGACCTGGCCGTTCTCGCTGATCTCGGACACCACGATGCCCTTGTCCACGCCGCAGTCATCCTCACGGATGATGACATCCTGGCACACGTCCACCATGCGGCGGGTCAGATAACCGGAGTCCGCGGTACGCAGAGCCGTATCGGCCAGACCCTTACGGGCGCCACGGGAGGAGGTGAAGTAGTCCAGCACGGACATACCCTCACGGAAGTTTGCCTTGATGGGGATCTCGATGGTCTTACCGGCGGTGTTGGCCATCAGGCCACGCATACCGGTCAGCTGACGGATCTGCTTCATGGAGCCACGGGCGCCGGAGTCGGCCATCATGAAGATGGGATTATACTTATCCAGGCTGGCGGTCAGGGCGTCGGTAACGTCGTTGGTGGTCTTTTCCCACTCACGCACCACCAGCTTGTAGCGCTCCTCGTCGGTGATGAAGCCCATGTTGTACTGGTCCTCGATATCCACCACTCGCTGCTCCGTCTCGGCAATGAGGGAATACTTCTTCTCAGGCACCGTCATATCCGCAATGGAGATGGTGATGGAGCCACGGGTGGAGTACTTATAGCCGGTGGCCTTGATGTTGTCCAGCACCTCGGCGGCGATGGTAAAGCCGTACTGCTTGATGGTGCGGTCCACGATCTTGCCCAGCAGCTTCTTGCCGCAGGTCTCGGTGATTTCGTAGTCGAAGAACTTATCGGAGGGCGTACCGTCCTCGTTGAAGCGCTTGACAAAGCCCAGATCCTGAGGGATGTTGCGGTTGAAGATGATCCGGCCGGGAGTCGCCCGCACCACATGGCGCAGCGTCTCGTCGCCCAGTTTCTTCTCCACCCGCACCCACACGGGCTGGTGGATGCCGATGATGTGCTCGTTGTAGGCCATCAGCACCTCGTCCTCATCCCGGTAGATGTTGAGGCGGTTCTGCTCCTTCTCCTCGTCGGTGAGCTCGTCGTAGCTCTTACCAGCCAGCGCAAAGTCGATGCCCTCGGGCCAGAACTCGTCGTTGGTCATCTGGCACATACCGTTTTCAAACCGCTCGAAGGTCAGGTAGTAGGAGCCCAGCACCATATCCTGCGTAGGCACGGTGACGGGGCCGCCGTCCTGCGGACGCAGCAGGTTGTTGGCCGACAGCATCAGCAGTCGGGCCTCGGCCTGAGCCTCGGCGGACAGGGGGACGTGGATCGCCATCTGGTCGCCGTCGAAGTCGGCGTTGAAGGCGGTGCAGTTCAGGGGGTGCAGCTTCAGAGCACGGCCCTCCACCAGCACCGGCTCGAAGGCCTGAATGCCCAGACGGTGCAGCGTAGGCGCACGGTTGAGCATCACGGGGTGATCCTTGATGATCTCGTCCAGAGCGTCCCACACCTCGGTGCGGCCCTTATCCACCATCTTCTTGGCGGACTTGATGTTGTTGGCGGAGCCGTCCTCCACCAGCTTCTTCATGATGAAGGGGCGGAACAGCTCCACGGCCATCTCCTTGGGCACGCCGCACTGATAGATCTTCAGCTCGGGGCCGACCACGATGACGGAACGGCCGGAGTAGTCCACGCGCTTGCCCAGCAGGTTCTGGCGGAAGCGGCCCTGCTTGCCCTTGAGCATATCGCTCAGAGACTTGAGGGCACGGTTATTGGCGCCGGTGACGGGACGTCCACGGCGGCCGTTGTCGATGAGGGCGTCCACGGCCTCCTGCAGCATCCGCTTTTCGTTGCGGACAATGATGTCGGGGGCGTTGAGCTCCATCAGGCGCTTGAGGCGATTGTTGCGGTTGATGACCCGGCGATACAGGTCGTTGAGGTCAGAGGTAGCGAACCGGCCGCCGTCCAGCTGCACCATGGGGCGCAGCTCCGGGGGGATCACCGGCAGCACGTCGATGACCATCCACTCCGGCTTGTTGCCGGACAGGCGGAAGGCATCCACCACCTCCAGCCGCTTCACCACACGGGCCTTCTTCTGGCCGGAGACGGTTTTCAGCTCGGCATGGAGCTGCTGGCTCAGGCCCTCCAGATCCACCTGCTGCAAAAGCTTCTTCACAGCCTCGGCGCCCATACCGGCATCGAAGTCATCCTCATACTTCTCCCGCATATCCCGGTATTCCTTCTCGGAGAGGATCTGGTTCTTTACCAGCGGCGTCTCGCCGGGATCGGTGACGATATAGGCGGCGAAGTACAGCACCTTCTCCAGAATACGGGGGCTGATGTCCAGCAGCAGGCCCATCCGGGAGGGGATACCCTTGAAGTACCAGATATGGCTGACGGGGGTGGCCAGCTCGATGTGGCCCATGCGCTCACGGCGCACCTTGGCCCGTGTGACCTCCACGCCGCAGCGGTCGCAGATCTTGCCCTTATAGCGGATCTTCTTATACTTGCCGCAGTGGCACTCCCAGTCCTTGGTGGGCCCGAAGATGCGCTCACAGAACAGGCCGTCCCGCTCCGGCTTCAGGGTGCGGTAGTTGATGGTCTCCGGCTTCTTCACCTCGCCGTAGGACCACTCACGGATCATTTCCGGAGAAGCGATTCCGATTTTAATGGCGTCAAATGTTGCGTAACTCATAGTATGCTGCTCCTCCTGTCCTTAAAATTCTTCCCCGTCGCCGTCGTAGGAAGCGTCCACTTCCTCGTCGGCCACGTAGTCAAAGCCCGCATCCGCCAGCTCATTGTCGTCGGCATAGCGGTTCTGGCGCTCGTCGTCGGCATCCATCCGGGCCAGATTGAAGGTATCCAGAGCGTCCTCGTCCTCCTTCAGCTCGATCTGGTTGCCGTCCTCGTCCAGCACCTGAATATCCAGGCACAGGGACTGCAGCTCCTTCACCAGCACCTTGAAGGACTCCGGCACGCCGGGGGTCGGCACGTTGTGGCCCTTGACGATGGCCTCGTAGGTGCGCACACGGCCGGTCACATCGTCGGACTTTACCGTCAGGATCTCCTGCAGGGTGTAGCTGGCGCCGTAGGCCTCCAGCGCCCAGACCTCCATCTCACCGAAGCGCTGGCCGCCGAACTGGGCCTTGCCACCCAGGGGCTGCTGGGTCACCAGAGAGTAGGGGCCGGTGGAACGGGCGTGGATCTTATCATCCACCAGATGGTGCAGCTTCAGGAAGTACACATAGCCCACCGTGACCTTGTTGTCAAAGCGCTCGCCGGTGCGGCCGTCATACAGCCAGCTCTTGCCCTCCGGGTCCAGGCCCGCCAGCTGCAAAGCCTCGGAAATATCCTTATCGGTGGCGCCGTCGAAAATGGGGGTAGCCACCTTCCAGCCCAGCGTCTTGGCGGCATAGCCCAGATGGACCTCCAGCACCTGACCGATGTTCATACGGGAGGGAACGCCCAGGGGGTTCAGCACGATATCCAGCGGCGTGCCGTCGGGCAGGAAGGGCATATCCTCCTGAGGCAGCACACGGGACACGACGCCCTTGTTGCCGTGACGGCCGGCCATCTTGTCGCCCACCTGGATCTTGCGGCGCTGAGCGATGTAGACACGGACCACCTGATTCACGCCCGGCCCCAACTCGTCGCCGTTTTCACGGGTAAATACCTTGGCATCCACGATGATGCCGCTCTCACCGTGAGGCACCTTCAGGGAGGTATCACGCACCTCACGGGCCTTCTCACCGAAGATGGCCCGCAGCAGGCGCTCCTCAGCGGTGAGGTCGGTCTCGCCCTTGGGGGTGACCTTACCCACCAGAATGTCCCCGGCGTGGACCTCGGCACCCACCCGGATGATGCCCCGCTCGTCCAGATCCTTCAGAGCATCCTCGCCCACGTTGGGGATGTCACGGGTGATCTCCTCAGGCCCCAGCTTGGTGTCACGGGCGTCGATCTCATATTCCTCGATATGAATGGAGGTATACACATCCTCCTTCACCAGCCGCTCGTTGAGCAGCACGGCGTCCTCGTAGTTGTAGCCTTCCCACGTCATGAAGCCCACCAGAATATTGCGGCCCAGAGCGATCTCGCCCTCCTGCGTGGCAGGGCCGTCGGCCAGCACCGTGGGATCATCCCCGCCGTGGACCCGCTCGCCCACGGAAACGATGGGCTTCTGGTTGATGCAGGTGCCGTGGTTGGAGCGCAGGAACTTGATGAGCTTATAGTCCTTGGTCTCGCCGGCGTCATACTTGACGGACACGTTGGTAGCGTCCACCTTGGTGACGATACCGTCGCCCTCGGCCAGCACCGCCACAGCGGAGTCCAGGCAGATCTTGTGCTCCATACCGGTGCCCACGATGGGGGCCTCCGGCCGCAGCAGAGGCACGGCCTGCCGCTGCATGTTTGCGCCCATCAGCGCACGGTTGGCGTCGTCGTTGGGCAGGAAGGGGATCATAGCCGTAGCGATGGACACCATCATACGGGGGGAGATGTCCATATAGTCCACGTACTCCGGCTCCACCTGAATGGTCTCATCCTGATGGCGGCAGGTGATACGGGGTCCGATGAGGCAGCCGTTCTCGTCCACCGGCTCGGCGGCCTGGCAGACGATGTACTGATCCTCCACGTCAGCGGTCATATAGGTGATCTCGTCGGTGACACGGCCGGAGGGATGCTCTACCCGGCGGAAGGGGGCCTCGATAAAACCGTACTCATTGACCCGTGCATAGGTGGCCAGATAGGAGATCAGGCCGATGTTGGGGCCTTCAGGCGTCTCGATGGGGCACATACGGCCATAGTGGCTGTAATGCACGTCACGGACCTCCATGTTGGCACGCTCACGGGACAGACCGCCGGGGCCCAGGGCGGAAAGACGCCGCTTGTGGGTCAGCTCCGCCAAGGGGTTGGTCTGATCCATGAACTGGCTCAGGGGGCTGGAACCGAAGAACTCCTTGATGGCCGCCGTAACGGGCCGGATGTTGATGAGGCTCTGGGGCGTGACGATATCCAGATCCTGAATGGTCATGCGCTCCCGGATGACACGCTCCATGCGGCTAAAGCCGATGCGGAACTGGTTTTGCAGCAGCTCGCCCACGCAGCGCAGGCGGCGGTTGCCCAGATGGTCGATATCATCCTTGGTGACCAGCCCGTGAGCCAGCGCATTCATATAGTTGATGGAGGCCAGAATGTCGTCCACGATGATGTGCTTGGGCACCAGATCGTCGGCGTGGAGCCTGCACTGCTCCATCAGCTCCTCGCCGCTGTACTGGCTCAGCAGATCCTGCAGCACGTCGAAGCGCACCCGCTCCTTGATGCCGCAGCACTCCTTGGGATCGAAATCCACATAGCGGCTCATGTCGCACATCCGGTTGGTGAACACCCGGATCACATCGCCGCTGTCCAGCTTCACGGAGACCTCCGCCACGCCGATGGCGTCCAGCTCCCGGCACTCTGCGCCGGTGAGGACGTGGCCCTCGTCGAAGAGGATCTCTCCGGTGGCGGGATCGGCCACAGGCATAGCCAGCTGCTGGCCCTTGGCCAGCGTCCACAGGGTCAGCTTCTTGTTGAACTTATACCGGCCCACGATGCTCAGATCGTACCGCCGGGGATCGAAGAACAGGTTCTGCATCAGGGTCTCGGCGGAGTCCAGCGTGGGGGGCTCACCGGGACGCAGCTTGCGGTAGATCTCCAGCATGGCGTCCTCGTACGTCTTGCAGGCGTCCTTCTCCAGGGTCACCACGATGCGGGGATCGTCACCGAAGCGGTCCATGATCTCGCTGTCAGTCTTGAGGCCCAGCGCACGGATCAGGCAGGTGATGGGCAGCTTGCGGTTCTTATCGATGCGGACCCAGAACACCTCGCTGGTGTCGGTCTCGTACTCCAGCCATGCGCCACGGTAGGGGATGACCGTGGAGGTCAGCAGGGGCAGATCGGTCTTGAGGTCGATCTCCTTGCCGTAGTAGATGCCGGGGGAGCGGACGATCTGGCTGACCACCACACGCTCGGCGCCGTTGATGACAAAGGTGCCGGAGTGGGTCATCAGGGGGAAATCGCCCATGAAGATCTCCTGCTCCTTGATCTCCTCCGTCTCCTTGTTCCGCAGCCGGACCGTCACCTTCAGGGGGGCGGCATACGTGGCGTCCCGGGCCTTGCACTCCTCCACATCGTACTTGGGAGGCTCGTCCATGCGGAAGTCAATGAACGTCAGCTCCAGATTGCCCTGATAGTCGGAAATCGCGCCGACGTCCTCAAAAACCTCCTTCAGACCCGTTTTCAGAAACTCCTTGTAGGAGGTCTTCTGAATCTCAAGCAGATTGGGCATGGGCATGACTTCCTCGTGCCGGGCAAAATTCTTTCGGAGGGTTTTGCCGTAGTACTTGTCCTTAGCCATCTTCACTTTCACCTTTCTTTTGCTCCGCCGCCCTGTCCGGCCGCGGGGCAAGTATTGTATCCGATACGCTCGGGTGAGTTGTTAAATTTATTTCAGTTTCCTATTGCCTTTCGTTGGCGGATGTGCTATCCTGTGTTCGTAATCAGGATGGGATTCCATCCGCTTCCGTTCATATAAGCGACTTATTTTATCAC
>ENA-UEQE01002368-UEQE01002368.1-human-gut-metagenome-genome-assembly--contig:-NODE-2368-length-13641-cov-4.981495_pt1 | contig 13641 bp, 14 predicted proteins | sample MGYA00242934_ERZ507935 | MGnify/ENA primary metagenome ERZ507935 (study PRJEB26167, sample SAMN06115423) | human gut metagenome | host: Homo sapiens | place: China:Anhui | collected 2015-03-30... | reverse complement strand
ATGGGGCAGGATGCTTCTTTTACCCAAAATGAATTTCTTAATATTAAGGCAGTAGATGTTGAACACATATTGAATCATATAAACAATTATCCGGCAATCAGAGGTATTGTAGATAATGTGGAATCTGTTCGTAGTGCTATTGGAGCACTTGGTCAGGCAGCTGGACAAAAACGACGTGCAGGACGCTTACTATTTGCTGCAAATGCTGTCGGATTCGTGAATAGCATACGTGATGCCTATGCCCGTTGCGAGCAACGGTCTGGCGACTCTTCCAAATTGAATATTCATATTTTCGCAGGTCTTTGCGGTGGTACAGGTTCGGGTGCTATTGTAGATGTAATCGTACAAACACGCAAGACTTTCCCTAATTCATACATCAATGTTTATGCCATGATTCCAGAGATGAATCTTCCTAAAGCTGATATGGATCAAGGTCGATATTATCAAAACGGTTATGCGGCTATCAATGAGCTTAACGCCTTGCAAAGCGGTCGTTGGTATCCGCAAGATGTGACTGGCAATAGTCTAGCACATCTTTATAATGACCGTATAAAAGGTGTAGCGAATGGCGTAACTATATATAGTAATGTAAACGAGAATGGGCTTACCGTTAATTCTCTGACTGAATTGCCGAAAGTAGTGAGTGATTACATCTTTGCTCGCATTTTCTTGATTAATGAGGAAGACGAAATAAATTCGGATATCATTCGTGCATATAATTTTGAGAACATGGATGATTTTGCTCTTGAATATGACGAAACGGCTAATCCAGACGACAAAGGACATATTCCGGTGGCTCGTACTAAAAAGGTTTGCTCTTTTGGAATAAAACGTGTAATATATCCTGAACTGCGACCCTCTGACCAAAGCAGTGTGTCCGGTGAAAAGCGAGAGGCAGAGAGCGCAATCATCGCCTTCTATAACTGCCTGAAAGCACAAGTTCAAAAGCAGATCGACGATGCAGATCAGGATATGCGCTACGCTGACCGCTTTTTCTTTGACCAAAGCGGCAGTGCGATTGAACTGCTTACCGAGATGAACGCCGCCATACACAACCTTTCGTCCAGCATTCAGATTTATTCCAGCATGGATTTCAGAAACAACCGTTCCTTTGCTGCCTCTGATGATTTGGATGCCGTCAGCGAGTCCCTTTCAGAGCTTCTTGACCGGATAGATGATATGCTGATCTGGATTGAGCAGCACGGCAGCAACACGGAACTCGTCTATTGCCCTAAAAACACAAAAGAAATTGTGAGCCGCCTATACTTCAATGGTGATGAAAGAACCATCTTGACCTCTGCCACGCTGACGAACGCCACGAGCGGGTCTCTGGAAGAACAGTATTCTTACTTTATCAGCAATACCGGCTTTCCCGCTGGTGATCGCGGCTGCTTATCCGAGCCAAAGCCTTCCCCATATCCATACGATGAACACGCCATGATCTACTATTGCGACGATCTCCCGCACCCGACCAGAGAACATGAAGCCTTCATTGAAAAGGGTGTGGAGCGGCTGCTTGAGATCCTGAGCATTTCCAATGGAAAGGCACTCGTGCTGTTTACGGCAAAGACCGACATGGAAGAGGTCTACTCCATTCTCAGTGAGAAAAATCTTCCGTACAAAATCCTGATGCAGCAGCCGGGATCGTCGCAGGACAAGGTGCTGCTTGAGTTTAAGGAAGATACGAACTCCGTGCTTCTGGGGACGGGTGCATATTGGGAAGGTATCAGCATTGAAGGAAAAAGCCTTTCCAATGTCATCATTTTCCGGCTTCCGTTCCCTGTCCCCGATCCAATTATCGAGTATAAGTGTTCCGTCGCAAAGGACGCTCTGATGGATGTCCGCGTTCCCGAAATGATTATCAAGCTCAAGCAAGGTATCGGGCGATTGATCCGCAATTTCACAGACACCGGCATTGTCTGCATTATCGACCGAAGACTGCGGGACGAGCCGCCGGAACGCTATCATGACATTACATGGGACTCCCTGCCTATCAAAAATCGGACAAGCAGTTTGGACGAACTTAGGAAGTTTTACGAAGGTCTGCCCTCAGCCAAGGAATGATGATACAAACGGCAGTCTCTTCGGAAACATAGAGCAGCCCCCCAAAAAACGACAATCAGAAAACGGAGGTGTATCATGTTGTACAATGAAAATCTGCACGAAGAAGAACAACATCTGATCCAGCAGATTGCCGAGCAAACAGAGAGAGGTAAAATCGGCTGGGAACTGACGGAGTATAATCCGCTGTCATTTCTGAATGAGGACAAGATAGACAAAAACCCAGCAGTAATCTGTCAGTCCTTCTCCTTTGAAGCGATCATCGGCGGCTCCCGTTTCGAGCTTGATGTCATGGAGAATATTGATGTGCCGTCCGGTATGGGAGACTACACCATAACCTTGACGCGGGATGAAACCGAAAATTATCTTAAAATTGAGGATGCACTTTCCTTTGACTGTGACCGCTATGAATGCACACCGGAGGAAGTGGCAGAGCGATTTGCGGACAGCCCCATTGTCCGTCTCTGCAACGCTATCATTCCTGCCACGCTTGGGCAGGAGGATTTAGAAGAGGTCTTCACATGGGCAAGGTTTTTCAACGAGACTGGCATTTCTGCAAAGCTGATGAATCATCCTCTGACCAAGCTCTGTGAAAAGCTGTTCGACGAACACCGTTTGATGGACTTCCATCGCTGCGTCTTGGATGTGGACTATCGAAAGCTGCTCCTAAATGAACTGGCTCATAACTAAGACACGGAAAAACGCCCCCGACACTGTGCCAGACGCACAGTGCCGGGGGCGTTCCCGTTTCCAGCGATTTATTTTTCCCTCGGCAATGGACTGTCCATAAGGTGACACTTTCCGTTTTGCGATGCCGCGAAAATTCGATGTGTTCCATGGAGATGTTCACTGGGCAGCATACGCCGTACACGTTTCCAATAATCACTGAGCAGTGCAATGGGTATTCGCTATCGGGAAATACTTCACGGTTTTCACAACGCTTGATTCAGAAGGGATTTTTTTGCCTTATTCCCGCGTGACATCAAGGGAAACCGGATTGATGACGATGATGGTCTTGCCCTTTTTGTGGGCATATCTCACGGTATTCCCGGTACCGCTGGGGCATCCATTCCATACTGCGAGAATATAATCGGCGTGATCGACCATGTACCGATTTCTCTTGTCCATGCAGTCCGGCGTGTACTCCCGTTGCAGCATGGTCTCCTTGTCACACTTTGCCGCGATATTATAATACCGTTCCCGTGAAGCCACAGACCATTTGATCGCTTGTGTCTCACAAGGGATTGCGCTTTCCAGAGTAATGCGAGGGTATTTTGATTTCAAATCGAGTACAATTTCCGCAGCGTACATATCGACGCCAAGAGCCATGCCGGTAATAAAATGCGTGACGCCCTCGTTCTCGATGAGTGCTACAATCTGATCCCGCATAACAGACTTCAAAGAAGTACAACGCTTATCGGATTCATCAAAGCCGAACGGAAGACTCTGTGGTCTATGACCGGTAAACGCACAAGTCTTGCCTTGAACGGATTGCTTTTCAGCTTTTTGAGCAGACTTTCTAAACTCAATAATGCGCGACATGACACCCCTTCTTTCACTCTTTTGGTAGGTAACTCCATTCTATCACCCTCATCACGGACAGTCAACGCATTGTCGTTAGCAAAATCAACGACGGCGTACCGTGGATAATGACACCGCCGTTAGGTACACTAAATGCAAAGGTGGTGAGGCTATGCGAGAGAAGAAGGACATCAATATTGAAATCGGCGGCAATATTCAAGTGGCAAGAGAACAGGCGGGATATACGCAGGACACGCTCTCAGAAATGCTTGGCATGACGCCGAATCACCTGAGTGCTATTGAGCGTGGTGCTTCCGGTATCTCTCTCGAAGCCTTGCAGCGTCTTTGCCGTTTGCTCGGCGTCAGCGCAGACCGAATTATTTTTGGGACTGACAATCCAGAAGCGGAAGCCCTTGCGCTTGCCAGACGTATTTCGGATATTAAGCCGGAATACCGGCAACAGGTTCAAGAGCTGCTGTCCGCTATTTTGAATATGTCGTAAAAAAAGAGCCTCTGCCGACACCCAAAACGGGCATCGACAGAGGCTTTTGGTTCGTTTTCCGGGCATTCAAACAAGTGCCGAAATCGACACTTATTTCTGCGCTAAAGAAGAAATTGCGCAGGGAATACAATCACTTAGGTTGGTCAATTTGCGCCGCTCTGGGGCTTGCAATCACAGGCTTTTTCGCCCCCTAACTGTCTACACTGCGATGCCTTGCGGGAGAAGTGCGGACAGGCGATGAGATCCGCGCGGAAACTCTGCTTGCAGCTATGGACGCAGCGGACGCAGAAGCGGTTATACTTCCGGCGTCCGCTGTCCCCGATGAAGAATGACCACTCCTGCCGCCATTTCTGACTTCTGCTCACAGCTCAATCTCTCCTTTGTGCTTTTTGGGAGGGCAGCATTCCTTCTGCTTTTCAGCCTTTGCAGACTTGAGCCTGTCCATGATGGAGGACTTTTCGCCCCTTTCGGGGGCTTTGACCTCTGCGGTCTTGTCCTCCTTCGGACCGTTGTTGATGATCCCATCAATCATGCCGTAGTCATCCTCCATCGACATCTCCGCCGCCTTGAGGTAGTTTTCCTTCTCAAGAGCTGCCATCCAGCTTTCCTTGCTGATACCGAGCATTCCGCCCTTTGCCGCATGGTCGGCAATCTCTTTGGCATCTACGCACAAGCCCTCGGTGTTATCGGAATAAAGACGGTAAACCTCGCAGCCCTTCTCCAAAGCCTTCTCAGCCGCCTCCTGACCGGCGGGAAGAACACCAGCCCATGCGTAGCCGTAGTCCTTCATATCCTGAACGGAGAGCGCGGGATCGGGCATTTCCGGCACTTCCTTGACCTCAAGGTCGAGAAGGCGGAGCGTGTCATCGTCAAAGCCGTTGTAGACATCATCAAGGACGAGCTTGCCGCGCTCATCGACGATGATGCAAGCCGCCTCATCGCCGTAGGTGTCATGCTCCATCAGATAAAAGCTGTGACCGCCGACTTCGTGCTGGTCAATGGTGTGCCACGTCCCGATGTGACCGGCAACCGTCAGCCCGGAGGTGTCGGCGTTCATCTCGAAGTCCTTCTGCTCGATGCTTTCCTGCTTCTGCTGCTCCTTCGAGATCATGGGGATCGCCACAATCTTATCGCCCAGCTTGACAAACTGCTCCGGCACTTTGAAGTGGTCAGCGAACTTCTGCATCTGCTCTACGGTCAGAGAGCCGAAGCTGTCATCCGTCAAGCCTACTACCAAGAATGTTCCGGCAACAACGTCGTAGATGTCACCGTCCTCATCACGCAGAGCGCGGTTCAGGGGCAGACCTTCCAGCTTGCCTTCCTCATTACAGACTAAGGCAACCGGGTCTTCGTAGGGGTAAATCGCCTCGATGCAGCCGCCGACCTCATGCTGCAAGGACTCCAGACCGGAGTCAATCTCCTTCACATAAGGCTCCTTTCCCGGCTCAACGACGAGAACGGCGATGGTGCTGTCACGCTCGGCGGCTTCCCCTGAGCCGGTAATCCGGTATTCGTCGGGAATATCGTCCAGCTCACCGTTAAACTGCCTGTCCCAGCGTTCGCTTGCGACGCGGACATAGCCTTCATCGGTGAAGCGTCCCTGTTCATCATAAGCGATGTCGTGACCATAGCGTTCATAGTCGATGTAGTCTGCCAGAGGACCGAGATCCTTTTCGGAGTAGATACCGGCTTCGTTGGCATAGTAATAGCCGAGGTCATATTCGTCGTTGATACCGGGCATGATGTCGTAGCAGTCCAGATTGAACGTCAGGTTGATGAGATCGTCGATGTCGCTGACCTCATCGCAGCCAGCCTCCATAATGGCAACGAGCTTTTCCTGATCGCTCAGGGAAAGCTCGTCAATCAAAGCGGCAAGGTAGTTGAGCTTATCAAGGCTCTCGTACTCGCCAAGCATCTTCTGAACGCCATAGATCGGGCATTCGTAGTCGGTGATAAACCACTCTTCGTAGGGCTGACCGAACTCATCCTGCTTGCCGATCCCGATACGCTCAAAGACCTTCTGCATCTCTTCTTCGGTGGTGGGCAGCTTCACCCACTCACCGACCAGCATACCCTCGTTGTACTTGCCAAGGTTCGTGACGAAGGCTTCAAAATTACCGTCTAATACGGGCATAGGCATCCTCCTTTCAGTCATCCATCATGCCGTCCGGCATGATATACAGTTCCTCAAACTCTGCGTCCGTCATGGATTCGAGCTTCCGGATGGTCTTATACATCAGCTCCGCGATCTCACCGTCCATGTCGTTCAGGGTGACGCTCTTCATATCGTCGATCAGCCGCTTCCGGCTGGACGTGTTGAAGCAGCACATCAGGTTGATTTCTTCCACGGTAAAGTTTTTCATATCAGAGTTCCATATCCTTTCCTTTCAATTTCTGCGGCTTCGGTGTGTGAGGCGGCTGTGCCTTCTGTGCGGATTTCAGTTTGTCACGGATGGATTCACGGGCAGCGGGCTTCTTCGGGATGGTGTCGTAGATGGCAGTTCCGGCATCCTCCACATAGGCGCGGACATACTGGATGCTCTCAGAAAAGCGGATGGGGCGGTTCTTGTCCTCGATGTTGGTCAGCCGGACTTCATCAGCGGCAAAATCAACCGCGTCGATTCTGCACTTGATCCCATCCACATTCAGCGTTGCGCCGACAGGAATGTAATCTGCGGCTTTGAGTTCCTTGAAGGTCTCGCCGTCCTTGCTGAGAAAGACATCCATGCCGGACTTCCAGAGCTTATGAGAACCAGCTACCCATGCGCTTTCACGGAAACCAGTAACCGGCACAGAAGGCTTGCCGCGCACCTTCTTTTCAAGGAGTTTTGTGCCGAGAAGCGGCGCGGCTTTCTCTGCGTCCTTGCCGTACAGCTCAAAATAGCCGTTCTGAGCAAAGCAGACCAGCGCGTCGGGATGCGCCTTTTTGACTGCCTCGTACTTACGGAGTTCTGCAACGGGCAGAGGCGAAAGCGCCTCTGTCCTCTCTGCATCCGGCAGTCTGTCACGGCGGCTTTTCTGCTTGGACAGCACTTCCGCCAGAGCATCCGCGTCCTTCGGGAGCGTCTGGTGGGTTTTGACGCCGCCATGCTCACCGACCAGAGCCATTGCTGCATCGAAGCTGCTGCGGCAGGGGGCGTCCAGCACAAAGCCGTCTGCGAAGGTCAGCCGGTCATGATCCGGCGCAACCGAGTTCTGCGCCACATTTGCCGCCTGTTCCCGGTAGTTGATCTCAAAGACATCCCCGAACACCTTGCCGCGCTTGACGGCTTTTGGGACGATGACGCGGGCAATGCACTCGTCGTAGGTCTGTTCCGCATAGAAACGGAAGGTATTGTGATCTCGCGTTCCCTGAATAAAGACCTGATTTTCGTTGAGGCAGTGCGTTCCATGCGGACGGCAGAACCACATCAGCGTCTTGTCTTCGGGATTCTGGCTTTCGGCGGCGCGGCGGATGATGCGCTTGTCGATGTCGAAGTCTTCCTTGTAGCTGTCTACATGATCGTCCACGAGCTTCTGCAGCTCCGCAACGATGTCAACGTCTGTGTATTTCTTCATGCGTCTCCTTTCTCACAACTCCATGTCGTGCGTTTTGGATTTGACCGGAGATTTCTTCTCCGGCTGCTGTTTTGCGGCAGCTTTGAGCTGATCGCGGATGGAGGGCTTTTCCTGCTTCTGCTCCTGCTTGACGTATTCCAGCGTCGGCATCAGCTCACGATAACAGCCCTGCGTTTTCCGCGCTGCATGACGGCGATGGATTTTGAACAGCGGCTCGCCGTTCTGCGTGACCGTGTTGCCCTCAATTTTGACGCCGTTCCGTGCCAGCAGATTGAAGGAATAGTTAGAGGCGCGATAGGACGCCCGCATTCCGTCGTTGTTATAGGCGATCTGCCCCTTGAGCGTGTCCATGACGGCGGCTTTGATCTCCTTCTCTTCGGCAGTCAGGCGGTGCGCCTTGGGCGCTTTCGCTGCTTCCTCCGGCAAAGGAGCAAAGGGAGACTTGACCTCCACGGTTTTTACCTCAATAGAGGTAATCTCATCGTTCTCCCACGCAACGACCTCCGAGTCTCTTTCCTCTATTTTCTCAGAAGTGACTTCCTTCTCAGGTTCGGTCTGCTGGCGGAACGCATCCACGAAAAGTGCCGTCAGTCCGGGATTGGGTTTATCCACAAGGAAGCGGGAGGCATTCTCCGGGCAGACTTCAACGCTCTTTGCCCACTCCTTGAGGGGCTGGGGAATGCGCCCGTCAAAGTCTTTCTTCTGAATGGTGTTTGCAATGACATATCGGACGCGCTCCGGAGAGAATTGCTCAAGGACGCTTTTTACGGCAGCATCCGCATCCAGCCTGTTATCTCCGTAGTTGGAGCTGATCGCCGCTTCAATCGCTTTGCGGCATTCCACGTTTGCGGCGAGAGAAGCACGATATGACTCCAGCTCACCGGCTTCATAGGCATAATTCGCCGTCTCGCGGTAAATGGGGACTTCCGGCTTTTCCTCCGGAACAGCTTCCTTTATGGGAGCTTCGACTTCCATCTCTGCGGACTGTGCTTTCTCTGCCAGCAGCACCTTGAGCTTGGCGTCAATGCCCTCGATCATCTCAGCCGCCGTCTTGCGGATGGTGTCCAGAGAGCTTTTCAGTTCCTTGGTTTCCTTGCCGGATGACCAACCGGCGATGTAGCCGAAGGAGTAGTCCGAGGTTTCAATGCCGTACCGCTGGCAGACGGTGTAGGCTACGCTTTCTGCCTCAACCTCTTTGGTATGCCGATCCTTCTTATCTTCGGGAGCGGCTTTCTCGTCCGGCTTGAAGGCATGGAGCTTGGCATGAGCGATCTCGTGAATGGCGGTCTTGACCGTCTGGATTTCGCTCATGCCCTCCTGAATGGCAATGCGGCTTTCAACCGGAGAGAAGAATCCCTTTGCACCGCCCGGAATGTCCTCAAAGGAAATAGGGACGGGAGATTCCTGCTTGAGCGCATCGAAGAACGCCTCGTAGTTTTCGACGGTGCCTTTCAGCTCATCGACGATGATGTCCGGAAGCTCCTTGCCGTCCGTCTGGGAAACATCAAAGACACTCACCACCTTGAAGGCAGGACGCAGAACCTCGACCGTCTCCGTGACAGCCTTCCCATCTGCGCCGATCACCGGCTTCTGCGTCACGGGGTCAATCTTCTCACGCTCTTCCTGCGCCTTGTACGGCGCGGGTGCAAGAATCTTGATGCCCTTTTCGCCCTTCATGACCTGACGGTCAAAGTTGCGCTGCCACGAGGTATAACCGGCAACATAGGTCGCCTCCGGCTTCTGCATCGCAATGAGCAGCGTGTTGTTGAAGGAATAGTTGTAGAACTTGGACATCGTGCGGAGGTATTCCTTGAACCGCTCGGATTCAAACAGCTCCTTGATGCCCTGTTCCAGCTTGTCCGTGATTTCGCGGACTTGCTGTGCATTTTTGTTTTCAGCCATCTCAAACCTCCATTTCTTATTTGCTTTTGGGAGAAGAAAACCCCGTCTGGGATTTGCTCAGTAAACGAGCCTTTACCTCAGACGGGGTTTCTCTGCGCGTCATCCGACGATGGAAGATGTTATCCTCGTTCTCCCATTCAATCAGTCTGTCAAACAGCTCCGGGTGCTTTGTGACCATGTGCAGCAGCTCCGAGTCACTGGCGTTGGGACAGAACCAGCAGCCGTTTCTTCGGCAGTGAGCGTAGATTGGGGAAAGCAGCCCGTGTTCCTGACAGAGCTTGTAGGCGTCCGCCTCGGTCATACCGTATTTGGCAAGCAGACTGACCTTCGTTACTCCATCCAGCCGAGCAAGGCGTTTTGGCTCATCCTCCGCGATGCCGACATAGCTCACGGTGTCCGGCGAGAGTGCGGCATTGTACTTGCGGACGGGCGGGATTTTGCAGTCCCGATTGACTGCACACATACCAGCCCATGCGAAGCCGCGAACCTCGCCCTTATGCGGTCCACGGGTGATGACATGATGGAATACGTCATCGTAGGTCTTGTCTGCATGGAGAATGGTGAACTTGATGCCCAGTTCCTTTTCACAGAAGGGCTTGAGCCGGTCATAGATGAAGTCCCGGTGTTCCGGGACTTCACCGCTTGTGTCCTGATCAAACATGACTTCGCTGAAAACTGCCTCGTCCAGCGGTTCCTTGTGCTGTGCAGCCAACAGGAGTGTCGCTACGCTGTCTTTGCCTCCGCTGCAAGAGGCAACATACTTCGGACGGTTCATCGGTCAAACTCCATCTTGAAGCTGACGTATTTGCCGCCGCTGTCATCCAGCCGGATCACTGCATCGTAGAGCTGGGGCTTCTTCGGCGTGTAAAGCCCGGTCACGCGGCACCAGCCCTTGTCCAGCAGCTCCTTTGCAATCCTCTTGGTCAGCTTCTTTTTCTTGCTGGAAAAGAACTTGTTGTCTTCCCACAGGCAGAAGGAGCAAGCCTTGTTCGAGCAGTAGAAGTTGCCTTTGCCGACATAGACCGGAGAACCACAGCGGGGACACTTGCCGATTTCCTCCTTGCCCGTGCCGAAACGCTGGGCTTCGGCATCGGAGAGAAACGGGTAGGCTTTTACAAGATCGCCGGTCATCCGGACAATGCCGCTGAGGAATGCGTCTGCATCCGCGTTGCCGCGCTCAATCTCCATGAGCGTGTTTTCCCATTCCGCCGTCATTGCGGGAGAAGTGATCTGTTCCGGCAGGACGCAGACGAGGTTGCAGCCGTCCTTCGTGGGAATGAGGGATTTGCCTTTACGCTCTGCAAAGCCGGATTTCACCAGCTTTTCAATGATACCGGCACGGGTCGCGGGAGTGCCGAGACCTTTCTTCTCAGTGTCATCGTCAAACTGATCGTTTCCGGCAGTCTCCATTGCAGACAGGAGGGTATCTTCCGTGTACTGCTTCGGAGGTGTCGTGAAGTGTTCGGTGACGCTGGCAGACACACCATCCAAAACATCGCCCTCATGGACTTCGGGCAGGGACTTCATGGGATCGTCCTTTTCCTTCGTCTTGAGGGAAGCCTTGAACAGTTCTTCAATGGCTTTCCATCCGTTTTGAACGACGGTCTTGCCCTTGGCTTTGAACGCATAACCCTCGCAGGAGAGCGTGATCTGCGTTTCTGCGTAGGTGTGCTTCTCGCCGGTCGAACACAGAAGGCGCATCCCGACAAGATTGAGGATTTTCTGCTCCGATTGCGGAAGCGCGGAAACCTCCTGCTTTTCAAGCTGGACGGTCGGGAGAATGGCATGGTGATCTGTGACCTTGCTGTTGTCGGTTACGCGGGCAATGTCCGGCGTAATCGAAACGCCAGAGAAGAGCGGAAGTTGGCGGCAGACGATAGAAATGACCTGACGGGCGGTGTCCTCCATATCATCCGTGATGAACTGGCTGTCCGTGCGCGGATAGGTCAGGAGCTTCTTTTCGTAGAGCGTCTGAACGAGATCAAGCGTCTGCTGTGCAGTGAAGCCGTAATATCGGTTTGCCTCGCGCTGCAAGGTGGTCAGATCATAGAGCTTCGGAGGATTGACGGTTTTCGTCTCCCGCTTGAGAGAAGAAACGACGGCTTGCTTTTTCTCGCAAGCCGCCGCAATTCTTTTTGCTTCCTCTTCGGTTTTGACCTTTTCCAGATCGGCGGTCAGATCGCCCTTGCCGACGTGGACGTTGAAATACTTCTCCTTTTGGAACGTGGAGATTTTCCCGTCACGCTCCACCAGCATTGCAAGGGTCGGCGTCTGGACGCGCCCGACCACCAGCTTCTTGTGATAGAGCGTGGTGAAAAGGCGGGTGCCGTTGATGCCGACAATCCAGTCTGCCTTCGAGCGGCTGAGTGCCGCTTCATAGAGGCGGTCATATTCCTTGCCGTCCCGGAGATGGTTGAAGCCTTCGCGGATGGCGGAGTCCTCCAATGAGCTGATCCACAGACGCTTGAAGGGCTTGGTGCATCCGGCTTTGTTGTAGACCAGCCGGAAGATCAGCTCACCCTCGCGTCCTGCATCGGTTGCGCAGACCAGCTCGGTGACGCGCTTGTCCTTCATAAGAGCGGACAGCACCTTGAACTGCTGTGCTTTGTCCTTTGTGACCTCGAACATCCAGTTTTCCGGAACAATGGGCAGATCGTCATACCGCCACTTGGCATACCGCTCATCGTAGGAGCTGGCGTCTGCCAGCTCCACCAAATGACCGAAGCACCACGAAACGATGTAGTTGCCGCCTTCCATGTAGCCGTCCTTGCGGGACGTCGCGCCCAACACCTTTGCGATGGACTGGGCGACGCTGGGTTTTTCAGCAATGACTAAGATCAATCTTCATCACCTTCCGTTTCGGCATCCTCCGCAATCTGCGGCTCATCATCCTCGTTGATGTACGGCTCTTCCTCGTAGCCTTCATCGTCGAAGAAGTCCATGTCCTCATCCTTGGGCTTTCTGCCCTTGACGAACTTGATGTAGTAATAAGCTGCACCCGCAGCACCGGCAAGGACAAAGATGACGAGGATCACGCCGATGTTGGATTTCTTTTCGGGTTTAGGGGCGGGAGCATCGGTTTCTGCATCCTTATCCGGCTCAGGTGTAGCGGGGGCTGTGCCGGTGCATTCGCTCATGTTGGTCTTGCAGACCGGGCAGTCGGTGTTGACCTGACCGGCAGCGCATTTTTCCTTGCAGTTACAGGTAGTCAGAGCCGCCGCAGTATCATCATCCAGCAGCGCAAGCAGGTCGCTCTCATCGACCATGTTGAGGAAGTACGTCTGATACTGTTCCTCGTCCTCATTGATGGGTGCATCGTAGTCAATGACGATATACAGCGTATGCCCATTTCGAGTTTCCACGGTGATAAACTGTTTATTGGTGTGTTTGTCGTAGAGAAGATCGCGGGTTGCGGCGATGCCGTCCTCGGTGAACGGAGTGCCGGGGACAATCGTAGTGTCCTCCGGCTGCGTGTCCTCCTGCCACGTTTCGGGCGGCAGCTCGTCATCGTAGTAGTCGCCGCCGTCTGCATACGCAACGGTGGCAAAGGCCGTCATGCACAGCACCGCGCAGAGCAGCGCGGCGAATACAGAACGAAAATGCTTATTCCTCGTCATCGGTCATGTCCTCCTGTTCGTGATAGGCAGTTTCCACGGGCGGCGCGTCGTTGCCGCCGCCGCGCAGGAAGTTCATCAGCTCGTCGCGGCTCATGCACATAGAGCGGACAAGATTGACGATTTCAAAGTTTTCCTGCTCGGTGCGCTGGGCTTCCAGCTCTTTCAGCCTGTTTTGGTACTCGGTGATTTTGCCGCGGGTCTTTTCGATTTCGCGGTCAATGCGGTCAATTTTGCTCATAGCCATAGGTTAGCAGCTCCTTTCATTCAACCGCTTTTCATAGCGGTATTTCATTTGCGCCGGATAGAGCGGCTGGGCAGGACGGCGGCTGCCTGTCCATGCCTTGCCGCCCGCAAGTCCGGCGTTCGTCCAGCCTGCGGCGCGTAAGCTCGCGCCGCTCTCGGTGTCTAAGGTGTAGGTAATGATTTTGCGGTAGCCCATCGCCCGCGCAGCCCGTGCCGCTGCCGCATCGAGGATGCTGC
>ENA-UEQE01002362-UEQE01002362.1-human-gut-metagenome-genome-assembly--contig:-NODE-2362-length-13675-cov-8.591925_pt1 | contig 13675 bp, 13 predicted proteins | sample MGYA00242934_ERZ507935 | MGnify/ENA primary metagenome ERZ507935 (study PRJEB26167, sample SAMN06115423) | human gut metagenome | host: Homo sapiens | place: China:Anhui | collected 2015-03-30... | reverse complement strand
GTGATACAGAATGCGGGATGTGCCATTTTCATGGCGATATATTCCATTGTATCTAATAATATCAGCCTGTATGTAGTGCTCGGCAATTTGGCGAAGGTTAGAATAGAAATCATGGGTGATATGGTCATCCGGCTCAAAAATAGCAAAAAAATCTCCAGCAGCTTGCCTGATTCCGAAGTTGCAGGCATGGCCATATCCTTTATTTTCTGTGGTGAATATATGAAAGCGGGCATCTCCCGCGCACATTTCCTGCATCAATGAAAGCGTGGAATCCGTGGAACCGTCATTGACAAGAAGAAATTCTAAATTCGGTTCATCTTGAGCCTTCAGACAGGAAATTGTCCGTGCAATAAAGTTTTCCATATTGTAGATGGGGACGATGACGGAAATTTTCATACTCTGTTTCCTCACAGCCCCACGGCGACCTTGACGGCCACGGCCATCTGGTAGAGCACCTGGGTCACGTCCTTGACCAGCTGCAGGTTTTTGGAATCAAACTTGGGCATGACCAGGATGCGGTCGCCGGGTTCGATGGGTTGTCCCTTGGCGTGGGCGACTTCCCCGTTCAGGCCGACAATCAGTATATTGTCCGTATCCGCGCGATCGGACAGGCCGCCCGCGCCGCTGAGGTAGCCTTTCAGGGAGAGGCCCTTTTCCCAGGTCACGGCGGTGGGGATGAGCACTTCGCCGGAGACGTGGACCACGTCCGTTTTCCTGGGGATGATGATCTCGTCGCCTTCTTCCAGCAGCACGTCGGAAATCCTGCCGCCGCGGGAGACCACCAGCACGCCGTCCGGCTCCAGTTTTGAGGCCCGCTGCACGAAGTTCTGGATCAGCTCGGCTTCCTTCACCCGGATGCCGGCCTCGTCCACGGAAGCGGAGGTGGCGGTCAACGCGCTCTGTTCCAGGCGGCGCAGGGCATCCGTGAGGATGACTTTCTGCTCGGCGGCTACGCTCCTGCGGCGGATGTAGATGGACTTGATGTCCGCAAGCTCCGGTTCCACCGCGATATATTCCAGCAGCGTCTTCAGCCTGGTTTGTTTGAGCACCGGGAAACGCGAAGCGCCGTGGATGGCCCCGGAAGCGGCCACCATAATGGTCCTGCCCCGCGTGTCGGCCACAAACTCCACGCGGTCGCCGTCCGCAAGTTGAAGGCTGCGAAAATCATGCAGGGTCACATAGACGTTGAACGGTTCGCCGTTGCGCATGCCGCCCACGCTGACGTGGGAAACGCCGTTCATGGGCAGGGCGTAGTTCAGCAGGTCCTTGCCGCTGGCCGCGCCTCTGAACTCATAGCGGGCGGGCTGGCGCAGCAGGCCGTAGGCGGCCACGGACATGCCGAAGGGCTCTACCAGGATGGTGTCACCGTCTTTGAGGCGGATATGCGGCAGCTCCCCGCGCATCATGTAGTTGTAGAGATCCACCCGTCCGATGACCTGTTGGCCGCGCAGGATTTTGATGTTCCGGTAACTGCCCTGTTCCGGGAGGATGCCCCCGGCCCGGTCGAGGTAGGACATGACGGAATCCTGCGGCCCGCCGGCATAGCGGCCTGGATTGGGCACGTTCCCGGCCACATAGACGGCCACGGGCTGGGCGCTTTGCAGATTGACATAAATATTGACGTTTTCAGGAAAGACCGAGGCCAGCTTCGCCCGTACCGAGCCGGAAAGCGCGGACTGCGTCAGGCCTGCCACCCGCACCGGGCCGACCTCCGGCAGAAAGATGTTGCCCTGCTGGTCTACGAACAGCACGTCGTCGTAGCTTCTCGCGCCCCAGACGCGCACGGTGATTCTGTCACCGGGCAGAATCACGTAGTCGTCGTTCATGCCGTTGCCGTAGGTGGAGGCGAAGTTGCCCCGGAACAGGTTCGCCCCGAAAGGCTGCAGGCCCATCGCCATATCCGGGCGATAGGTATCCTGGGCCCAGGCGGGCAGGCCCGGCATGGTCTGGCGCTGGCGCTCTTCCTGCCAGTAGCCGGAGCTTTGCCCGTACTGATGGGCTTCCCGCTGATAGCCGCCCGGCAGATAGGACGGGGGACGGGTTGAAGGCGTGCCCTGAATGCCTCCGCTCCCGCCGGGGCTGGGGTTGCCGGATTTGCCCAGGCTGCCGCCGTAGGAAGAACCGTTCTGGCGCGGCTCTTCCGCAGCGTAAGCCGGAACCGACAACACGAGGGACAGAACAATAAGGAACCACGTTATCGAGGGGGTTCGGGGGGAATCATTCCCCCCGGCGGGGTACGGGGCGGAACCCCGCTTTTCCAACAGTCTTGCGTTCATCATCTATCCTAAAACCCGGCGTGCTCGCGCACGGCGGCTATAATCAGGGAGCAGAGCCCTACCAGCGCCAGGGCGCCGACAAAAACGTAGGCCGTAAACAGGAAGGGGCGGGGATACAGGGATTCGTCCGGCAGAACCGGAATCTGGAAGGCCACCACATAACGGGACTTGGCCTCCGCCTTCACGCGGGCGGTTTCCAGCGAGGTCATGGCCGAAACGAGCTGCTGCCGGGCGAACTCGCTTTCGGTCTGCAAGTCCTCATATTCCCCTGCCACGGAAGTCAGGCTGTCGGGCCGGGCTTCCCCGGCCAGGCGCAGCTTTTCCGAGGCAAGCTGTTTTTCCACAGCCGCCAGCCGGGCACGCAATCCCACCAATGCCGGGGCGTCCTTACTCATATAGGTGGAGGCTTCCGCGATTTCGGCACGGACTTTTACGGCTTCGCCTTCCAGTTGGCTGACGATGCCTTGCAGCCCGCCCGCCGTGCTGGCCGGGTCCAGCATCCCGCTGCGATCCCGGAAGGCGCGCATGGCATCCTGTGCGGCACTTACCCGTTGTTCCGCCGTTCTTACCTCGCTCATGGCCAGGGCGATGGCGTCGTCCTGCGCGCGGCGGCTCATGGCGTTGACCAGGGCCTCGCTTTTGGTCAGCACGGCTTCCGCCAGTTTTTTGGCCGTGGCCGGGTCATAAGCCCTGACGCTCAGAGCGATGACGCCGGTTTCCGGGTCAAAGGAGGGTTTCACCGCCCAATTCCAATAGGAAAGGCGTTCATCCCGTGTGGCGTCAGCGGCAAGGCGGCTGATGAGGTCATACTCGCGGCTGGAGAAGTGGCGGAAAATGTGCAGTTCTCCGTCAATGGCCTCCATGATGTCCGGGGACTGGATGTACTCGGCAACGATATGCGCGTCCGCGCCCACGGAAGCGCCGGAAGGCAGCAGCAGGGCGGCAAGGCCGCCGGCCGCGCCGCTGGTTTCCGCCCCGCGCACGGCAAAGCGGGCTTCGGCGATGTACATGGGCGAAGCCCACAGGCCGAAGTACAGCAAAGACAATAAGGTGGGCAGCAGCACGGCAGCCAGTACCGCTTTTATGGCCGGGGAAAACCGGGAACGTATCCTGCCGGGCGCCGTAGAAGCGGAGCGCGAGGCCAGAGCCAAATGGGGGACGGCCTGGGGCGCTGGACGTTCAACGGGTGCGGCCGGCACGGGGGGCTTTGGCGCAGACACGGCATTCGGCTTTGGGGCGGCAGTGGGCTTTGGAGGTACCGGATCCGGCTTGCCTGAGGCGGCAGGCGCGGACGGCGCAGGCTTTCCCTGCGTGCCGGAAGGGGCCGCGGCTTGCTCCCCGGCTTTCGGAGATGCGGCGGGCTTTTCAACGTCCGGCATGGCAAATCCCCGTGTAGACGCGCAGGGCGTCATTGAGCTTGTCGTATACGGTCAGCAGGCCATCGTGCAGTACGGCCGCGCTGTCGCAATTCTTACGGATGGTGGCTACGTTGTGCGACACCACAACCAGCGTCGCGTGCGCCTTGCGCGCCTCAAAGAGCTTTTCCGCCTTGGCCCGGAAGGAGGCGTCCCCCACGGACCACGCCTCATCAATGAGATAGAAATCGAAGCCGATGGACATGCTCAGGCCAAAAGCCAGCTTGGAGCGCATGCCCGATGAATAGGTTTTCACCGGCATGTCCATGTATGGGCCGAGCTCGGTAAAACCCTCCACAAATTCCGTCACTTCCTGAATATCGGCACCGTAGATGCGGCTGGTGAAGCGCAGGTTTTCCCGCCCGGTCAGGCTGCCGTTGAAGCCTCCGGCAAAACCGATGGGCCAGGAAACGCGGCCCTTGCGGGTTACCGTTCCGCTGTCGGGACGTTCCGATCCGCTGATGATGCGGATGAGCGTAGACTTGCCTTGGCCGTTCAGGCCGAGGATCCCCATGTTTACGCCGGGCCGGAAGGTGATGCTGACGTCGCGCAGGACGTCCTTTCGCTTGCCGTGCGGCAGGCTGTAGGACTTGCAGATGCGGGAAAGCTCAATCATCGGATCTCCCTCCCGCGGGCATAGCGTTCCAGCAGCAGGCCGAGGCAAAGCGAGCCCAGGCACCATGCGGCCACATAGCCTATGCTGTACAAGGGGGCCGAGGAGGACGCGGAAAAGCCGTAGCGTTGCCACTCAATGAGCTGGGCCACGGGATTCAGCAGCAGGGGATCGGAAAAACGGGCAGGCAGTTCAGAAACCTGAAAGAACAGGCCGGACGCAAAGAACAGGAAGCGCATCAGGATGGGGACAAGCCGTTCCAGCGTGGGCCAGAGGCGGGCCAAGGACGCGAAAACAAGCCCCATGCCCAAGCCCAGCAGGGGGGCAAAAAGCAGGGTAGCGGCAAGGCTGTCGACGTGGCGCAGTTCCACGGATTGGCCCAGAGCGGCGGCGATGGACAGAATGATGACGGCGCAGACGAGCTGCGTTCCCCAGACTACGATGCACCGCGCAAGCATCAGGTCCAGTTCCGTCACCTGCGGGAAGGTCAGCAGCGCCTGATTGGCGCTTACGGCCTTCATGCAGCGGGAAACGGTGTCGCTGAACATATACCAGGGGATAAAGCCGCAGAGGAGGAAGACCGCCATCCCCATGCCGTGGGGGGCGTGTGCGCCGAGGAACTCACGAAACAGCCAGAATACCGCGATGTTGAACGCCGTTTGTATAATTGCCCAAAGGTATCCAAGCCGTGTATTGCCATACAGGGTATGCACCTCACGCAGGATAAGGGCGGTAATGACCCGGCCCTGTACGGTCAGGGCGGAGGAAACGGACGGCGCGGGAAAGGTGCCTGCATTCATTGCGGCATGCCCTCAAAGATGCTGGGGATGAAGCGCCATGTGCCGTTTTCCTTGCAAAGTGTGAGCTTGTGGCTCGCGGTTCCGCGCGTGACGCGGATCAAACGGCATTCGTTGCCCAGGCCGGAAAGGTAGAGTGGGCCAGCATCAAGCGTGGCCTGCCCAAAGGGGCTTTCGGCAAAGTATTGCGTGGAACCTTCGGGCAGGGCGGCCACCTGTTCGCCGAACGGCAACGCGGCGGGAGCCGCCTCCGGAACAGAGGCCGCCGGGACGGCGGATTCGCGCGCGGCGCAGCCGGAAAGCACGGCACAGAGGGCGAGGGAGAGAATCAGGCAGTGGCGCAGCATCATTCCACCCCCGCGCGCAGGCAGTCATGGACATTGAGGATGCCGACCGGCTTCCCTTCGCCGGTGACGAACAGCGACGTGATTTTGTTTTCCTGCATGATCCGCAATGCGGTCACGGCAAGCGTATCTTCACTGACTACGATAGGATCGGGATGCATGACCTGCTTTGCTTTCTTGTCCATGAGCGAAGGCCCCATATGGCGGCGCAGGTCGCCGTCGGTAATGATGCCCGCAAGCCGTTTTTTTTCGAGGATGCCCGCCACGCCGAACCCCTTGCCGGTCATCAGCATGAGCACTTCCGGCATGGGCGAGGACGCCGGAAGCAGGGGGAGTTCCTCGCCCGTGTGCATGATTTCCCTGACCGTCATCAGTTTGCGGCCGAGCGATCCACCCGGATGCCAGCGGTGGAATTCTTCGGGAGAACAGCCGCGCCGACGCATCAGCGTCAGGGCCAGCGCGTCGCCCAGGGCCATTTGCAGGGTGGTGGACGTGGTGGGGGCGCAGTCCAGCGGGTCGGCTTCCGGCACAAGCGGCAGCAAAAGGAGGTGCGCGGCGTTTTTGCCGAGCAGGCTGTCCGCGTTGCGCGTTACCCCTATCAGGGGGATGTCGCGCCGGGCCGCATACAGGATGATGTCCGAAAGCTCCGCCGTATTGCCTGAATTGGAAAAGGCCAGAACGGCATCGTCGGAGGCCAGCATCCCCAGGTCTCCGTGGCTGGCTTCGCCCGGATGGATGAAATAGGCGGGGGAACCCGTGGAAGCCAGCGTTGCCGCCACCTTGCGGGCCACATGCCCGCTTTTGCCCATGCCGGTGACGGCAATCCTGCCGTTTATCCCGTACAGGCAATCCACAGCGCTGCAAAACGCTGCGTCCAGCCCGCGAGCCATCATGGTAAGGGCATGCGCTTCCTGTCGTAGTACGGCTGCGGCAAATCCCACTTCCTGAAAATCTTTCTTTTGTACCGTACTCATGCGCTGTGCTTTCTCCGGAAAACTGTTGCGGGATAAAAAGAGGCACGCCTTCAATCCCGCTGTATTCATAAAGGATCGATGCCCCTGCCAAAATCGACAGACACACTGTCAGTGTCTCGTTGAAATTTAAGGAAAAATTGACAGACACACTGTCGATTTTGGCTATGAAAAAATGAGGAGGTATGGAAATAACAGAGTAATTTTATAGGGAATTTTGATAAGCTCAGAGTGAAAACTTTTTTCTTCGAGGGATGATATTGCCAAAACAGCCATTAGAATGTATTGATTTCCAAGGCTTCATCGACAGTGTGTCTGTCGATGAGCCTCTCATTTGGAGTCAAAGACAGGCAAGACAAAGCCGTTTTTATCCAAGGCCGGCCAACAGCTCGGTTCTCCCCTCCTTTTTGTCATTTTTGATTCTTTTTATTCTTTTGTTCTCTGCTTCAAAATGTGGCTGTGTTCAGGCAGCCTTTTTTGCCTATGCCCTACGCGGTATCGGAAGGTTGGTTTTCCTGCGTGCGTTTTCATTGTCATGCCTGGCAAGACAGGCACTCACAGTCTGGGCTGCCGCCACCAGCGACGCCTGCCCCAGATGGGCGTATCGCATGGTGGTTCTGGGATCGCCGTGCCCCAGCAGCTTTTGCACCTCATAGAGCGAGTGCCCGGCATTGACCAGAAAAGAGGCGAAGGTATGCCGCAAATCGTGGATGCGCACGTCGGCAAGCCCCAGTTCCCGCCGGAGCCTGTTCCAGAGCAGATAGAGATCGGAAAGCGGCTTTCCCGGAGCATGGCCGGGGAACAGCCAGGGGTTCCCTTGCTGGCGCGGGATGGAGCGAATGACTGTTATGGCCTCGTCGGACAGCGGAATATGACGAGGTTTTCCGGACTTGGACAGCGGTACGATGAGCAGCCGTAAATCCAGGCGGACGTGTTCCCAGCGCGCCTTGAGGACTTCGCTCTTGCGCGCCCCGGTCAGTAGAAGCAGGCGGATGGCAAAGGCTTCCGGCCGGTCGCTTTTTTCCAGCGCCCGCATGAGCCGTTGTGCCTCATCCCGCGAGAGGTAGCGTTCCCGCTGCGCGTGGATTTTGAAGGGCGAGACTCCCGCGCATGGCGATTGTCCCGTGGGCAGAAGACCACGCATTACGGCCAGAGAGCAAATTGTCTTGAAGACCGCCAGAATACGGTTGCAGGTGGCCGGGGCCAGCCCGCTGGACGCCAGCCCGTGCAGCCAGTCTTCCACTTCGTGGCGTTGTATGTCGGCAAGTTCCCGTGCTCCGAACGTCGGGGACAGATGCTGTCGGGCAATGCGCTCATCCACGCGCCAGCTTCGCTTGCGCAACCGGATATGCGGCAGATAGACGGATGAAACAAAACCATCAAGATTGAATGTGTCGCGCTCCGGTTGCCCGCTGTTCCTTTTGACCGGCAAGGACGGCGAGCTTGTGGAGGAAACTGACGGACGGCGGCGAACCATGCGGCGTTCTCCAGGTAAAAGATTGACGGTGGATCATAAAGCTACGGCAATCTTGTATGATCCGCATTGGGGCGTTTGTGCCGGTTCCGCATGGGAAAAGAAGGACGAACTCCATCATACTTTTCTCCTATTGTATTGAACTGTATATATTTGTCGAAGCTGCACACTGTTGAAAGATTTTTATTTCAGCAATATAGAACTGATTGGGAAAAAAGAAAAAATATTTTTGAATCTGGTTTCATATATGCTCTTACCGTGAAAGTTTTTGATGATTTCCACTCTTGATAAGGAAAAATGCCGTGTAAAGAATTTTATTGCACGGCATTTTTTATGCAGAGGACAAGAGGAGAATATCACACCAGCGTCAACGCGGTGAAGCATCATCCCAGCACGATACAGGCGATTGCCACCAGCAGGAATTTACGTCGGTCCCGATTTGCTTCGGAGAACTTTTTTGCGGCGAATATCCCGAAAAGAATTCCGCAGCAGAGGCAGATTGCAGCCAGAATGATTCCCGCAGGCATCCGTAACAGGGCGGGCGGCTGCACCTGCCCTGAGCTGAACCGGAAGCCGACCCACAGCAGGAAACTTCCATAAGGCAGCAGTGAAAAAGATGCCGTGGCTCCCCATGCCAGCATGTATGGATATGCTGTTTTCGGGGTGGGCTTTCCGCCAGACGGCTCTGCACCAGAGAGTGACTTTCTTTGTTGTACACATCGAGATTCGAGGTATCGCTTTCCAGCAGAAGCGCCTGTTTCCCATTATCGAGCAGATAGCCAATCAGGGTGAAGGCCAGCTTATTCTTGCCGACGATGCCTTTGTTTATTCCAATATAAAAAATGGGCATGTTCATGTTACAGATTCTCGTTTGATGTATCGGAGACAATAAAGATGCTTTTTCCGTGGGGTGTTTTTTTACAGGTGTCGTCTCCTTTTTCTGAGGAGCGGAAACATTCTCGTCCTCCGAAAAAAATCGTTTTATGAGATACGCGGGAATGATGATGCCCTCGTTCTTGAGCATTTGGCTCAGTTCTCTGGGATTATAGCCTTTCTCCTTCGCCTTTCTGAAATCCCTCTCCAGTAGTTCCGCCGCCTCCGGGCGTGTTTTTCTGTCTTCTTTCTCCGGCAAATCCTGAAGCAGTTTCCTTGCCCGTTCTATTTGTTGAGGGCGGATAGTTGCGTTTTTGGCCACAGCATTTCCTCCTTGTGGAAAAGTGCCGCCAGTATACGGAAAATTTCTTCATATATACAATTTGGCCACTGCACGAGGCGGGTTCTTCGTGGCAGGATGGTAGTTGTAATACACAACTACCATCCTGCCAGAAGGCTACGCCCTCTGGACTCCCGAAATGCTCGGCGCTTCGCTTCTCGCATTCCAAAGGCAAGAGGCATGAAAGGCAGAAAAGGCACGAAGGGAGGCGGCAGGTATGCCGCCAATATCCTGATCACTCTTCGAGTGACCGTTGAGGAAAAAACGCGCCTCACGGAGCAGGCGGAAATCGCCGGATTGTCTCTGTCGGAATATATGCGGCGACGCTTTTTCGGAGGCAGGATTGCCGCCCATACGGATTTGAACACCATCGCAGAATTAAGGCGTATCGGCGGGTTGCTCAAGCACAATTTTGAGACGCTCCGGCAGGCCAAAGCTCCCCCGGATGTCTTTGAAAGGCAGGAGGAAGCCCTGCGAAATCTGACATGGGCCATCCAGAAAATTTCGCTGCGTTGTCATTATGATTGTCAAGAAAATCAAGAATACGAAGGCTGAAAAGCCCAAAGTATGGCAGATAGGTGACCTCGTGGATTACATCCGCTATCCCCACAACAGAAATCCGCAGGAGAAAATCGAATACGCGGGCGGAAGAGGTTTTCTTTCAGCTACCCATACCGGTCAGAAGATGGAAATGATTGCCCTTGCGCGGGAGTCCGCGCACAGCAATATGCCGGTACAGCACTGGATGTTTTTCTTGAAAGGATGGGCTTGACCGGACACCAGACTGTCTATGGGCTGCACTACGATACGGACAATTATCATCTCCATATTGCGGTCAATCGTATGAACCCGGATAGCGGAAAAGTTGTGCAGCCGCACAGAGGTTTCGATATCCGGGAAGCGCATAAAATCGTGGCGTTCATTGAACACAAACAGGGATGGGCCGGTGAAGAAAACTTTATGTACGCGGTATTGGAAGATGGCGAACTGGTGCGAAGAAGAACCGCCCGCGAGATAAAACCAAGGCAGGCCGCGCTGGATTTTGAACACGCCACCGGCGAAAAGTCCGCGCAGCGCATCGCGCAGGAACGCGGACACAGCGTCATAAAGAACGCGAAATCGTGGGCTGAATTGCATGAGAAGTTGGCGGCAGTCGGTCTGCGTTTCGAGAAGAAAGGTTCTGGGGCCATCATCTTTGTGGGTGAAATCGCTGTGAAGGCGTCTTCAGTGGATCGCGCGTTCAGCATGGGAAAGCTGTGCAAAAAGTTGGGCGATTTTGAAGAAGGAAGCTATTCGGATGCACTGGAGAAAATTACCCCGGAGCCGGTGAGTTCCGTCAATCTCGAAGAATGGAAAGCCTATCAGAAAGAGTTCGCCGGAGCGTCGAAAAAAGCCGGAGCAGGGGAGAGTATCGGGCTTGTCCACATGAAGGAGCGGCACAGGTTCGAGCGAAAAAGGGAGCTTTCCCGTCTGGCTCGTTGCGGTCTGCCTGTTTTGAATATCGCCCGGCATTGTCTGATGGCGCAGCAGAGAGCGGAACGGCGTTCTCTGCGTTCAGGCCGGAAAAAGGCGCGTGGCGGCAAGCCGCGTTTTGAAACCTGGTTGCGAACGCAGGGACTGTTCCAACAGGCCGATCGCTGGCGACACCGCACGGCATGGGAACAGGCGAGACACACCCCGCCGCCTGTCCAAAGGCCGGAAAAAGGAGCGGAAGTCATGCGGGAAATCACAGACTTCAGGAAATATGCCGTTGCCGTGAACGCGGATCGCTATCGTGTAACCTGCATAAAAATGGATGAGGACGGCGGGAAAAAGACCTTCATCCTCGACAGGAAGGGCGGCATGACCAGAGGCTTTTCCCCTGGCGAACTGGAAGCGCACATGCCGGAAATGCTGCGCTTCCAGCGGCGCGGCGAAAATATCTACTACACGCCGCTGTCAGATGACCGGCATCATATCCTCATTGATGACATGACCCGTGACAGTCTGAAACGCTTGCAGGAAGACGGCTTCCGGCCCGCCGTGGTGTTGGAAAGCTCGCCGGGCAATTACCAATGCCTCTTGACCATTCCCAAGCTGGGCACGGAATTTGACCGGGACGTGGGCAACCGCATCACGGAACGCCTGAACAGGGAGTACGGCGACAAAATGCTCTGCGGCTGCATCCACCCCCACCGTGCGCCCGGCTTCGAGAATCGCAAGCCGAAGCATCGGCGGGAAGACGGCTCATTCCCGCAAGTGAAGCTCCTGTTTGCGGAGCGTCGGGAGTGTGGCAAGGCGCTGGCTCTGGCCAGAAGGATTGACCATGAGTACGCAGAGGCTGCCGAGAAGCGGAAGGCCGAGCGCCGGATATTCCCGATGTCGGACTTTCGGCCCGGCGACCCGGCAGCGGCCTATTATGCCCATCTGGAGAATATCCGCAGTCATTTGACCATTGAGGACTATTCCCGCGTGGACGCCATGATTGCCTTGCGGATGCGGGCAAACGGCCACAGTCGGGAGAGTGTGGAAGAAACCATCCGTACTTGTGCCCCGACCATTCGGGACTCCCAGACCGGGCGGAACTGGCAACGGTATGCCGAGCGCACGGTGAATTACGCCTTCGGCCCGGCAGGAGACAGGGACTTGGAGCGGAATGCGCGGTATCGGGAACTATGGGGGAAGGTTGAAGGGAAGGAGGAAAAGGAACAGCGCATATGGATGAAATAGGTGAAAACTAGCATGAGGAAATAACAGGTAAAACATGTGTTCAGCATCTTGCTCATCAGGCATTACTCGGATAGGATATTCACATGGGAAAAGAACGAATGCCGCATGATTCGGCGTATAAGCAGTTTTTCAGCGATCCCAAAATGGTGGAATCATTGTTGAGGGATTTCGTGTCTGCTGATTTCATCGCCGACCTGGATTTTTCGACGCTTGAACGCTGTTCGGGCAGTTATGTGACGGACGACCTGCGGGAACGCCATGACGATATTGTCTGGCGTGTCGGCTGGAAAAAGGGTTTCTAGTGTTGTGTGGCGTTGCTTCTGGAGTTCTAGAGCACGCCCGACCACTGGATGGCCTTGAGAATGCTGTCCTATACGACCCTGCGTCTGCTTGATCTCGTTAAGATGGTAAATATACGTGAAAACGAGGGGTTGTATTTAGTGTTCCCCCATTGTTATATACAATGGAGGCAAGGCATGGAAAGCGTCTTAGGAAGTGGCGGCTTTGTTCGTTCCCATGCCGGAGAGTTTGAAGTATTATCGTCCCCAACATCGGCATTTTTTGCTGGACGAAAGCCGTGTGTCGGGAGAAGAACTGGATAAAAGCAATGGCCTGGTCGCGCAGCTCCTGAGACTGGAGCGGGCGCAGGAGCCTGAATAGGTTCGGCGCCCGGCTTCATGGGTCTGAATATCTGTCTTTACGCCGGGCGTTTACAGTATGGTTGGGCCGTGTTGTCCTTAAACACTATGGAATAACAGAAGAAATTCCCGAATTTCAGGATTTGCGGGAGGTGGACGCCATGTTGGAAGAACGTGCAGCTCAGTGGAAAGATGAATACATTCGGCAAGGGGTAATGATTGGGAAGGCGGAAGGTATCTCCATTGGGGAAACCAGAGGACTCGGACTAGCCCTGCGGGATTTGCTGGAGGCCCGTTTTGGCACGCTCCCCCAATCCGTGACTTCCTATATTGCGAGTTCATCTGATTCAAACGCCCTGCGGAAATTGACGCTTTCCGCATACCATGCGGAGTCGTTGCAGGCGTTTATTGACCAGCTCAAAAAAGACGATACCAAGCTCATGTAATTGTATCTTCAGTAAAATGTAATGCCGCCTGTATTCTTTTCTACAGGCGGCATTTTTATTTCAATGGAGTAAATCGAGGGAAAAACGACAAGTATACTACTAAATTTAAGTTGGACATCAGCGACATTTCTCCTCTTACGCCTAAACAGTTTCGGTAAAGTGAAATTTTGTTTCTGGAGCGTTTGAGACTATGGTATAGTGTTGTTGAGGATGAAGTCCCGCGTTCCTGGCGTAAGTAGTGTCGGGCGGTATCCCTTGAACATCGTTATATACTGGAGAAAGCATGGTGAGCTTTCAGGTCGTGATTTCCGGCACACAGCCGTGCTGTATCTCTCAGTCATTCATCATAACTAACTAGAATATTGTCTATATTTTATTGATGAAATACGAGTCGCCAATTTTGTTCAAATCCGTCCACGGGGTTCCTGTTGCCAACGCCGCCATGTATTCCCGAAGAATATTTTCTCTGCTTCTTTTCAGCGGTCAGATATGTCTGTGGCGTAACCACATTTTTCTTGACTTAACATAAAGAATATTTATCCTAAACAAAACAGTCATACTGGTATTTGGCTGTATTGTTCCTGCTGGTATTGGAACTTGTATGTGGAAAGACATGTCGTGTCTTCATTGAATACGAGTAACCAATTGATATAGCAGGTTTTTTTATGCTCTCTCTCTCTCTCTCTCTCTCTCTCTCTCTCTCTCTCTCTCTCTCTCTCTCTCATAATCGTTATCTTTTTGCGTAATCCTCTTTCCTTTTCTCCGCCTTTCTAATCTCT
>ENA-UEQE01002356-UEQE01002356.1-human-gut-metagenome-genome-assembly--contig:-NODE-2356-length-13690-cov-4.077426_pt1 | contig 13690 bp, 8 predicted proteins | sample MGYA00242934_ERZ507935 | MGnify/ENA primary metagenome ERZ507935 (study PRJEB26167, sample SAMN06115423) | human gut metagenome | host: Homo sapiens | place: China:Anhui | collected 2015-03-30 | study... | reverse complement strand
ACATTGGGCATTTTGATGTTGGAGATTCTGGCAAAAACCACTGAATCTCCCTTCAAAAAATTGTCATAATTCCGACTTGAATTTTACAAAAAGTACGGCGAAAAGTTTGCGTGTCGAACCTGGGAGGTTGAAAACTCGGTGGAAACTGTGGAATTCCACCCGGAAAGTGGGCGTACAAACTTGATTTTTGAACATTTTCCACCGGGTTTTCAACATGTGGAAAAATTTGAGCCGAATTACCGATTGTATAGCCTGCTGAATGTGGAAAACTTTTGCCTTCGGCAAACATTGCGAAGAATGCCGGGGTATGCTATACTTTAGAATGTATCAGTGTCAAAATATAGTAAAACTGAAACAGAACGAAACCATGGCGCGGCTCAAACGGCCCGCCTTGCCATAGAATGGAAGGAGAACACATCAATGGACGAACAGAAAATGCCGCGCCGCCCCCGCCGCAGCAGCACGGAGGAGCAGCCCAGGAATGAGAGCCTGGTCTACGGCAAAAACCCCGTGACCGAGCTGCTCAAGAGCGGTTCCGGCGTGGATACCGTGCTGATCGCGGAGGGCATGGCCCCCGCTGTGGCAGCTTACTATACCGCCATGGCCAAGGAGGCCGGGGCCACGGTCAAGCGGGTGCATCCCAACAAGCTGCGCCTGATGACCGGCACCGAGAGCCATCAGGGCGTGGCTGCCTTTGCCAGCGAGATCGAATATGTGACCGTGGAGGACCTGCTGAACGTTGCCAGAGAGAAGGGGGAGCCCCCTTTCCTGGTGCTGAGTGACGGCATCGAGGACCCCCATAATCTGGGCGCGGTGATGCGCTCTGCTCTGCTGTGCGGAGCCCACGGCATCGTCATCCCCAAGCGGGGCGGCGCGTCCGTGACCCCCACCGTTATCAAGTCCAGCGCCGGTGCGGCCGAGCGCCTGCCTGTGGCCCGCGTGGCCAACATCGGCGAGACCATCCGCCGCCTGAAGGATCAGGGGGTGTTCGTCTACTGTGCCGATATGGACGGCGTGCCCCTGCGCAAGAACAACCTGACCGGCCCCATCGCACTGGTGCTGGGCAGCGAGGGCAGCGGTGTATCCCAGCTGGTGAAAAAGCTCTGCGATGGTGTGGTGCGGCTGGATATGGCCGCTCAGGGCACCGGTGTGGACAGCTTCAATGTCTCGGTGGCGGCTGGCATCATCCTGTACGAGATCCAGAGCCAGCGCGCCGCAGAGTAAGAAACAGCGGCCAGACCGCCGTGACCAGAACAGGGAGGGACTAGGATGCCAAAGGATGATAAGCGCAAAGAGCTGACACAGGAAGAGATCGATGCGCAGAACGAGAAGTTCCGCACGTTTTTCAGCACCAGCGTGGCACAGGTGCCCGAAGAGATGAAGCGCCGCGATGAGGAAAAGGAGAGCACCGGCAGCCTGCTGGGCAAGCTCTTTCACCGCGAAAAGGACAAAGAGGAGCCAGCCGCCGCCCCGGCCGTGCAGAATGAGCTGCCGCCCACGGGTGAGATCGTGCTGGGCCATGAGGAAGAAGCCGAGGCCGGCCTGGAGCTGGCATTGGAGCCCGGAGAGCTGGAGGAAGCAGAGCCTGTGGCTCTGCCCACCGCGCCGGAAGCCCCCGCAGCGCCGAAGCCGGAACCCCGGCCCGCACCCCAGCCCGAGAAAAAGCCGGAGCCGCCCCGCCGCCGGGAACCCCTGACCCCGCAGGAGCAGCAGGAGGATGCAGAGATGGCCGAACTCAAGGCCATGCTCTATGGCACCCCCAAGCCTGCCCCGGTGGAGGAGGTGCAGGATGCCCCCGAAGAGGTGCTGGCCGTGGAGCCGGAAGCTCCCGCAGCGCCTGAGGGCCCGGCCATCCCCATGGTGTTTGCCGAGGATCAGTCGGTAAAGCAGGCGAAGTCTGCCCCGGAAGCCGCGCCAGAGGTTGAGCCGGAACCGGAAACGGCTTTCCAGTTCTTTGGCAAGGGCGCGGACGAGAACGAGCCGCAGGCCCCTACCCGCACCGAGGCCCCCAGCAAGGACGACAGCATGAGCCTGCCGCTGATGGGGCTGGAAGAGGACGAGGCACCCGCCCGGCCTGCCGCCCCGGCAGAGGAGGCCCCGGCCCAGCCTGCTGAGGAAGCGGCCCCTGCCGCCCCGGAGGCTGAGGAGAAGCCTGAAGAAGAAACCGAGCCGGAAACGCCCGAGCAGGTGGGGGAGAAGCTCCGCCGGATGGGCGCGGAGCTGACGCTGCGGTGTGTGCTGGAGGGCATCCTTGCCGTGGTACTGCTCCACTTTGGCCTTGTTGCCGAGGGGCTGCTGGCCCCTGTGGCCTCCCTTGACCCCGTGATCGCCCCGGCGGCGTTCTATGCCGCCAACCTGCTCTTTCTGGCCGGTGCGCTGGCTGTGGGCTGGCCTGTCCTGCGGGATGGCCTGCAGGGCCTCAAGGGCCGCCCCAGTGCAGACACCATGCCGGCGCTGGCCGCCTGCGGTGCGCTGGTGCAGGCTGCGGTCGCCCTGCTCAATGCCCAGAGCTATCAGAACTCCAGCTGGACGCTGCTTTCCGGCGTGGCCGCACTGGGCCTGTTCCTGGCCCTGCTGGGCAGCCGTGTCCTGCTGACTGCCGTCAGAAACGGCTACGACCTCGCCGCCCGATCTCCCGAGGGGCTGCAGGGCGCGTTCCGTGTCCGGGATAAGGACCTGATCCGGGTGCTGGCCCGGAGCCTGGATCAGAAAGACCCCTGGGTGCTGCTCAGCCGCCCTGTCCAGTGGGACGAAGCGCTGGTGGAGCAGAGCTTCGGGGAGCGTGCCAGTGAGCGCCGCGCCCGCAAGACAGCCCTGATCCTGCTGGGTGCCGCAGTGCTCAGCGGGCTGGTGTTCCTGCTGTTTGGCGGCGGGCCCAACGGCATGGCCGCAGCCCTGACCTCCATGCTCTGCATGGGTGCACCGCTGTCCTCCACCCTTGTTGCGGGCATCGCGTCTCTGCGCCTGCAAAAGACCGCTGCCGCCGCCGGTGCCGTGGTGCCCGGCTGGGCCGCCATTGAGGAGCTGGGCGGTGTGGACACCGTGCAGGTGGATGCCGACGAGCTCTTTACCGCCGACAGCGTGAATCTGGAGGATATCCGCATCTTCAAGGGCGGCCGCATCGACCGTGCCATCCTCTATGCAGCCAGCATCCTCAACCACAGCTGCGAGACCCTGCGGGGCCTGTTCCGTCAGATCATCGAGGACCGCACCGAGATCCTGTACCCTGTGAAGGATCTGGAGGTCCACCACGGCCTTGGCTTTGCTGCCTGGTGCGATAACAACCGGGTGCTCATCGGCAACCGGCTGTACATGGAGCGGGAGGGCGTGCCCCTGCCTGAGCAGGAGTACGAGGATGAGCACTCCCAAAACGGCGCGCTGCAGATCCTGTATCTGGCTGTTTCCGGCAGCCTGCACGCCATGTTCGTGCTCCATTATGTGGGCGGCCGCAACGCCGCCCGCGGTCTGGAGGTGCTGCAGCGGGAGAACATCCGCCTGCTGGTCACCTGTGAGGACCCCAGCCTGACGGCCCACCACATCACCGAGGCTTACCATCTGCCCGAGGGGATGATCACCCTGCTGGATCAGGAGCAGTGCAGCGCGCTGACCCCTGCCCAGCCGGACGAGACGGCCCGCTGCTGTATGCTGCATGATAAGGGCTTTGCCAGCCTGATCGGCGGCCTGCGCGCGGCGGAAAAGGCCCAGAACGCCGAGACCAGCGCCACCACGGTGCAGATGGTCTCGGTCTGGTTCTCGGTGGTCATCGGTGCTCTGCTGACCTACGCGGGCAGCATCGGCACCCTGTCGGTGGCCGCTGTCCTGATGTATCAGGCAGCTTGGAGTGCTTTGAGCATTGCGGTCTGCGCCCTGAAACAGCATAACTGAGAAATGCTCTTAAAATAAATAGGAATTATTCTTGATTTCAATTCGGAACTCTGGTATAATCAGTGCAGAAGGAACGCCCCGGCGGTCACCGGCGGCGAAATGATACACCGCACAAACAAAAGGAGAGCACGAATATGGAACTCAAGGGTACCAAGACCGAGAAAAACCTGTGGGAAGCCTTTGCAGGCGAGAGCCAGGCCCGCAACAAGTATACCTTCTTCGCCAGCGTGGCCAAGAAGGAGGGCTATGAGCAGCTGGCAGCGATCTTTGAGGAGACGGCTGCCAACGAGAAGGAGCACGCCAAGATGTGGTTCAAGGCCCTGAACGGCGGCTCCATCCCCGATACCATGACCTGCCTGGAAATGGCAGCCGGCGGCGAGCACGACGAGTGGACCGAGATGTACCCCCGGATGGCCGCAGAGGCCAAGGAAGAGGGCTTTACCCAGCTGGCTGCCCTGTTCACCATGGTGGCGCAGATCGAGAAAGAGCACGAGGAGCGCTACCGTGAGCTGGCCGAGAACCTGAAGAACAACAAGGTTTTTGCCCGGGAAGAGCAGCAGGTCTGGCAGTGCCGGAACTGCGGCTACACCTATATCGGCAAGTCGGCTCCCCTGAAGTGCCCGGTCTGCGCACATCCCCAGAGCTACTTTGAGCTGAAAAAGCACAATTATTGATCCTGTCCGGAACGCCGCAGCTCCCACGCCGGGACTGCGGCGTTCTTTTTGCACAAAATTTTCCGGAAAAACTGGTATAGGCCACGAAATCGGGTGCGAAAGCACAGCACTTGGGGCGAAAAACTTGACCCACATTGGCCGGACGTGTAAAATGAATCAGTAGTGAGAAAAATCATGGACGCGAAATTTTTCCATGTGTGCGGCATTCCTTTGATCCCATGGGATGAAACAAGGAGGGAAGTTCGACCCAATGAAATGGAAATTCCAAACCGCGGGGCGGCTTCTGGCCCTGCTGGCTCTGAGCGGGGCCCTGCTGGCTGCCCCTTTGCCCGCGCAGGCCGCGCCCGGTGTGCTGACAGGCCTGACCGGAACCGGCTCCAAGCTGGAACTGGAGCTGACCGAGATGGAGCTGGAGATCACCGATGATGACCCCCGCCCCAAGGGCTACCTGTACACCAGCGGACAGAGCGATTATTACTTCATCGTCTGGATGAGCAGCAACTCCAATGTTGCCACGGTGGATGGCGACGGCAAGGTGACGGGCCGCAATGCAGGCACTGCCATCATCACCGCCATCTCCGACCACGGCGAACGTGCCGCCTGCAAGGTGACCGTGACCCGCAAAAATGAAGAAGCAGCCAGAAAAAAGCCCACGCTGGACACCACCAGCCTGAGTCTTGTGCTGCAGTACAATGACCTGCACCCCACCCATCAGCTCCAGTTGACCAACAGCGACCACTCCTTCCTCTATGTCTACCAGTGGATGAGCAGCAACCCCGAGGTGGCTACGGTCAGCGACAAGGGCCTTGTCACGGCTCAGGCGGCGGGCACCACCACCATCACGGCAATGGTCTCCAACGGCCAGGCTTTGCGGTGCAGCGTCACGGTGACTTCGGATATCGGCAAGGTGACCCTGAACAAGAGTGACCTGCTGCTCCGCACCGTGGGCACCCAGGAGCGCCTGACGGCCACCGTTGCGGTGGAAGGCGGCGGCAGTGTGCCCATTACATGGGTCAGCAGCAACCCGGGTGTCGTTACCGTGGATGCGGACGGCGTGGTGACCGCCATTGCCGATGGAGAAGCCAAGGTCACGGCCCTTTCGCCCGCCGGACGCTTTGACGTGTGCAGCGTTGTGGTGGGCATGGCGGCGGAGAAGTACGAATCTGAAGCCGACCTTGCTGACGAGCTCAAGCTCCCTGATCCCTACGTTGCCGTACGGCTGAACAAACTGGCATAAAAAAAGCACCCGCCCATGGCTGTTTTTGACGGCTATGGGCGGTTTTTGCGTGTGTGGAAACGGATGCACTGGGAAAAACTTGCCAAAGAGGAATTTTTTGCAAAAAATATTTTGCGTCGTGTGTTGTGGCGCACCTGACACATCCGGCCGCCTCCGGCAGGTGAAAAAGGATAAAATGGCCCGAACGTTGTTTAAGACAGGGGGCGGATGCCCCACGGAGTGGCAAAATCTCTGCAAAAAAGGCGGCTGTCCGGCCTGTTTGACACATTTAACAAAAATTTGACGTGAAGTGATTGAATTTGCAACTCTTGACAGAAGGCGGGACAAACCATTATCCTTTTATCAGAGGAAAGTATTTTATGTCGCCAGACGTTGGAATGCCTGGTGGACAAGTGTGTGTCAGGAGGGAAAGAATATGACCAACTACCGGAACCGAATCGGGGAAGCCATTGCCTTTGCCCGGAACGTGGCGGGCAGATCCCAGCAGGAGCTTGCGGATATGCTGGGGCGGGACAAGCGCACCATTCAGAAATGGGAGCGGGGCGAGATCCGCATTGCGTTGGAGGATTATCTGGATGTATTCGATACTCTGCACCTGCCGGTGGGGCCCTATGAAATGTGGATCCGGCATCCGGAACTCTTTCCGCGCGGCATGGAGGATATCAAGGGCTTCAGCACGGAGAAAAAGCGGCGGGTACTGGCGGATTATTACCTGCATCAGGCTGCACCGCTGGAGATCGAGCAGGAGTATTACATCCTGTTCGGCGACCACGGCAGCAACAGCTGCGGCATCCGGCAGGAGCAGCTGGCCAACCTGCAGACTCCGCTCCGTGACCGCAAACGGATCGTGAACCAGATCATCGACAACTACTATGAGGCCCGGGCCATCGGACATCTGACCGACCCAGAGGGCCAGCAGCCAGTGATGCCCATTCTGGAAGCCTGTTACGATGCCAGTGCACGGAGCGTGGAAGCCAACGAGAACCGGTACAGCATCGGCAGCATCGAGGACTATCTGGACGATGCGGCAAAACCGGCAGAAGAGTGAACCGAACAGCAGACGGCCATGTGCAGCCGCCTGCTGTTTCTGCGTTCGGCTGCCTGCGGGAAAATATTGTGAAATTTGTGGATTCCTGCTATACTTATCCTATTGATGAAAAAGAAGGGTGAGATAAATGGCATACAACATGGGCGGTCGGCGCTTCCGGCCGGTGGGCAGCGGAAAAAAGCGGACTGCGCCGCAGTACGGGCCGGTGGGCACAGGCTGCCCGTTTGTGGAGGAGGCCGTGGCGCGGCTGTACCGGGAGCAGAACGAGGAACATTTCTGGAGCCTGATGAACGCCCTGAACTATGCGCTGGAATTGCAGACCAAGGTACTGGTGCCGCTGGATGCGGCGGTGGACCCCCAGAGCGGGGCCGCCCCCTGGGCGCATCTGCCCATCCCGGAGGATCGGGCCGAGGGCCTGCCGCCCTGGCTGCTCCACGCCCGGAAAGAGCGGCACTATCTGCCGCTGTTCACTTCGGTAAAGAACGCCGAGGCGGAAAAGGCCAGCGCCACCCGGCCCATGGTGGAGCGCAGCCTGCGCAGCGCCATGGAGTATGCGCTGGAAACGGACGGCATCGATGGTGTGGTGCTGGACCCGTGGACAAGCTCTGCCACGCTGGATGTCTCCCTGCTCAGCGGGCTGCTGAGATCGGAGCGGGGGAGCGACAACCCCGGCGCTCAGGAGCTGGAGGCCGGGCACGCCGCCGCCCGGGCCGGGGATTGGCCGGAGGCAGCGGCCCGCTACACTGCCGCCGCCGAGGCGGGCAGTGCAGAGGCGCTTTCTGCCCTGGGGGACTGCCTGTATTATGGCCGGGGCACCCGGAAGAATAAGACCCAGGCCCGGCGGATGTGGAAAAAAGCCGCACAGGCCGGGGAAGTGCAGGCCATGATCGCCCTGGGGGATGACTGTGCCGCATCGGGCGGGGAGATGGCTGAGACCCTGCAATACTACCGCCGCGCCCAGAGCGCTGCCCGGGAGGTGCCGGACATCGCCTACACCCCGCAGGTCTGCCTGCGTCTTGCCCAGTACGAGACCCAGTACCTCTCCCGCAAAAAGGCGCTGCTGCAGGTGGCGGAGGCCGTGCAGGGCTTTCGGATCCTGCAGGCCGAGGGCGAAACGGATGCTGCCGACTGGCTGCGGGAGGCTGAACTGCTGACCGATCAGCTGCTGGCCGACGATAAAAACGCCTGAAACACAGTTTCTTTACATTTGTTCTAAGAAATCGTCATAGGAAACCGGTAAGATATTCAAGGAAATATTCTGCGCCGAAGAAAAGAGGACAAGCACTATGAGCAAAGTGATCGGAATCGACCTTGGCACCACCAACTCCTGCGTGGCGGTGGTGGAGGGCGGCAAGCCTGTGGTCATCACCAACGCCGAAGGCGAGCGCACCACCCCCAGCGTGGTGGCCTTTACCAAGGATGGCGAGCGTCTGGTGGGCGGCGCGGCAAAGCGCCAGATCGCCACAAACTCAGGCCGCACGGTGTCCAGCATCAAGCGGTACATGGGTTCTGATCACCGGGTGCATATCGATGGCAGAGACCTGACCCCGCAGGAGATCAGCGCCATGATCCTGACCAAGATCCGCCGCGATGCCGAGAGCTATCTGGGCGAGCCTGTGACCGAGGCGGTCATCACCGTGCCTGCCTATTTTGACGACAGCCAGCGCAAGGCCACTCAGGACGCGGGCCGCATTGCGGGCCTGAATGTTCTGCGCATCATCAACGAGCCCACCGCCGCCGCAGTGGCCTATGGCCTGGACAACGAAGCTCCCCAGAAGATCCTGGTCTATGATCTGGGCGGCGGCACCTTTGATGTTTCGATCATCGAGATCGAGGACGGCACCTTTACGGTGCTGGCCACCGGCGGCGATACCCATCTGGGCGGCGATGACTTTGACGAGCGCATCGTTGAGTGGGCTGTGGCGGAGTTCCGCAGATCTGACCGCATCGATCTGACCAAGGACCCCGCCGCCATGGGCCGCCTGAAGGAGGAAGCGGAAAAGGCCAAGAAGGAGCTTTCCAGTGCGCTTTCCGCCCAGCTGAACCTGCCCTTTATCGCGGTGGGCAAGGATGGTCCTCACCATCTGGATCTGAGCCTGGGCCGCCCCCAGTTTGAGATGATGACCGGTGACCTGCTGGCCCGCACCGTTCAGCCGGTGCAGAACGCCCTGCGGGATGCCGGGCTTTCCGCCAGCCAGCTGGGCAAAGTGCTGCTGGTGGGCGGCAGCACCCGGATGCCTGCTGTGGAGCGGCAGGTCCGGGAGCTGCTGGGCTGTGAGCCCAGCCATACCCTGAACCCCGATGAATGCGTGGCCATGGGCGCCGCCGTGCAGGGCGGTCTGCTGCAGGGCGGCGGAAAGCTGGCCGGTGCCACCGGTGCGGCCGCGCAGGGCCTTGTGCTGATGGATGTCACCCCGCTGACGCTGTCCATTGAGACACTGGGCGGCGTGGCCACTCCTCTCATCACCCGCAACAGTATGATCCCCACCCGCAAGAGCCAGATCTTTACCACGGCCCGCCCCATGCAGACCAGCGTAGAGATCAACGTGCTGCAGGGCGAGCGCCACTTTGCCCGCGACAACAAGAGCCTGGGCAAATTCAAGCTCACCGGCATCCGCTCCGGCTTCTCCTCCAAGCCCCAGATCGAGGTCACCTTTGACATCGATGTGAATGGCGTGGTCAAGGTGTCTGCAAAGGATCTGGGCACCGGCCGGGAGCAGAACATCACCATCACCGGCAGCACCAATCTTTCTGAGAACGAGATCCAGCGCGCCATGGCCGATGCCGCCGCTTACGAGGCGGAGGACAGCCGCCGGAAAGAGCGGCTGGACCTGCACAACCAGGCCGAGGTGCTGGCCTACAAGGTAGACGAGGCCCTTTCCAAGTGCAAGAAAGAGCTGGATAAGGACGAGAAGAACCGGGTCAAAGCGGACCTGGCCAACCTCCGCCGCTGCCTGCGGAAAGATAAGCCCGAAAAGATGAATGAGACCGAAGAGGCGGCGCTCCGGCAGGCCAAGAGCCAGCTGGAAGCCAGTGCCAACCACCTGATGGTGCTCTACACCAGCCAGACTGAGCAAGACGCCTCCGGCAATGACACCGCGGGCAGTGTATAAAACAGAGAAGATATGAAACAGTTCCGAAGATTTCTGTGGGCGCTGCTGCTCATTGGGATGGCCATTGCCATCTATTCCAGTGCAGTGGGCGAGACCGCGCCGGAAAAGATCGACTGGGGCGGCGCGGAGCCTGCCGCAGGCAGCTGGGCCCGCACCGCGGACGCCATGGAGTTCTCCTACCCCATGAACGCGGCGAGGGACGAACCCACCATCCTCCTCCGCTCCGCATGGCAGAAGTATCAGGTCCTTGTGGACGGGAATGCCGTTTATACGGCTTCCAGTGAGCGGAACGGCGCGTTCCATCTGTTCCGGCTGCCGCCGGGGCAGGAGCTGACGGTGCGCTTCCTGGACTGCGCTCCCGGCAGTGGTGCAGAGAGTGCCGTCCTGCAATCCCAGGTGTATTTTGGCAGCCGGAGCGGCATCCAGTGGATGATCCTGCGGGAAAACCTGTATGCCGTGCTGTTCAGCGGTTTTGCGCTGGTACTGGGCATTGCCTGCCTGCTGGCGGCCTACTGTATGCAGCGCCAGCATTTCGGCAATTTTTACGGCAGCGTTTACAGTCTGGGCGCCTACATCCTGCTGGCCGGGGTCTGGGTGCTGACCGATTCTAAAATTCTGCTGCTGGTAAGCCAGAAAGCGGGTTTGGTGGGGCTGATCTCCTATCTTTCGTTCCACGCGCTCCACCTGCCGCTGCTGCAGTTTACCATAGGAGTTCTGCCCGAAAAACGGTGGATGCTGGAAATCCTGCAGGCGTTCTATTCCGGGCTGCTGCTGCTCCTGATGGCAAACTTTATCTTCAGCCTGCCTTACCTGAATGTGCTGGTCATGGCGGAACATCTGCTCATGGCGGTGACCATCGCCCTGATTTTGTACCACGGGTTCCGGGAGATGCGCCGCAGCAAAAACAAGGCGCTGGGCCGTGTCATGGCCGGATATGTGCTGTTTGCCGTATGCAGCATTTTGGCGATCACAATTTACTATCTGGACAGCTCACTTCCATATTCCCCGGTGTATATGCTGGGCGTCTTCGGGTTCATCCTGCTGCTGGCTGAGACGGCCGGGCAGCGCGTTCTGGAACAGATCAATGAGAACGCCAACATGACCGTGTACGCAAAACTGGCGTATCGGGATGTGCTGACGGGCCTTGGCAACCGGGCTGCCTTTGTCCGGGAGACTCAGGAGACCAAACAGTCTGCCGCTCCGTTTGGCTACATCATGGTGGATGTGAACGACCTGAAAAAGGTGAACGACACCCTCGGCCACCCCAAAGGCGACGCCCTCATCCACCGGGTGGCGCAGTGCCTGCAGCGGGCGGCGGCAGAAAAAGGAAACTGCTACCGCATTGGCGGTGATGAATTCGTGGTCAGCCTGAATGGGAGCCGGGAAACTTTGCTGGCCTGCGCCGACCGCATCCGGGAAGAGGTCGCGGCGGCGGACGCGGGGAGCGAGTTCCCCGTCTCGGCAGCGCTGGGCCTTGCCTGGAGCGAGGACCAGCCTGACCCGATTCCCGCACAGGTGTTCCGGCAGACGGATGACGCCATGTATGCGGATAAAAAGCGGATGAAAGCCAGCCGCGAGGCGTAATGGGAATAAAGAATCAGAATTGAAAAATCCCCCGACAGCTGTCGGGGGATTTCCGCGTCTAAAGGGGAATGATGCTCAGCCCATGGTCACGGTTACTTCCACCGTGGTGCCGGGGGAGGCAATGGGCAAAATATTGCTTTCCAGCGGTTTGCCGTCATAGACCACGGCGGCCACGCCTTTCTGGACCGCGCTCGGGTTCTCCACCCGGATGTGGTAGGTGGCACCCCGGTAGCGGCGGGTGACGGTATAACCCTTGAGGGTGTGGGGGATGCAGGGGTCGATCTTGAGGCCGTCCAGGGTGGGTTGGATGCCAAGGAGATACTGGCTCACGTTGAAGAACGTCCAGGCGGCCGTGCCGGTCAGCCAGCTGTTCTTCGCCTCGCCAAAGGTGGGGGCGTCTTTCCCGGCCACCATCTGGCTGTAGACGTACGGCTCCGTGCGATGAATTTCCGAAATGTCCTCGATGTAGGCGGGACAGGTCTTGCGGTAAACCTCAAAGGCCCGGTCGCCGTGGCCCAGCACCGTCTCGGCACAGCTGATCCAGGGGTTGTTGTGGCAGAAGATGCCGGCGTTTTCTTTGTATCCCGGAGGATAGCTGGAGATCTCGCCCAGGTTGAGGCGGTAGGTGGTGTAGGCGGGCTGCAGCAGCACGACACCGTACTTGGTGTCCAGCCGCTCCTCCACGCTCTTCAAAGCCCGCGCGGCCTGTCCGGTCTCCTTGCCGATGCCGGCCATGACGCACATGCCCTGCGGTTCAATAAAGATCTGGCCCTCGTCGCACTCCTTGCTGCCCACAGGCTGGCCAAAGGCATCGTAAGCGCGGCGGAACCATTCGCCGTCCCAGCCGGCGGTCAGGGCGGCCTGCTCCACGTTGGCAATGGCTTCCCGGGCTGCTGCAGCCTCATCGGCCAGGCCGCGGTGCGCACACAGGTCGGCGTACTCCTTGCCGTATGTGACTAACATGCCCGCGATGAAGACACTCTCGGCCACGGGGCCCTCGCTGGGGCCGGTGATCTGGAAGCTCTCGCCCGGGTGCTCCGAGAAGCAGTTCAGGTTGAGGCAGTCGTTCCAGTCGGCCCGGCCGATGAGGGGCAGGCCGTGGGGGCCAAGATGGGTGCAGGTGTACTGGAAACTGCGGCGCAGGTGCTCCATCAGGGGCTGCGCCTTGCTTTCGTCATTGTCAAAGGCCACGGACTCGTCCAGAATGCTCCAGTCGCCCGTCTCACGCAGATAAGCGGCGGTGCCGGCAATGAGCCAGAGCGGGTCATCGTTGAAGCCGGAGCCCACGTCCCGGTTGCCCTTTTTGGTCAGGGGCTGGTACTGGTGGTAGGCGCTGCCGTCCTCAAACTGGGTGGCGGCAATGTCCAGGATACGGCCCCGGGCACGGGTGGGAATCATGTGCACAAAGCCCAGCAGGTCCTGGCAGCTGTCCCGGAAGCCCATGCCGCGGCCAATGCCGCTCTCGTAATAGCTGGCGCTGCGGCTCATGTTGAACGTGACCATGCACTGGTACTGGTTCCAGATGCTGACCATCCGGTCCAGCTTCTCCTCGCCGGAGTCCAGCTGCCAGCCGGAGAGCAGGTCGGTCCAGTAATCGGTCAGCACCTGGCGGGCTGTATCCACCTGGGCATCGGTGGCGTAGCGGGCCATCATGGCCCGTGCACGGGCCTTGTTGATGATGCCGGGGGCGACGAATTTTTCCTCCTGCGGGTTTTCGATGTAGCCCAGGCCAAAGATGATGCTCTTTTTTTCACCGGCAGCCAGGGTGATGTGGAAATGGTGGGCACCCACCGGGGCCCAGCCGTGGGCCATGCTGTTGGAGCAATGCCCGGCCAGCACGGCCTCCGGGGCGGCGGGGCCGCCGTAGACACCGCAGAACGCATCCCGGCTGGTGTCAAAGCTGGTGACGGGGGTGTTGGCCCAGAACACGGCATAGTGGTCGCGGCGCTCCCGGTACTCGGTCTTATGATAAATGGCGCTGCCCTCTACCTCTACTTCACCGGTGGAGAAGTTGCGCTGGAAGTTGGAGCTGTCGTCCATGGCATCCCACAGGCAGAACTCCACATAGCTGAACACATCCAGCGTCCGGGGTGTGTCGGTTTTGTTCTCAAGGGTCAGGCGGTCGATCTCACAGGCGTCGCCCCGGGGG
>ENA-UEQE01002349-UEQE01002349.1-human-gut-metagenome-genome-assembly--contig:-NODE-2349-length-13709-cov-5.610109_pt1 | contig 13709 bp, 20 predicted proteins | sample MGYA00242934_ERZ507935 | MGnify/ENA primary metagenome ERZ507935 (study PRJEB26167, sample SAMN06115423) | human gut metagenome | host: Homo sapiens | place: China:Anhui | collected 2015-03-30... | reverse complement strand
GAAAATGCAACCTTTTTTCTTGTGAAAATATCAAGTAACTCATTAAAATATATAATTTAGTTTAGAATATGATATATTTATATAAATATAGAAATACATACATATGTATGCCCCCAATTTCGTTACTTCCATAATCATCCTTTCCAGCAATACCCCAAAGCCGCCGACGTCAGGCACCAGATCACACGCTCGACCCATCTGTTTGCCCCCTTTCCTTGCGCCACATCCAACTCCAGTTTTCGGAGGCGGATGTCTATGTTTGTGATGTCTTCCTTGAAATGGGAAACCTGTTCGGAGAGGACGGCGTTGGAGAGGAGGAGTTCTTTCAGGTCTTTGAGGGTGTCTTTGATTTCGACGATGGCGGTATTGAGCAGGGATATGTCAGCTTCGTGGGTACAGGGGACGGGCATGTTCGGGAAAATACCTCCTGTGAATGAAATAAGGGTAGAGGGCTAGGCAGGGGAACGGCAGATTTGATAGTTTTCGACCTTCATCCATTCATTGTCACTGGAACTTTGTAGCGTCCCTTTATAGTAGCGATAACCGTTGGCATAGACTTCCGTTGCCTCAAAAGGAGTATCAACAGGGCTTACGGTCAGCCCGTCCCAAATGAATACGGAGTCGTTGGTTCCTAGTCCTACCCAACTCATAACCATATTCACACTTTCTGAGGTCGTACCTTCGGTATATCGGCATTCCGTGCATCCTTGCGTATTACATTCTTGGCTTAATGCAGGTTTACTTGCCGCATCGCAGAAAGCGTCCTCGACGTTTTGGCCGTCATTTCGTTGGCAGGTGACGGTTCTTGTTTGCGTCCCCCCACCGCAAGTTGCCGAACATTGGCTCCAATCCCCGGTTGCCCACCCATATGACCATAATGGTTTCCAAACGCCGTCAATGCCGATATGGGCATTTCTGAGCTTGCGCCATGTATTCATGATGCCGACATGCCCTTGCCGTACTTCTTGCCAATGCTCAGACAGGCCTATACTTAGGGGCATGGTTCAGGCCTCCGCCGCCGTCGCCTGCCGGGACGTGCGGGTACGGGACTTGCCCCATGCCTCAAACTCTTCAAGGATGGCGTCCAGTTCGGCGTTTGCCGTCACGGTTTTGACTCGTGTAAGCCAGTTCCATTGTTCCCCGTTGACCCGTGCGACGGCCATCTTGTAGGCATGGTTGTTGGCGATAATGTCGGCGCACAGATCGGCCTTGCTCGGTTTTCCCACATCGGCGCGGGCTGCGAGGAAGGCGTCAATATAGGGTGTTTCGGCTTCGGGATTCGCTTTGTACGCCGTGGCCTCTTCGATCTGATAAACCCAAGTATCTTGCTCGAATTGTGGGATATATTTCCCCCAAGCCCACCAGCGTTCCTTCTCGAAGGCGGTGCGGATAGCCAGATTGACCTCGTATTTGAGATCGTCGAGTTTACGCGGATCAGTCCATGCTTCCTCTACGAAGTCCCAACGGTAGGCACTCTTTGGCGGTTTTGGGAAAGCGCCCCACTCGGCCTGCGTCATAGGCAGGGCGCATTGTGCGCAGATGGAACCGGGCATCTGCCGCAGGCTTCCATCTTCCATGATGACGGCCACGATTCTCTCCCATTTTTCTCCGACCCATTTACTGGCCGGGTGATCGGGTATTTCCACGATCCGGTAGGCAAGTCCCCGTGTGGTGGCATCGGGACGTGGCATTTCACCAAGAAAGACGCCGTCATCAGGGTCGTATGCCTGTACGGGATAGGCCGCTGTGGTCGCATACTCCCCACAATACGCTTTGCAGGCGGCGATTTCCTCCGCCGTCAGTTCATAGCGCACACCCCCCATCAATTTGAAGGCGTTGCCCGTGGGCGTTTCGTAATAGAGCGTATCGAAGGGGAAGGGCAGGACAGGAGGTGTGGAAATCTTGAAGACTATGTTTTCCGACAGGACTCCGCCCCCCGAACCGTTCCATGTAAGGATGTAATCAGAAGGAGGTGTATTCATCGTCTATGCTCCTAAGGGATGTACTCAAACCACATATCCCCATCTTCCGGCGTACCGGAGGGGGCCTCACTGGAGATGACCTTGCCGGAACCGTTCCATTTTGTGGCGTTGAGCGTGTTTTTGGAGGCCGCGTCCGCCTTGTCATAGGCTGACTTCACGGCCTTGGAACTGGCTGCCGTGGTTGTGGAGTCACTGTCCACGGCGTCCGAGAGGGCGGGGATGTCGCCTTTGTCCCCCTTTTCCCCTTTCTCGCCGGGCTTCCCTTCCGGCCCTTGTTTGCCTTGTGCGCCGGTATCGCCTTTCGGCCCCTTGATGCTGATGCTGTCCGGGTTGGGGAGATTGCCGTTATTAGACCAAGAGAGAACGCCCTCAGCGGATACGGAAGGCAGGAAGTAAGGGCCGGGTTCTCCCTGTTCGCCTTTTTGCCCCGGTTCGCCGTCCGCTCCGTCCGCGCCTCTTTCTCCGGGAGCGCCGTCCTTGCCGTCCCGACCTGCTGGCCCTTGCAGGGGGCCGCCGTCCGCCCAGTTCTGCGAGTCCGCAGCCCAATACCAGATGTTGCCGGAAATGAGGTAGGCGTCTCCGGGGGTTCCGGAGGGATGGGCTTGCTGCAAGGCTTCTTGGGACTCGTATTCTCCGAGGATGATAAGACCTGCTCCGGGATCGCCTTTGCCACCCTTCTCGCCGGGTTTACCCTGCATACCCCGGTCTCCTTTATCCCCGGTATCCCCCTTGTCCCCTTTATCGCCCTTATCGCCCTTTTTTCCTGCGGGGATTTCAAGCGAAAGGACGCCTGTGAGGGGATTAAAGGAAGCAGACGCCGGGGAGGTGGAGGCTACTGTTTCAGCTTCCGCCGTTATTCCCTTGAACTGAGCGAGGAAATCGCTTGCTTGTTGTGCGCTGGCCGCAGCTTCGGAGGCGGATTGTTCGGCTTCTTCGGCAGATGCTTGCGCACCTTCAAGAGCCTTTCCCGCATTCGTGGCCGCTCCTTGTGCCGTGGTACTGGCGGATTGGGCTTCCGAGGCGGAAGTCGCGGAGGCTTGCGCCGCTTCCTGTGCTGTGGCGGCCGAGGCTGCGGATTCCTCTGCCGAGGTTGCGGAAGAGGCGGCGGAATTGGATGCGCCCACAGCCTAGGCCGCAGCAGCCTCCGCTGATTGGGCGGCTGAGGTGGCCGTAAGGGAGGCGTCGGAAGCGGATGACGCCGCCTCCTGTGCGGCGGTTTTGGCGGAGGATACCAACGCGGATATTTGAGCATAGGTTTCCGTTACTTTTTGCAGAATTTCTTCGGCCCTGTCCTTTGCGGCGACGGCGGTTTCCCCGTCGAGGGCGTCGTAGGCTTCCTGACAGATATAGAGAAGCTGGAGGAAGGCGAGATCAAGATCGCGTTCTGTGAGCGTGCTGCCGTCGCGGAAGTCCACGGACAGGATTTCCTTGTCGGTCAACCTCTGGATGCGGACGGTGGAATCAAGAGGCGGGGGGGAGGTGAAGCGGATGGTTCCGCTGGATAGGTAGGCGTAGTCCGTGAAATACGTCTGCTCGGCATCGTCGATGGAGATGTGGACATCTTCGATTTTGATGTAGCCGAAGGGGATGATATAATCTTGCGTTACCCCATCTCCGGCATAGGAAATGTGGCTGTAGGCCAAGAAGCCTCCTTGATGGTTATGTGATTGACAGAAAAAATGGACGGGCTAGAAATTTTTGTTTCACACGATGCGGGTGTTCCATAAGGCAGGAAACCCGGCTCATATCCATTGGGGATACAGGCCGGGGTTCCTTTTTTATTGTATAAGTTGCAGGAGGCGCTCCTGCTTCGTCATCGTATCGGTGGAATTTTTATCAGGCGTCACCCCGGCTTTGGAAGCTCTGTTGTTCATGTAGGCTTCCTTGATCTGTTCCCAAAGTTCGGGGTTCTCCCGAATCAACGTGGATTCCGCCATTCTCCGGTAGATGTCGATGATCTTGTTCACTGCCTGCGTGCGCGGCGTATCCTGCCCGTAGATGCCGTCCTTGAGGTGCTCCCGGTTACGGTCGTACTGCGGGGAATCAAAGAGCGCCTGTAAGGTTTCGTGCATTGTTCGGCCTCCTAGCTTCACCGTTCCGTGCAGTTCGCAAAGGCGGCTGTAGAGCCTTTTGTCGATTTTGACGCCACGGATTTGCATGGAAGGCTTTCCGGTAACGGCTGGCCCTAACCGCAAAAGTTCCTGCAATACGGGATCGTTTCCCCGCTTTTGCCTGAGCCCGGCTGTGGTTGCCGCCTGTTCTCCCGTCAGCCAACTGTATCTTGCAGGCAAGTCCTTGGAGAAGAAGGAGGATGTGTTTTTCAGGTAGTCCGTATAGCGCTCCATTTCCCTCTGTACCGGATCGCCCCATTTATTCCGATGAAAGCGGAGCAGGCCGGAATAGGGGATGAACGTGGAGGACATTCTTCCGGCGTAGCTGACCAGTCGGCTATCAGGATTGTTGACGGCTTCGACGATTTCGCTGACGCCCTGCATGTAGGTTTTATCTTTGAGGTTTGTGATGACGCTGATGAACGCGGCCCAGATCGCCTGTTCCGCCATATCAACTCTGGCATCGCCCCCTTCCCCTTCGCTGTCGGCAAGGGAGTTATAGACATCCACGTAAGTTCCCAGAATCATACCGATTGGATCGAAGCGTCTGTATTCGATCCACTCATCCCCAAACTTGAAGGAATAAGGTTTGATCCCGTTCGCCAGATAGAGTTCACGCTCTTTAGGATTCTCTGGGGGAGCGCCAGTGATAAGACCTTCGGAAACGAGGTGGTGGGCTAACCCCATAATCATGGCTCCGGTGCTGATACGTCCAAGCACATCAGCCCTTGCCTCACCGCCTGCTCGAAACGCCTTCCACATGTCAGACCATTCCTTTGATCCCGGAGCCAGATAAGGGGCATGGCGCAGGGTATCATAGAGGAGATTGGTCGGCGTTTTGTGGAAAGGTAAAATGAGGCGAAGTTGGGGGGCTTCCTGTAGCATGTGCTGTATAGCTTTCCCCGTTGTTCCGGTCAGATCTTCCGTCCATGTCACTTCGCGTGCGAACTGGAGGGAATCCGCCGTAAGTTCGCCTTTGGCGACGGCACCATCCGGGCGGAAAGCCCCATCGAAGTTTTGTCGAACGTATTCGTTGAGGGCATCCCCGGAAAGGCCCTGCCGTTCGCCGCGTTCAATCAAGGAAGCCCGCAGGTGGGAGCGGAAGGCGACTTGTTTGTAGAACTCATCCGTTCCCATCATCAGGCGCGTGGGTATTCTGCACATCGTCCCCAACCATCCCGCCGCTCGTGCCATCTGCTCTTCGATGGGGCCAAGTTCGGAACCCTCCGGGCGCTTGCGCAGGAGGCTGTTTCGGATGCGTTCGTAGGTGAGTTGCTGTGGGAGCATTTCTACCTTGGAGCCGGAAACGTCCAGAATGCCGTCGCCGAGCTTGAACGCTTTTCCCGCCATGCGGAACGCATCTACGGTAAAGGAAGCATATCCCTGATAGATGCGGGCCGCTTTCTTGGCTACATCCCAATCGCCGCTCCTGACGCCTTCGATTATCCCGCCGATCATCTTTTCCCCCGGTTTCAGAAGCAGGTTGAAGCCGGAAGAAGCTGCGTTGACTGTCGGGGTGATCGGGCCGCTGAGCATACCGTTCACCCGCATCTCCAGCGCGGTGTCGAAGAGCGAGAATCCCGGTTTTATCTGCTTGAGGAGTTGGACTTCCCCGGCCCGGCTTCCGCAGGCGAGTTGGGCGCGGGCCGCGTCGATGATCTGTTCATCGCTCATGCCCGCCTTCCGAAGGTAATCAAGGGCATTGGCATCCGTGAGATCGGCGGTCTGGAACCAGTTCTTGGCGCGTGCGTCGGCATCGGGCGTTCCCGCCATTTTCAGAGCCTTTTCCCCGTCAATGACGAGTTTGCGCGATTCGAGCAGGCGGCCCGCCGTTGTGCCCATATCGGCGTTAAGGACAAGGAACTCTTGCAGGTTTTTGGAAAGCAGGAGATACCGCGCCCGATCCAGAGGCGTGGCAGTCCCCATAACGATGCGTCTTGCATAGGCTATGGAGAGGTCGGTGAGGTTATAGACGGCGGCTCGCGTTTCCGAAGCGACTTGAAGAGCCTCCCGTATGTTTTTCAGGGCGGCCTTTCCCCGGCGCATCTGATCTCGGTAGTTCAAGCCTACCCCGTCGAGATCGTCGAGGCATTTCTCTAGGATCTGCTCATGCGTCTGAGCGCCTTTGGCCCGCAGCATGTTTTGGGCCTGCGCCTTGGAGAGTTGCCCCAAGACGTGGGAGCCTTCCGGCGTTTCAAAGATGATCCTGTCGAGATTGGCACCGCTTTGGAATCCCGCCAGCGGCGCTTCTTCCTTTGCTGCCGTAGCGATCATTTTGTCGATTTCTTCCGGCGGCAGGAGCTTATCCCCATGAAGATGCGGGGCGACGGGGCCGCGTGTGCGGCGCTTCGGGTCGAGGGCGTTATCTTGGGATGCTGAGGCCACTGGTGCCGCCTCCCATGTTGCCGCCGCCGATGTTCAGGTTGATGCGCAGGGCCGAGGTGCCGCGCCGCTGGCTCTGGCTTTGCTTGCGCTTGGACGTTTCGTCGATGACCGGGGCTTCGGCGGTCTCCTCCGGGGGCGGGGGAGTGGCGGCCACGGTCGGTTCGGGGGCCTTGGTGACGGTGGGTTTGGAACCGCCGCCGAAAAGTCCTCCTCCCATAGAGCCTCCTTTTGGGGTTAAAGGTTGGGGTTATCGAGTTTGAGCAGCATGCCGTCGGCGCAGGCCAGCCTGCCGTTCCGCCTGTCCGCGAGGGTGCAGGCTCCGGGGATGACGCCGAGCCGTTCAAAGCCGAGGTCAAGCCCGTAGCGCCACGAGTGCCGGAACTTCACGGGCGTGAGGGCGAGCAGGCAGGCGAGGTTGCTGCCGTGCGTGAAGATGAAGCCCATGAACGCCCTGCCGATTTCGATCCGCCGCTCGAACCCTTCGCCCCGGAAGAACGTGAAATGCAGGTACGCCGTCCGGCCCTGAAACCTGTCGAGCAGGGCGAGGGCCAGCGGCGTGCCCGTCTCCTTTGACCATCCGGCATAGCACCAGACATCCTTGGAGCGGACGATCTTCTTGAAAAGGCCGAAGGGGAGGTCGAGGGCGTCGTGGAAGAGGCAGCGGTCGAGGCGTCCGGCTTTCAGGGCCGTGTAGAGATCGGCAAGGTGGGCGTCGAGGAGCTGGTTGCAGCCCGGTACGTCGCACCTACAGTCGAGCAAGCCTTCGAGGGTCGGGGCCGCTGAGTGGGGCATTGTTGGCGTTCTCCTGTTTTTCCAGTATGGTTCGGAGCTTGCGCACCACATCCCGCGCCCCGGCGTACATCCAGATTTCCCGTTCGGCCTGCATGGGGTTGGGGCAGCGTTCGGGCCACAGGCGATCCAGCGCGTCCACCAGATCGCGGGACAGGCCGGGGACGGCGCTCAGGTTTTGCACGTCAGGCATGTTTTTCTCCTTTGCGGATAAAGTGGAGCTGTTGGTTGTTCGAGGCGAGGGCCAGCATGTGGGGGCCGCCGTCCTCTTCATCCCCGTAGGCCACGGTATGGCCGGGCAGATCCTCGCGGTAGGCCCCGGCCTTCACCACGTCGAACTCGCCGAGGATGCGGAGCGGGACGTCATCGAACCCGTGGCCCGTCCACAGCCAAAGCTCCATGCTTTTCGGCATGATGCGGCGCAGATCGCGGACGAACTCGTATGCCTCGTGGTGGGGCTGATCCATGAGATCCCCGCCGAGTATCCAGATCCGGGAGAAGGTTCCGGTCTTCAATTTGAAGCGGTTCTCGTTCATCCACAGCCGGGCGGACTTGCCCTTGCCGAACGCCTGCGCTTCGGGGTTGTGGCAGCCGGGGCAACGGCGCTTGCACCCGGAGACGTAGATTTCAAAGGCGTTATGCGTCGGGTTGAATTGCGAGCCGATGATGGTCAGCATGGTTCCGTCCCTTTTCCGTTTCTTTGCGGATGTGTTCGTCTATGGCCGTGCGGATTTCCTCATCCAACGCCCCCTCATTGATGCGCCGCCTGAGTGTTTTGGCAGCCCCGACGATGGCGATGCAGGCGAGGATGCCGAAGGCGAGGAAGGCGAGGTTGCCGCACCAGATGAGGACGAAGATGATGTAGGCGAGTGTTTCCATAGCGTTTCCCCCTACTTTCCCCAGATGCCCGTTTTGTACTTTTCCTGCTGGCGCTTCTCCCGCCACTCCGCGAAGAAGTAGAGCAGGACGAAGGCTGCGGTGAACCCGACGAAAGTGGACAGGGCGTAAAACAAGAACTCATGCATGGGCGAATTTCCTTTCCGGCCAATCGTGTTCGCGCCGGGTTTTGTTCCAGTGTTTGGTGTTGGTGAGGAAGCCCACGACGCGGGTGTAGGCATCCGTGATGGGTTTCTTGCAGATGGGGCAGGTTTCGGCATTGTGGCCCACGGTCATGTGCCCATCCGCGCAGCGGTTGATTTGGTAATTCACCGCGAAGTACACGACGCCGCTTTCGGCGGCATGGACGATCAGGGCCTTCATCACTTCGGCGTCCGTGATTTCCGAGCCGATGTTCAGATGGCAGACGGCCCCTCCGGTACACAGGGAATCAAGCGCGCCCTGCACCCGGATGCGGTCGAGCACGTCCGCGCCTTCCGCCCACAGGGGGAGGAACTGGTTGGAGTAGAGGGCGGGGGCCTCGCCCTCATGAAGCTCATAGCCGAGCAGGGCGTCCTTCCGGGCCAGCTTCACGGCGGAACTTTCCCCCGGCACCTGCTCCATGTTGTGCGGAGCGCCGTACTTCTTGGACATCTTCGCATTTTCCGCATTGATCGCGGCAAGGACGCGCTCGGCGGCCTCAAGCCCTTCATCCGTCCGCATGTCGTGGCCCAACATGGCGAGCGCCTCGTACAGCCCCGTAAAGCCGCATGTGCTGTACTGGCGGGAAAGATCCATGAAGCCCATCGTGTACAGCGGCAGGGAGCCGCGGGCGATGCGGTCTTTGATGAAGCCGCGTTTGGCGGCGTTGATGGCGGCCGCCTCCCGGACGACAGGGGCGATGAAGCAAAGGAACTCTTCAAGATCCCTGCTTGCGCCCGCGAGCTTCGGAAGGTTGAGCGTCACCACGCCGAGGCTGCCGATCTTGGTGCTGCCCGCCCCGAAGGAATTGGCGTAGCCGAGATCGGAGACGGAGGAGCGCAAGCGGCAGCATGAACTGAGGGTCGAGGATTCCCCGCAGTAGATGTTGATGAAGCCGTATTTCAGGTTGGCTTTGGCGATCTTTTCAAGGAACCATTGATCCTTGATCTCCCGTGTGTCGTCGCCGCCCTGCCCCACGGAGAAGCAGGCCGTGACGACCGGGAAGGTGATGGGCGTGCGGGAGAGGGTCTCGTTGTACGCCGCAAGGAAAATGTCCTGCACCTGTTCGATGGTGCCCATGTGCGGGGCCTTGCCCTCGATGACGTAGGTCGGCACGAGCTGTCCGAGGAAGTGGCGGTCGTACACGCTGACGTTGGTGAACGGGGACTGGTTGCCCCGGAACTCCCAATTCAGGGTGTAGATGAGGCTGGTCAGGGATTCATGCACATACCTCCAGACGTCTTCCGTCCGCAGATCGCCCAGAGGATCATGCCCGGCTGCCCGGATGTGCCCGTCCATGCCGTCGTTCTCGAAGATTTTGTCCACATAGCGGCTGGCGACGATGAGCAGGTCGGCCAGCCCCGTGGCTCCAAGGGTGGAGTTCGCCGCGTAGACCGTGAACTGCTCCACCTGCCGCAGAAAGGCGAAGAGCGTCTTGGGGGGATCGACTTCCAGCCTCCCGCCCATCGGCAGCCCTTCCAGCGCGATGTCGTAGGTGGAGTAGTTGAAGCAGTACGGGCGTCCGATGTCGTAGGCGTCGTTGATGTAGATGAGGCCCATGATCTCGGTTTCGATGCAGGCGTCGGCCCTTTCCTGCCCCTCCTTTTCCCGCAGGGCATTCCACAGGTTGTACAGGGAGTTCATCTTCATGAGGGCCTTGGGCACCTCATAGTTGAAGGTGATGACGTCCTTGCCGCTGACGTTGGCGTTGCCGTCGATGGAGTGATCGGCGGTGGCGGTTTCAACGGGCCGCCTCTTGAAGAACTCCCGGCTCACCCGATGCAGATCGAGCTGGTCGGGGTGGATGCCTTCGATGCGAAAAAGCTCTTCGGGGTATTTCTCGAAGAGCCTTTCGATGAGTCGGCAGAACTCAGGGTCGTAGGATTGGGAGTAGGCGATCATGCTTCCCCGCCTCCGTCCGCAGCGTCGGGGATGATCGTGAGCATATGATCCCGGTAGGCGGCCTTGATGAGCATCCAGTTTTCGAGCAGGGCGGCATTCATGCGGTCGATGACTTCAAGCGGGAATCCGGGCTCCCCTGCGGCGCGTCTGGCTTTGCATTCCTCGACGGGGGCCACAATGCGGATGAGCTTGGCATCATAGCCGAACGCCTTGATCAGGCCGTTCCACTTGCGCAGGTGTTCGATGCGGACATGGCATTCGTCCACCACGATGTCGAGGCCCCGGTGCATGAGGGCGCGGACGATCTGGGCGGCCTGGGCGTGGATGAGGGGTTCAAGCGGGCCGTAAAAGGCGTGGCCGTAGGTGAGGCGCAGATCGTCCGGGCAAACGACCTGCACGCCTTTGGGGACAAGGTGGCGGTTGATGTAGGTGGACTTGCCGGAACCCGGCAGGCCGCACATGAGATAGAGCGTAGGCATGGGGCGTATCCTTTTTATGTGGGGAATGGGAAATCAGGCGAGGGTGACGGGGGCGTGCCGCACAATGTCGGACAGATCGGGAGCGCGGTAGTTCGGCCCCTTGAGGACTTTGCCGTCTCCGCGTTTGACGGGCTTTCCGTCAGGGCCGAGCTTCGACATATTCGAGGCGTGGACAAGGCGCAGGGTTGCGTTCAGGTCGATGCCGATTCTGGCGGCAAGCCACCAGCAAACGTAGACGAGATCCGCGAGTTCCTTGGTGAGGTCTTCGCGGTTGTCGTTGAGGACGTCCTCGCCTTCTCCGCATTCGGTGTTCTCGAAGAGGTTTTCCACCGCTTCCCGGAACTCTTCCGTTTCTTCTTCAATGAGCTTCAAGCCGAGCTTGATGCCTTCGAGGTCTTCCCATCCTTGGCTGACGGGCTGTCCCATCGCGGTCATGAACTCGGCGAGCATGGCGAGATGATCGTTATCGTGTTGGTGCCGCATTCCGGCCTTCCTCCGTTTGCGTTCTGTTGATGAGTTCGTCGAGGTAGTGGCGGGCCTTCATGAGGTCTTCCACGCCGTTCTTGCCTTCGTAGCGGCAGACGTATTTGATGATGTTCCCTTGCAGGAAATCCAGATGGTTCATGGCGATGAAGGCCAACGGCTCGATGCGGAACCGGGTGTAGTAGGGCGGCCTTATCCGGTCTTGCAGGGACGGGGCGGTGTCCATAGTTTCACTTCCTTTGTGTTGAAGTCCCAATCTTCGGCCCGCAGGATACGGGCCAGCCTTGCCTGCGTGACGGCTTCCGCTTCCCCGAAGCCCGCCTTCTCGAAGGCATCGGCCACTACGGGCCAGAGGTGTCCGTAATCGCGGGGGATGCCGTCGAACAGCTTCTTCGCGGTCATGGGGCCGATTTTCGGGCAGCCGGGGTAGCCGTCGGCGGCGTCCCCGATGAGGGTTTGGGTCATGTGCCAGAGGTCGGCGTCTTCCCGGCTGACGGGCTGGATGCCGAGGTCGGGCTTGCCCATGTCGTAAAAGAAGCCGGGGATGGCCTTCATGTCCTTGTCCACGCTGACGATGACCTTGTGCCGCCCGCGCATGAACGAGGGCAGGGTGGCGAGGATGCCGAGGCAGTCGTCGGCTTCGAGGCCGGGCTTGATGTAGACGGGGGCGTCCGCAGCGTCGCGCATCAGGGCCTCGCGCAGGAACTTGAGGGCCACGGGGCGGGGCTTGCCGTCGCGGTTGGCCTTGTAGCCGGGGAACAGCTTGCGCCGGAAGCCGCCGTTGCGGTCGTCGGAGAAGCACAGGGCATAGTCGCTGGCGCCGAGCCGATCGAGGATGGCGTAAAGCTGCCCGAAGAAGGCGGCTTGGGCGTCCGCGAGGGAACACAGCGGGAAACAGGCGTCCTCCTCGAAGCAGATGAGCCTTTCGGCCCCGGCTGCGGCGCGGTAGGCCAGCACGTCGGCGTCGATGAGCAGGTACGGATTAGGCGGCGTTTGCTTCATGGCGGCCTCCCATCGCAGCCGCTTTCCGCAGCAGTTCGGGACGCTGCACGCCCCACAGCACGGATTCGATGAAGGTTTTCCATTCGGGGAGCTTGTGCCCCCTGCGCTGGACAATGATGTTGGCGAGAGCCGCGTAGTTGGTCTGCACGATGCGCCGCTGGAGGAAGGATTGCGGAAGGCAGCGGTTCAGGGTGGCGAAATCCCCGCGCTGCCGCAGTCCCTCAAGATGTCCGAGCAGATGATCGGCAAGCCCGCCCTCGAACATTTCCGGGGTGAGCGGGGCCTTCATGAGCGTGTGCATGGTGGATTCCGACTGCGCGGCCGTGCCGATCTTGTAGGTGTCGAACTGTTTCCACCAATACAGCGGGGCCGTGACGTCGAGGGTGGCGACGATCATGCGCAGGAACTTGTCGTGCCCCTTGCCGAGGCCAGCGAGTTTCAAGGCGCGTTCCTTGAGGCCCGCATCGTCGCGGATGTCCCACAGGGAGGTGACGCCGGAGGTCTTGCCGTAGCTGAGGCCCATGCCGAGCAGGGCTTCATGGAAGCCGTATTCGCTGAGGATTGTTGTTTTCATCGTTCGTTTCCTTTTGCTGTGAAGGCGGCAACGGCGGCCTGAAAATCACCACCGCCGACGGGAAGGGTGCCGGATGCTCGGCCCCGGCGAACCGGAGCCTGCCCCGGACGAAGCGGACTTCCGCGCCGCCTGCGATCACCGTGTCGTGCCACCATGCCGTGTCGGTGCGTGACGGCACGAGGCAGACGACCGTGGCCCCGCGCCGGGAAGCGTCGAGGGCCTTCGCCATCCACGCCTTGATGGTCTTGCCGTAGGGCGGGTTCATCCAACAGGTGCGCCGCCCCCAATCCTGCGCCAGCCCGTCGTCTTCCTTGGTGAAGTAGGCGGGGCACTTGGCGTTGTGGGGGAAGGCGCACACGTCCAGATCAAAATGGAACTCCCCGTCGAGCCGTTCAAAGAACTCGCGGGGAGTTTCCCAATCTTCCTTGGCGGAAGAGAACAGGGCGGGATTCATGAGGGTTACGCGAAGCGGCTGAGGTCGAGGGCCACCGCGCCGTTTTCTTCCGGTTCCCACAGCACGGGTTCGCGCTGTTTTTCGGGGTGCGGCATGTCTTCGGGAAGGTTCTGGGCCGAGACGACCACGCAGCCCGCGCCGGGAAAGCCCGCACGCTTGCGTACCGTGCGCAGGTGTTCCTTCTGCCCGGCGGAAGGCGGCGCGACGAGGAGCTTCTTGGCTTCCGCGCTGTAGGCGAGGAGAATCTTGGAGCCGACGCCGAGGGCTTCATGGTCGGCAAGGAAGGCCGGGGAAAAGATGAGGGACAAATCGCCGCGCTTGGAAAAGCCGATGGTGATGTCGGCGTGGGCGCGGGGGGCCGTGGCGATGCGGGTGACGGGGAGGAGGGAATAAGTGGTGTTGGACATTGATATATTCCTTATAAAGGTATGTTGTTGTCGCGTTGTTTTAAGCCGGTGAAGATTAGAGGAG
>ENA-UEQE01002345-UEQE01002345.1-human-gut-metagenome-genome-assembly--contig:-NODE-2345-length-13718-cov-4.764094_pt1 | contig 13718 bp, 8 predicted proteins | sample MGYA00242934_ERZ507935 | MGnify/ENA primary metagenome ERZ507935 (study PRJEB26167, sample SAMN06115423) | human gut metagenome | host: Homo sapiens | place: China:Anhui | collected 2015-03-30 | study... | reverse complement strand
AAAAACGGCTTGCTGATTTTCTCCGGCAAGCCGTTCCTTTGTCTTGGCTGTGTTATAGAAAAGGCTCTGTCATAGAAAATGCTTAATGCTTTTTTCCTTGAAACTCCAAAGGAATAACCAACAAAATGCCTCAGCCATAGATTCCGCCAAGGGGAAGACTGGAAAAACTGCATTTTCACTGTGCTGTGGAGATGAAGCAACCACATGCTATGGCAGAGCCTTTTAAAATCCCTCAGCCACGAATGCCCCGGCTGCTCAGCCAAGGGGAATGGCGTTTCCCTCTACACGTTTTCCTTCTCATTTTCCAATAAGGAGAAACAAAAACATTCTTGGATTGCATTATCGGCTAAATTATTTTATTTTACAACAGAAATAATATGTTATCAAGATGTCTGGCAACCATCCAAAGGGCCTCGAGCATTCCTCAAATACGCACCAGCCGTTAATGCTATGGTTCTTCGGCATCGGCGAAAATAAGTACGTAGGGGGCCTTTGCCGTGCCTCATCGCCGTGTCACCGAAAAAGCCTCTTGAGCTTTATTGCATCCCCGGCCTTCTCAGGCTATCACACCGCCCATGAACACGTTGCAACTCAGGAACTCCTTTCTGCTGTTCCTCACCGCCGTCATTTGGGGAGTGGCCTTCGTCGCCCAGAGCGTAGGAATGGACTATGTGGGCCCCTACACGTTTACCTGCGTGCGTTCCTTCATCGGCGGCCTGTTCCTCATCCCCTGCATTGCACTGCTCAACAGGCTGAACCCCGTCTCCCCCGACTGCATCAAGCCCTCGGATACAAAAACGAGGGGGCAGCTCTGGATCGGCGGCGTGTGCTGCGGCGTGTGCTGCGGCGTGATGCTCTGCTTCGCAAGCTGTTTTCAGCAAATCGGCATCATGTATACATCCGTGGGCAAGGCAGGGTTCATTACGGCCTTCTATATCATCATCGTCCCGCTCCTTGGGCTGTTCTTCAAAAGACGGTGCGGCCTGTTCGTCTGGATCGGCGTAGTGCTGGCCATCATCGGCCTCTATTTCCTCTGCATTACGGAGAGCCTGACCATCCAGTTTGGGGATTTCCTGATCTTCATCTGTGCCATCCTGTTTTCCATCCATATTTTGATCATTGATTACTTCACCCTGCGCGTGGACGGCGTCAAAATGTCCTGCATCCAGTTTTTCGTCTGCGGCCTGCTCTGCGCGGTTCCCATGCTGCTCTTTGAGGCGCCGAACCTCACGCAGCTCTTCGCCGCATGGAAACCTATCCTCTATGCGGGGATCATGTCGAGCGGCGTTGCCTATACGCTGCAAATCGTGGGGCAGAAGGGCATGAACCCCACAGTCGCCTCCCTGATTCTCAGCCTTGAGGCCGTGGTGTCCGTGCTGGCCGGATTCGTCATACTGAACCAGCAATTGACCATGCGGGAAACGGTGGGATGCGCCTTCATGTTCTGCGCAATCGTGCTTGCGCAGCTCCCGCAGAAGAACGTAAAAAACGCTGGGGCGGCTCCAGCATAACACGGGGTGCGGCATGAGGGTATGCGTCATCACGGGCGGCACAGGCGGCATCGGTTTCCACCTTTGCGAAGGCTTCCAGCGTGCGGGGTATGCGGTCACGGCCCTCGACGTGGAACAGCACAAAGCCTTGCCTGAAGGCATTGGCTTCATCCGAACCGACTTGAGGCAGGCCGAGGCTGTCAATGATGCCTTCCAACGGGTGACGGAACGGCACGGCGCCGTCCACGTTCTCGTCAACAACGCGGCCCTCGCCCATTTCCACAAGCCCATCATGGAAATGACCGCCGACGAATTCGACAGCGCCCTTTCCGTAAACCTGCGCGGCGCGTTCCTGTGCGCGCAGGCATTCATCAAGGCCAATGCGGGGCAGGATTACGGGCGCATCATCAATATCGCCTCCACCCGCTGGAACCAGAACGAAGCGGGGTGGGAGGCCTACGGCGCTTCAAAAGGGGGCCTTGTCTCCCTCACGAATACGCTGGCCGTATCCCTGAGCGCCACGCCGATCACGGTCAACGCCGTGAGCCCCGGCTGGATACAGGCCGACGGCTATGAAGCGCTTTCCCCTGCGGATCATGCCCAACACCCTTCCGGGCGTGTGGGCATCCCCCGCGATATCGTCAATGCCTGCCTGTTCCTTGCCCACGAGGAAAACGATTTCGTCAACGGGCATAACCTTATTGTTGACGGGGGGATGACCAAACGGATGATTTACGTCGAATAACGGTTTCGGAACACGACGTCTCGTTAAACGGCACTCAGCAACACAACAAAACTACGCTGTCGGAGGCTCTCATGGATTGTCAACGCGATACGGAAGCACGCTCCCCTCTTCAGACGCACCTCTTTTCGCTCCAAGGCCATACAGCACTTGTCACAGGCGCGGGTTCCGGGCTCGGCAAATATATGGCCCATGCCCTGCTCCACGCTGGAGCCAATCTCATCCTCGTGGGCCGCACGCCGGATCGTCTTGAAGCCTCGGCGGAAGAGATCTTTGCCAGCTTGAAGCAGCAGGGCTGCCGCCTTGCGTATGACTCCGATCCCTCGGCACGCTCCGCCCATCGGGATCCGGATCAAGACAAGCGCATCGCCTGCATTGCCTTCGATGTGAGCGAACTCAAGGCGCTGCCGGAGCTCGTCCAAAGAGCGTCCCAGCCTTTCGGAGCGCCGGACATCCTCATCAACGCCGCCGGCCTGAACCCGCGCAAGCCGTGGGACGAACTCACGCCCGAAATTTGGGAATATACGCTGCGGCTCAACCTTTCCGCGCCGTTCTTTCTTGCTCAGGCCCTCGTACCCGAAATGATGCGCCGAGGATGGGGGCGCATCATCAACATCGCCTCCCTTCAAAGCAGCCGCGCCTTCCCCAACGGCCTGCCCTACGGGGCGTCAAAGGGCGGCATCGCCCAGCTCACGCGGGGCATGGCCGAAGCATGGTCACGCCCCGGAACGGGCATCACGGCCAATGCCATCGCGCCGGGCTTCTTCAAGACGCAGCTCACCGCCCCGCTCTTCGACAGGCCGGAAGTCGTCGAGGCCCTCGCCCGGCAAACCACCATGAAGCGGGTGGGCTTCGCGGAAGATGTTCAAGGGTTGACCATGTTCCTCGCTTCCCCTGCGTCCGACTATATCACGGGGCAGATCATCCATATTGATGGAGGCTGGACAGCCATATAAACGAGCCCTACGCGCTGATTGAGGAGGCGTTGGCCTCCTCATCATTTCTTATGGATGCCCGTTTTTGCGCCTTCCACACCTCACTGCGCCACATGGGGTATACAAACCCGCTCGGACTCGCCAAACTCGGCGTCACCGCTGATTTTTCCGTTGAGGGCGAGGTGGTTGTACTCGGCGATGACGGCATGCCGGAGGGCCTGCTCAAAGAAAACGCCTATTTCGCGGTATTCCAAAAAATTCCGGCCTGCCCGCCTGAGAAGCTTCCCGAAAAAATCGAATATGCGATCGCCGACTACAATCGCGCGGGTTTTACGATGTTTCAGGATGGCGGCATAGCCCTCGGCAACGGTGCCCACGGCATACTCCGCGCCTACAACCGGCTGGCCCGGGAAAACCGCATGAATGCCCGGGGCTATCTGCACTTCATGCCCAACATCATGGATGAAATGCTCGAACTGGGTACATGGGACATGCCCGTTTCCGACTATCTCTACTACGGAGGGGTGAAATCGTTTGCGGACGGCTCGATCCAGTCCCTAACCGCCGTGCTCAAGGAGCGTTACGCCTGCAAACCCGGTTTTTGCGGAGATTATGTCCTCACACCCGAACAGATCGCCGAACTGATTGCCAAATACCATTGCCAAGGCGTCCCCGTCGCCTTCCACGCCAACGGCGACGCCGCCATTGAATTCGTCGTGCGGGGGTTTGAGGAGGCACTTCGGAAGTGCCCCCGGAAAATCCCCGGAGACATGATCATCCATGTACAGATGGCGACCGACGAGCAGTTGGCCCGGCTCCATGCCTGCGGGGTCACGCCGACGTTCTTTGTCCGCCACGTCAACGTCTGGGGCGAGCGCCACGTCAACCTGTTCCTCGGTCAAGAGCGGGCCGCGCGGCTCGATCCCTGCGGTTCCTGCGCTCGCATGGGAATTCCCTTCGGCCTCCATGTCGACTCTCCGGTGCAGCCCGTGGATGCCATCCGTTCCATCCATACCGCCGTCAACCGCACAACCACGGCGGGGCGTATTCTCGGCCCAGATCAGAGAATCTCCCCGCTCGACGCCCTCAAAGCCTATACCGTCAATGCCGCCAAGTGCAGCGCACGCGACCATGTGGTGGACACCATCGCTCCCGGATACTATGCGGACTTTGTGCTGCTCTCTGCAAATCCGCTGACCGTACCGCCCGAATCCATTGAGACGCTTTCCGTGCTCAAAACCATCTCCGGCGGGCGTATCGTCTACGAATCCTGAGAGCATCTCCGCGGCTGCCAGCCGTTCACGCAAAGGTTGGCAGCCTCTTTTCTCCGTCCCGCGTTTGCCTCGCTTCCCCGTTTTGAATGTTTTTATGTCGCTTATTCTTCATGTTTTACTTTAACTATGACAACCTTCAGAGGCATTAGTCCTCAAAAGGGCCTCTTCACTCCATACCGCCGCATCTTGTCGTACAATGCGGATCGGCTTATACGCAGCACGGCGAGTGCTCCCCTCTTCCCTTCAATCCGCCAGCCCGACTGCTCCAGCGTCCTCTCGATATACCGTTTTTCGAGATCCGCCAGAGACGGGTTTCCGGAAAACAACTCTTCGGGCATTCTCCTAGTTTCCGACATCTCGACATCTTTGAAAGTCTCGGTATGCTCCACCGTTTCAGGTAGCGTCAGGTGCCGCCCCCCGGTCAAGACGACCGACTGCTCGATGACGTTGCGCAGCTCGCGTATATTCCCCGGCCAACTCCAGCTTTCCAGAATACGGCGGTTTTCCGGAGAAAAATCCTGAACGCATTCCCGATGATGCCAGTGCGAAAAAAAATGCAGATAGTAGCGGGCAATGGCGAGGATGTCGGCCTTGCGTTCGCGCAGCGGAGGGATTTTCAGGTTGATCACGGCGACGCGGTAGTAGAGATCCGCACGGAAAAGCCCCTGCCTGACCGCATGGGTGATGTCCCTGTTGGAGGCCGCGATAAGGCGGAAGTTCACACTGATGGTCTGCGTTCCGCCCACGCGATGGAAGCAGCGCTCCTGAAGGACCCGCAGGAGCTTGGCCTGCACCCGCGTGCTGGCTTCCGTAAATTCATCCAGAAACAGTGTGCCGTTTTCAGCCATTTCCACAAGACCGGGCTTGCTGGTCATAGCTCCCGTGAAAGATCCCTTTTCATGCCCGAAGAACTCGCTCTCGAACAACTCGTCCTGAAGGCTCGCCATGTTGATGATGACAAGCCTGCCGCTCCTGCCGCTTTTCTCGTGGATGTACCGGGCCACCATCTCCTTGCCCACGCCGGATTCCCCGCAAAGCAGGATGGAAGCATCGGTTTTCGCCGCAAGTTCCACATCGCCGAGAAACCGTTCCATCTCATCGGAAACGCAGATCATTTCTCCAGAGCTATCCGCAAGCGTCTCAAGGCGATCCGTATGACGCCGCTCCCGCTCCATGACGCGGGAACATTCCCACGCAAGGACACGCCCGATATCTTTCAACACATTCTCTTCAAGGACGGTACGGACCTCCGGCAAAAAAGCCCCGACATGGCACAGCGCATAAACCCCATCGGGACGGCAGTCTATGGGGATGCCGATCAACATGCTTCCGAACCCCCATCCCCCTTCCTGCACATTGTCCAGAATAAGCGGAGTTCCCTCGGCTACGAGCTCCATGAGATCGGGCAGGGAGGCATAAGGATATGTCACGGATTCGAGCTTGCCTCCGAGAACGGCCACAAGGCGAAGCGGCGCATGCGGATACGGGACATGAAAGAGGTATCCCTGCGTAGTGCCGAGGATACGGGCCGACTCCGCCAGTAAAGCCTGCGAAAATGCCTCGAACTGTTCCCATGTCCTGTTGGGGGAAAAACTTTCACGGTAGGCTTCGAGAAGGGCCCGCGAGGAAAGATTGGCGTCCCCATGCTTGCGCATGTAGGAGGGAAGCAGAGCAAGCAGTTCCTCCGGCCAGAAAAAATCCTTGAGATAATCGTACATGGGCCATGCGTCGCTCACGAGCAGCACGGCCTTTTCCTTATCGTTGCGCCGCAACGCCAGTGAAGCCAGCGCCAGCCGCGTTTTCGCCGCCTCAAGCGGGCAGCCTATCTTTTCAAGCAGTGCGAGGCTGTCCTGATACAGGCCGAGCGCCCCATCCTCATTTCCTCCGCGCATCAGCGCATTGCCGAACAAGCGGGCCGCAACGCCCCGCAACATACGGTTGGGCCCCTTGAGGCAGCGTTGCAGCTCCTGCTCCGCCGAATAGCAGGGAAGCGGCGGGCATCCCTGCTCCTGAAAGGCGCACAAAAGCTCAAGCAGTGCGCCCCCCAGATAAATCGGGCGCTCATACCCCTGACGCCGTGCCTCATCCAGTGCCGAATAGAGCACCTTGTAGGCCGCCTTCGGATTTCCGGACAGCATATGGTAGTAGGAAAGATGGCGCGCATTGGTGACGCCGCTGACGATATCCACCTGCGGCGAAACACCTATTTGCGCTATGTCCAGCTGTTCCAGCGCCTTTTCATATTGCCCCATGCGCAAGTACAACGCCGCAAGCTGCCCACGTATGGAACGGGCGAGCTGATTGTCGCTGCGCGCGGCGAACATGCGTAGCCGCGAGAGCAACAGCTCGGCCGCCAGCTCAAAATTCCCCCGGCAGGAAGCCGCAAAGCTCCAGTGCCTGATATAAAACATTTCGACGAGATGGTGCTCCTGCGCGCGCAGTTTCCGGCTTGCGCGGGAAAAGAGGTTCATTGCCTGTTCGTAGTTCCCCTCAATGAAATGGTAAATGCCCAGATAGGGCGTCGCCTGTTCAAACAGATCCGGTTCTTTGAGCGCCTCAAGCGCCGCATACCCGCGGGCCATGATAGCGTGGAAACGCGGGTTCCCGTGTTCCGGCGTATTGCAGACGTTTATGGAGCCGATGAGCAGGTCGAAGAGCGCCATGTCGCGTCTGTCCCCGAACTTCACGGCCAGCCCCCGCGCCCGGAAAAAGAGCCGGGCGAGCGAAGGCGTATTGCTGCCCGAACAAACGATAAGCGGGTGCACGTCACGGCAAAGACGCCGGTACCGCGTTGCCCCATCAGCGCTTAACCCTCGCAGGACTATACCCAAAAGGCTCCGATGGACGAGACGGAGGACACTATTGATCTCCGCTGGGCGCAAGGTGTTCATGCGGCTTAATCCCAGCCCCAGCAACATTTCCAACGCCCCAAGCTCTTCCCCCTCCGCAGCCAGCCGCAAAAACGATTCGAGGCCGGAGCCGGAGGGCCGAGCCAGCAAAAACGAGCACGCCTCCTTGTGGGCTTGGACACGCTTCATCAGACGGAACCGGCGTTCCCTCTCGGAGGAAGGCGGACAGCCGGGGAACGTACCCCGCTCCGCTTCAGCGAGCGGGATCTGGGCAAGCTGTGCGAGCAATTCGGGGGAGCATTTCCCTTCAAACAGATCCGCGAGCAACGTCCCGACAGCACTGTCCGCATACCACGCCTTTTCTTTCGCCATATCCTTCTCCTTCGCCGCGGTCCATCGACCGTTCAGCCTTCGCCAGCATAGCCGTCCGAAAACAAGACGGCAATATACAAAATTGTATGTTTTTAAGACAAAAAAAGAAATATGAGGGAGTCCTTTTCAAATAAAACTAATAAAAACACTACAATAACGAGATGGAACGCCCTTTGCTTACTCTTTATCAACGACGCACAACATTTCGCTGCCGTGACGTTCATTCCCATGCATCCTAGAGGAGGGTTTCCTTTCAACTTGTTTTCCTGACCAAAGAAAAACACTACGGCGGCAGCCATGTTTCGGACGCACTGTCCCCACAGGGGCAGTCACCTTCCCAATCAGATGCGTAAAAGGAGTTCATATGATCCACAGCATCGATCCTGCGGCCTGTACCGGCTGCGGAACCTGCACCAAGACATGCCCACTGGATGTTTTCAGGCTCGAACCCGCGCAAGAGGCCCTTTCCCCTTGCATGGCGGCTTGCCCCGCCGGGGTCGACATTCGCGGCAACCATTACCTGATCCAGCAGGGGCACCTTGGCGAAGCGGCCCGGCGCTACCGCAGCGTCCAGCCGTTTCCGGCCATCACAGGCCGGGTATGTTTCCATCCCTGCGAGAAAAAGTGCGCCCGAAACCATGTGGACGAGGCGGTAAACATCAATGCCGTCGAGCAGATCATGGGTGACTGGGACCTGAAAGCGCCTCTCGAAAAGCCCGTCCGCAGACACATTACAAAGGTCGCGGTGATCGGTTCCGGCCCGGCGGGGCTTTCCTGCGCGTGGTTCCTCGCACAGATGGGATACCCGGTGACGGTTTTCGAGGCTATGCCGCTTCCCGGCGGCATGTTGCGGTACGGCATCCCCGCGTATCGGCTTCCCGACGCGATCGTTGCGGCCCACATCGCCAGGCTTGAAACGATGGGCGTCGCCTTCCGCTGCAATACGAAGATCGGCGAAGGCGCGGACCTGAGCCTTTCCGACCTGAAGCGGTTAGGATTCAAGGCCATCATGCTGGCCCCCGGAACGACGGTCAGCCGCAAGGTACACATGGAAGGCGTCGAGCTCCCCGGCGTCCACTGGGGCCTTGAGTTCCTGCGCGCCAACCGGGGCGATGAACGGCCTAGCCTGTCCGGAGACGTGCTCGTCATCGGGGGCGGAGACGTTGCTGTAGATGCCGCCATCACAGCTAAAAGGCTTGGTGCCGCCAAAGTGAGCATGGCCTGTCTTGAATCGCGCGAAACCATGCCCGCGTACCCCCACAATCAGGCGGACGCCCTGAGGGAGGGCATCGAATTCCATTGCGGGTTCGGCCCCGGCGTCATCCTTCAAGAGAACGGGCATGTCGCGGGCATGGAACTGAAAACGTGCATCCGGGTCGTCGACGAACAGGGGCGTTTCGCACCTCTGTTCGATGAAAACGCCACCATGCGCATCCGGGCCGATCATATTATCTTTGCTATCGGCCAAGCATCCGAACTGAACGGGTTCGCCAAGGACGTGCGCACTGAACGGGGACGTATCGAGGTTGAAGACGTCACCTTCGCTACCTCGACGTGGGGAATCTTCGCCGCGGGCGACGCCGCCACGGGCCCTTCTTCCGTCGTCAGCGCCATTGCCGGCGGACGCGAATGCGCTTTTTCCATCGACCGCATGCTCAAGGGCGCGGACATCCGGGGCGAACGCGGGCGCAAACGTCCCGATCTCCCTGAGGAACAATGGCCCCGCGAAGGCATCCGCCATGAACCGAGACAGGAGCGCGTCAGCCATCCAGCTCCCTCCAGCGATCCTTTTGCGGAAACCTTGCAGCCTTTGGATATGGAAGCCTGCTTTGCCGAGGCCCTGCGCTGCATGACCTGCGGCAGCAAGTCCCGCATCACCTATACCGACGACTGCATGACCTGTTTCAACTGCGAGCTGAACTGCCCTTCTGGGGCCATCTATGTGCATCCCTTCAAGGAACGTTTCGCCCGCACCCTTGATCAAATTGAAGCCGACAACCAGTAAGTGAGGCGCATATGAAAGAACAAGGCTATCAATATACGACGGATCTGCTGGTTATCGGCTGCGGTTTCAGCGGAATGTGGGCTGCCATGCGTGCCAAGGATTTTCTGGGCGATGTGCTGGTCGTGGACAAGGGGCCTCGAGACTGGGGCGGGCTAGGCGGGCTTTCCGGAGGGGACATGATCGTCAAGCAGCCCGATATGAAGCTGGACGATCTGCTCGACGATCTCGTGTATTATTACGACGGGCTTGCCGATCAAAAACTTCTCGGACAGATCCTGACGCAATCCTATGATCGGTTCATGGACTTTGAGAATCTGGGGCACAAATTCGTCCGCAACGACAAGGGAGAACTGTGCTTCATCCCCCAGCGCGCCCTTGATTACATGCGCTATTACTACTACCACCCCTACGGGATGGGCGGCATCGAAAAAGCCCGCCTGCTCAAGCAGGAATGCGAAAAGAGGGGCGTGCGGCGGCTTGGGCGCACGGTCATCACCGACGTCATCACCGACGGCGAACGCGTGACCGGGGCCGTGGGCTTTCACAGCCAGAGCGGGGTGCCCGTCTTCATCAAGGCCCGCGCCGTCCTGCTCGCCACCAATACGGGCGGCTGGAAGCCCTCCTACCATCAGAACACGCCAGCCAGCGAAGGCGTCAGCATCGCTTGGAACGCAGGCTGCGCCATGCGGAACTTTGAATTCTGGAAGGTGTGGAACGTGCCTGTCGATTTCGCGTGGGAAGGGCAAACGGGCCTTCTCCCCAAGGGAGCCCGGTTCCTGAACGCCAAAGGAGAGGATTTCATGAAGAAATACTCCCCCAAATTTGGAGCCAAGGCCGATCCCCATTACAATACCAGAGGCATGGTGCACGAAGTGAGAGCCGGAAACGGCCCCATCCGTTTTGACTGCAGCCAAATGAAGCCGGAGGATGTGGAAACCATGCGCCCCAGAGCGGGCTGGATGGGCCTCAACGACAAGAAGCTGCGCGAACTCGGCATCGATTTCTTCGGGCAAAAACTGGAATGGATGCCGCAAGTGCGCCATACGTACGGCGGCATTGTAGCTGATCTCGACGGTTCCACCGCCATAAAGGGGCTCTATGCCGCCGGGCTTGCCCGCAATCCCGATCCGGGCGTCTACATGGGCGGCTGGGCCACATGCATCACGGCGACGACGGGTTATTCGGCTGGGGAAGCTGCTGCGCAGTTTGTACAGGGGCATGATGCCGTGGCCTTTGATGAGGCGTACGCCGCCTCCCGGCTTGAAGCGTTCACCGGATACCTCGGCAAGGACGGCATCGCGCCCAAGGATGTCATCTCCGATATGCGCGAGGTCATGAGCGCCCCCGACATCGCGCTGATGAAGACGGGCAAGGGGCTTTCGCGCGGGCTCGACCGTGTGGAAGAAATCCGCTCGGAAGTGCTGCCGCACCTGGGAGCGCGAGATCCGCACGAACTCGCCAAGCTGTTTGAGGCCACGTCCACAGTGCTCCTTACCGAGCTGTGCCTTAATGCGGCCCTGATGCGCAAGGAATCCCGCGCCGGGCATTACCGCGAAGATTATCCTGAACGGGACAACGAACACTGGCTCAAGTGGATCGAGCAGAAGCAGGTCGACGGCAAGCGGGAAGTCCATACCGTCCCTGTTCCCTTGAACGACTACCCTATCAAGCCATACCGCTACTACATGGACAACTTCAACTGGCCGACGCCTCACAAGGCCGTCTGATTCCGAACCTATCCCCCTTTTATCCGGTTTTCAGACCCGCCGTTTCCCGTCTCCACAGAGGGACGGGAAACGGCCTCCCTCCCTTTTTGCCAACAGGCAAGAACCCCCTGTTACAGAGGCACCACGCAAGGAGAACCGGTCATGCAACTTCCTTCCTCTCTCAAAGACAAAGAGATCGTCTACTACGCCCACTCCCTGACAAGCCTTCTGATCATGTTCGGCTGCGGCCAGCTCACGCCCATACCCCCTTTGACTCCGCTGGGGATGAATCTCATCGGCATCTTCCTCGGAGTACTATACGGCTGGATTTTCATAGACATCATTTGGCCGAGCATGGCGGGCCTGCTGGCGCTCATGCTCATCGGCGGCATGAAGCCCAGCGAGCTGTTCCAGACCAGTTTCGGCGATCCGCTCGTTATGATGATGTTCTTCATTTTCGTCTTCTGCGCGACCATCAACTATTACGGCCTGTCCAAGTTCATCTCGCTGTGGTTCATCACCCGCAAATGCGTCGCGGGGAAGCCGTGGCTGTTCACCTATACGTTTTTCCTGTCCATCATGCTGCTGGGCGCACTGACCAGCGCATCCCCGGCGGTCGTCATCGGCTGGAGCATCCTGTACGGCATCTGTGACAAGTGCGGCTACCAAAAGGGCGAAGGCTATCCGACGATGATGGTTTTCGGCATCGTGTACGCCGCGCAAATCGGCATGTCGATCATCCCGTTCAAGCAGGTTCCGTTTACCGTACTCGGCGCATATGAAAACATGTCCGGCGTGACCATCGATTACGCGAAGTACATGATCATTGCGATAACATGCTGCGCGCTGTGCTCCCTGCTGTTCATCGTCATGGCCAAGTACGTGTTCAAGCCCGACATGAGGAAATTGATCTCACTGGATACCGAAGGGCTGGACACCGAGGGCGCGCTGCGGCTGAACAAAGTCCAAAAAATCGTGCTGGGTTTTCTGTTCGCGCTGGTCGTCCTGCTGCTTTTGCCTAACATCCTACCCGCCACATCCGGCATCGCCCGCTTCTTCAAGACCATCGGGAACACGGGCATCTGTATGCTCCTCGTAACCGTGATGTGTCTCCTCAAGGTCGATGGCAAGCCGCTGCTCCGGTTCAAGACGATGGTGGATTCCGGGGTGACGTGGGGGATCATCCTCATCCTCGCCGTGGTGATGCCCCTTTCCCATGCGATGGCCAACGACGAAAGCGGGATCACCAAGTTCCTCATGGCATTGATGACACCCTTCTTCGGAAACGAATCTTCGCTGGTATTCGCACTGTGCATGGGCTTTTTCGCTACCGTCCTCACGCAGTTCATGAACAACGGCGCAACGGGCATCGCCCTGATGCCCGTCGTCTACAGCTACTGTACAAGCATGAATGTTCCTCCCGAGCTTGCCATCATCATGGTGGTCATGGGAGTCCACATCGCGTTCCTCACTCCGGCCGCCAGCGCCAGTGCCTCGCTGCTGCACGGCAACGAGTGGTCGAATGCGAAAGCCATCTGGAGGACTGCTCCTATAGTCATCCTCGCAACATGGGCCACTATTTCGTTTATTGTCGTTGTACTGGGCAAAACCCTATTCTAACATTTCACAGAGCCTTTCTCCCAATACAGTATCCTTAGCCCGTGTAACTTTAAAAGGCAGAAAGGGTATACATGGGATGGTAATCTTCTCATGTATACCCAGCAATCAGTTAATGTGAAACAAAATATTAAGCTTCAAACGCAAGTTCAATACAGGAAGCGGCGTAACTCTCTTGATGAGTACCGGAAATGAACTCTACGCGGTAACAATACTTTCATCGACGGAAACTTTGCCGTAGGATGAAAATTCCAGATATTCCCGCACAAAAAAGAGGAGAAACTGTTGCTTCCCCTCTTTTTTCTATTCTGTTGCCAAGGGCAGTTTTCTACACCTCCAGATGGTGCGGCTTCACAACGGTTCGTCCGTCCTCCAAAGAGCTTCGTTTTCCCTGCGGGATAAGCACCGAAAAGAAACTTCTCACTGCGATGGCTTGCCTCCCTCGATACGCCCCTGCGACGAAGCCGACATCACTTGTTGGGGATAAGCTCGTAGCCAAGTTCGTGTGCCATCACTTTCAGAGGCGTGGTGTCTCCCGTAGTCTCGATGATCGCCATAAACGTCTCCACGCCAAGCTTCGCCCCCTTGTCATAAGGGTTGATCTCCCGCATCAGCGTCGAATAGGGCTTACCGACTGCTTCAGCGACACTTTTGGCAGGAACTTCCCCATCTCTCACCGTCTTCTGAATCTCTTTGATAAGCTGTTCGTGCATGTCCGTTCTCCTTTC
>ENA-UEQE01002343-UEQE01002343.1-human-gut-metagenome-genome-assembly--contig:-NODE-2343-length-13733-cov-5.106839_pt1 | contig 13733 bp, 10 predicted proteins | sample MGYA00242934_ERZ507935 | MGnify/ENA primary metagenome ERZ507935 (study PRJEB26167, sample SAMN06115423) | human gut metagenome | host: Homo sapiens | place: China:Anhui | collected 2015-03-30... | reverse complement strand
TTTGGTAGCACAAACAACTACCACAGAACAGGCACAAAGTCTACTGATTTTTTCGGAAGATCGGAATATTTTTTATCCGCGTTCACGCGCTCCGAAAAGCCCTATTCTTTGTTTACTGCGGCGCAGTTTTTGACTCTGATAAATGATGTTGACAAACGTTATCATGTGTGGTATTCTCAAGATATAACGCACGTTAACGTTTGCAAAAGGGGTGGTATACAATGGAACATCTCAAGCTGTCTGACGGGGAATGGAAGCTGATGAAAACGCTCTGGGCGCGCCAAGGGCAGACGTTGGCGGAGCTGGTGACTGCTTTGGACGCGGACACCGGCTGGAGCCGGGCGACAATTTTTATGATGCTCAAGAGACTCATTGCCAAGGGCGCGGTCACGATGGACAGCAGCGGAAAATTTCAAAAATACAGCGCAGCGATCACGTATTCGGATGTCGAGCCGGAGGAAACAGAATCGTTCCTGTCCAAGGTCTACGGCGGCAGTGTGGGAATGATGGTATCGAATTTGGTCGGACGCGGTGCGCTGTCCGAACAGGAGATTCAGGAACTGAAAGCCATTTTGGACGCAGCGGAAAAACAGGAGGAATCCTCATGCTGAAAGAAGTTTTGACCGTTTCCGCGCTGATAGCGGTTGTTCTTTTGGTGCGGGCGATATTCAAAAACCGCGTGCCGAAGCGGATGCTCTATGCGCTTTGGCTGGTCGTGCTTTTGAAACTCTGCTTGCCGGGAACACTGGTTTCTCTGCCGGTTCTTCCGGCAGAGGACGCGGCAGTTCCGGCGCAGAGCGCAGAGCGGCCCGTGCAGACTGCACCGGTGATTCAGCGACCCGCACAAACCGTGACGAAACCGCAAACACCTGCGCAGCAACCGGTTTCCCCGGTACAAGAAACTGCGAAACCGGCTGCAAAGCCGTTGACGACGGCACAGATTCTTCAAATTGCCTGGTTCAGCGGCAGCGCATTGCTCGGACTCTGGCTGTTCGGCGCGTGGGCGGTGTTTACGATTCGGCTGCACCGCGACCGGCGTTTTCTCGGCAAGCGCGGCGGAACGTGCATCTATGTTTCCGGCGCGGTCAAATCGCCGTGCCTTGCCGGTCTGATTCCGGCGGTCTATCTGACAGAGGACGTGCTGCAAGCGGACGAGGCGGAATTGATCCTGCGTCATGAGCTGACGCATTTGCGGCATCTGGATTTTCTGTGGTCGCTTTGCCGCACAGCGGCCGTGACCGTCTACTGGTGGAATCCGTTCATCTGGCTTGCTGCGATTTGCTCTAAGCGCGACGCGGAGCTGGCGTGTGATGAGGCAGTCGCCGCCAAGCTGCCGGAGAGCAAGCGCCTTGCCTACGCCCGCGCGATTCTGGCACAAGCACCGCGCAAAACGGCAGCGCTGAGTTTGGCTGGACCTCCAGTCAAGGAGCGCATTTTGTTCCTGACGAAAAAGCAGCGCACCAGCGTATTGTGTGTCATTCTGGCTTTGCTGCTCGTCGTGTCCGCGACCGGCTGCTCGTTTGCGGAGCTGACGCAGCAGAAAGCGGGAGAAATCACAATGCCGGATCATGCAACCGATTCCAGCGCAAACGCAACGCCGCAAGAGGCGGATTCTGCGCTGCCGGTCATGGATACGGTTGAACTGATTGGGTTCGTTGCCGATTCGCAAACGCCGTGGATTGAACTGTACGAAAGCACAGACAGCAAGGAGCCGCTTGCAAAAGTTCCGTACGATCTGATTGCGGCACTCCCCGGCTGTGACAGGAAAAGTGAAGCCTTTACCTTTGGCTATCTGGATTCCATCACATTTTACTACGGCGAAATCGGCACATTCTGCTGGTGTGTCGCCGCGCTGCCGCCCGCAGCCGGAACAGGCGCGGCGAACGTCTGTACTTCTCAGGACATCGGCGAAACGTGGGAAATTTCTGACCCAAACGCGCTTTATACCGGCACGGTCATCGGCGCTGGCTTTGCGTCTGAAACGGTCGGCTTTATCAGCTACCGCTACTTCTTTGACAACGGCCCCGAAATCGCGCGGACGCTGGACGGCGGCAAAACATGGGCGCGGCTGGAACTGGATATTCCGGAAGAATACGCGCAATACAATATGCAGCCGCAGAATCCAACGTTTTCCGGCAATGACGGCAGCTATCCGGTCATATTACTTGATAAGGATGGAAATGACCGCGCCACGACACTTCAAACGCATGACGGCGGCATGACTTGGACGTGGGATAGTATTCAGGCAAGCGACAGCAATACACTTGATCTTCCGGAAGAAGCTGCCGCATGGGTCAACACATATCTTTCTGCGCAGTACACAGTGCTGGACTGCCAGACGACTAACCTTGACGGTACAGACTATCTGCTCCTGCTTACCGGCAGCAAAAATGCAGACGAAAATGACTATTCCGGCTATCAGGTGTTTGCCTTGGAAAAAATAGACACCGGCTATTCACTCTATGCGTGGAACGAGGCGCAGCCATGGGATTCATCGTTTGGACTTCTGGCCTGCGCTATGCGAACGGACGCTTTTGCCGCTGTCTACGGCTTTATTGGAAATGATGGTACACAGTATGACGCGCTTACAACCATATTTGAGGATGGAACTGAAGAAACGACCGCCATTATGCCGGGTGCGCCGTTCCTGCACGTGTTCACCGGCAGATTGATAAAGGTTCAAGACGTTGTATTTTCCAGCAGCGCTTCAAGCGTAAAGTGGTCGGAAGTATCAGCGGCAGGATTACACGCGCCGGTTGAGGACGGTTATCCACCGAACGATGGAATTGACGCAAGAGTTCGTAAGAAACTGGATTTTGCAAACTGGCTGCCGGAATACGAAGATGGTGTCCGGGAATTTGAGTTGGAGGACAGCAAGCGGAGCGATCTGCCCGGCGACTTTTTCCAATGGCCGCGTTATTATTCTGTATTCGGTGATTATTTCATCGGCATGAACGCTGATTTGCACTATCTGGATGCGGATGCCGTCTGGACAAAGGACTTGTCCGAGGACGGTCAGATGATGATCGTCACAATGACGCGGGGCGATGCATCGCTAACACTTCACTATTCGCTCCAAACACAGGAAATCAGTGTCGGAGAAAACAATGGTCTTTGAGGCATGGCTGGATGAAACAAATCGCATTGTGTCCTTTCACGAAATTCCAGACAGCCGGTATTACAGCGCAGAGGAACACGACTTCTGGCAGGTGATTGTCAGCCTGATTCTAGCTGGGTACCGGGTGCAGTAAAGCGTAGATTTTTTAGAAGGCAGCTTGCAAGTTTTTCGGCTTGCAAGCTGCTTTTCTCTGTAAACGCAGAGTTGCTTCATCCACCTCTGCACCTGCTGATATTCCTTCGATTCCTACGCACTTTTTCGTACAACCCTCTCGCAAAGTTCCAAGACTGCCCGCTTCGCGGCTTTGTCCTGCATCTGATATTGACGGCAGACTACAGGCGTTTCGTCCGGAGAATCTTTCGCACAGAGGGATAATCGAAAATATAGTATACGGCAGAACCTCAGCTGCCGCGGGGTTCAGGAAAGCAGGATGCGGTCGTTGTCCAGCGCTTTGCCAGTGCCAGATCTGAAGCGTTTGAGCAGGTCGTCCACATCCATATGTGTGCGTTCTTCACCGCTGACGTCCAGAATGATCTGGCCTCCGTTCATCATCAGCGTCCGATTACCGAGCGCGAGCGCGGCGCGCATATTATGCGTCACCATCAGGCAGGTCAGCTTCTGTTCAGCCGCGATGCGCGTGGTCATGGCAAGAATTTTCTCTGCTGCGGCAGGATCGAGTGCCGCGGTGTGCTCATCGAGCAGCAGGAGTTTCGGCCTGGCGATCGTCGCCATCAGAAGCGTCAGCGCCTGCCGCTGACCGCCGGACAGAAGCCCCACCGGCTGCCGCAGCCGATCCTCCAGTCCCATATTCAGTTCGCGCAGCTGCGCGCGGAAGCACTCGCGGTCCCGGCGGCTGATATGCCCCAGCCAGCCGCTGCGGCCGGCGGCCAGCGCGAGATTTTCCTCGATCGTCATGCCCGGCGCGCTGCCGCGCATCGGATCCTGAAACAGACGGCCGATGATCTTTGACCGCCGGTACTCCGGCAGGAGCGTCACATCCTGTCCGTCCAGCAGAATTTCGCCGCTGTCCGTCAGGAAGCTGCCGCTGATGGCGCCGAACAGCGTGGATTTTCCCGCGCCGTTTGCGCCGATGATCGTGATGAAATCCCCATCCGGCACGCTGAGCGACAACTCATGCAGGGCGCATTTTTCGTTGACCGTTCCGGGATTGAAGGTCTTGGAGATTTTCTTCAGTTCCAGCATCTGTCTCAGCCTGCCTTTCTCTGCATCCTGCGCCGGAGAACCGGCAGCCGTGTTCTGAGGTATGGAATCGAAATCGCAAGCACGACGATGACCGCCGACACCAGCTTCAGCATAAACGCCGGCATGTCCAGCCGCAGCGCGACGGTATAGACCAGCCGGAAGACCACCGCGCCCAGAACCGCACCCACCGCGCGCAGGAAGATTCCGCCGCGGCCGAGAATCGTGCTGCCGATCAGCAGCGAGGCCAGCGCGATGGTGACCATACCCTGCCCGATGTTGATATCCGCCGCCTTCTGATACTGCGCGAGCAGGCAGCCGGACAGCGCCGTAAAGCTACCCGCGATACACAGGCCGACCGTAGTGGTCATGGCCGGGTTGATGGACGACGAGCGCACCATGTCGGGATTATTGCCGGTCGCGCGGATGGCGAGGCCCATGCGGGTGCGAAGGAACAGCGTCAAAAGCAATACGATCAGCACCACTGCCGCAAGCACGGTCAGCAGCTTATACTGCCCAGCGAGCGGCGTACCGGCCAGCGCAGTTTTCATGAGCGAAAACACCGTTTGCGTCTTGTTGAGACTCAGAAGCGACGCGCCGTCCATAATGGCAATGTTGATGGAGTACAGCGCCGTATTGACGATGATCCCGGCAAGCAGACTGTTGACGCCCATGCGCGTCTGCAAAACAGACACGACCAGCCCGGACACCAGTCCCGCGCCCATCGCCGCAAAAACGGCCAGCACCGGATGGCCCGCCATGGCTATGACCGCGCCGGTCACAGCGCCGAGCGTGAAGCAGCCGTCCGTAGACAGGTCGCAGACGTTCAGCATCGTGTAACTCAGATACAGCGCCAATACGGTCACAGAGCAGATAAGCCCAAGTTCCAGCGCTGTCTGTATCAGTCCCAGAACACTCGATAGATCCATGATGGTTCCTCTTTCTTTTTTAAGCGCCCGAAGCCGGCCTCATACCGGCTTCGGGCAATTTGTCTGTTCGTCGCCCCGATTACGAGAAACTCTCCGCCGTCGTCAGCGTGGTAATCTTGGTGCAGTACGGCTCGAACGCCTTGCTGACCGCGTCAAAATCAATGCCAAGCGCCGCGCAGGTCTCGGTGTTGATGGCAGCCGTGCCGTTGTCAAAGGTCTTGACCGGCGTAGCCGCAGGATCGGCGCCGTTCAGCAGGATATCCGCGATCATGTCCGCCGTTTCATGGCCAAGGTTTGCGTAGTCAACGCCGTATCCGAGGAACGCGCCGTTCAGCGCGAAGGAATCTGCGCCGGTGTACTGTGGGATGCCTGCGTCGATGAACGTCTCGTAGATGGCAAGTTCGGCTTTCATGATGGAGTTATCGGTCGGGGTAAATACTGCGTCAACACCGTCTGCGACCATGGCCTGCGCGGCCAGCATGACTTCGTCGGCTGTGCTGCCGGTGTGCTCGACGTATGCGATGCCCTTTTCGTCCAGATATGCCTTGGCGCTGGCAATGGCCGCCGTCGAGGAATCCTGACCGGCATCATACAGAAGGCCGATCTTTGCCGCATCCGGGTTGGCCGCAAAGATCAGATTCATAACGGCTGCGGTATCCAGATAGTCGGAGGTTCCGGTCACGTTGCTGCCCGGTGCTTCCAGCGACTGCACGAGTCCTGCGCCAACCGGGTCGGAAACAGCGGCAAACACAACGGGCGTCCGGCTGTCTTCCGTGGCCGTCTGCATGCGCATGGCGACGGGGGTAGCAACGCCGACGAGAAGATCCGCGCCGTTACTCTGGAAGTTTGCGATGATCTGCTCCATCACGGTCGCGTCCGCGTTGCAGTTATCATAATCGACCGCAAACTGCACGCCGGTCTCCTCGCTGATCTCGGCAAGGCGTGTCTGGATGTTCTCAACGATCTGGTTGAGGGAAGCGTCGTCCACATAGTTGCAGATGCCGATACGGAAGGTCTGCTGTTCGGCGTCCGGCACAGTTGTCTGCTGCGTGGTCTGGGGTTCGGCCGCAGTGTCTTCGGCGGGTTTCTGTCTGGCGGCGCAGGCCGTCGTGGTCAGCAGAACGGCAACGGTCAGGATGGCTGCTGCAATTTTTTTCAGGTTCAGGTTCTTCATGGTGTGTTCCTCCATTTTTGGCGTTTCGCCGTTTGATTTTTCGGGTGGCGGATGGAGGGGCCGTTGCCGACGGCCGAATTTGGAGTATAAAAAAACAGCCCCTTATCCCACATGGGACAAGAGCTGCACTCCTGCGATACCACCCAAATTGACGCTTACGCGTCCGCTCGCTTCTGCGTACCATCATACGCATCCCGGTGGATAACGGGTGGGCACCCGTCGGCTCCTACTTGCATCCGCCCGGATGGGTTCAGGCCGCCCTCAAAAGTCCATTCCCCTTACGCCGTTCCGCTGCACTCACACCGCCGGCAACTCTCTGACGCCCGGTTTTGTAAGGGTACTCCTCTTTCTCAAAGGTTTCATTGGTATTTCGTTGTTGGCGCTATTATAGTCACGGCGCGGCTGGAAGTCAATCGTCAATTTAAACGAAAAAAGGACGGCGACATGGCAGCAATTTCTGCATTTGGATTTTGCGGGGCGCTCTCTGGCTTCCCCTTTGAAAAAGTAGGAGCCAGAGAGCGGATTGTGCAAAGCCTGGACCGTTATACAACGCAGATCCAGCCGAACGGGTCAGGCCGGGTGCCCCACTGGATGCCGGTCAACTCGTCGTAGAGTCTCTGCGACAGCGCGCCGATGCGGTTCTGATTGACCTCGTATTTCTCATTGTTCCACGCCAATTCTCCGATGGGCGAGATGACGGCTGCAGTACAGACGCACCATGCTTCCTCCAGCGTGCCGTTTTTTGCCGCCTCGAACAACTCGTCCACGCTGAGCAGCCGCTCCTCAACCGGGACGCCCCAACTCTTCAGCAGTTCGATGCAGGACTTTCTTGTGACGCCGCGCAGGATGGAGCCCGTCAGCATCGGTGTGACGACGGTACCGGAAATCTTGAACATGACGTTCATGCCGCCGCCCTCTTCGACATACTTCCGCTCCACGCCGTCCAGCCAGAGGACCTGCGAATAGCCCTTTTCCATCGCCTTATCACCCGCGCGGTTGGCTGCGGCGTAGTTGCCGCCGCATTTGGCCTCGCCCGTTCCGCCGCGCACCGCGCGCACGTCCTCCGTCTCGACCATGATCGGCACAGGTTTCAGACCGTCTGAGAAATAGCTTCCCGACGGAGACAGAATGATTGCAAACGTCGCCTCATGCACACCGTGCAGGGCAAGCGTAGGATCCGTAGAATACAGAAACGGGCGGATATAGAGCGAGGTACCGGGAGCAGACGGGACCCATACGGCATCCGTCTTTACCAACTCCCGGATTGCCTGCAGGCCGTCGCGCTCATCGATACGCGGCAGGCCCAGCCGGTCGCAGGAGCGGTTCAGACGCGCGACGTTTTCCCAGGGTCTGAACAGCTGCACCGCTCCATCCGGGCGGCGGTATGCCTTCAGGCCCTCGAAGACCTCTGTGCCGTAATGCAGAACGCTTGCGGCCGGGGAAATGCTGATCGGCCCGAAGGGTATGATGCGCGCGTTGTGCCACCCCTCCCGGTCTGTATAATCCATCAGAAACATGTGATCCGTGAACACAGAGCCGAAGCCGAGCCGGTCGGCGGGCGGCAGCTTGCCGGGATGTGCTGTTTTTGTTATGCTGATATGCATCGTCATAGCCTCCTGTCTAAACGGTTTTTATAGTTCCTTGAGATGCTGCATATTGCGGCGGATGCCCTCGCAGCAGCTGTGGAATTGGGCCCGCTCTTCCTCGCTGAGCGGAAGTTCGATCACCTGCTCCACGCCGCTTGCCCCAAGGACGCACGGAACGCCCGCGAACAGTCCCGTCTCGCCATACTCGCCGCAAAGCTCGGCGCTGGCCGGCATGATGGCCTTTTCGTCGTGCAGCACAATGTGCGCCATCCGTGCCGCCGTTGTCGCAATGCCGTACTCGGTGCATTGTTTGCCGGAAAAAGTGACCCATCCGCCGCCGATGGACGCTTCTTGCAGCGCCATCCGGTCAAAGCGGAAGCGTTCATCTGTTTCCGCCCACGCATCCAGCGGCATACCGCGAAAACTCACGCAGGACCATGGCGCAAACTGCAGATTTCCGTGTTCTCCCAGCATATAGCAGGTAATGGATTTATGGTCGATACGCGACGTGCGCGCCCACATGGCCAAGCCCGATCACACCGAGACTTCTTTTCCTGCTCATAGTAAGCACATCCTTTTGTATCGAGTTCAGAGAATATTGGTGCAGCCCATAAGACTTGCGTCTGCCTGCGCAGCGGCCTGTTTGCCGCTGGCAGCAGCCAGCACGACAAGCGACGCGCCGGAAGCCATATCGCCTGCTGTCAGGACCGGCACGCCGGTCTTCCGGACGGCCTCATACGCATCCACAGACGCCGGTTCACACCCGGAAAAGCCGGAGGCAAGCAGCAGCAGATCACAGGGCAGCTGTTCGCCGCTTCCCTGCAGAATCACCGCATTTACAGAGTCGTCATCGCCGCAGACAAGCCGTTCAATCTGTGTCTCATAGCGCCGGATATCCGCGCCGAAGACAGCCTCCGCCTCCTCATGCGCATGGTCGCGTTTTTCTGTCCGCTCCGTGCGCGGCTTGCGGATCAGCTGCGTGATGGACCGGCAGCCCTGCCGCAGTGCAACGGAGATACAGTCCGAGGCGCTGTCGCCCGCACCGACCAGCACGACCTGCTTGCCGGACGCCGTTACGGCGGGTTCTGTTTTTTCAAGCAGGGACTGCGCCGAGGCACGCAGATAATCGAGCGCATAGAAAACACCGGCCGTTTCAGCAAACGGCAGCGGCCGCGGCTGCTGCGCGCCGCAGCAGAAGATCACAAGGTCAAACTGCGCAGCCAATTCCTCCGGGCCGATCTGCTTCCCGACACAACAGCTTGTCCGGAATCCGATGCCCTCACGTTTCATAAGCGAAATGCGGCGGGCAACAATCTGCTTCGGCAGTTTCATTTCCGGGATACCATAGATCAGAAGCCCGCCCGGAAGCGGGTCTTTTTCAAAAACCGTCACATGATGGCCACGGCGATTGAGATAATAAGCAGCGGAAAGTCCAGCCGGGCCAGAACCAATCACCGCGATTTTTTTATCCGAACGCGCGGCAGGCAGCATGGGCTGCATCAGATCGTTTTCAAAGCCATACTCAATGATAGAAAGTTCGTTTTCCCGAATCGTGACCGGCTGGGACACCTGGCCGCAGACGCAGGCTCTTTCACACAGCGCCGGACAGACCCGGCCTGTAAACTCCGGGAACGGGCTTGTCTTCAGCAGCCGCTGCAGCGCGCCCTCATAATCCCCGTTCCAAAGAAGATCGTTCCACTCCGGGATCAGGTTATGCAGCGGGCAGCCGAGCAATACTCCCTCAAACGACACACCCGCCTGGCAAAACGGTACGCCGCAGTCCATGCAGCGGCCGGACTGCCGGCGGCGGTTCCGTTCAGACAGCGGCAGTTCGACCGGCGCATAGTCGCCTGTGCGCGCTGCTGCGTCGCGGAGCGGACAGTCAACACGCGTATAATCCAGAAATCCAGTCGGTTTTCCCATGGCTTTATTCCCCCCGCTTCAAAAACGCTTCAAGTTCTGCCTCATCCCGCGTCATACCGGCTGCCTCATACCGGCCGATCAGCTGCAGCATATGGCTGTAGTCATACGGAATGATTTTTTTGAAATCCACAAGCCGCTCGTCGAAGTGTTCGAGAATGGCGCGGCCCTTTTTTGAGCCTGTGAGCGCCACATGACGCTGCAGAAGTTCCCGGAGACGGGAAATGTCCTGCTTCTGTGTAACGGTCTCGACAGAAACAAGTTCTTTGTTGACACGCAGATAAAACTTATGCTCCGGATCCAGCACATAGGCAACGCCGCCCGACATCCCGGCGGCAAAGTTCCGCCCGGTAGGCCCCAGGACAACGACTGTACCGCCTGTCATATATTCGCAGCCGTGGTCGCCGACCCCTTCCACAACGGCGGTCGCGCCGGAATTGCGCACGCAGAAGCGTTCGCCCGCAATACCGGAAATGAAGGCGCTGCCGCTTGTTGCACCGTAGAGTGCAACATTGCCGATGATGACGTTCTCAGCAGGCTCAAACGTGCTGGCCCGATCCGCAAAAACGACCAGCCTGCCGCCGGAAAGCCCCTTTCCGAAATAGTCGTTGCTGTCGCCCTCGAGCGAAAGCGTCACGCCCTTCGGCAAAAACGCACCGAATGACTGCCCAGCGCCGCCGCGGCAGTGAATCTGATAAGTATCATCCTCCAGCGTACCGCCCCAACGGCGCGTGATCTCCGCGCCGAAGAGCGTTCCGAACGCACGGTCAGAACAGGAAATATCAACGGTGCAGCGCTTTGGAACAGCCGGTTTTCCCTTTTTCGGAAGCAGCGGCAAAAGCACCTGCTTATCCAGCGTCGTATCCAGCTTGAAATCGAACCGCTGTACAGGATCATAATGGCAGTTTTCTTCGCCGCAGCGGGCCAGAATGCCGGAGACGTCTACCATCGCAGCACGCTGCGTGATCTGATGCGGCAGGATGTGCAGATACTCCGTATGGCCAACCAGTTCGTCAACTGTGCGCACGCCGAGTTTCGCCATGATCATGCGCAGTTCCTGCGCGACAAACTCCATAAAATTCATGACATACTCCGGCTTGCCGCAGAAGTTTTTCCGCAGTTCCGGCCTCTGGGTTGCGATGCCCATCGGGCAGGTATCGAGATTGCACACGCGCATCATGACGCAGCCAAGACATACCAGCGGCGCAGTTGCAAACCCAAACTCCTCCGCGCCGAGCATGCAGGCGATTGCCACATCGCGTCCGGTCATAAGCTTGCCGTCTGTTTCAAGCCGCACCCGGCCGCGCAGGCCGTTGGCAATGAGACTCTGGTGCGCTTCGGCCAGACCAAGTTCCCACGGAAGGCCGGCATTGTAAATGGAACTGCGCGGTGCCGCGCCGGTTCCGCCGTCATAGCCGGAGATGAGCACCGTCTGCGCACCTGCCTTGGCGACGCCTGCGGCAATGGTGCCGACGCCCGCTTCGGAAACAAGCTTGACGGAGATCTCCGCATTTTCATTTGCGCATTTCAGATCGTAAATCAGCTGCGCCAGATCCTCGATCGAGTAGATATCATGGTGCGGCGGCGGTGAAATAAGCGCCACACCGGGCGTGGAATGCCGCGTGCGCGCAATCCATGGCCAGACCTTGCTGCCGGGCAGATGGCCGCCCTCTCCTGGCTTGGCTCCCTGCGCCAGTTTAATCTGGATTTCGCTTGCACTTACAAGATACTCGCTTGTAACGCCGAACCGGCCTGATGCGACCTGCTTGATGGCGGAGTTTTCCTCCGTGCCAAGTCTTGCAGATTCCTCCCCGCCCTCGCCGGAGTTGGACTTTCCGCCCAGGCGATTCATCGCAATGGCAAGGCAGCGGTGCGCTTCTTCGGAGATGGAGCCGTAGGACATGGCACCGGTTTTAAAGCGCCTGACAATGCTGGAGACCGGCTCGACCTCGCCGAGCGGAATTGCCTTTGTCTCGTCAAACCGGAACCCAAGCAGACCGCGCAGCGTATGCGGCAGCAGTTCATCATCAACCATGGCGGAGTACCTGCGGAAGCACGCAAAATCACCGGTACGGACGGCCTTCTGCAGCGTCAGGATGGTCAGCGGATTATACATGTGATCTTCCATCTCGCTGCCGGAGCGGAGTTTATGGAAGCCGGAGGAATCGACAGTCAGATCAGCGGTCAGATCCATCGGGTCAAATGCCCGGTCATGCCGCCAGACGACAGCGTCATTCATCTCTTGTAGGCCGACGCCGCCGACGCGGCTGACCGTGTTCGTGAAATACCGGTCTACAACATCCTTGCAGATGCCGACAGCCTCAAAAATCTGTGCCCCCTCATACGACTGCATGCTGGAAATGCCCATTTTGGATGCAATCCGCATGACGCCGTCCAGAATGGCCTGATCATAGGCATCGACCGCGGCATAGTAGTCCTTGTTGAGCGCCCCTTCGGCAACGAGTTCGCCGATGCAGTCCTGTGCGAGATAGGGATTGACAGCGCTCGCGCCGTAGCCGAAGAGTGTGGCGAAATGGTGCACGTCGCGCGGCTCGGCACTCTCAAGGATCAAAGAGATCGCCGTGCGCTTTTTCGTGCGTACAAGATACTGCTGCACGGCAGACACTGCCAGCAGGGACGGAATGGCAATGTGGTTCTCATCCACACCGCGGTCGGAGAGGATGAGGATGTTTGCCCCCGCGTAATATGCCTTATCACAGGCGACAAACAGCCGGTCGAGCGCAAGCGCAAGCGAGGCATTCTTATAATACAGCAGCGAAACCTTCTTCGCCTGAAGTCCCGGCATATGGAGCCCTTCGATCTTCATAAGATCCCGGCTGGTCAGGACGGGATTGTTGATCTGCAGAACGCGGCAGTTTTCCGCGCAGTCGGAAAGAAGATTGCCGTCGGAACCCGCGTAGACCGTCGTATCGGTGACGATGGCCTCGCGCAGCGCGTCGATTGGCGGATTCGTGACCTGTGCAAACATCTGCTTAAAGTAATAGAACAGCGGCTGGTGCTTTTCTGACAGGACGGCCAGCGGGATATCCGCTCCCATGGAAGCGGTCGGTTCCGCGCCGTTTTTCGCCATGGGCAATATGGCTGAGTGGATCTCGTCATAGGTATAGCCGAAGATCTTATACAGGCGGCTGCGCTCCAGCGCCGTGTATTCCGGAACCTTCCGGTTTGGAATCGGAATATCAGCCAGCTGCAGCAGCTCCTGATCGAGCCACTCGCCGTAGGGATGCTCCGCCGCATAGCGGTGCTTGAGTTCCCGATCTTCCAGAACGGTGCCGGTTCGGGTATCGACCAGCAGCATTTTCCCCGGCTGCAGGCGGGATTTACGGACGATCCGTTCCGGCGGAACCGGCAGCGCGCCGACCTCTGAGGCCAAAATCAGGTAGCCGTCGTTTGTGACCAGATAGCGCGCCGGGCGCAGACCGTTGCGGTCAAGCACAGCGCCGACCTGTTCGCCGTCGGAGAAGATGATTGCTGCCGGGCCGTCCCACGGCTCCATCATGGAAGCATAATAGTGGAACATATCGCGCTTTTCCCGGGGCATGTTCTTATCCCGGCCCCACGGCTCCGGGATGCACAGCATCACTGCCTTTGGCAGTTCGATACCGCTGTACATGAGAAATTCCAGTGTGTTGTCCAGCATGGACGAATCAGAGCCGTCTGTCTCCACGACAGGATAGGCTCTGGCGATTTCCTCGCCCAGAATCGGCGAGGCCATCGTCTCCTCGCGTGCAAGCATTCGGTTGATGTTGCCGCGGATGGTGTTGATCTCGCCGTTATGAAGAATG
>ENA-UEQE01002340-UEQE01002340.1-human-gut-metagenome-genome-assembly--contig:-NODE-2340-length-13740-cov-11.129401_pt1 | contig 13740 bp, 10 predicted proteins | sample MGYA00242934_ERZ507935 | MGnify/ENA primary metagenome ERZ507935 (study PRJEB26167, sample SAMN06115423) | human gut metagenome | host: Homo sapiens | place: China:Anhui | collected 2015-03-30... | reverse complement strand
AGGGATCACCGGCAAAATGCCTTGGCCGTGGATCCCGCCAAGGGGAAAACCGGAGAAAAAGGCTGTCTTTTCACCGCGCTGTGGAGATGAAACAACCACATACTATATAGAGCCTTTTTGAAAGGCCTTTCCAATGAGGCTGCGGGGGATTACGGGGCGTTACATCGCGGACAGGAATTCCGTGGCAGGGGGATGGCACGGAGATGGGGCTGTTTCCCGTTCAAACCGGGAATGCGATCCGTGTGGGCGTATGCCCTGTTATTTTTTGAGCCTGTCTTTGACGCGGACAGGCAGTTCCGAGAGGAGTTCGGCGTGCTCCTCTTGGGGGATCAGCCGCTGGGCGGCCTGCATACGGGCGTGTTTTTTCTCGTGGAAGTCGTGGAGGTGCCGGATGATGCGGTCGTCGCGCCGTCCTTTGAGCCATATCTGGGCGGCGTTGACGATGTTCTGGAAGATGGAGTAGGCGGCCAGCAACACGGACGCGATGGGGTCGAGATACTGAAAGGTCAGCCACATGGGCAGGATGATGTTCTTTTGCGCCAGCGCCTGCCCTCCCGCGATGCGGCGGTGGAAGCGGGAACCGATGGACTTGCCGAGGATGAAGTTGGCCGTACAGACGGCGATCCCGGCGAGGGCAAGGAGGATTTCGAGCCGGTAATCCTTTTCGCCGGGCTTCAGGAGTTGTTCAAAGGTGCCCGCCATAAGGATGATGAGCATCCCCGCCCACAGGTAATAGGCCAAGATGCCCCAGCGCAGCAGTACGGCGTTGGCTTTGGGGGCGGCGTACTGAATGAACCACGCGGCCAGCAGGGGCAAGAGCATGGTGGGCCCCACGCGCATGAACACGTTGAACATGGTTTCGAGGAAGGGCGTGTCGATCTGTCCCGTGGCGATGATCGGCAGGATCAGCGGCGCGAGCACGACGATGGCGAGGTTGCTCAGGAAGGCATAGGCCGCGAGGAAGGCCACGCTGCCGCCGAGCATGCCGGTGATGATGGCCGCCGCCGTAGCCGTGGGTGTGAGGGCGGCCATGCATACGCCCTGCGCGATGGCCGGATGCCACGGGAGCGTCAGCGCATAGAGGCCAAGGCTCATGGCGACTTGAAGGCCCATCAGGATGAGGTGCAGGGGGTGGAACCGCAGATCGCGCGGCGAGATGTTGCAGAAGGTCAGCAGGAGCATGGAGGCGAGGAGCCACGGCGCGAGCCATGTGAACTGTGAGAAGAAACTGTGCCCCACGGCCCCTACGGTGATGGCGATGAGGAGTGTCCATTGTTTGAGCGCGCGCAACAGCTTTTTCATCCCAGACAACCCCCTCTTTGTGCCCGTTTGAAGAAAGCGGGCATGAAATGCCTCCACCATACATAACGGCCCAGCCCTTATCAAGGAAGAACCGTCTGGGAGGCATTCGCTTCCGCAATGAAAATTGCATTTCAACTATATGAAATTCAAAATGAATTTTTTAGAAATCATCGAAAAGGCGAATGCCTCTCGTCTGGGCTTTATTTTACTTCATTTAAGAAGAGTTATAAAAATAACAGGCGGTTTTGGAGGGGGAGCCGTCAGGGGCAGTCCGCTTAAGGCAACAGGAAGGGGGGCTGAATGCCCCCCCTTTTTATCATTGGCCCTGTATAGTTTGTGGTTGTTTTATCTTCACAGTACGGTGAAAATACAGCCTTTTTCTCCGGTTTTCCCCTTGGCGTGAGCCACGGATAAGGCATTTTACACTATGGCCGCCGAAGACTGGAGCAGTATGGCGACGGGAGCCACGGCTAAGGCATTTTGCCGGTTATCCCTTTGGAGCTTCAAGGAAAAAAGCATCAACCATTTTCTGTAACACAGCCTTATCATTTCCTGCTTGCCGTCATAGGGATTGGCGTTGGCCTCGGCGAGCGTTTTCACGTTGAAAATACGCTTCCGGCTGCGGGAAGCAGGCGGTCGCTGCGAAGGCATAAGCACCATTTATTTGCGCTGTTCAATGCCGGATCGGGCGTGCCTTAAACGTTCACTGCAACATCTTAAAATTAAGTTGCCCTAGAGCCCCAAACGCTCCTTCCATCTCGGCAGTTCGGGGTTGAGGGCGAGGTAGTCGGGCGGCAGGTCGGGGGCTTTGGGAGCGGCGAGGGCGGCGGCCACATCCTTGACCGTGCGGACGTTGACCACGCCGGGAAGCCCCTGCAAGGGGCAAAGATCCACGTCGTCCTCGGCGGCCTGCACCAGCACGGGCAGCTTGCGGAAAGCGGCCTCCAGCGCCACGGTGGTGGAGTTGGAAGCCCAGACCACGGTGCCCGGCGTGAGGAAGTTCCCGATGGGGCCGTCCACGACGCTGGGCGGCTCGGCGGCGCCGTACAGGTTCTTGAGGCGTTCCGCTACGGGCAGGTAGGGATGCGGCTTGACGACGACTTCCCAGCCGTCCAGTACCCCGGCCTTGGCTGAGGCCGCCAGCGCGGCGAGGTGGGCGTCGGTTTCGTCGGCGAAGAAGCTGGTGACGACGAGCAGGCGCGTGGGCTTGGCGGGCGTCTCCGGGGCGGCTTCGGCATCGGGCTTGGGCGTGAGGTAAAGATACCGCAGGGCTTCCACCAGTGCGGTACGATCCTTCGGCATGTGCCCGGCGAGCAGGGCATCCTGTGCACCGGTCCCGTTGCACAGCCACAGTTCGGGCATGGCCCGGCGGCAGGCGGGATCGTTGATCATACGGGGATCGTCGAAATAGCGGAAGTCCGTGGGGCGCACCGTGGAATGCTGCGCGCCGTAGACCGGCCCGGCGTCCGCGTCGTGCATGGACTGGCAGAGCATACGTTCCCACGGGCAGTTTTCCTGCGGGAAGGTCGTCCAGTCCTGCGGCCCGGCCCATTCCGCATAGCGGCGGAAGGCTTCGCGCATGAGGCAGCGTTCCAGCGCCCGCCAGCCTCTGGTGGAATCGGCCCAGTTGTCTTTCAGGACGGGCCAGAGATCCATCCGGGAGCCGGGGAAGCGGAACAGTTCCCTGACCTGCGGCTCCACGGCCCGGCTGGAGAGCAGGAGCTTGCCGAACCGCACAAGGCTCTTGGCGATGTCGCCGTTGGTGAGGAATTCTTCAAGGAAGTGGAACGAAGCGCCGTCCTGCCCGTTGGCGCGGAAGCGGTCGCGCAGCTTGATCGCATCGGGGAAGGAACACTGTGGGGCCGGGAAATAGATGAAGACCCAGTTCACGCGGTTGGGCTTGCCGTCGGCGGGCTGGAGGGCGTCATGGAGCTTTTCCCAGTAGCGGGAGCGGAACCGCCCGTTCTTGGCGGCGGCCATGTCGATGTTGGGGAAGTAGGTTACGATGCTCGCGGGCTTCACGCCTTCGGGCAGGGCGGGCCGGGAAAGCGGCGTGCGCGGCAGGCGGCGGCGCACGATCCACAGCCACGCCGGGAAGCGTACCAGCGCCTTCACCGGGGCGGGCAGGCGGTAGTAACAGGCTTTGAGCCTAGCCTTCAGGCCTTCCGGCTGTGCCGCTTCCGCGCCGCCGATACGGTGCACGGCGAACTCGCGCCCGGCAGCCTTGCAGAAGCGCCCCAGGACGTCTTCCATCCACGGGTCGGCCCCCGCCGCGGCGTGCAGCTCCAGCCGGGTGACGCCCTTATCGTCCATCAGAAGCTCAAGGGCGCGCAGCTTCAGCGCCGGGAACAGGTTGTGCGTCACCTTGGGGTGCTTTTCCACCAGCGTGGAGCACCACCACATGGACAGGTTGTCGTCGGCGCGGAGGTGTTCTTCCAGCAGCTTGCCGTCGATCCGGGCACAGCCCGTTTCGTACGTCCATGCCGCCAGCTCGTCACGGATGGGAAACAGGCGTTCGTTCAGCTCCACGGGGATGGAGATCTGCCCGTCGGGGACGCTGCCCTTGTCCCATACCGCCACCAACGCCTCGGACGGCGTGCCCTTCGGCAGTTCCGTTTTGTTCAGCAGGATGAGTGTAGCCATAGAAACCCCTTTTGAAAGGAATGGTTGCCATAATCGGTGAGAGACCTTTCCAGAGGAAGGCCGGCCTTCCCCTTCTCCAAAACTGCCCGCTTGGTTCGCCCATCCTCTTCAGGTTGTGTCGCCAGTTAGATATAATCCACTGAAATCATTTAACTATTTTAAAGCCGCGAAAAGATTGTTTTTTAATAATTTCAAATAATTATATCTAAAATGAGATACGCCTGGCCGTCCACCGGCGCGGAGGGGCAAACCGCTCCGGGCGCAGTGGGAAAGAAAAGCGGCATGGGATGATGGCAGCCCGTTCCGGGAACGGTGGGCAATGGAAAGAACCTGCTTCCCAGTTTCGTACAAAGCGGGATTCGTGTCCACAGGAACAACCGGAGGCGCCCCGCCCGGAATCCCACAACGGCACCCCCTTGCCAAGCAGACGTCAACGCCTTTTCCCACCCCTAAAAACATGACACTGGAAAAGCCTGCGGACAGGGATTCGATAAGCGCAAAAGTCTTTGGAAAGGGAGGGATGGGGTTTGGGGAAGGGAGGGAAAAGCTTTTCTTCAGAAAAGTTTTCCCTCCCTTCCCCAATCTCCCCCAAAGCCATTTACTCTAGCCCGCGAAATGATCAAACCCGCCGGACACGGGGACGCCGTCAACGCGGATCACGCCGCCTTCGGTGACTTTGCCGAGCATGGTGGTCTCGGCGTTGGCGACCATGACGTGTACGGCAAGTTCGGGCGAGCACGTCCCGATGAGCGCGTAATCCTCGCCGCCGAGGAAGGCGTGCCGCCTGGCTGCGGCGACGGGATCGGCCTCGCTGCGGGAACGCATGAAGCGGAGGATTTCCGTGTGCGGCATGGGCATGCCGATGTCCGCGCCCATGCCCGGCCCGACCAGCCGGGGCAGATCGCGGGCGAGGCCGTCGGAAAGATCCATGAGCCCAAGCCGCCCGCAGGCGGGATCGCCTTTCTCGCGTCCCCAGTCCGCCGCAAGGCGCGACAGGCGCATGCCTTCCTTGAGGCGCGGGGCGGGGCGCAGGTGCGCCTCGCAGGGGATGGGCCACCCGTTGAGGGCGGCGCGGCCCTGCTCCTCGAAAAGCATCAAACCGACGCGTGCAAGGCCCGTCCTGCCGATGAGGAAAATAACGTCGCCGGGCTGCGCCTCGCCGCGCAGGAGCGTCTTTTCCGCCTGCCCGAATACCGTCAGGCAGAGATGGAGCTTGTCGGCGCGGGAGAGGTCGCCGCCCACGAGCGGCACGGAAGCCTGGGCCGCCAGCTCGGCCATGCCCGCGCACAGGCCGTCCACAAGGGCCATATCCGCATCGGGCGGCAGGGACAGGCCCACCGTGAACCCCATCGGCCGCGCCCCGTCGGCGGCGAGATCGCTCAGGTTGACGGCAAGGGCCTTCCAGCCGATGTCTTCCGGCGTGAAATAGGAACGCCGGAAATGCACGTCCTCCATGAACAGATCCGTGCTCACGCACAGCGGCCCGGAAACGCCGAGCACGGCGCAGTCGTCGCCGCGCCCAAGCAGCACGTCTGGCCCTTCGTTGGGGAAATGCGAGGCGATGCGGGCGAGGATGTGATCCTCGGAAACGAGATCGGACATTTATTCCTCCAGAGTCAGAAACGCGCTGAGAATGACCTTGAGCCCGAAGCCGGGGAAGTTGACCCGGCATTTGTCGGGCGGAAGCTGTTCCACGATCTTGCCGCGCCCGAATACCTTGTGCCGGCAATAGCCGCACCCCGCGCCGCCCTTGGATGCGGCCTTATCGTTTTTGGCATCTGGGATGACCGGGGGCGGGAACACGCCTTTGACGCGCCCGGCGTTGGGGCTGGGCAGTTCGCGGGGAATGCCCGGAGAAGGCCGCGAAAAGGCGGGATCTCCGGCAAAGGATGCGCTGCGCTTGGAGATGCGGCCCGTGTAGCCCTCCTGCCACTCCTCAAGGGCGCTGAACGGCAGTTCGCGCACGAAGGGGCTCGGCGTCGCGGGCTCATTGCCGCCGTTCTGACGGCTGTAGAGCGTGGCGGGCACGAACAGCTCCAAATCCTCGCGGGCACGGGTGCAGGCCACGTACATGAGGCGGCGTTCCTCCTCGAAGTCTTCGGGCCGCACCAGCGCGTGGCGCGAGGGGAAGCGATCCTCGACCAGATCGAGCAGGATGACGGCGTCCCACTCCAGCCCCTTTGACGAGTGGATGGTGGAAAGCACCACCCGGCCCGCCTCATCGAACTCGTCGGCCTCGTCCTCCGGCGTTTCCAGCGACAGATCCGCCACGAACTGTTCGAGATCGGTGTAGGCCGAGGCGATGTGCGCGAGTTCCGAAAGGCCCTGCTGACGGCGGGGCCAGTCGTCGGGGAAGATGGCCTGAAGGCGGGGCGTGTAGTGCTCAATGACCATTTCGATAAGCGCGGCGGGCGTCAGGTTGTGCTGGCGCAGCTTGTCGAGCAGCAGCATGTCCGACCACAGATCCGGATATTTGGTGCAGGCTTTGCGCAGCGCGTCGAAATCGCCCTGTGCGGCGACATGATAGATTTTTTCGGCGGTTTTGGTTCCCACGCCCTTGGACAGCCCCGCCACGCGCTCGAAGGAGGGCATGTCCAGCGGGTTGATCGCCAGACGCACGAACGCCACCACGTCCTTGACGTGTACGGCTTCCGCATAGCGCAGCCCGCCGTATTTGCGGAATTTGACGCCGCGCTTGGAGAGCGCGACCTCAAGGTGGTAGGACTGGTAGCCCGCGCGGAACAGCACGGCGATTTCCTTCGCTTGATAACGGTCAAGCAGCTCTTCCACGCGCGCCGCCACCACATTGGCCTGCGTCAGATCGCTCATGGGGCGGACGAGGCGCACGCGGGGCGTTTGGGGCGTGTTTTCCTTGGTCGTGAACAGGTTTTTGCGGAAGCCCTCGGAGGCCGGGGCCAGCACCGCGTTGGCGACGTCGAGCACGGGCTGGGTGGAGCGGTAGTTCTCCTCAAGCCGGATGACCCGCGTTCCGGGGAACAGCTTGGGGAAGTCAAGGATATTGCGGACGTCCGCGCCCCGGAAGGCATAGATGGACTGGGCGTCGTCGCCCACGGCCATGACGTTGCCCGCTTCCCCGGCGAGGAGCCGCACCAGCCGGGCCTGAACACGGTTGGTGTCCTGATACTCGTCCACCATGATGTAGCGGTAGCGTTCCCGGAACCGCCCGGCAAGCCCTTCGCGCCCCGTTTCGGGATCGCCTTTGAGCAGATCCTCAAGCTCGAACAGCAGGTCGTCGTAGTCGAGCAGCCCGTGCTGGCGGCGGTAGCCCCGGTATGCCTCTCCGATGCTTTCCAGCGCGTCGGCGTGGGGCAGCAGGTGCTGCGCGTCGCGCTGGAGCACGTCGCCGATGGAAATTTCCTTGTTCCGGGCCTTGCTGAGGAGGCCGATGATGGTCTGCGTCTTGGGGAACGAGCGGTCGCCCTTGCCGATTTTGAGCCGTTCCTTGCACTGCTGGATGGCGGAGGCGCTGTCCGCCGAGTCCATGACCGTGACCGGGCCTTCGGCCCATGCGGGCCTGTACTGGCGGAGCACCGAGAACGCGAAGCTGTGGAACGTGCCGCCGTGGACGCCGCCGATGCTGTAGCCGAGCAGATCCGTGGCCCGGAGCAGCATTTCGCGGCTGGCCTTGCGCGTGAACGTGAGCAGCAGCATGTCGCTTGCCGGGACGCCCTGTTCCGCCAGCCACGCCAGACGGTGGACGATGGTGCGGGTCTTGCCGCTCCCCGCGCCCGCGATGACCAGCACCGGGCCGTCCGGCGCGGTCACGGCTTCAAGCTGGGCCGGGTTGAGTGTCGAAATGTCTATCACAGGAACTCCGTGGGAAGGGGATGCCTCCGGGGGCCGGGCCGCCGCCCGAACCCGCGCCTTCCGGCGGGCCGGGGAAACCGCTTTGCGCGCGATGCCCGCAAGGTTCGCAAGCCCGCCTGACGGCCCTTCGCCGCCCCTTGGGGCAAATTCCCCCAATTTCCTCAGGGCCGCCGCAATGTTCCGAACCGGAACACCGTTTTCCATACCATTGCGGCATCCCTGAGGGCGTCAGGCATCCTCTTCGCCGGGTTGGTTTCGAGAAAAAGCGTGCCCCATAAAAACACAAACGCCCCCAAAACACAAAAGCCTTAGGAGCGAGAAACGGATTTCCACTCTTGGGTGCCGCACCCTGCCTTTAGGGTTTTCAAAACCCGATGCGGGAACGCCTGCCCGCATCCACAGGGAAGGCATGCAACAGGGATTCGATAAGGGCGAAAATCTTTGAAGGGGATGGGGGTGGAGGGGGAAGGGGAAACTTTCTTAGAAAGTTTCCCCTTCCCCCTCCAATCTTTTTACTTCTTCCCCGCGAGTTCTTCCAGCCAGGCATTGAGCCCGGTCAGATCGGATCCGTGGGGATAGGCGGTATTCTCAAAGAAGGGGCCGCGCCCGTAAAACAGCGTCTCGGCGGCTTCGGCGGCGTCGCTGTCCGTGGTGGCGTCGCCGACCATGACCGCGTCGGCGGGATCGACGCGCTCCTTGCGGACAATGCCCTTGAGCAGTTCCGCCTTGGCGGGCGGGGTGCCGCAGATGCCGGTGAAGTAGCGGGCGAGGCCGCGCCGTTCCAGAACGGACCGAAGCTCTTCCTGCGGCGTGCCGGAGCAGACGTACATGGGCACGCGCCCGTGCCAGCGTTCGAGGACATCCATGACGCCGGGCACGAGCGGCGCGTTCAGGACGTTGTCCAGCGCATAGGAAACGAACCGGGCGCAGCAGTCCTCCATTTCCTCAGGCGTGATTTCCCGGTGGAACACCTCGCGGTAGAGCCATGCGAATTTTTCGCGGCGGCTCACCCCACCGTGTAGGGTATGGTAGAGGACGAGGCGGTCGCGGGCTTCCGCGCCGAGCGGCTCCGCCACCTGTGCGAAGGCTTTGGTCTTGGCGTCAACGGATTCGAGGATGACGCCGTCGCAGTCGAAAACGATGAGCGAAAGGGCCATACGCTTAGGCTCCGGGGAACAGAACGGCGAGGAGGTTCCTGATGGTGTCCGTTTCCATGATGATCCGCGCTTCCTTGGCGTAGGAGCCGACGTGCGGGGTCAGGATGACGTTGTCCATCTCCTTGAGCGGGCCGTCATAGGGTTCCTTGGCGAAGCAGTCGAGGGCCGCGCCCGCCAGATGCCCGGCGGTGAGCAGGCCGAGGAGGGCCTTTTCGTCGATGAGCCCGCCGCGGGCAATGTTCAGGATGAAGCTGCCGGGGCGCATCAGGGAGAGGCGGCCAAGATCGAGCAGCGGGGCGCCGTTTTCGGTCTTGGGGCAGTGCAGGGTGATGATGTCCGCCCAGCCCATCAGGTCGTCGAGCTCAAGGCGCGTATAGCCGGGGACGTCGGCAAAGGGATCGTGATAGCCGATGTTCACGCCGAACGGTTCGAGGAGGTGCGCCACAGTCCGGCCGATTTTGCCGAAGCCCACGATGCCCACGTTCTTGCCGTGCAGGAGGTTGCCCATGCGCTTCTTCCAGACGCCGGAGCGCAGTTCGCGATCCTGATGCGGCACTTGGCGGAGCAGGGTGAGGATGAGGCCCAGGGTCAGTTCAGCGACGGCCAGCGTGGGGCCGTCCGGGGTATTGCGGACGGCAATGCCTTTTTCGGCGGCATAGGCGCGGTCAACGTTGTCCATGCCCGTGCCGCAGCGCGAAATGACCTTGAGGTCGGGCAGGGCGTCCATGACTTTTTTGGTGAGCGGTTCGGTTCCGGCGGCGACGCCGTGGCAGCCTTCCAGCATCTGGATGGCTTCCTCTTCCGTCAGGGCGCGGCCCTTGTCGTTCATGACGTATTCAACGCCCGCCTGTTCGAGCAGCTTCAGCGGCTCGTCGCTGTATCGGGCGAAAGAAGATGTGGTGATGGCGATTTTCATGGCGAAACATCCTTTGGGCTGGATGGGAAACGCCGTTCCGGCGTGCGGGGCGGCGTTGGGCAATCAATCCTTGCGACGGCTGCCGATGACGCGCGCGGGGACGCCGCCCACGATGGCGTAGGGCTCCACGTCGCGCGTGACCACGGCGCCCGCCCCGACCACGGCCCCGTGCCCGATGCGGGTTCCGGGGGTGATGGTGCAGTTCGCCGCGATCCAGACGTCATCCTCGATGACGATTTCTCCGTACAGGTGACCCTGTAGCATGATAGGCTTTTCAAGGCTATCAAAACAATGGTTGGCGGCGCGCAAGACGGTTCCGGGGCCGACGGCCACCTGCCTGCCGATGCGGATGAGCCCGCCCGATGCGTCCACGGTCACGCCGGGGCTCAGGGCCGCGTCCTCGCCCATCTCCAGCGTCCCGCCCTCGGCATAGAGCTGGCAGCCCCTGCCGATGCGCACGCCGTCCGCGAGGCTCATGTTTTTGCAGCCCTGCATGGCGAGGCCGGTGCCGAACCGGGCCTTGCCGCAGCGTCTGAACAGGGGACGCCACAGGAGCAGGCGCGCGCCCATGCCAGCGGCCGTCGGAATCCACGCCAACGCCGCAATGATGAGTTCTTCGAGGAAATGTTTCATGGTGATATGCCTCCGGCGGGCTTGCACCCGCAAGGGGGCGGCGCCCCCTGGCCCGGCTATGGGTGGATGATGAGCGGGAGGCGCCGCGTTTTCGTCCTTGGCGTGCGCCCCCGGCGGATTCTGAAGGCCGCGTCATAGAAAATGGCGGATGCTTTTTCCTTTGAAATCTCAAAGGAACAGCCGGAAAAATGCCTTATCCATGGATTCCGCTGGTAAGAAAACGGGATAAAAAAGGCTGTATTTTTCACCGTGCTGCGGAGATGAAACGACCACATACCCTGACAGGGCCATTCTGAAAAGGCGGGCCGAAGTGAATAAAAAGGGGGAAAGCCGCCGCGCGGCCTCCCCACCCAAAACTTGAGGAGATGAGGGGCGGCGGAGGCGGAAGGTCCTTTCAAAGGGTTTCTCCCTCTCCGCCGTTTTTCTCCCCTTTCCCCGTTACTTCGTGTAGCTGATGCGCAGGGCGTCGTCCTTCATCATTTCGCGGACGCGTTCGAGGTCTCCCTGCGTATCGACGCTGAGGGTCCGCTTGTCGGTGGGAACCATGCGGACCTTTTCGCCGTGTTCGAGAATGCGCATCATATCGACGGATTCAATGATTTCCAGCGGGCATTCGTCCATCGCGTTGAACTTGAGCAGGTAGTCGCGGCGGAAGGGGATGATGCAGACCTGCTTGTGCATGGGCACATGAGGGGTTCCCTTGCGGCGGGACGGGATGGGCTCGCGGGAGAAGTAGAGGGCGTCGCCGTTCAGGTCGGTGACGACCTTCACTTCGTTGGGATCTTCAAATTCTTCTTCGGTGGCGAGGTCGGCCATGAGGTTCACGACGTTGATGGACGGGTCTTTGAGCATGGGCTCGACGGCGGCGTCGATCATGTCGGGGGTGATCATGGGCTCGTCGCCCTGCACCATGACCACGATGTCGGCGCGCTGCCCGGTCATTTCCTCGATCTTGAGCATGGCTTCGGCGGTACGGGTCGTGCAGCGGACATGCGTGTCGGCGGTCATCACGGCCTTGAGCCCGGCGGAGGCCGCGTAGTCCATCACGACCTGATCGCAGGTGGCGATCCATGTGGAGGACAGTTCTTTGCACATGGCGGTGCGGATGGCCACATGGCCGACCATCGGGATGCCGTGGATGTCGGCAAGGGGTTTGCCGGGGAAGCGGCTGGAGCCCATGCGGGCGGGGATAATGGCGATGATATTCATGAGGCGTCTCCTGAGCTGTGTCGGTTAGTCGGCTTTGTCAACCATCAGATACCCGCCGAGCTCCTTGAGGTCGGGGTGCAGTTCCTGATGGATTTCTTCCATGACCTTGAGCACGCCCTGTCCGAGTTCGGTGGACAGGTGAGGGGTCATCTTGCGGCCCACCTTGGGCATGAAGGCGTACGGCGTGATCTGGTAGTGCCCGCTGTTGGGGTCGTGCTGGTACTTGATTTCAATGGGCTTGCCGAGCATTTCCTCGATCATGCGGAACAGGTCGCCCACCCGCATGGGCTGGTTGCCGGTGAGCACGATGTTCTGGTTGGCGTATTCCGGGCTGAGGATTTCCACGGTGCTGAGGGCGGCGTCCTCGACGTGGATGTACTCGCGCAGGGCCGTGGGCGCGCCGTAATAGGTGATCGTGCCCTTTTCCAGCGCCTCGGCCACGAAACGGTTGATCGCGTTGCGGCGGTCGGCGCGGGGGCCGTAGAGCGAGCCGTAGCGCAGGATCGTGTATTCGAGGCCGAACATATCGTGATAATTTTCGATATACAGTTCGCACGACTGTTTGCTGCACCGGTAGAAGCCGCCGGACTTGCCGTACACATAGAGCGTGCTGGCGAAGACGTAGCGCTTGACCCCGGCCTTGCGGCAGGCTTCGAGCAGGATGACGTTGCCGAGGACGTTGATGCGCGCGGTTTCCACGGGCTTCTGGTTGGATTCGCCGATGTCGGCGAGGCCCGCGAAGTCGAATACGGCGTCCGCGCCGCTCACGACGGCATTGACCAGATCTTCGTCCAGGAGGCTCCCCGTGACCATCTTCTGGTCGGGGCGCAGGTACGGGGAGGGGCGCAGATCGACGATGGTGACGTCATGGCCCGCGTCGGAGAGCTTGTCGCATACGTGCGATCCCAAGAAGCCGGAACCGCCGAAGAAAACGATTTTCATACAGGTTTGTCCTACCTTATTTCCCCTCTTCAAAGCTGAAAGTCTTTGGAGGCGGAGGGGAGGGGTTCGGGGAGGGGAGGAGGACGCCTTTATCCAGAAAGGTTCCTCCTCCCCTCCCCGTCATTATCGCGTTACCGTTTCGGGCAGGCGCAGCCGTGGAGGAGGAAAACCGCGTCGATGCCGTAGGCGATGAACCGGTAGCCGTCGGCGATGCACTTGGCGAGGCGTTCGGGTTCGGGCTGCACGACGTGGTTGCCCATGGGCATGTTGTGGCGCTTGCAGGCTTCGTTGATGCTGTCCATCACGGCGACGAAATCGGGGTGATCGAACTGCCCGGTGAGGCCCATCGAGCCGGAGAGGTCATACGGGCCGACCATGATGGCGTCGAGGCGGGGGTGGGACAGGATGGCGTCGAGCTGTTCCACGGCGCGGATATGCTCGATCTGCGCGACGAGGAGGATGTCCTTCGCCGCACCCACGCGGTAGGGATCGAAATCCCTGCCGTACATATTGGCGCGGGAATAGCCCACGCCCCGGCTGCCGCCCGCGTCGGGGTACAGCGAGAGGCTGATGGCCCGGTCAAGCTGCTCGCGGGATTCGATCATGGGGAAGACGAGCCCCTGCGCGCCGGAGTCCAGCGCGTCCTTGATGGGCCGCAGTTCCGCCTGCGCGATGCGCGCGAAGGGCGTGGAGCCGCCCCGTTCGATGGCGCGGAACACGTCCGGGAGGATGGCCCGCGTGAACGCGCCGTGTTCCATGTCCACCGCCACCCAGTCGTAACCGGATGCGCCCATCACTTCCGCAACGTCCGCCGAAGGGAACTGGAGCCACGTACCGATCGTGGCCTTGCCCCCGCGCATCATAGCCCGTATTTCCTGTGCCGTCTTCATCAAAATATCCCTCTATGTTTTGGGGCCGCCCGCCTCTCCGGGGAGGTGCCCGGCAGCCGGTCTTGCCGGTGGAATGCTTTACAATGTCCCGGCTCCGGCCCGCAGGCCGCCGCCAGCCTGCAACTATAAACCCGCCCGTTCCCGCACGCAAGCTCTGGTGGTGTGGGGCGGAGGCAGAGATTGGGGAGGGGGAAGGGAAACTTTCTGGAGAAAGTTTCCC
>ENA-UEQE01002338-UEQE01002338.1-human-gut-metagenome-genome-assembly--contig:-NODE-2338-length-13746-cov-6.129710_pt1 | contig 13746 bp, 12 predicted proteins | sample MGYA00242934_ERZ507935 | MGnify/ENA primary metagenome ERZ507935 (study PRJEB26167, sample SAMN06115423) | human gut metagenome | host: Homo sapiens | place: China:Anhui | collected 2015-03-30... | reverse complement strand
TCCTGGAGCATCCGCTTCTCATTGCGGACGATGATATCCGGGGCGTTCAGCTGGATCAGCCGCTTCAGGCGGTTGTTGCGGTTGATGACCCGGCGGTACAGGTCGTTCAGGTCGGACGTGGCGAACCGGCCGCCGTCCAGCTGCACCATGGGGCGCAGCTCCGGCGGGATAACAGGCAGCACGTCGATGACCATCCACTCCGGCTTGTTGCCGGACAGGCGGAAGGCGTCCACCACTTCCAGCCGCTTGACGATCCGGGCCTTCTTCTGGCCGGAGGCATCCTTCAGCTCCGCGTGGAGCTGGGCGGAGAGGGCCTCCAGGTCCACGTCCTGGAGCAGCTTCTTCACGGCTTCGGCGCCCATGCCGGCCTGGAAGTCGTCCTCATACTTCTCACGGTAATCCCGGTACTCCTTCTCGGAGAGGATCTGATTCTTGGTCAGCGGAGTCTCACCGGGGTCGGTGACGATATAGTTGGCGAAATACAGCACCTTTTCCAGGATCCGGGGGCTGATGTCCAGCAGCAGACCCATCCGGGAGGGGATGCCCTTGAAATACCAGATGTGGGAGACGGGGGTGGCCAGCTCGATGTGGCCCATGCGCTCCCGGCGGACCTTGGCCCGGGTGACTTCGACGCCGCAGCGGTCGCAGATCTTGCCCTTGTAGCGGATCTTCTTGTACTTGCCGCAGTGGCACTCCCAGTCCTTGGTGGGTCCGAAGATGCGCTCGCAGAACAGGCCGTCCCGCTCCGGCTTCAGGGTGCGGTAGTTGATGGTCTCCGGCTTTTTCACCTCGCCATAGGACCAGGCGCGGATCTGCTCCGGAGAGGCCATGCCGATCTTAATCGCGTCAAAGGCAATGTTGTTGCCAGTGTTGTTGTCGATCATCTTGCGATTTCCTCCTTACATGATCCAGAATTGTTGAGTTGACGAACAATACGATCCTGGATCATTCGTCGTCGAAGTCCACGTCGATGTCCGCGCCGGCATCCTCCGGGGCGTCCTCGATGTCAAAGCCGGAATCCTGGAACTCCGCCTCTTCGGAGAAGGCGCGGTGCCGGTCGTCGTCGGCGTCCATCCGGGCCAGGTTGAAGGTGTCCATAGCGTCCTCGTCTTCCTTCAGTTCGATGACGTTGCCGTCCTTGTCCAGCACCTGAATGTCCAGGCACAGGGACTGCAGCTCCTTCACCAGCACCTTGAAGGACTCCGGCACACCGGGCTGGGGCACGTTGTGGCCCTTGACAATGGCCTCGTAGGTCCGGACGCGGCCGGTGACGTCGTCAGACTTCACCGTCAGGATCTCCTGCAGGGTATAGGCCGCGCCATATGCCTCCAGGGCCCAGACTTCCATTTCGCCGAAGCGCTGGCCGCCGAACTGGGCCTTGCCGCCCAGCGGCTGCTGGGTGACCAGGGAGTACGGGCCGGTGGAGCGGGCGTGGATCTTGTCGTCCACCAGATGGTGCAGCTTCAGGAAGTACACGTAGCCCACGGTGACCTTGTTGTCGAAGGGCTCACCGGTGCGGCCATCGTACAGCACGCTCTTGCCCTCAGGATCCAGGCCCGCCTGCTGCAGCAGCTCCTGAATGTCGCTGTAAGACGCGCCGTCGAAGATGGGGGTGGCCACCTTCCAGCCCAGCTTCTGGGCGGCGTAGCCCAGATGGACCTCCAGCACCTGGCCGATGTTCATACGGCTGGGCACGCCCAGGGGGTTCAGCACGATGTCCAGCGGCGTGCCGTCGGGCAGGAAGGGCATATCCTCCTGCGGCAGGACCCGGGACACGACGCCCTTGTTGCCGTGGCGGCCTGCCATCTTGTCGCCCACCTGGATCTTCCGGCGCTGGGCGATATACACCCGCACTACCATGTTCACGCCGGGCCCCAGCTCGTCGCCGTTCTCCCGGGTGAAGACCTTGGCGTCCACGATGATGCCGCTCTCGCCGTGGGGGACCTTCAGAGAGGTGTCCCGGACCTCCCGGGCCTTCTCACCGAAGATGGCCCGCAGCAGCCGCTCCTCGGCGGTGAGGTCGGTCTCGCCCTTGGGCGTGACCTTGCCCACCAGGATGTCGCCGGAACGGACCTCTGCGCCGATGCGGATGATGCCATTCTCGTCCAGATCCTTCAGGGCGTCCTCGCCCACATTGGGGATGTCTCTTGTGATCTCCTCCGGGCCCAGCTTGGTGTCCCGGGCGTCGATCTCGTACTCTTCGATGTGGATGGAGGTATACAGGTCCTCCCGCACCAGACGCTCGTTCAGCAGCACGGCGTCCTCGTAGTTGTAGCCCTCCCAGGTCATGAAGCCAACCAGGATGTTCTGGCCCAGGGCGATCTCGCCCTGCTCAGTGGCGGGGCCGTCCGCCAGGACGGTGGGATCCACGGTCTGGCCGTTCTCGTCGGTGCCCCAGCCGTGAACCCGCTCGCCCACCTCCACGATGGGCCGCTGGTTGATGCAGGTGCCGTGGTTGGACCGGAGGAACTTGGTCAGCTTGTAGTCCTTGACCTCGCCGCTGTCGTACTTGACGGTGATGTGGCGGGCGTCCACAGAGGTCACCACGCCGTCGCCCTCCGCCAGGACAGCGATCTCAGAGTCGATGCAGATCTTGTGCTCCATGCCGGTGCCCACAATGGGCGCGTGGGGACGCAGCAGAGGCACGGCCTGACGCTGCATGTTGGCGCCCATCAGGGCGCGGTTGGCGTCGTCGTTGGGCAGGAAGGGGATCATGGCCGTCGCGATGGAGACCATCATCCGGGGGGACACATCGATGTAGTCCACCCGCTCCTTGTCCACCTCCACGATCTCGTCCCGGTGCCGGGCCGTGATACGGGCGTTGATGAGGCAGCCGTTCTCGTCCAGAGGCTCAGCAGCCTGGCCGACGATGTAGTTGTCCTCCTCGTCGGCGGTCATATAGAAAATCTCGTCGGAGACGTGGAAGGTCTCCTTGTCCACCGCCCGGTAGGGCGCCTCAATAAAGCCGTACTCATTGATCCGGGCATAGGTGGCGAGATAAGAGATCAGGCCGATGTTGGGACCTTCAGGGGTCTCGATGGGGCACATGCGGCCGTAATGGCTGTAATGGACGTCGCGGACCTCCATGCTGGCACGCTCGCGGGAGAGGCCGCCGGGGCCCAGGGCGGAAAGACGCCGCTTGTGGGTCAGCTCCGCCAGGGGGTTGGTCTGATCCATGAACTGGCTCAGGGGGCTGGAGCCGAAGAACTCCTTGATGGCGGCAGTGACGGGGCGGATGTTGATGAGGCTCTGGGGGGTGACCACATCCAGGTCCTGGATGGTCATGCGCTCCCGGATTACCCGCTCCATCCGGGAAAAGCCGATGCGGAACTGGTTCTGCAGCAGCTCGCCCACGCAGCGCAGGCGGCGGTTGCCCAGGTGGTCGATGTCATCCTTCACGGAGATGCCCCGGGCCAGGCCGTTCATATAGTTGATGGAGGTGAGGATATCATCAATGATGATATGCTTGGGCACCAGATCGGCCCGGTGCAGGCGGATCTGGTCCTTCAGCTCCTCGCCGCTGTACTGGCCCAGCAGCTCCTGCAGCACGTCGAAGCGCACCCGCTCCTTGATACCGCACTCGGCCAGGGGATCGAAGTCCACATAATGGCTCAGGTCGCACATCTTATTGGACATGACCCGCAGGGGCGCTCCCTCCACGTCGATGGTGACCTCTCCCACGCCGACCGTATCCAGCAGGCGGGCATCGTCCTTGGTCAGCAGATGGCCCTCATCAAACAGGAGCTCACCGGTGGCAGGATCTGCCACGGGATAGACCAGCTTGTAGCCGGGGATGCGCTGCCACAGGGACAGCTTCTTGTTGAACTTGTACCGGCCCACGGTGGACAGGTCGTAGCGCCGGGGGTCGAAGAACAGGTTGTGGATCAGGGTCTCGCTGGCCTCCACCGTGGGGGGCTCGCCGGGACGCAGGCGCCGGTAGATCTCCAGCATGGCGTCCTCGTAGTTCTTGCAAGGGTCCTTCTCCAGGGTGGTGACGATGCGGGGATCGTCGCCGAACTGGTCCAGGATCTCCTGGTCCGTCTTCAGGCCCAGGGCCCGGATCAGGCAGGTGATGGGGAGCTTGCGGTTCTTGTCGATGCGGACCCAGAAGACCTCGTTGGCGTCGGTCTCATACTCCAGCCAGGCGCCCCGGTTGGGGATGACAGTGGAGGTGAGGATGGGCAGGTCGGTCTTGATGTCCATCTCCTTGCCGTAGTACACACCGGGGGACCGGACGATCTGGGAAACCACGACGCGCTCGGCGCCGTTGATAACAAAGGTGCCGGAGTGGGTCATCAGCGGGAAGTCGCCCATGAAGATCTCCTGCTCCTTGATCTCCTCGGTCTCCTTGTTCCGAAGGCGGACCTTCACCTTCAGCGGCGCGGCGTAGGTGGCATCCCGGGCCTTGCACTCCTCCACGTCGTACTTGGGCGCCTCATCCATCTTGTAGTCGATGAAGGTCAGCTCCAGGTTGCCCTGATAGTCCGTGATCGCGCCCACGTCGTTGAACACCTCCCGGAGGCCGGTGTCCAAAAACTCCTGGTAAGACTTCTTCTGGATCTCCAGAAGGTTGGGCATGGGCATGACTTCCTCGTGCCTGGCGAAGTTCTTACGAAGGGTCTTTCCGTAGTACTTGTCTTTGGCCATCTTCTCATTCACCTTTCTTCTGTGCGCCCCGCCCTGTCCTGCCGGGCGCGTGGTTTTTCGGGTGGCGCGGCCAGGAATGATACGCACGGTATCGTTGTTAAAATTCCTGCATCCCGCTCTTGCATTGTTCTGGGAAATATGCTATCGTTATCTCAACGATAAAAAATGGCGGAATATCCTCTGCCATCATATAAGCGTCTTATTTTACCATGGTTTTTTTCCTCTGTCAAGGGGAATTTCGTTGCGGTTGGGGATTTCTTCCAGCCGTTTTTTGTTGCCATGTGGCGAAAAAACGCAGAAAAGGGCCCCATCCATCTGGATGGGGTCCTTTTTATGCTCTGGATTACTCGTAGAGCTCTTCGTCGGCGTAGTCGTCGTACTCGGAGCCGAATTTCCGGGCCAGCCGCTTCTTCATACCGCTGTATCCCACGCTGAGGTCATGCCAGCCGCCGATCAGCAGGCAGATAACCGCTGCGAATGCCAGGCTGGCGCCAATGATCTTCAAGACCATGCTTGCAGTTTTGTTCATAACGTTCCTCCTGTTTCGGTACTCTGGCCGCCTTTCTTTGTCCTATCATACACCCTCTGCCGGAATTTGACAACTGTTTTCTGTACAGGCCGCAAAAATCCAAGCAGCCGGATGCCGCGGCAGTGCGGCATCTCTATCATGCCGGGATTCGGCCGTTTTATTGGGTCGGGGAATTCCTTTATTTTCCCTGCCAGAATCCATTCCGGTTGATATAGGCGGTCACATTCCGTTCAGTTTCCAGGCCGTGAGCCGCGTCGTATGCCTTCAGCGCCATTCGGATGATCCCCGCCAGTGTGGCAATGTTCAGATGGGGATCGCCGAAATGGTAGGACGCCTTCTGCCGCTGCTCGTCCAAAACCGCCTTGAATGCCGGGTCCTCCGGGGAAATTCCCCGCGTCCGGAGTTCCTCTGCATAGGATCTCCCGTATATCTTTTTGTATTCTTCGATCCCGTTTACCCACCAGAAGGTGTCATAAAAAGGCACGCCGTATGCCCGCAGCCAGTCCCACATGACCTCCGGATCCGCCACATTGGGGTTTCCAAATGGCATCGCTTACACAAGATGACAAAATTGGACGGCGTGTCCTCGCCGCCCAGAGAAGCAGGGACGATGTGGCAGCGTTCCAGACTGCGCTGGCAGCCGCAGCGCCAGCACCGCTCATGGGCCTCCGCGAAATCGACGCTCAATCCGCATTCACCCGTGTGCTTTGCCCAATAGTCCACAATTTCAGGGATGGTCGTCCGAATCCGTTCTCTCGCCATGGTCTATGCGCCTCCCATCCATATCATACCTCTCCAGCAGCACCACGCTCTCAACATGCCGTGTGGCGGGAAACATGTCCACTGCACAGGCCCGGACGGCCCGGTAACCCAGCTCTCCGAACCGCTTCACGTCCCGGCCCAGCGTGGCGGGGTCGCAGGAGACATACACCACCCGCTCCGGCCCCATGGCCGCGATGGAGCCGATCACCTCCGGCGCCAGCCCTTTCCGGGGCGGGTCCACGGTGATGACGTCCGGCCGCAGGCCCTCCGCCTCCAGCCGTGCGGCTGTCTCCGCCGCGTCGCCGCAGAAGAATTCCGCGTTTTCAATGTGGTTCCGGGCGGCGTTCTCTTTGGCGTCCCGGATGGCCGCCGGCACGATCTCCGCGCCGATGACCCGTCCGGCCCTCTTCGCCAGGCACAGCGTAATGGTGCCGATGCCGCAGTACAGGTCCAGCACCGTCTCCCGCCCCGTCAGGCCGGCATAATCCAGGGCCTTGCCGTACAACGCTTCCGCCTGATCTCGGTTCACCTGGTAAAAGGAGGGCACCGACAACTTGAACTCCAGGCCGCAGAGGGTGTCCATCAGATAGTCCCGCCCCCAGAGGGTGCGGTACTTCTCCCCCAGAATCACGTTGCCCCGCTTCGTGTTGCTGTTCACCAGCACTCCCGCGGTGTGGGGCACGGCGGCGCAGACATAGGCGGCCAGCTCCGGCTCCCGGGGGGCCTGCCTGCCGTTGATTACCACACAGCAAAGGCTCTCGCCCTTCCGGTTCACCCGGACGTACACGTGGCGCACCAGTCCCTTTCCGGTGGCCTCGTCGTAGGCGGGGACCTTGTAGCGCCGCATCCACTCCCCCACCGCCGCGGCGGTTTTGTCCGCCGCCTCGGGCTGGATCAAGCACCGCTTCACCGGCACCACCTGATGGGACCGGGCCCGGTAGAAGCCGATGGCGCCGTCCGCGCCCACGGGGTACTGGCTCTTGTTGCGGTAGTGGAGGGGGTTCTTCGCCCCCAGGATCTCCTCCACCCGGATGTCTGCGCCCCCCAGGCGGGTCAGGGCGTCCTGGACCCGCTGGCGCTTGGCCCACAGCTCCTCGGGGTACGTCAGGTGCTGGAAGTCGCACCCGCCGCACCGGCCGTAATCGGGGCACTCAGGCTGGGCCCGGTCGGGAGAGGGCTTGTGGATCTTCACGATCTCCCCTGCGGCGGCGGTCTTCATCACCTTGGTGATTTTCAGGTCGATGGTTTCCCCCCGGACGGCCTGAGGGACGAACACCACGGCGCCGTCCAGGCGGACGATGCCCAAACCCTCGCTGGAGTAGGATTCCACCGTGCCGGTGTAGATGCGGTTTTCATGAAGTCTGTCCATAGATACCTCCAGGGGGTGCGTCCCATTGGACGCTGGAATTTCAGCCATGCTGATGGCTAGGCAGATGCGCCCCCCATTCTCTTTTTGGTCTTACCCAAAAAGAGAACGCGCCGCGCCCGGTGTAAGAGAAAAAGGCGCTTTGGCCGCAACTTTGCACGTGCGTGCAAAGTTGCTGTACGGGGGTCGGCGTGAGATGGTGCCTGCGGGTCTGCGATGGCTCCCCGACGGGCGCGGCGGGGTGCGGTACAGGCTTGATGGCGGATTCCCGCGGCGCGGGTGCGTCTTGGGTCGGGGTGCAAGGACGCATTTGACCAGCTCCTCTTTCCGCGCGTTCCGCTTCGCTACGCGCTACCCGGGTGGTCGTAGGGGTTTATGCTTTCGGGCGGATGTCCACATCCGCCCGTTGCACCAGTTCCTGCGCGGGACGGCCAGCGGCAGCGAAAAGAGAAGCAGAGACAATGCGATAACCACCCCGACGACCTCCGCACCATCCGCCACGGGACGGCAGTCCCAGAAATTGCAGAAGATGATAGCGTGCCCGAAGGCAGGCCAAAATCGGCGCTTGCACCGATCCGCCGACCCCCGTCGCGCGGAGGCGCGAACGCGCCGGAGCGCGTCTAAGCGGTCTTTTCTTTTGGACCGTGCACGGCCCGTTTTCTTTTCCACAAGAGGGAAAAGAAAATGGGGGGTGCATCCTGCTGGACCAGCCCCCTGCGGGAGCAGAAGTCCCCGTGGCCGCCGGACGGCGGCCCGTATCACCTTAGCTCCTCTGGTCGCTGCGTCCCAGCAGATAGTCGGTAGTAACGCCGAAGTAGTCCGCCATTTTCATCAATCCCGGCACATCCGGATAATGCCCGCCGCCCTCATAATTTTGGTATTGGCGAGCACTGATTTCAAAAACAGCAGCCATCTGTGTCTGTGTCTTGCCAGACTCCTTGCGCAGTTGTCTGACCCGTTGTGCAAAATTTTCCATGCCCCACCCCTTGACTTGCAGTTTAATTTCGTGTATATTTTAAACACGAAATTAAACTACGATTTTGGAGATGATTCATCATGACTGACCCTCTGGACATTCTCTTCGAGAACCTCCTGGAGCACCTGGACGAAAACCTCCCCGGCACCTGCTGGCCGCTCTACCAGCGGGAGAGCCGCCTGGAGAATGCTCTGCTGGCCTCCCTGACCCCGGAGCAGATCGAACTGCAGGAGTCCTATCAGGCCGCCGCCTGGCGCTGCACGGAGCAGGAGGAGCGCTTCCTCTTCCGCTCCGGCTTCCGCCTGGCCCGGGAGCTGTCACTCCTTCCCGGCGGGCTTCTTCGCCTTTGACGCGACCGTCTTTTTGGCCGCGGTCTTTCTGCTGGATGTGGTCTTGGCCGCCGCTTTGGAGGCCGTCTCCTTCTTGGCCGCAGGCTTCTTTGCGGCAGTCTTGGCGGCTGCCGGTTTCTTGGCGGCGCTCTTTTTCGCGGCGGTCTTAGCGGTGTCCGCCTTCTTCGCTGCGGCTGTCCGCTTGGCGGGCTTCTTCTCCGCTGTCTCCTCCGCCGCAGCGGCAGACTCCGCGCCCTCGGCGCTGTCCGCGGCCTTCTTCCTGGGATAGCCCCGCTTCTCCTCCGGCAGGAAGTTGCTGCATTCCGGATTGATGCAGAAGGGCTTCTTGAATCCCCGGCCCGCCTTCTTGAACATGGTGTGGCCGCAGACCGGGCAGTCGTCCTTCACCGGCACGTCCCAGGTCATGAAGTCGCACTTCGCCGTCTCGTCCTTGCTGTTCACATGCTCACAGCAGTAGTAGGTATACTGCTTACCGGTCTTCTTGCTGTTGCCGGTGCGCTTCATCAGCCGCCCGCCGCACTTGGGGCAGCGGCCCGGCATCTCCACCACCAGCGGCATGGTGAACGTGCACTCGGGGTAGCCGGGACAGGCCAGGAAGCGGCCGAACCGGCCGGACTTTACCACCAGATTCCGCCCGCACTCCGGGCAGATCTCCTCGCTGACCTCGTCGGGCACCTTGATGCGGGCGCCGTCCAGAGCCTTTTCGGCGTTCTCCAGGTCCTGCTCAAAGTCCCCGTAGAACTCCCGCAGCACGTCCTTCCAGGCGGTCTTTCCCTCCTCCACGGAGTCCAGCCGCTGTTCCATATTGGCGGTGAATTTCAGATCCGCGATGTCGGAGAACCGCTCTTTCATCAGGGCGGTCACCACACGGCCCAGGTTGGTGATGCGGAGGTACTTGCCCTCCTTCACCACGTACTCCCGGTCCAGGATGGTGGACACAGTGGGAGCGTAAGTGGAGGGGCGGCCGATGCCCTGCTCCTCCATGGCCCGGATCAGCGTGGCGTCTGTATAGTGGGCCGGGGGCTGGGTGAAGTGCTGCTCCCGGTCAAAGTCCTTCAGGGTCAGAGGTTCGCCCTCCCGCAGGGCGGGCAAGGGGGATTCCTTCTCCTCTTTCTCCTCGTCCTTGCCCTCCTCATACACGGCGGTGTAGCCGGAGAATTTCAGGCTGGAGGAGCTGGCCCGGAAGCTGTGTCCCGCCGCCTCGACCTCCACGGCCACGCTGTCGTACACGGCGTTGGCCATCTGGCTGGCCACGAACCGGCTCCACACCAAGCGGTAGAGGCGGTACTGCTCGCTGGTCAGGTCCTTTTTCAGCTGCTCCGGCGTCCAGTTGACGTTGCTGGGGCGGATGGCCTCGTGGGCGTCCTGGGCGCCCGCCTTGGCCTTGTAGCGGTGGGTCTGGGCGTAATGTTCGCCGTAGCGGCCCGTAATGAAGGTCTTGGCGGAGGCCAGGGCCTCCTCACTGATCCGCAGGGAGTCGGTACGCATATAGGTGATGAGGCCCACGGTGCCCTCGCCCTCGATATCCACGCCCTCGTACAGCTGCTGGGCGATGGCCATGGTCCGCCGGGGCGTCATGGAGAGCTTGCGGGACGCCTCCTGCTGCATGGTGGAGGTGGTGAAGGGCGGAGAGGGGCTGCGCTGCTTGTCTGTGCGCTTCACGGTCTTGACGGTGAAGGGGGCGTGCTCCGTCTCATGGACCACAGCATCCACGTCCTCCGCCGACTTCAGCTCCGCCTTCTTGCCGTCCTTCCCGTGGTAGCGGGCGGCGAAGGGGAGCTTTTTCGCGTCGTCGCCGAACAGGTTGGCATCCAGGGTCCAGTACTCCTCAGGTTTGAACTCCTCGATCTCCCGGTCCCGGTCGTCCACCATGCGGGTGGCCACGGACTGGACCCGCCCGGCGGAGAGGCCCCGGCGGATCTTCTTCCACAGCAGGGGGCTCAGCTCATAGCCCACGATCCGGTCCAGGATGCGGCGGGCCTGCTGGGCGTCCACCAGCTTCTGGTCGATGTCCCGGGGCTCCCGGATGCTCTCCTGCACCACGTTCTTGGTAATCTCATTAAAGGTGACCCGCCGGGTCTTCTCGTCCGGCAGGTTCAGCAGCTGCTTCAGGTGCCAGGAGATGGCCTCTCCCTCCCGGTCCGGGTCGGTGGCAAGGTAGACCATCTCCGCACTCTTGGCGGACTTCTTCAGGTCGGCGATGATGTCCTCCTTGCCCTTGATGGGCTTGTAGACCGGCTCGAAGTCGTGCTCCAGGTCCACGCCCAGGGTACTCTTGGGCAGGTCCCGCAGATGGCCCATGCAGGCCTTCACCTCAAACTCCTTGCCCAGGTATTTTCCGATGGTTTTGGCCTTCGCGGGAGACTCCACGATGACCAGGCTGTGTTTTGCCATAGTTACCTCCAAGCGCCCAGGATCGGGCGCGTGTTTATTCCGTCAAATTCACCGCGCGGGCGTACCGCTTCCCGCTGTGCTGTGTCACCAGATGCTCGATCTCCAGCACGGTCAGGGCCGACAGCACCCGCCGAGTGGGGATGCCCGTCAGCTCGATCAGGTCGTCTGCCAGCATGGGCTCCTCCGTCAGCGTCCGGAGCAGGCAGATCTGGTCGTCGGTCAGACTCAGATTATTGTGGGACAGGCTCACCGACGGAGCCACCGGCTTGGGCTCCGTCTTCTGTCGGGCCTGATAGCCCAGCACAGGGGGCGCGTCCTGCGTCCCCTCCCGGCGCAGCTTGTCCGGGAACCGGGCCTCGTATTCCCGCAGGATGTCCCAGGCGTCGGACGCCAGCCCGGCGCCGTCGCGGATCAGGCGGTTGCAGCCCACGCTGGCCGGAGCATCAATGGGTCCGGGGACAGCGAACACGTCCCGCCCCTGCTCCAGGGCGGTGCCCGCCGTGATGAGCGCACCGCTGCGCTCCGGCGCCTCCACCACCAGGGCTGCCAGAGAGAGGCCGGATAGGATGCGGTTGCGCACCGGGAAATGCCGTCCATCCGGCGGCGTGCCCGGCGGGTACTCGCTGACCAGCGCGCCAGCCGCCGCAACATCCTCATATAGGTATTGATTTTCCGGTGGGTAAATCACATCCGTGCCGTTGCCCAGCACCGCCGCCACCGTGCCGCCGGCCCGCAGGGCGCCCCGCAGCGCCGCGGAGTCGATGCCTCGGGCCAGGCCGCTGACCACCACGGCTCCGCCGGCGGCCAAGCCATGGCCCAGCTTCTCCGCACAGGAGACGCCGTAGGGCGTGCAGTCCCTGGTACCCACCACAGCCACCGCCGCCTCATCGTCAAAAGCCGGCAGGCGGCCCCGGACATACAGCAGACAGGGCGGGTCGTAAATATTCCGCAGCCGGTTGGGATACCCCGCGTCCTGGAGGGTGAGGATGTTCACATTCAGCCGCTGGCAGTCCGCCAAAATCCGGTCCGCAGCGGCGCAGTCCTTGTTCTCCAGCAGGATCGCCTGCTCCCGGGTGATGCCCTCGGTCAGCAGCACCTCCTCCGCCTCCGCGTAGTACACGTCCTCCGGCGTGGGGAAATGCTGCAGCAGCGCCAGCCGGGTCTGGTTCGTCAGCCCCGGCAGCTCCGTCAGCCACAGCCAGTATTTCAGCGCGGACATGGACTTCCCTCCTCAGTCGTCTCTCGCCGCCTCCCACAGCAGCACGGCCGCCGCAGCAGCAGCGTTCAGGGACTCGCAGTGACCGCTCATCGGGATCCTCACCGTCAGGTCACAAGCCGCCAGCGCGTCCGCCGAGAGGCCCTTCCCCTCGCTGCCAACGGCCACGGCGCAGTGAGAGAAGTCCGCCCGCCGCACGTCCACCGTATCGCTCCGAAGGGCCGCGCCATACAAGGGCAGGCCGCTCTTCGTCAGCAGCGCCCGCAGCTCTTCCAGCCCGCAGGTCCACACCGGGCAGCGGAACACCGCACCCATGGAGGCCCGAACGGTCTTGGGATTGTACAGGTCCGCGCAGGCGTTCACCAAAAACAATCCGTCGGCGTGAAAGGCGTCCGCCGTCCGGAGGATCGTCCCCACATTCCCCGGATCCTGAACCCCGTCCAGGACCACGTACCGGCGGCCGGTCAGCTGTTCCGGAAGCGTCCGGCCCGGCAGGCCGCACACGGAGAGGACGCCCTGGGGCGTCTGTGCGGGAGAGATGGATTTCATCAAATCCCCGGGTACCTGGACGCGGCGGACAGTATCGGGCAGGGCAGGCAGGGCGGCGGGGTCCGTGCAGACCACTGTCCGCAGGCCCGCTCTCCACAGCAAAGCCTCCTCCAGCAACTTGGGGCTGTCGCAAAGGAACTCCCCGCAGTCCCGGCGATAAGAAACGGAGGACGCCAGCTTGCGGAGATGGGTGCACAGCGGATTGGTCCGGCTGGTGATGATCTCCATAGGGCGCGCCTCCTTTTCCGGTCATTCTGCTCCCCGTGCGTCCATCCGTTCCAGGTGCTGTCCGGAGACGGGGATGCGCTCTATGCCCGGTGGGACATAGAGCGCGAAAGGTCCCATTCGGCAGCCCTTGGCCGCCGCAGTCCATGGAATTTCATGGAAACCGCTGTGGGGATTTATACAAAAGCAAGTATAGCATAAGCTCTTCTGTGATTCAAGTCAACGATTTTTTTCACAGCACCCTGGAATTTCATACCTTATAAATAAAAAAACACCGGCCGCTGCAGCCCGGCCGTTACAGATTCAACAGCCCGGAGCCCAGGCGGGAACTCCGGATCCGGTCTTCTCCGGAAGGGTGCCGCCTTCGTGCTCTCCCACTTATCGCCTCCGGAATCTCTCTCCTCCCCCTGCGGCGCAGGTGCCTCTGCTTCTCAAGTCCGCTGTTCGACCGCCCCGGTGCCGTACACATTCCGCTCTAAATCCAGAGCCGGTGCGCATATCCGGAGAGGATTCCGTTTTTCTGCCGGCGGTTTTTGCCTTGACAGCAGACGGAGGAGTACGCCGGCCAGCGACGTACTCCCCCTCTTTCCGCCGGGGCAAAGGCCCCGCCGGGTCAACTTCTCCATTTGCAGCTCTCCGCAAATCCGGCCTTAGCCGGACGTTTGCCAGCACAGGCTCTCCGGCCGGATGCGCTCATTCCAGCGGCTTCATCGTGGGGAATACCCCTCTGTC
>ENA-UEQE01002336-UEQE01002336.1-human-gut-metagenome-genome-assembly--contig:-NODE-2336-length-13752-cov-2.988446_pt1 | contig 13752 bp, 9 predicted proteins | sample MGYA00242934_ERZ507935 | MGnify/ENA primary metagenome ERZ507935 (study PRJEB26167, sample SAMN06115423) | human gut metagenome | host: Homo sapiens | place: China:Anhui | collected 2015-03-30 | study... | reverse complement strand
GTTTCTAACCATTTTAAAAATATAAGATATGCGTAAATTACTTTATATATTGCCAGTTATTCTCATATTGGGTTTTGCAGCCTGTGAAAACTATGTGGATATTACTCCTACAGGCAAGAAAACGGTGGATTCTACTGATACTTATTATGAATTGATAGCCCTGCCCAACCGGGCCTACCATCCGGCAGCTTTTGCCTTGTTGAGCGATAATGTCTGGTCGAAAGAATCGAATATCATAGGTAATGAATTTATTTCATGGGATGGTATTAACATGACTTTTAATGAGGCAGCTAACCGGAAAGAGCTAAGTGATAACAATTTATATGAAAATTGTTATACATATATCCTACGGTCAAATATCGTAATTTCATTGGTTGATGCTAGTCTGGGTGATAAAGATGTTAAGGAATTGGCAAAAGCGGAAGCAAAGATCATGCGTGCCTGGGATCACTTTATTCTGATAAATACATTTGCGAAAGCATATAATCCGGAAACTGCAGCCACTGACGGTGGAGTTGCTATCATTGATAAATATGATTTGGAGGCTACTCCAACCAAATCTACGGTTGCTCAAGTATACGATTTTATTATTAAGGATATAGAAGAAGCGCTTCCTTATTTACAGGAAGAGCCGGTGAATGTATATCATACGTCAAAAGCTTTTGGATATGCGTTGGCTGCCCGTGTTTATCTGTTCCATCGAGATTGGAAAAAAGCGAAAGAAGCTGCCGAAGAATCATTGAAGTTGAATAATACCCTGATTGATTATATTGATTTGGGAGCTAAAGGAGGTCCGACTAAGGTTACTACTTATGCCAAAGGCGGTAACCCGGAAGTGCTGAACTATGCTTATATGGGTGGTCCTACTGAAGTTTTGGCCTTTTGTTATGGTATGCTTAGCCCGGAGATGGTACAACTTTTCGGGCAGAATGATGAACGTTTGAACCAATTCTTTAAAACGAGTGACAACAGTGTATACTACTTTGACGAAGGTTCAGGAGCTGCTTTGTGGAATACTTCGATTACTTATTCTAAGTTTCAGCCTATGTCTGTGGGAATGCGTACTGCCGAAGTTTACCTGATTCTGGCAGAAGCGAAAGCACGGCTGAAAGATATACCGGGAGCTGTCCAAACATTGAATCAGTTGCGTGAAAAACGAATCAAGAGAGCCGAAGCTGTATTGCCGGAACCTGCTACCGAACGTGCGATGGTGCAGGCAGTCATTGATGAGCGCCGTAAGGAGTTAATCTCCGGATTTAGTCGCTTCTGGGATTTGAAACGATACAATACGGAAGCTGATTACGCAAAGACAATCACCCGTACTTTCCCGCTGGTATCTACGGATGTCGAGAAAAAGACATATACGTTGAAGCCGGATTCACGGTTGTATATCATTCCATTCCCGTTGGCTGCCCGTGAAAAAAATCCGAACCTGACAATGAACACTAACGAATGAAAAAAATAAAGAGAAAACTATGCGAAAGATTTTGATGATGGCTGTGTTGGCGTTCCTGTCCTTGCAAGGTGTGGGAGCTCGTGCCAGTGGTATATCTCTTCTGGAAAGTGGAAAGAAGAAACTGGTAGCACAGGAAGATACGGTCAAGAAAGACACTGTTAAGAAAGTAACGGCTTATGAAAAACTGTTGAAAGATGGAGGAAGTGAATGTGAGGGTATGTTTACGGTACGCCACATCAAAGATAACTGGTATTTTGAAGTGCCGGATACTCTTTTAGGACGGTTGTTGTTGGCTGTGACCCGGTTTAAAGCAGTGCCACAGGGTTTCAAAATGCTTAGCGGAGAAGAGGTGAACCGGAGTGTTGTTTATTGGGAACAGCATGATGATAAGACTCTCTTTTTACGCGAATATGTGCAATCACAGTTTGCCCGTCCGGGTGATAACATTGCCGAGGCATTGAAACAATCGACTGTAGATCCTGTAATCTATAAATTTGATGTAATCGGTAGAAATCCGGAGACTCAGGCACAGCTCATTGATGTATCAAAACTCTTTTTAGGTGATAATAAATTGTGTGGCTTTACCTCAAGCGACCGTTCCATTCTTGGCATTGGTACTTTAGCCCAGGACCGCACATTTATGGATACGATAAAAACCTATCCTATCAACGTGGAGGCAGTGACTTTGCGTACTTATAGTATTAGTGCTGGTAGACTACCGGCTGCACAGACTGGTTCGGTGACTGTGAAACTGAATACAAGCATCGTGATGTTACCCAAAGAACCGATGCAGCCACGGTTTGCCGATGACCGGGTGGGATTTTTCCAAAACTCGTTGACCGAATTTTCGGACGACCAGCAGACTACCGATCGTGGAGCCATCATCCAGCGCTATCGGTTGGAACCGAAAGATCCGGAACGTTACCGTCGGGGACAACTCTCCGAACCGAAAAATCCCATTATCTACTACATTGATCCGGCAACACCGAAGAAGTGGATACCTTATCTTAAAGCAGGTGTCGAAGACTGGAATACAGCATTTGAAGCTGCCGGATTCAAGAACGCTATAATAGCTAAAGAATGGCCGAACGATCCCAATATGAGTTTGGACGATGCGCGTTATAGTGTGATACGTTATCTACCCTCCGAAACGGAGAATGCTTACGGTCCGCGTATTGTCGATCCGCGTAGTGGAGAAATTATGGAAAGTCATATTTGTTGGTATCACAACGTAATGAACTTACTCAAAAAGTGGTATATGGTGCAGTGCGGGCCACTGGATAAGCGCGCACGCACGATGACTTTTGACGACAAATTAATGGGCAGTCTGATTCAGTTTGTCTCTTCACATGAAGTGGGGCATAGTATCGGCTTACGGCACAATATGGCAGCCAGTTCGGCTACTCCGGTAGAGAAACTGCGTGATAAAGCTTGGGTAGAAGCCAATGGTCATACGGTATCAATCATGGATTATGCGCGGTTCAATTATGTAGCCCAACCGGAAGATCGGATTTCCGAAAAAGGATTGTTCCCTCGTATCGGTGTTTATGACAAATGGGCTATCCAATGGGGATATCGCTATCGTCCGGAATTTAAGGATCCTTATAAAGAAAAAGACGTATTACGTGCCGAAGTAACCAAAAAACTGCGGGGAGATCATCGCTTGTGGTTTGTTGGTGATGAAGGAAAGGGATTTGATCCCCGTAGCCAGAGTGAGGACTTGGGCGACAATAATATGAAAGCCAATGAATACGGTATAAAGAACCTGAAAAGAGTGATGGAAAACATACTGACCTGGACAGCACAGCCTGACGGAGAGTACACTGACTTAACCACCATTTATAATTCGGTTCGTGCCCAACATCTGAAGTATACCCTGCAAGTGCAGAAGAACATAGGAGGACGCTATACCAATAATTTGCCGGATCTCAAAGTGCATGATTATCTGCCACGCAGTTTGCAGAAAGAAGCTGTTGAATGGTTGGGACGCAATTTGTTTGTAGCTCCACTCTGGCTCTACCCTGATGAAGTGGTGAGTCGTACCGGAGTCAAACCGGTGGATGAGATTCGTGACCGCCAAAGCTCTGTTGTAGCTTTGCTACTTGCACCGGGAATGTTGTATAATATTTACTCAACCTCATTGTGTTCTTCGGAATCGTATGCACTCGATGATTATTTGAACGATGTATTTACTGCAATATGGAAACCGTTGAATGATCCCAATGAACTGGAGAATAATTTCCGCCGTCAGTTGCACCGGACTTATCTGGGGTTTGTCGAAGGAATGATTAAACCTAGTAGCAAAGATGGTGCCAATGCAAATCTGGCAATCAGCCGTTCTGATATTCAGCTTTTTGTAGAACAGCATTTAGATAAGATTGAAGAGTCAGTAAAAGAGCAACTTGCTGCTTCTAAGGAGGGAGATCTCAATTACCGGCATTATGCGGCATTGCTGCGCAACGTTCAGAAAATAAAAGAAGGATATTATGGAAAAGATGCTGATACGCGGTCTTCTGATAAATAGCTTTGAGGAAAACGAAGAATAGAAAAAAATAGAAAAGTAGAACAGATTTTCTTGTATATATAAACTCTCTCTTTTTACTTTTACAGACTTACTCTTCTCTAATGATAACCTTGCTTTGATGAATCATCATCCATAATGCAAGCTTAGAATTAGAGGAGGGTATTTTTTTATATCCCTGATTACTGCATCCCGCTTCTTTGTAGAAAGAATCATTATTTCTGGGTATTGACAACTATTTATTTTCTAGTGAACTTTGTGAAGAAACAATCTGTTGTATATATAAAAAGAAGAAAGGAGAATTTTAGAAATGAAAAAGATAGTATTACTTCGTCACGGAGAGAGTGCATGGAATAAAGAAAATCGTTTTACGGGCTGGACAGATGTAGATCTGACAGAAAAGGGAGTTGCCGAAGCTGAAAAAGCCGGAGAGACATTGAAAGAATATGGTTTCAATTTTGATAAGGCTTATACTTCCTATTTGAAGCGTGCGGTGAAAACCTTGAACTGTGTTCTCGATAAGATGAATCTGGACTGGATACCTGTAGAGAAAAGCTGGCGCTTGAATGAAAAGCATTATGGTGAATTGCAGGGATTGAATAAAGCCGAGACTGCCGAGAAATATGGAGAAGAACAAGTGCTAGTGTGGCGTCGTAGCTATGATATAGCTCCCCATCCTCTTTCAGAAAGTGATTTGAGAAATCCCCGTTTTGATTACCGTTATCATGAAGTACCCGATGCGGAGTTGCCTCGTACTGAATCATTGAAAGATACCATTGAACGTATTATGCCTTATTGGGAAAGTGATATATTTCCTAGTCTGAAAACAGCTCATACGCTGTTGGTGGTCGCTCATGGCAATAGTTTGAGAGGCATCATCAAGCATCTAAAAAACATCTCCGATGAAGATATTGTCAAGCTGAATCTACCTACGGCTGTGCCTTACGTATTTGAGTTTGATGAAAACCTGAACGTTGCTAATGACTATTTCCTGGGAAACCCGGAAGAGATCAAAAAACTGATGGAAGCAGTAGCCAAACAGGGAAAGAAAAAATAGAAAAGTTACACATTAAAAAAAGAAGTTATGAGTAAAGTAGTAGAATTATTAAGAGATAAGGCCTGTTATTACCTGGACCACACTTGCGAAACCATTGATAAATCATTGATTCATGTTCCGTCTCCCGATACAATAGATAAAATCTGGATTGATTCGGACCGGAGCATCAGAGTATTGAACAGTCTGCAAACGTTGTTGGGACATGGCCGCCTGGCAAATACCGGTTATGTGTCTATACTTCCTGTCGATCAGGACATCGAACATACTGCCGGAGCATCGTTTGCCCCCAATCCGATCTATTTCGATCCGGAAAATATCGTAAAACTGGCTATTGAAGGAGGCTGTAATGGAGTAGCTTCTACCTTTGGGATTCTTGGATCCGTAGCACGTAAATATGCCCATAAAATACCTTTTATCGTTAAGTTGAATCACAATGAATTACTTTCTTATCCTAACAGTTTCGACCAAGTATTGTTTGGTACCGTTAAAGAAGCCTGGAATATGGGAGCAGTAGCGGTAGGCGCCACTATCTATTTCGGTTCGGAACAGAGTCGCCGTCAGCTCGTGGAGATAGCCGAAGCTTTTGAATATGCTCACGAACTGGGGATGGCAACCATTCTTTGGTGTTACCTGCGCAATAATGATTTCAAGAAAGGTGCTGTCGATTATCATGCTGCCGCCGACCTGACAGGACAGGCCGACCGTTTGGGAGTGACTATCAAAGCTGATATTGTGAAACAGAAACTTCCGACTAATAATGGTGGCTTCAAAGCTATCGGTTTCGGAAAGATCGACGAGCGTATGTATACCGAACTTGCTTCCGAACATCCGATTGACCTTTGCCGCTACCAGGTAGCCAACGGCTATATGGGACGCGTTGGTTTGATTAACTCCGGTGGAGAATCTCACGGTTCTTCCGATTTGCGTGATGCAGTCATTACAGCTGTAGTCAACAAACGTGCAGGAGGTATGGGATTGATTAGCGGACGTAAAGCGTTCCAGAAACCAATGAACGAAGGGGTGGAATTATTGAATACTATTCAGGATGTATATCTTGATTCGTCAATAACGATTGCATAATCAGAGATGAATGGAAATAAATTATTATCTTTGACTATTAGATCGTTAACCATTAAAAATTAAGAGTATGAAATTTTTTATTGACACAGCTAATTTGGAGCAAATTCAGGAGGCTTATGACCTCGGAGTACTTGACGGAGTGACTACCAACCCTTCGCTGATGGCGAAAGAAGGTATCAAAGGAACGCAGAATCAGCGTGAACATTATATCAAGATATGTAAGATTGTCAACGGAGATGTCAGTGCCGAAGTGATAGCAACCGATTATGAAGGAATGATTCGTGAAGGTGAAGAACTTGCCGCGCTCAATCCGCATATTGTAGTAAAAGTCCCCTGTATTGCCGATGGCATTAAAGCGATCAAACATTTCACGGAAAAGGGAATCCGTACTAACTGTACATTAGTCTTTTCAGTAGGACAGGCATTACTGGCAGCTAAAGCCGGAGCTACCTATGTTTCGCCTTTTGTCGGTCGTCTGGACGATATTTGTGAAGATGGAGTAGGGCTTGTGGGAGATATTGTACGTATGTATCGTACCTATGATTACAAGACACAAGTGCTCGCTGCTTCTATCCGCAATACGAAACATATTATCGAATGTGTGGAAGTGGGAGCAGACGTTGCTACTTGTCCGTTGAGTGCTATCAAGGGTTTATTGAATCATCCGTTGACGGATTCGGGATTGAAGAAGTTTCTGGAAGACTATAAAAAAGTCAATGGTTAAGTAAGTAATGAAACTTGCAGTATATTAAAATTTTTAGGCACGGATTATTTGCTCAGGTCTTAGAATTCCGTGCCTAAAGAATATTTGTTTTTTCGGGTAGCTGCTCATTACTCTTTTTTCCGTTCCTGTTTTCTCTTCTCCTTATATTGAGTTGGCGTTTCTCCTGTATATTGTTTGAAAGCCGTACTGAAATAGCGTGAAGTAGTGAAGCCGACCTTCTCGGCAATTTCCGTGAACGACATGTCCGTACTGGTGATTAATGTGATCGCTTTCTCCATCCGGAATTTATTAATGTAATCATTGGCTCCCATATCGGTCAGAGCTTTTAGCTTATTGTAAAGGGAAGCCCGGCTCATACCTATCTCCTTGCAGATAAAAGTGACGTCCAGATTGCTGCTATCCAGATGTTCCTGAATAATTTTATTCAGTTTCAGCAGAAATGTTTCATCTGCTTGGCTGAAAGTGCTCTCTTCCGGCGCAGGGACTAATCCTGTATTCAAATATCTTTTCTTGATAGATTCGCGGTTTTTCAATCGGTTGCGAATGATTTCCATTAGCATTTCTATCTCAAAGGGCTTAGTCAGATAAGCGTCCGCCCCGTTCTTGTAGCCACTCAACTGACTTTGTTTATCATCTCTTGCTGTCAGCAGAATGATAGGAATGTGACTGATCGTAATATCTTCCTTTATATTTTTGCAAAGTTCATATCCATTCATTCTCGGCATCATCACGTCACTGACGATAATATCCGGAGCATGATTTCTGGTCAGTTGAAGGGCTTCCACACCATCGGAAGCAATCACTACCCGTTTGAAATATTCTCCCAGTGACTTTTTCAGAAAATCCGTCAAATCCGGATTGTCATCCACCACTAGAATACTGTAAGGACTCGTATCGAACGTATTTTCCTCCGGTAACTGTTCTTTGCTATCATCGTTCATCAATTCGTTCAGATATGCCTTCGGCTGACAGACGATCTCTTCCGATTGTTGTCTCAAGGGTAGTTCAAAGAAGAATGTTGCACCAGCTTCCTGATTATCCCGTGCACCGATGGAGCCTCCGTGTAGTTCTACCAGAATCCTGGAATAAGATAATCCGATACCTGTGCCGCTTTGCTCTCCTGTACCTTGATAGAAACGGGTGAAGAGTTTTTGTGTATTTACTTGTTTCAATCCGTTTCCCCGGTCAATGATGGAGATACGTACGCTATTTTTCTCGGAAAGCAACTCCGATGTAATTGTTATTTCTGCATCTTGTGGACTGTGTTTCAAGGCATTGATAAGCAGATTGCTTAGAATAATCTCACACTTATCTTTATCGAAACTTACAGTATTGACCTGTGGGTCAAGCTGATAGCGGATACGGACGTTTTTAGCTTCACCTTCGCTGACGAAATCTTGGGATACATGTTCAATCCATTGATTGAGAGCATACGGCTGTATCTGCAATTTACTTTCCCCAACCTCCATTTTGCGTACATCGAGTACCATATTAATAAGGTTTTTCATTCGCTGTGACTGGCGATAGATTGCTTTTATAGGTAAATATTGTGTATCTTCGGCAGAAAGCGATTTCAGTATCCGGCTAAGCGGTGCGTGTATGAGCGTTAAAGGTGTGCGCAGCTCATGACTGATATTAATAAGGAAACGTACTTTTTCTTCATATACCTGTTGTTCATGTTCCTTCATTGCCCATTTCAGTTTTTCTTCCTTACGCTTTAGAGTTCTTCGGAAAGTTTCAATAATAGCGGCAGCAGTAAGAACGGTACAGCTAAGAATAAACCACCATGTCCGATACCAGGGAGGGAGAATGGTTAGTTCCAGTACTTCCTGACTGGGAATCCAACTGCCATCTTTAGCTGTACATGAAGCCATAATCTTATAACTTCCCGGAGGAAGTGAACGTATAGCCAGTTCGGGATTGTACGATTCGATTTGCTGGTCATTCAGTCCTTCTATCTGGTATCTGTACACTTTCTGTCGGAAAATGTCCTTCTCTTTCGACATGATCCGGATAGTGATATTACTGTTCCAGGGAGCGGAGATCCCTGTTGGTCGATTGGTTAATTCGTTATTCACGGATTCTCCATTGATGATGACATCAGATAATTGGAGTTGGGGAAGTTCAGAAGTTGTTAATGGTATTTTGCAGTTAATGTGCAGTAAACCTTTTAATCCACCCATATAGACGTCTCCCTGCATACTTAACAGGCGGGGTTTGGAAAGATATTCGTTCTGGATTACGCCGTCTGATTCGCCGAATAGAACGAACTTTTTTTCTTTGATAAGCCAAGCGAAAAGCATGCTGTCAGCTCCTATCCATACTTTTCCTTGCTGGTCGCATACGATCAAAGTGATTTCACTAAATAGAGAGGTCGGGATCGGAGTCTGTATTTTGGTGGCGGGATTGTAGTGTACCAATCCGTAATTGTTCCCAATCCAGAAGTTTCCCTCTTCGTCTCTTGAAACGGAGTTGATGGTCGTGTCTTTCCAGCATCTGTATAGGGCTTTCAGCCGGTTTGTATGGTTGTCCAGTTCATATATGTGCTTCGTATCATTTAGATAAGTGGTGTTCCTATAATTGCCGATTGGCAGGAGAGCACCGATAATATCTTGTTCTTCCTGTTCTATAGCGGTACTGAAAGTACGTGTATTCAAATCATATATATAGATATGTTCTCCAAGGAACAGAATGCTGTGATGAGTGTTCCGGAGTAGATTTACAGCCTTGCCTCGATTGCATAAGAGTGCTGTTGTTTCAGCGTCGACAATGGTGAAAGGTTGTTTTTCTCCAGTTGCCGGATTGAAAATAAATACTCCTTGTGAGAAAATAGAAATTAATAATTTACCGGGAGTAAACTGACAGATAGAGGCAACTTTGTCTTCCCAGGTGGAAGGGTAATGAGTAAATTTCTCTGTGAGCGGATTAAAGTTGTTGATACCTCCTCCGTCCGTACCTACCCAGATTTGATCTTGAGATTCCTGGAAAAGACTTAGAACGGTATTGTTGCTAAGTCCCCGGTCGTTGCCGGGTGGTACGTCTGTATATGTTTTCATGGAAACTTCCCGGATGCTGATTAGTCCGTTGCGGATGCTGCCTGCCCATATATTGTTGTTGTAGTCGTTGTATAGGCATAAGATAGAGTTGGCGGGAAGTGAATAGTTGTCACTTCCGGGCACATGTTCCAGCAGAGAAAAATGTCCGGTTTCCGGGTCGAGAATATTAATGCCTCCTCCGTCTGTTCCAATCCAGATTTCTCCTTCCCGTTCGGCGAGACTTAGTACAACATTGTTACTTAGAGAAGAGTTGTGGGTAGTATATGTAGCCAGTAGTTTACCGTCATGTGTCAGGCAGTTCAGCCCTCCGTTGTAAGGGGCTACCCAGATTCTTTTTTGTGAGTCTATGAGTACGTTCATTATTTCCTTTCCGCAATCGAAAGGAGGACGGCGGCATTTTCCGGTATTCAGGTCGAGCAGGAGTAGTCCTTGCCAGCGACTACAACAAAGTAATGTTCGTTTATCCCATAGACTTAGCAGAGTCACATTATAATTGGGCTCTAGGTCAAACGTTTGCAGGAGGCGGAAAGTGGCATCCTGATAATTATAGAAAAAGATTTTATTTTTCGAACCGAATAACACTCCATCATCAGTCAGGCAGACGGAATAGGCGATGATATTATTTCCTGTTTCATCAGTCGGTATAAGAAAGTCATCGCTTTGCCGCTGATAACGTGCCACTCCCTTATCTGTCAGAATCCATATATTGTTTTGTACATCTTCTATCAGCTGGTAGATTAAATTGTGAGGAATGGAATGAGGGTTGTTTGACTGATGGACATACTTTTTAAGTTCATGTCCGTCATATCGTCCCAGTCCGGAGCGGGTTCCAATCCATACAAAACCTTGTTCATCCGTTAAGATGCATCGTACGGTAGAAGGCAGTCCGTCTTTTAGTGAGATTTGCTTATAGTAATAATGACCGGCTTGAAGAGGGGAGATGCCGATAAACAGTGCGATAAATGCGATGCATAGTAGTAAAAAGGTCTTTCTTCTCATGAGATTAGGTCAGTTAAACTAAAACAAAGATAATACATTCGGATGAATGTTTGTTGAAAAGCAAACTTATTTTGTATTCCTTCAGGTAAAAGAGTTATATATAGTTGCTTTTCTCTATTTAATTTTGTATCTTTAAAGCTTTCCGTCCTTTTAAGAATAGTTTGTCCCCTTGCAATGGGATAATAGTCATCTTATAGGGTGCTATTTATCACTTTACAAAATGATTATTGTCACCTTATAAGGGGATGACTACTCGACTGCATAAACTATTATAAATTTCTGTACTGAAAATCTTTAATCTCTGCACTGAAAATCCTTGAATACAATGAGAATTGCTAATTCTTCATCTTATATTCATAGGGAGCCATTCCAACAACTTTTTTAAATAACCGGCTTATTGGAAGTAAAGGCCTGTACACAGCAGATTAGGTAAAGTAGCCGGTTTTTATCAGTGGGAAGATAGTATTATTTAGCTAGATTCTCTATCTTTGCTCGAAAATATACGACTATGATTACCGAAGAACTACAGAAACTTTATCAGTCATATACGGGCGTTCCCGCTGAAAACATAACAGAATTACCGTCTTCCGGTTCCAACCGCCGTTATTTTCGGCTGACGGGTATAGAAACATTGATTGGAGTTTACGGAGCTTCTATCGATGAGAATGAAGCATTTCTTTATATGGCAGGACACTTCCACAAATGTGGACTGCCTGTTCCCGAAGTGCGCATCGTTTCGGAAGATAAGACCTATTATTTGCAGGAGGATTTGGGCGATACTCTGTTGTTCCATGCCATAGAGAAAGGACGTGCTACCAGCGTCTTTTCAGAAGAGGAAAAAGAGTTGCTTCGCAAAACGATTCGTTTGCTTCCTGCCATTCAGTTTGCCGGGGCCGATGGATTTGATTTTTCCCGTTGTTATCCTCAACCGGAGTTCAATCAACGCTCCATTCTGTGGGATTTGAATTACTTTAAATATTGCTTCCTGAAAGCTACCGGTATGGAGTTTCAGGAAGATAAACTGGAAGATGATTTCCAGAAAATGAGCGATGTCTTGCTTCGCAGTTCTTCCGCTACTTTCATGTATCGTGATTTTCAGAGCCGTAATGTGATGATAAAAGACGGCGAACCGTGGTTTATCGACTTTCAGGGCGGACGCAAAGGCCCGTTCTATTATGACATAGCCTCTTTCCTGTGGCAAGCGAAAGCGAAATATCCCGATAGTCTTCGTAAAGAACTGCTGCAAGAGTATATGGAAGCTCTTCGCAAATACCAACCGATTGACGAATCCTATTTTTATAGCCAGCTTCGTCACTTTGTCCTTTTCCGTACGCTGCAAGTGTTGGGAGCTTATGGTTTCCGTGGTTACTTTGAAAAGAAACCGCATTTTATCCAAAGTGTTCCTTATGCCATCGAAAACCTGCGTGAATTGTTGAAAGAAGAATATCCGGAATATCCGTATCTCTGTAACGTTTTGCGAGAGCTTACCGGACTGAAACAATTTACGGACGATCTGAAAAAGCGGCAGTTAACCGTCAAAGTAATGAGTTTTGCCTATAAGAAAGGAATTCCTGATGACTCTACCGGCAATGGAGGAGGTTATGTATTCGACTGTCGCGCCGTGAATAATCCCGGTAAGTATGAGCGTTACAAACCTTTCACCGGACTGGATGAACCTGTAATCACTTTCTTGGAAGAAGATGGAGAAATACTCCGTTTCCTCGATCATGTCTATGCTTTGGTGGATGCCTCCGTGCAACGTTATATGGAACGCGGATTCAGCAATTTGTCCGTCTGCTTCGGTTGCACCGGCGGACAGCATCGTTCTGTTTATTCTGCCCAGCATCTGGCAGAGCACCTGAATCAGAAATTTGGTGTGAAAGTCGAACTGGTGCATCGGGAACAGAATATCGAACATACGTTTGAGGCAACAATCTAAGAAGAGTAAATATTAAAGAAGAAAGTAACCGAAAGAATGAAAGCAATGATATTTGCAGCCGGTTTGGGTAGCCGGCTGAAGCCGCTCACCGATACCATGCCGAAGGCTTTGGTTCCCATAGCCGGACATCCGATGTTGGAACATGTGATCTTAAAACTGAAAGCTGCCGGATTCACAGAAATAGTGATTAATATCCATCATTTTGGCGAACAAATACTTGATTTCTTAGAAGCCAATGAGAATTTTGGGCTTATCATACATATTTCCGATGAACGCGATCTGTTGCTCGACACCGGTGGGGGAATTAAGAAAGCCCGTTCTTTCTTTGAAAACTCCGATGAGCCTTTCCTGATACACAATGTCGATATTCTTTCAGACGTGAATCTGAAAGAATTATATGACTACCATTTACGAAGCGGTGCTGTTGCCACTTTACTGGCCAGCCAACGTAAAACCTCCCGCTATCTTCTTTTTGATACAGATAAGAGACTTTGCGGATGGATAAACAAGGATACGGAACAAGTGAAACCGGAAGGTTTTCAGTATGATTCTTCCCTTTATCAAGAATATGCATTCAGTGGCATCCATGTACTTTCGCCCGCCATTTTTCAATGGATGACCTCTCCCTCATGGGATGGAAAATTCTCTATCATGGATTTCTATCTTGCCACTTGCCGGCAAGTAAACTATGGTGGTTACTTGACAGAAAAGTTGCATCTGATTGATATAGGCAAACCGGAAACATTAGCGAAAGCAGAAGGCTTCTTATACCAAAATGCGAAATAAAGATACTGAAAGAGGCTAAAAGGCCTCTTTCTTTCTATGTAACAAAATATTAAAGTAACTTTGCTTGGATAAACAATCAATATTGTAATACTATACAAATTTTGCTGCATGGGACAGACTTTGGTAAATGGGAT
>ENA-UEQE01002330-UEQE01002330.1-human-gut-metagenome-genome-assembly--contig:-NODE-2330-length-13791-cov-8.305163_pt1 | contig 13791 bp, 11 predicted proteins | sample MGYA00242934_ERZ507935 | MGnify/ENA primary metagenome ERZ507935 (study PRJEB26167, sample SAMN06115423) | human gut metagenome | host: Homo sapiens | place: China:Anhui | collected 2015-03-30... | reverse complement strand
TCTCCCCGGCGCAGAAGCGGGAACTTATCCCGACACCTTCTCGCTGTCAACAACTTTTTTCCGTTTTTTCAAAAAACCGTCACCGCGCTTTCACAGCGACGACACAACAACTGCAGGTTGTTTTCAACTCGCAGCCGAAGCATTTGCATACCTTGCCCCAGACCCCGCCCTCTGTCAACCATTTTTTGATTTTTTTCCAAAATATTTTCTTTCCAGTATCCAACCTTTTTGTTTTATTGCACTATGAGAATATACGCTTCCGGGATGATACTCAGAAAAAAAGGCCCGGAAAGTGGACTCTCCGGGCCTTCACATCAAGTTGCCTGACGGCTAGGCGTGATCAGGCTTGTGCAGTTCAAACGCATCGTGCAGGGTGCGGACAGCAAGTTCGGTGTATTTTTCATCGATCAGACAGGAGATTTTGATCTCGGACGTACTGATCATCTGGATGTTGATGTTTTCCTGCTGCAGGGCGGCGAAGGCCTTGGTCGCCACGCCGGTGTGGTTGCGCATGCCCACGCCGATGACGGAGACCTTGGCGACGTAGGGATCGTGTTCCACGCCCGTGCCGCCGATCCTCGCGACGATTTCCTTCATCAGATGAATGGCTTTCTCCAGATCCTTGCGGGACACGGTGAAGGTCATGTCCGTCACCCCTTCGCGGCTGGCGGTCTGGATGATCATATCGACCATGATGCCGTTTTCGGACAGCGGCGCAAAAAGGGCGGCGGAGACGCCGGGGCGGTCAGGAACCCCGCATACGGTTACACGGGCCTGATCCTTGTCATATGCAATGCCGGAGACGAGCACGGCTTCCATCATGGCGTCCTCCTGGGCGACCAGCGTTCCCGGGTCATCAGAAAACGTGGAGCGCACGTGAACGGGAACATTATACTTCTTTGCGAACTCCACAGAACGGATTTGCAATACCTTTGCACCCATGGAAGCCATTTCAAGCATTTCCTCATAGGTGACGCGATCGAGTTTGCGAGCCGTGGAGCACAGATTGGGGTCCGTCGTATAGACCCCGTCCACATCCGTATAGATTTCACACTCGCAGGAATCCAGAGCGGCGGCCAGCGCCACGGCGGACGTATCGGACCCGCCACGGCCGAGCGTGGTGATGCGCCCGTCTTCCGTCGTACCCTGAAAACCGGCGACCACGAGCACGTCGTGCGCCTCAAACTCTTTACGGATACGGGAGGCATCAATGGAGAGGATACGGGCACGACCGAATTCATCGTTCGTGATGATCGGGATCTGCCAGCCGAGCATCGAACGGGCCTTGATGCCGGAGTCCTTGAGCAACATGCTGAAAAGCGCGACTGAGGCCTGCTCGCCCGTGGAGAGCAGGCTGTCCACTTCCGCCAGATCAGGCTCTGCGGCCCAACGGGTCGACAGATCCAGCAGTTTATTGGTCTTCCCGGACTTGGCGGAAAGCACCACGACTACCTTGTATCCCTGATCCAGAGCGGCTTTCACCTTACCACGCACCATTTTCAGGCGGTCGATGTCGGCTACGGACGTCCCTCCGAATTTTTGTACCAGAATACGCATAGCTGAGTCCTTCATCGTGACCTGTGAGGCAGAAACCCTTCCTCTTTGCCGTCATTCCCCGGAATCGCGGAGACGGGCCAGTTTCTGCAATACGCAGTGCGCCGCCTTCCCATAGGGGGACAGCGTTACCAACCTGTTATTTTTGCAGACTTGAAACAGGATGTCCAGACGTTTCGGGGGCAAATTCTCGGTCGCAATCCGCTCGGCCCACTCGACGAGCACCAGTCCTGATTCCGTATCCAGCGCCTCATCCACTTCATCAGGCAATGCGCCCTCCGAGCGGTACAGATCGCAATGGATGACGGAGGGCGTCGTAGGATAGCTGTTGCATAAGGTAAAGCTCGGGCTGGAAACTTCCGCATTCTCCCCGCCGGGCAGGGCTTCGATGAGGCCGCGCGTGAATGTGGTCTTGCCTGAGCCGAGATCGCCGTAAAACAATATGCTGTGAACCTGCTCGCCGCCCTCGGCGTACTGTTCGTTCAGCGCCCTGCCAAGCTGCCTGCCGAGCCCGACGGTCGATTCGGCATCGGGAAGGGATATATCCATGAGAAAATCCTTATTAAAAGTCGGGGGAAAATCAAAAAGCCGACAGGCACTCGGCAGCAAGAAACCGTATGGCCTCAGCGTTTGCCGCCATGCCCTTGCGGGAAGCCGCCCTAGCCATCCCATTGAACCATCTCTTCTTGAAACCATCCGCAAACAAAGATGACCGTTCCGATTACCGGAAACCTGAAGGAAACTCAACGCTTCCCCATGCCCATCCCTGAAGGGGCCGCCGGACGGCCCGGAATGGCAGGCAAACCTGAAGACTGGATCAGGGAGAAGGTTGATGCTTTATTTTTTGAAATCCTGAAGGGATAACCCAATAAAATGCCTGAGTATAGAGCCCCTCGGCTGAAAAACAGGAGAAAACGTCGGCAGTTTCACCATCCTGTGGGGATAAGACAGCCATATTAAAAGGCTCCGTCATAGTACGTGGCTGCTTCATCTCCACAGCACTGTGAACATACAGCCTTTTTATCCGGTTTTCCCCCTTGGCGGACTTCATGGCTGAGACATTTTATTGGTTATTCCCTTGGAACTTCAAAGAAAAAGCATCAACCATTTTCTATGGCACAGCCTCTTAAAACAGCCATATACAGGCAGGGCCAATCCGAATATCCGTCAAGCCCAAAGCCGCCGGAACGGAAGGGATAGCCTGTATGAAACAAGGAAACCACCATATGGAAGGCGCTGTCACCAAATGTCTTCGGCCTCCACATCTCTCACAAGAACCACTGGACGGCTGAAAAAAAAACGTATAGAGTACTCCCCTCATATGGAACAACAGCACGGTCTTCTTGTGGTCGACAAGCCACGCGGGCTCTCGTCCGCCCAGTGTACCAACCGATTCAAACGGTTGGGGCAGAAAAAGATAGGACACGCAGGCACCTTGGACCCGATGGCTCAGGGCGTTTTGTTGGTGCTCCTTGGGCATGCGACCAAAATTTCCGGGTATCTCATGGCGGGGGGCGTCAAAGCCTATCAGGGGACTGTCCGGCTTGGGCAGACTACAGATACGTGGGACGCCGAAGGCCGGATTACCGCCGAAGCGCCGTGGGATCATGTGACAGCCGAAGCCGTAGCCGACGTCATCGCCGGCTGGGTGGGCACGAGCGAACAGCCAGTACCGCCCTATTCGGCGGCCAAGCATCAAGGCCAGCCCCTCTATAAGCTGTCACGGGAGGGGAAAGAAACCCCGCTCAAAATCAAGACCATCGAAATTTCGCGTGCGGAAGTCCTCAGGGTTGAGCTTCCGTACGTCACTTTCCGAGTCATTTGCAGTTCCGGCACTTACATACGATCCCTCGCCCACAGCTTGGGGACGCGTTTGGGGTGCGGAGCCGTGCTCACGGAACTGATTCGGGAGTATAGCCACCCCTTTGGCCTCGACAGGGCGTGTCCGCTGGACACGCTGCTCGCCGAGCCCGAAACGCTGCCTGAACGGGTCATCCCCGTGACCGCCGCCCTCCCCCACTGGCCTACGATCACCGTGACCGGGCAGGAAGAGGCAGACACGAAAAACGGCAGGATCCTTGTGTGGACGGAGGCGCGCCGCGCGCGTTCCAGAGCACAGGACGGGACGGACATCCCGTGCGTCCCCGGCGCCAATGCCGTCCTGCTCTCGCCCGACGGGCAACCGCTCGCGCTTGCCGAAGCCGCCCCAGGCGGCCCGGCCTGGAGAGTGCTCAGGGGACTTTGGAACTAACGCAACCCATTCGGAGGATATCGCTGTGGTTATGGACGCCGCCCAGAAAAAGGCTGTTATCGAAGCTCACGCCAAGCATGAAGGCGACACCGGCTCCCCGGAAGTTCAGGTAGCCCTGCTTACCGCCCGCATTGAAGGCCTCACCGGGCACTTCAAGGAACACAAGAAGGACTTCCACTCCCGCCGTGGCCTGCTCAAGCTCGTCGGCCAGCGCCGCAACCTGCTGAACTACCTCAAGAGCAAGGATATTCAGCGTTACCGCGCTCTCATCGAAAAGCTGGGACTGCGCAAGTAAGTGCGTTTTCAGGGGGGAGCCTTGGGCTCCCCCTTTCCACATCATCAACCTCAACCCGTCATGAGAAGGAGTTTCCGCGAACAGGATCGACGTTTGGATCGATATTGTTCCCGGAGTCTCCTTCCCGAAGAGAAAAGGATTCACCATGAGTTTTAGAAAAGCCCCCACCCGGGTTTCCGCCACCATCGGCGGCAAGGAAATCATCCTGGAGACCGGCCGCGTCGCTACGCAGGCCCACGGCTCCGTTACCATCCAGTGCGGCGGCACCGTCGTGCTCGTTACCGTTTGTTCACAGCCCCTCGACTTCGACCGCGGCTTCTTCCCGCTGACCGTGGAATATTCCGAGCGCATGTATGCCGCGGGCCGTATCCCCGGCAGCTTCTTCCGCCGCGAAATCGGCCGTCCGTCCGAGCGCGAGACCCTCGTTTCCCGCCTCATCGACCGCCCGATCCGCCCGCTGTTCCCCAAGGGGCTACCCGAAGACGTGCAGGTGCTCGCCAGCGTCATTTCCTCCGACCAGGAAAACGAATCCGACGTGCTCTCCATCACGGCCGCTTCCGCCGCCGTCATGCTCTCGCCCCTGCCCTTCGCCGAAGCCGTTGCCGGCGGGCGCATCGGACGCATCAACGGTCAGTTCGTCCTGAACCCCACCGTCAAGGAAATGGCCGAAAGCGACCTGAACATCGTGTTCGCCGCTTCCGCCGACGCGCTGGTCATGGTTGAAGGCGAAGCCACCTTCGTTCCCGAAGACGTGCTCATCGACGCCCTCGAATGGGGCCGCAAGGAAATCCAGCCCCTCGTCGAAGCGCAGGTCAAGCTGCGCGAGCTCGCGGGCAAGGCGAAGATGCCCTTTACCCCGCAGGAAGACGACGCGGCCCTGCTCGCCCGCATCGAAGAGCTTGCCGCCGAAGCCGGCCTCGAAGCCGCCATGCGCGTGCCCGAAAAGCTGGCCCGCAAGGATGCCCGCAAGCTCGTGAAGGAAAAAATCGTCGAAGCCCTCAAAGCCGATCCGACTTATGGCGAAGACGAAAAAGCCCTTTCCTCCGTCGGCGACATCATCGGGCACATCGAAAAGAAGGTCGTGCGCAAGCGCATCCTTGAGGAAGGCACCCGCATCGACGGCCGCGACACCAAGACCGTGCGCCCCATCGAAATCCAGCCCGGCATCCTGCCCCGCGCCCACGGCTCCGCGCTGTTCACGCGCGGCGAAACGCAGTCCATGTGCGTGACCACGCTCGGCAGCTCCACGGACAACCAGCGCATGGACTCGCTCACCGGCGACGTGACCAAGACCTTCATGCTGCACTACAATTTCCCGCCCTTCTCCGTGGGCGAAGTGAAGCCCGTCCGCGTGTCCCGCCGCGAAATCGGCCACGGCGCGCTGGCCGAAAAAGCCCTCAAGCCCATCATCCCCGCGGGTGACGGCTTCCCCTTCACCGTCCGTGTGGTGGCCGAAACGCTGGAATCCAACGGCTCCTCTTCAATGGCCGCGGTATGCGGCGGCTGCCTGTCCCTCATGGATGCGGGCGTGCCGATCTCCGCTCCGGTCGCCGGCGTAGCTATGGGCCTCATCAAGGAAGGCGACAACTTCATCGTGCTGACCGACATCCTCGGTGATGAAGACGCCCTCGGCGACATGGACTTCAAGATCGCCGGCACCGCCGAAGGCGTGACCGCCGTGCAGATGGACATCAAGATCACCGGCCTGACCACCGAAATCATGCGCAAGGCCATGCGTCAGGCGCATGAAGCCCGCCTTCATATCCTCGGCGAAATGAAGAAGGCCATCGACGGCCCCCGCGCCGAACTCTCCAAGTATGCCCCGCAGCATGCCGAAGTCTTCGTGAACCCCGAAGTCATCCGCATGATCATCGGCCCCGGCGGAAAGAACATCAAGGCGATCACCGCCGCCACCGGCGCTTCCGTGGACATCGAGGACAGCGGCCGCATTTCCATCTTCGCCCCCACCGCCGAATCCATGGAGCAGGCCAAGGAACTGGTGCAGTACTACGACCAGCGCCCCGACCTCGGCAAGAACTACATGGGCAAGGTCCGCAAGGTGCTGGAAATCGGCGCCATTGTGGAAATCATGCCCAATGTCGAAGCCCTCGTGCACATCTCGCAGCTTGATACCAGCCGCGTGGCGCAGGCTTCCGACGTGGCCCACCTCGGCGAAGACATGCTGGTGAAGGTCATCGAAATCAACGGCGACCGCATCCGCGCCAGCCGCAAGGCCGTCCTCCTCGAAGAACAGGGCATCGAATGGAAGCCCGAAGACACCGCCCGCCCCGCCCGCGCCCCGCGCGGCGAAGGCGACCACCGCGGAGACCGTGGGGATCGCGGTGAACGCCGCGAACGCCGTCCCCGCCGTGATTAACGCAGCAAACTGAGGCCCGGCCTCGGTACCCACCGGGAAGCCCCTTCCCGGCCTCTGAAAAGGGGGAGGAAGCATATGCTTCTTCCCCCTTTTCGCTTTGGCTCCGTCGTGACGTTCGGTTGCTCCATCTCCATAACTTGGTGACAATACCGCCTTTCTATCCAGTTTCCCCATTGGTGGAATCCACAGTTAAGGCATTTTGTTGTTTATCCCTTTGGAATTTCGAGAAATAAGGCATCAGCCGTTTTCTACGGCACGGCCTTTGGAAAATCATCGAAAAGGTGCATGTCTCTGTAACGTGCCGCCCTCGTTGCCGGAGTGCTTGGAATGGGCTCCGGCTTGTTGGATCGACCGCACTCTTGTCCTGTACCCCGTACCGGGATAAACGGCTTTTTCAACACCTTCTCTATGAAAAACCATAACTAAGCGGAGATATATTCTATATTCCGCCTCAGCCGCGTTTTAACGCCCCCTCCCGGCAAAATAAACAAGAACCCGCTTGCTCTCACCACCATTGACGGCTATCATTCCATCCCAATTGATAGCCCACGGGGTGTTAACGTGTCTTTATCCACAAGTCAGGCCAGTGCCGTACGGAAGCTGCCGGATCATATCCGCAGTACACCCCCAAAAGACGACCCTTCAGCTTCTCTCGCCTCTCCCCTCCCTGTTCCCCCGGCCGCGCCCCACCGCTCCTTGTTCGGCAAAGAGCGCCCGGTTGTGGGGATGGATGTCGGCAAGGGCAGGATCTGCCTTGCGCAATGCCGCACCGGAAGCATACCAATCCTTGAGGGTATCCAGAGCTTCACTATCCCTGAAGACATGGGATGGGAAACGCCGGGCCTTGCCGACAGGGTGCGCGAAGCCCTGAACGCCTTCCTTCCCCGCGGCGGGCGCGACGCGGACATATGGGTCCGGCTTCCTGACGGGCAGGACGAACTCCGCCATTACCGCATCCCCAAAGTCAGCCCCAAAGATCGCGACGCCATCGCCATGATGGCCGCGGGCCGGGAAAAGCCGTTCAACGAGGCCGAAACCATCTTCGACTATCGTGTGGGCGCCGAAGTGTTGGACAAGGGCGTGCCCCGCCTCCCCGTCACCGCCATGATCGCCAACAAGGACGCGGTCAACACCGTCAGGCATACGCTCGCCGCAGCCGGCGTTTCCCCGGCGGGCATCACCTCCGGGAACATCTGCGCACAAAACCTGTTCGCTTCGGGGTGGCTGGCCTCGCCGTGGGAACATTTCGCCTTTGCCGACATCGGGGAGGATTCCACCCGCATCGGGATCTTTTCCGGCACCGGCATCGCACTCAGCCGAACCATCAAAACCGGGCTGAAAAGCCTCGTCACCGCATTGCAGGAATCCCACGGCGGCGGACGCCGCAAGAAAACTCCGCCCCCGGTCGTGCCGCCCATGCCGCAGCACCTGCCGATGGAGGCGTTGGGCGGGGAACTTGCCGGGCCCCATTCCGAACAGCAGGCCGTTTCGCCATTCACCTTGTCCGTGGACTCATTCCCGTTGATCCTGCGGCCGGAATCCCTGCCGCTGGAACTGTCCCTGCCACAGCAGCCGCCAATGGATATGGCTGCCGCGCCTCCCCCGCCCGCAACGCCCCTTTCCTCCGTCCCCGCCGAACAGCCCCCGGACGACGGCATTTCCTATGAAGAAGGCCTGCGCCTCCTCTGCGAAAACAGGCTCCGCACTCCCGAAGAAGAGGAAAGCCTGCTTCTGCGCCTTTCCCAGCCTCTCGGCAGGCTGGCGCGGCAGTTGGAACGCACCGCCGACCACTTCCGCAACGCTATGGGGATGCCGAACATCCAAGGCGTCATCGTGTCCGCCCCCGGAGGGTGCATGGCACTTGCGCTGAAACGATTTGAATCCGCCCTTGGCCTCCCCTGCCGCCCGCTCCGCTTCGAGGGGCAGGCTATGCCCGGCGCGACTGCGGATCTGGAAAAGGCGCTGTCCAGCCCCGCCAATGAAAACCTGCTTCAGGCCATCGGCCTAAGCCTCTCCGCCCCCGCGTATACGCCCAATGCCCTCATGACCTGCAAGGATCGGAAAAGCAGGGAACGGCAGATGCGGATCACGTCCCTTTCAATGGTGATTACGACCGCCGCGCTCATGCTGCTTCTGGCCTTCTGCGGCAAGCTGTACATGGGCTATTTGGACGGAAAGGCGCACAAGGCCGAGCTGGAAAACCGGATTGCCTCGTGGCCCGTGCTCTACACGCCGGATCAGCTCAGGAGCAGCCTGGCTGATACCCGGAAATGGCAGGTGCAGGCCCGGATGCTGGCGAAACGCCGTATCGCCGCCGCACTCGTGACCGAACTCTCGGCCATCACCCCTGAGGGCATCCACATCACAGGCATGCGGGTTATGTTCAAGGACATGGCCTCCGGCAGACAGGAAACGCGGCGCGGCACGAAGAAGCCATCCGAACCCGAAGAAAACGCCGTCGCCGTGCTCACTGGGAGCGCAGTGGGCGACATGCTCCGGCGCGAATCGCAGCTTGCGGAATTCCTCAGCCAACTGGAGCACTCGCCTATGGTTCTGTCCTTGCTTGTGGAAAAGCAGCAGACGGATACGGAAATCCTCTCCTTCGTCGCAACCCTGAGGCTGGTGTAACATGCGCCTCCCGCCCGCCCCGGCATGGTTCCCCCTCAGGGCCCTCGCCCTTCAGGGCGTGGCGGCGCTGTGCGTGCTGCTGTTTTGCCTCGCCCCGCTCCGCTACTGCACGTGGAAGCTCGAAGCGGAAATCAAGGAGCTCGAAAACCGGATACAGGTACAGGAAACCCTCCAGCCGCTCATGGAAGGGCTCAATGCCCGGCGCGAGGAAACCCGGCAACTCCTCGGAGCGCCCAGCCCCCTGCCGACGCCGGATACCCTGCCGCTCATCATCACCTCACTCCAGGAAATGGTCAGCCTTTCCGGGATGCAAAGCTCCCGTTTCGTCCCCGCCGCCGAAACCGTTGTGGAAAAGAACCGTATCCGTCTGGACGGCACCCTTTCCGGCCCTCCCGACAATTTCCGGCGGCTTGTCCTCCTGCTGAGCGAACAGCCGTGGCTTTCCGGCATGGAATTCCTGAACGTCACCCCTTCCGAAGCGCACCCCGCATATTCACTGGGGATTTGGGCCACATTCACGCAGCCGGCCAACATCCTGCGGCACTGATAAGGGGCTGAGACGATGACGCTTCGGGAAAAGATACTTTTGGCGGTCATGGGGGCCTCCGTCATGGGGGGAGGCATCCAGTCCGGTCTTTCGATGCTGCCTTCCCCTGCGCCGTCCGGCACGGACAGTTCCCTCCGGCAAGCCCAGTCCGCCGCCGGGGAAGTCGCAGCACTCCTGCGGGCCCTCCCGCTCTCGGAAGGCCAGCGCTACATCCTCGCCTCTTCGCTGCGCCCGGCCCCACGCAATCCGTTCACCCTTCCGGCAAGCGGGCTGCCGGACACGAAACAGGCGGCATCCGCAAACGCTTCGGGCCTCGTCTATTCCGGCTATGTGCAGGCCGGGAAGAAAGCCCTCGCCATCATCGGCGGGCTGGAATACGGCGTGGGCGATACGCTCCCCAACACCGGCGATGTGATCCGGTTCATCGATCCCGACGGCGTGCGCCTTTATTCGCCGTCGCGGAATGCCGAGTGGACCCTGCCCTACTCCGGGGACGACTAACCTCGCCTCTCAACGAACAGCTTCGGCGCGACCCGGCGGCGAGTGGAGAATACTATGCGACAACGGCCCTTTTCCTTCCTCTGTCTCCTGGCCATGCTCTGCCTGCTGGCGTCCTGCTCCCCCAAGCAAGACAAAAAGCAGGCGTTCATGGATCATTGGAAACAGCTTTCGCAGGATTCACAGGGGTATTCGCCCGCGCCCTCCGATCTGCGCCCCGAACCCCGTGTGATCATGCGCCACGCGGAAAAACGGGAACAGGCCGTGCCCCGTCCCCTGCCCGCCATCCCCGTTACCCTCAAACTCCATAACGTGGATGTCGGCGTCGCCCTGCGCAGCCTCGCGGCCGCCGCCGGGGTCAACATCATACTCAGCCCCGGCGTAGGCGGGACGGTCAGCCTCAATGTCCAGAAATCCCCGTGGCGGGACGTGTTCCAAGGGCTGCTGCGCTCCAACGGCCTGCAATACCGCTGGCAGGGCAATATCCTGCAAGTCTTGACCGCCGTGGAAAAGCAGAAGGAAATCAACCTCCAGACGCTCGACAACCAGCTTGCCCAGCAGGAGCTCATCTCACGCCAGAATTCGCCGCTCACCGTCAGCGTGGTCAGCGTGCGCTATGCCGAAGCCGCGGCCCTGCAGCAGAGCCTCACCAAATTCCTTACCGCCGCCAACGGGCAAGGCCGGCAGGCCGCCGTCATCGAAGTGGACGAACACAGCAACGCCCTGATCATACAGGCTACGGAGCAGGATCAGCAGCGCATCATCAGGCTTGTGGACAACCTCGACCGCCCGCGCCCTCAGGTTCACCTCAAAGCCTACATTGTGGAAGCCACCAAGGAAACCGCCCGCGAACTCGGCGTACAGTGGGGCGGCGTCTGGCGCTCCGGCTCCTTCGGCAACGGCAACCACGCATGGATCGGTTCCGGCGCATCCGGCACGCAGGGGCAAGACCCCGTCACCGGCGGCCTGACCGGAACGCATGGCTCCGGCCTCGGCGGAACGCCTTTCGGCCTCGACTATTCCGGCATCGCATCCAACGACATGGGTTCGCTCGGCTTCCTGTTCGGCAAGGCCGGAGGCAGCATGCTTGAAGCCCAGCTTAACCTCATGGAAAAGGACGGCACCATCAACATCCTGTCCTCGCCTTCCATCACCACGCTGGACAACAAGATGGCCTACACCGAGAACGGCGAAAAAGTCCCCTATGTCTCCACAAGCAACATGGGCGACCGTGAAGTCAAATTCGAGGATGCGGTACTGCGCCTTGAGATGACGCCCAACGTCATCGACGGCGACAACCTCAAGCTCAAGGTGCTGGTCAAGAAGGACGAGGTGGACACCTCCCGTTCCGTGGAAGGCAACCCCTTCATCATCAAGAAGCAGACCGAGACGACCCTCATCATGCGCAACGGCGAAACCGTGGTCATTTCCGGCCTGACCAAGGAAAAGGGCACGGACGTCAACGCGGGCGTTCCCGGTCTCAAGGACATCCCCGGCGGCAGGCACGTCTTCGGCCACGAGAGCAAGGGCAAGGCGATGGAGGAAGTGCTTATCTTCATCACGCCGGAAATCCTGCCCACGCGCGAGCTGCCGCCGCTCCCGCCCGCGCCTTCCATGAGCGAAAGCCCTTCGCTCCGAAACGGGGCGTCTCCCACACCCCCGGCCGGGGCCGTGAGGAGATAGCGCATGCATACACGAATGAGACTCGGCGAATTGCTGCTGGACTCCGGCCTGCTCAGCGCCGGCCAGCTTGAAACCGCCCTCCAAGGCCAGCACAGCAGCGGCTTGAAGCTCGGCGAATACCTGATCAGGCAGGGGATCTGCCGTGAGAGCGACGTTGTGGACGCCGTGTGCCGCCAAACGGGCATCGAGCGCTATACGCCTTCCCGTTTCCCGCTGAACCTGTCCCTTTCCGAGCGCCTGCCCGCCGACGCCGCGCAGCGCACCAATGCCGTCCCCCTGCTCATCCGTGGGGATGTGCTGGTCGTGGCGATGATAGACCCGCTGGACATTGACGCGCTGGATCGCATTGAAATCGCCACGGATCGGGAAGTGGAGCCGGTCATGTGCCTCCGGCAGGAGTTCACCCAGCTCTACGCCGCGCTGTACGGCCATTTCAACACGATGGACGGGGTGATGGAGAGCTTTGCCGCCCTGCCCGATCAGCCCGTGGCGTCCGACGACCTGCTCATCGCCAGCGAAACACCCAGGGACGAGCTCGGCCAGCCCGACGAAGCCCCGGTAGTCCGCCTCGTCAACTCCATCCTGACGCAGGCGGTACGCGAATCGGCGAGCGACATCCACATCAGCCCGGAAAAGGATTCCATCCAGATCCGTTTCCGCATCGACGGCAGGCTCCGCAAAACGCCTTCGCCCCCGAAAAACGTCGGGGCCTCCATCGTCTCGCGCATCAAGATTCTGGCGAACATGGACATTTCCGTTACCCGCCTGCCGCAGGACGGGCGCTTCACCATGATGGTGGATCGCCGGGAAATCAACGTCCGCGTCTCCACCCTGCCGACCATCTACGGCGAAAACGTGGTCATGCGCCTGCTCGATATGAGCACCAACCACGTCCACACGCTGGACAAGCTCGGCATGAGCGGCAAGGACTGCAAGGCCATTTTCAAAACGCTCGAAAGGCCCTACGGCATGATCCTGTCCACCGGCCCCACCGGGAGCGGCAAGAGCACCAGCCTCTATTCCATCCTCCAGCTTCTCAACAAGCCGGACGTAAACGCCATCACGCTTGAAGATCCCGTCGAATACCGCATTGACGGCATCCGGCAGGTTCAGCTCAACGTCCGGGCGGGCATGACCTTCGCCTCCGGCCTGCGCTCCATCCTGCGTCAGGACCCTGACGTGATCATGGTGGGCGAGATCCGCGACGGCGAAACCGCGCAGATCGCCGTACAGGCGGCCCTCACCGGGCACCTCGTGCTGTCCACCCTGCACACCAACGACGCGCCCGGCGCCGTCTCCCGGCTCATGGAAATGCACATTGAGCCTTACCTCGTCGCGTCCGTGCTCCTCTGCTCGTTTGCCCAGCGCCTTGTCCGCAAAGTGTGCCCCCATTGTGCCGAGCCCTATGATCCGCCCCGCGCCCTGCTCAGGCTTTTTGGAATCAAGGATGGGGAAAGGGCGGCCTTCCGGCGCGGGAAAGGCTGCTACCATTGCGGGAACACGGGCTATTTGGGCCGGATCGGCATTTTTGAGGTGATGCCCGTGACGCCGGAAATCCAAGAAGCCATTGTCCGCCGGGCCCACGCGCAGGAGATTTCCGCCATCGCCCAGCGGCAGGGCGTCATGAACACCCTCGCTCAGGACGCGGCCCACAAGATCCGCGCCGGGATCACCACCGTCGAGGAAGCCCTCCGCTTTGCTATGGTATAAAAAGGGAGAGCCGGGGGAGGGAAACCTTTCTGAAGAAAGGTTATCCCTCCCCCGTACCCCCTCCCTTCCCAAGACTTTCGAATGGTGGGGAGGCCGCACGAAAGGAGTCCCTGTCGGGCGGCTGTTGGGGCAAGTTGCCGGTGTTCCCCCAATATGCTTTTGGCTGTGTCATAGGAAACGGTTGATGCTTTATTTCTTGAAAATTCCAAAGGAATAGTTAGGCCGTGTCGTCGTTTAATATAACCATT
>ENA-UEQE01002322-UEQE01002322.1-human-gut-metagenome-genome-assembly--contig:-NODE-2322-length-13829-cov-9.982693_pt1 | contig 13829 bp, 11 predicted proteins | sample MGYA00242934_ERZ507935 | MGnify/ENA primary metagenome ERZ507935 (study PRJEB26167, sample SAMN06115423) | human gut metagenome | host: Homo sapiens | place: China:Anhui | collected 2015-03-30... | reverse complement strand
CTCTCCTCTACGCCTTCCACGTCCCCCGCATTTCGAGCCAGCGACCGTAGCGGGCACAGAGGACGCCAAGAAGCAAATAGATGACCCCGGCGCTGATCCAGACTTCAAAGGTCATGCGGCTGATCGCCATAACTTCAAGGGCCTGAAAGGTCAGATCGGGCAAAGAAATGAGCGAAGCCAGCGCGGAATCCTTGAACGTGGTGATGACCTGCCCCACGAGCGGGGGCAGGATCGCGCGCACGGCCTGCGGAAAAATGACCAGACGGAGCTGCTGCGAGCTGGAAAAACCGAGCGCCGCCGAAGCTTCCCATTGCCCATGCGGAACGCCCTCGATGCCCCCGCGGACAATCTCCGTAACATAGGCCCCTTCGTACACCCCAAGCGTCAGCACCGCCGCAACCATGCGGTCAAGCTGGCCTTCTGGGGCGAATCCCCACGCCACCGCATCCCTGACGAAAGGAGGCATGGAGCGCAGGGCCTGTTCCATATCGGAAACGGGAAGCAGGTTGCCCGCGAAAAAATACAGGAGAAACAACAGCACCAAAGGAGGGGTATTGCGGACGGAATTGACGAAAAACTGAATGGGCAGCGCCGCAATGCCGCGTTTCCCGGCGGAAAGGGTTCCCAACACGCCGCCGATGAGCAGGGCCAGCGCCATCGACCAGACTCCGAGCCGGAGGGTGACGATGAGCCCCCGTATCAGGAGGCCGGGCTCGTAACCGCCGGGCGTACGGCGGATAAGGAAATCCGCCAGTTCCGGCCAGCTCCAGCGGTAGGCGGCTATGGTTTCCGAGCGCCACAGGAAAAAGCAGACTCCCAGAAACAGCAGGACGGCCAGAACGGCGTCCACCCGCCCGAACGTGGGAAAAAGCCGCCCCTGCCGATTATACTCGGCATAGGGCGACCATTCGCGCCGGGGCGCTTTCCGGGAGCCGCCGGATCTCATTGAACCTGCGCTTCCCAGTCGGTCGTCTTGAACCAGAAATGACGGCGCTCGGAGAGCCAGCCTTCCGCTTCGACCGTGCGGATCCAGTTGTCGAGCACGTTCAGGCTGTCGGGGTCGCCCTTGCGGATGGCCATGCCCACGGGCTGGCGGTAAAAGGCGTCCGTAGAGGGCTGATAGAGCTTGCCGGGGTTGCGGAGCACCTCAAAGGCCGGAAGCGGCGCGGACGAGAACATCACGTCGGCACGGCCTGAGAGCACATCCTGCACGGCCGGGGCTTCATCGTCGAACAGGCGGAAGGTGGCCTTGGGGAGCACTTTCTTGGCGACGGGAACGGGCGTGCTGCCCGTGCGCAGGGCAACGACCACTTCAGGCTTGTTGAAGTCTTCGGGGAACTTCATGCCCTTGGTCTTTTCCTTGTTCGCCATGACTTCGATAGTGGCGTAATCATAGGGAACCGTGAAGTTGGCCTTCAAATTGCGCTCAGGGGTGACGCTCATGCTGCCGATGATGACGTCGAATTTCCCGGCCATCAGCGCAGGGATGATCCCGGCCCATTTCGTGGGCACAAGCTGGAGCTCCACGCCCAGATCCTTGGCAAGGCGTTTCGCCACGTCGATCTCGAAGCCCACAAATTCACCGTTCTTGTCCTGCATGGCCCACGGCACGAACGAGGAAAAACCGACGCGCAACACGCCGCGCTTGACCACATCGTCAATCATGGGCGTCTGCGCACCCTTCGCCTGTGCCAGGCCGGGCAGGATCAAAGCCGCCATCAACATCAACACTACAAAAATTTTTTTCATAACGTCTCCTATGAGCTTTTTCTTTGGCTCTGTCATGGCATATGGTTGTTTTATCTCAGCAATATACTGAAAAGTATATACTTTTTCTCCAATTTTTCCGGGCTCTGTCATAGTATGCGGTTGTTTCATCCCACAGTGCAGTGAAAATACAGCCTATTTCTCCTGTTTTCCCCTTGGCGAAACCTATGGCTAAGGCATTTTGCCAGTTATTCCTTTGAAACTTCAAGGAAAAAAGCATCAACCATTTTCTAGGACACAGCCTTTTTCCGCTGACGGCTCCATGATTGGGGAATTTTACTGGCTATTTCTTTGGCATTTCACGAAATAAAGCCTCAACCGTTTTCTATGGCAAAGCCTTTTCTTTTGGCTGTGCCGCGGCAACCGGTTGGCATTTTATCCCTTGAAAGCCCCACGGATAACCGACGAAAGGCCAGCCATGGAATTTACTGAAAGCCATGAATACTGCATATTCGCCGTGTGCGATCAATATATCGCCATATCCCCTGACAAAACCTTTCCTTTCCGCAACGGAACCTTCCGCCGTTTTCCCGTGAGCCAAACGCCTTGGGGGATAAGCGGGGAAACGCGGGGCGGAAGCCTTTTCCGGGAAGGTTCCCCATTTTCCACCCAAGGGCCTACCGCCAAGCGTATCGGCGCTCCAGCCAGCGGGCGGGCAGCGCCACGCAAAGCGTAAGCGCGAGGTACAGCGCCGCGACGATCAGCCATATCTCAAACGCAAGGAACGTGTCCGCGATCAACACCTGCGCCTGCATGGTGAGATCCGCCACGGCGATGGCGCTGACGAGCGAGGTGTCCTTGATGAGCGAAACAAGCTGGCTGGTCAGCGGCGGCAACATCCGGCGCACGGCCTGCGGCAGGATAACAAGCCGGAGCGTGTTCCATATGCCGAGGCCGAGGCTGATGCCCGCCTCCCACTGCGCCCTGGGCACGGAGAGCAGGCCCGCCCGGAACAGTTCCGCCATGTACGCCCCCTCAAACAGGCCGAGGGCCAGCACCGCCGCGCCGAAAGGCCCGACGCCTATGACGGGGGCGAACAAAAAATAGACAAAAAACAGTTGGAGGAGCAGCGGGGTATTCCGCAAACACCCCACATAGGCATGCGCCATGCCCCGCGCCACAGGCCACGGGGACAGCCGCAGCAACGCCGCGCCGAGCCCGGCGGCAACGGCAAGGGCAAGCCCGGAAAGCGCGATGCGCACGGTCATGCCGAGCCCGTCGAGCAATGGGCCGGGGATGAAATGCCCGTCCGTCCAGCGCCCCAGATACCGCCAGACGCGATACCATTGCCAATCGTAGGAGATGCCGTCAGCTCCGGCAAGCACCGCGCGGAACAGCCAGACGCCGATCAAAAGGAAGCCCACACCTACGGCATGGTGCCCCATCCAGCGCAGCAGCCGGGCCGCGGGATGAAGCCGTACGCCGCAAGCCCGTTCGTTCATAGGGCCTGCCCGTGCCAGGCAATGGCGTCGAAAACGGCATCCGCCGTCTCGGAAACGCTGAGGTTCCCCGCCGCGACGCGGCAGGTGGCCCACCGGCGATACAGCGCCTCGCGCTCATGGAAAAGATCTTCCACGGTCTGCCCCGGCGCAATGGCAAGCCCGCGATCCGGCTTGCGGGCAATACGCTCCAAAATGATGGGGAGCGGGACATCGAGGAAGACCACCGGGCCGAGGGAAGCCAGATACCGCATGGCTTCAGGCCGATAGACCACGCTGCCGCCCGTGGCGAGCACGGCGCGCTGCATGCGGAGGGACAGGATGACCTTGGCCTCCACGTCGAGGAAGCTTTCCTTGTCCAAGGCGTCCGTCACGTCCTGAAGGCGCGCGCCATAGGTGGATTCAATCAGATAGTCGGTATCCACATAGGCCCAGCCGAGGCGTTCGGCCACGGCGCGGGCGCCGGTGCTTTTTCCAGCCCCGGCCATGCCGATAAGGGTCACGCACTTGTCCTCGGTCAGGCCGGGAACCTTTATTGAAGAAATCGTATTCATCACTCTCCCCCGTCGCGCGGGAATGCTTCGCCAAGCGCATACAATGCCGCGCGCCGGGCGTGGATTTCCGCCGTATCGAACAGCCGTGCGGACGTGTCCCCCGGACGCACCAGCAAGCCTATTTCCGTACAGCCGAGGATGACGCCCTGCGCGCCCCTATCCGTCAGGCCGCCGACGATCGCCGCGAATGCCCGCCGGGAGGCCTCGGAAACCGTCCCAAGGCACAGCTCATCGAAGATGGCGCGGTTGACCAGCGCCCGTTCATCCTCTCCGGGGATCAATACGGCGATGCCCCGTTCCACGAGCCTGCGCGTATAAAAATCCTGTTCCATCGTGCAGCGCGTGCCGAGCAGCCCGACCGCGGACACCCCGGCGGCCTCCAGCTCGTCGGCGGTCAGTTCCGCGATGTGCAGCAACGGCAGGGACGTCGCCGCCTGCACCGCGTCCGCCACCTTGTGCATGGTGTTCGTGCAGATGAGTACGCAGTCGGCCCCGGCGCGCTCAAGGCCGCGCGCGGCCTCCGCCAGCAGCCCGCCGCCGCGCTCCCAGTCCCCCGCCCGCAGGCAACCCTCAACCTCGTGGAAATCCACACTGTACAGGACGCACTTGGCGGAATGGAACCCGCCGAGCCGCTCCCGCACCAGCCGATTGATGATCCGGTAGTATGTAGCCGTGCTTTCCCAGCTCATGCCGCCGATAAGGCCGATGGTCTTCATCGGCATGGCTCCCCGTGCGGACGCCAGCGCCGCCTTTTCCTCAAATCAGACATCACGCCGCGCCCCTCAAACGGGGCGCCCGCTGCGCCCGCGCATGGCATCAGGGAAGTATTCCGCCGCCATTTCACGGAGCTTGTATTTCTGGATCTTGCCGCTGGCGGTCAGGGGGAAACCTTCCACCACAGCCACATAGCGCGGGATCTTATACCACGCGATCTTGCCCCTGCAATAGTCGCGCACATCTTCGGGGGCGACATTCGCGCCCTCCTTGGGGATGAGGAACGCGCCCACCTCTTCGCCGTAGCGGCGGCTCGGCACGGCTACGACCTGCACGTCGGCCACGCCGTCCATCTTGAGGAGGAACTCCTCCACCTCACGGGGATATACGTTTTCGCCGCCCCGGATGATCATGTCCTTGATGCGCCCGCTGATGCTGACATACCCGTCCTCGTCCATGACGCCGAGGTCGCCGGAATGCAGCCAGCCCTCCCCGTCGATGGCCTCGGCCGTATCCTTGGGCATATTATAGTAGCCCTGCATCACATTGTAGCCGCGGCAGCATACCTCGCCCACGGCATTGCGGGGGACTTCCTCGTTGGTTTCGGGATCACGGATGGTGACCTCAATACCGGGCATGCTCCGCCCCACGGTCTTGACCCGGCGCTCCACGGTATCGTCGGTGCGGGTCTGGGTCATGACCGGAGAGCCTTCGGTCAGGCCGTAACAGATGGTGATTTCGCTCATGCACATCTGCTCCATGACCCGGCGCATGAGCGGCTCAGGGCACACGGAACCCGCCATGATCCCCGTGCGCAGCGAGGAAAAGTCGAAACGCGGGAAGGCGCGGTGATCCAGAATGGCCTGGAACATGGTCGGCACGCCGTACAGGGCGGTACACTTCTCCTGCACCACGGCGGTCATCACCTGCACGGGGGAGAAGGCGTCGAGCAGCACCATGGTGGCCCCGTGGTTCACGCAGGCCATGACCCCAAGGACACAGCCGAAGCAGTGGAACAGAGGCACGGGCAGGCATACCCGGTCGCGCGAGGAAAATTTCTGATGGTAGCCGATCCAATAGCCGTTGTTGACGATGTTCACGTGCGTCAGCATCACGCCCTTGGGGAAACCCGTCGTCCCGGACGTGTACTGCATGTTCACCACGTCATAGGGTGAAATGGACGCCTTGCGGCTTTCGTATGCCTCATCCGAGACATCCCCGGCGCGGGAAAAGACTTCCGGCAGGGAATACATGCCCCGGTGCCTGTCCGTACCAAGGAAAAACACGCGCTTCAGGTGCGGGAGATCCTCGACCTCAAGCATCCCGCGCCGCTGCCTGCGCAGTTCTGGGAGCACCTTATATGTGGAAGCGATGAAATCGTGGTCGCGAACGCTGTCGATGATGAAAAGGTTTTCGCATTCCGACTGCTGCAACAGGTAACGCAGTTCCGTTTCGCGGTAATTGGTGTTTACCGTGACCAGAATGGCCCCGATGCGGGCCGTGGCGAACATGAGGGTCACCCAATGCGGCACGTTGGTCGCCCATACGGCAACCTTCTCGCCCTTCCGCACGCCGATGGCCATCAAGCCTCTGGCCATATCGTCCACACACGCCGAAAACTCCGACCACGTCTGCCGCAGCTCGCGGTCCGCGTGGATCACGGCGTCGGTATCGGGAAAACGGGCCGCCGTATTCTCCAGAAGCTGGCCCAGCGTCAGCTCCTGCACTGCAAAATCGTTCATGTGAGGACTCCAAAAAAACAAATTGGAAAAACATAAGGTGGAAGCGGAGATCATACCAAACGAGGCACCCGCCCCGCAAGGGCTCCGTCATGAGAGCTTTGGGGGTTGCCGCGCTTCCCACGGACGGCTATGGTGGCCGGAAGACGCTTATGGGCGGCGTATCCGCGGCTTTCCCCCGCTTTTCCGGCGGCAGACAGCAAATCGGGCACAACGCCTCTTTTTTCGGACACAACGGGAGCGCAACATGAGACGACACGGCTATATCATCGGCGGACAAGTCCAAGGGGTTGGTTTCCGGCCTTTCGTATACCGTGCCGCAACCCGGCACGGGCTCACCGGGCATGTGGGCAACACGTCGGACGGCGTCCGGGTGGAGGTGCAGGGAAGCGATGAGGCTTTGACCGCCTTTGCCCACGCGCTCGAACACGGCCTGCCGCCGCTTGCACGGATCACGTCCCTGCGCCGCGAGGAACTGCCGCTTGCGGACGGCGAAACGGCCTTCGCCATCGCACACAGCGAAGGGCGCCACGGCCACGCCGTCTTGGTCAGCCCGGATGTGGCGACCTGCGGCAACTGCCTCGCGGACATGCGCGATCCGGCGAACCGGCGTTACCGCTACCCGTTCACGAACTGCACGGACTGCGGCCCCCGCTACACCATCACCCGTTCCATACCTTATGATCGGGCCACCACGTCCATGAGCTGCTTCCCCCTGTGCCCGGACTGCGCCGCCGAATACAACGATCCCCTCGACCGCCGCTTCCACGCCCAGCCCAACGCCTGCCCCGCCTGCGGGCCGAAGGTCTGGCTGGCCGCCGCCCCCGAAGGCGATCCTCGCATCCCCGGCCCGGAGCTTGCCGAAGGGCAGCACGCCATTGAGCGGACAGCCGCCGCCCTGCGTGCCGGAAACATCGTTGCGGTCAAGGGCCTCGGAGGTTTCCATCTGGTCTGCGACGCAGCCAGCGCCGAAGCCGTCGCCCTGCTGCGCGAACGCAAGCGCCGCCCGCACAAATCGCTGGCGATCATGGTGCCGGATCTTGAAACGGCCCGGCGCGTCGCCCATGTTTCCGATGCGGAAGCCTCCGCCCTGACCTCGTCCGAACGCCCCATCGTCGTGCTCGCCTCGCGCGGCGTCCTGCCGCCCGCCATTGCGCCGGACGTGGACAGCATCGGCGTCATGCTGCCCTATACCCCGCTGCACCACCTGCTCCTCGAAGCATTCGCCGCGCTCTCTCCGCTCCCGGCGCTCGTCATGACCTCCGGCAACGCGGGCGGCGAACCCATCTCGCTCGGCAACCGCGAAGCGCTGGCCCGTTTGCGGCACATCGCCGACCTTTTCCTGCTCCATAACCGGGACATCCTGATCCGTGCCGACGACTCCGTGGTACGGGTGGAACCATTGCCGGAAGCCGGCTTTTCCACAGGCGACAATCCACAATGTTATCCACAAAAAAACGGCATCCCCTCCGCTTGTTCCCCCTCCCTCCCAGACGGGGCTCCTGCGGGGCTTCCCTCCACTTCAGCCGAAAACGTTGAAGGGGAAGCCGGGAACTTTTCTTCGGGAAGCCTCCTCCGGGAAACCCCTCCGCTCCACTTCTTCCGAAGGGCAAGGGGGTTCGTGCCGAGGCCGTTGGAGCTCCCCCGCGACGCGGGCCGCTGCGTATTGGCCACAGGCGCGGAACTCAAGAACACGCTCTGCCTCACGCGCGGCAAGGATGCTTTCCTCAGCCAGCATGTGGGCGACCTGAAAAACCTTGAGACGTTCGCGTTTTTCCAAGATATGGCGGAACACCTCGGCGGGCTGCTGGAAGTCAAGCCTGAGGCGGTCGTCTGCGATCTGCACCCCGACTACCTCTCCACAAGCTATGCGCTGGATTCCGGCCTGCCCGTCCTGCGCCTGCAACACCACTTTGCCCATGTATACGGCGTATTGGCGGAAAACGGGCATGACGCCCCCGCGCTCGGCTTGACTCTGGACGGCACCGGATACGGCACGGACGGAACCATATGGGGCGGGGAGCTCCTCTTTGTCGATCCGAAAGCCGCCCGTGAAGAACGCTATGGCGGGCGCATCGGACGCCTTGCGCCGTTCCCGCTGCCCGGAGGCGAGGCCGCCATCAGGGAACCGTGGCGCATCGCAAGCGGCTTCATGGGGCTCCCTGAGGCCGAAGGGCTGCGCGGACGGTTTGCGGAGGACATGCACGCACTCTTGAGGGCGGACGGAAAACGCGCCGTACACGACGCCATTTTGGAGATGGTACGCCGCGAGGCCACGCCCATGACCTCAAGCTGCGGCCGCCTGTTCGACGCCGTTTCCGCACTGCTCGGTTTGTGCCCGTCCGTCACCTACGAAGGGCAGGCCGCCATCCGTTTGGAAGCGCATCAAGACCTATCGGTAACAACATCCGCCCCCTTCTCCATCAGGGAGCGGGGCGGCCTGCTGGAACTTGACACGGCAGCCTTTTTTCTGCACCTGCTGGAACTGCGGCGGGCAGGCGTCCCTGTCCCCGATCTGGCCCGCCGGTTCCACCTTGGCCTGACGGAAGGGCTTGCCGAACTGGCGCTTTCCGGGGCGCGGCGCTGCGGCGTCCGTACCGTGGCCCTGTCCGGCGGCGTCTTCCACAACCGGACTATCGCCCTGCTGCTGCCGGAAGCGCTGGCGCGGCGCGGGCTCGTTCCGCTCACACATCACGCACTGCCGCCCGGAGACGGCGGGCTGTCCTATGGCCAGGCTGCGTGGGCATCCCACGTTCTCCGCTGATTCAACCTCTGCCCAATAGGAGTCGCATCATGGTTCGTCACATCGTCTGGTGGACGCTGAAACCCGAAGCTGAAGGCCGTACCGCCGCCGAAAACGCCAAGCTCATCAAGCAGCGCCTTGAAGCCCTCATGGGACAGATTCCGTCCCTCAAGTCCCTTGAAGTGTCCTATGAGTTCCTCCCCACCTGCACCATGCCGGTCAACGTGATCCTGATGACCACGCATGACGACGCCGAAGGGCTCAAGGCCTACGCCGAACACCCCGCGCATGTCGCCGTCGGCAAAGAACTCATCAAGCTCGTGACCGAGTCCCGTCAGGCCATCGACTATCTTTTCTAAACGGCACAAGGAGGGGAAGGGGCCTTCCGGCAAAACGCCCTGTCCTTCCCCTCTCCCCAAGCCTCTTCTCTAGGCCGCAACCGCCCTTCCTTTCCCATCGCATACCGCGTATGGCCCCATTTGAAAGGCTGCGCCATAGGAAATGTGCCAATGCTTTCCTGAAGTTCCAAGGGGATGACCGGCAAGCTGCCCCAGCCCTGGCCCCCCAACGGAAAAACGGAGAAAAGGGCGTATGTTCACCAGCTGTGGAGAGGAAACAACCACATCCTATGCCAGAGCCATTTGGAAAAACAGCGCCGCTCGGTGAGCTCCCGTCACTGCACGCGGAAGCGCGGCGGGCCTTTCCCGCGGGCTTGGAACAGCCTGAGGGCAGTTTCCGGTTCAGCGTCGATGCGCTGCTGCTTGCGGCCTTTGCGTCAAGCCGTACAAACGATGTTACCATACGGTTTATAGATTTTGGAACAGGATGCGGCGTTGTTGGCCTTGCCTACTTGTTACTTCAAAGAAACAAATGCCGTGGCTTCGGTATGGACTGCAATCCCGAACTGATTGCCGCCGCTCGAAACAATACTGCCAAGCTCGGCTTTTCGGATCGGTTTGCCCTGCATACCGGGGAGCTTGCCGACACGCATTTTTTAGAAAAACTCCGTGTGGAAACCCCCCCGATCCAACTGGTCATGGCGAACCCACCGTGGCGTCTCATCGGTTCAGGTCGCCTGCCTGCAACACAGGCCCGCCGAAGGGCCCTGTTCGGCGATAAGGGGACGTTTCCGCTGTTCGCGTCCGCAGCCTCGTCATTGCTCGAAACGGATGGGCGTTTCGTCTGCATCATAAGCCCGGACAGGCTTCAGGATATGCTGGCGGGGCTGGATGGGGCGGGGCTGGCTCCCTGTTTGTTACAATTTATTCACAAACAAAAAACGTCCCCTGCCACGTTCGTGCTCATAGAAGCCCGTAAGGGCCCATACGCCAAACCGTCCGCCGCCGAGCCCCTCGCCCTGTACGGCCCGGAAGGTTTTTCCACGCCGGAATCACTGGCATTCTGCCCCTTTTTGCGTTAGTCTTGAGGAATGAAATACTTTCGCGCAGATCTGCATGTCCATTCGCGCTTTTCCCGCGCCACCAGCGGCAGGCTCAATATCCGCAATCTTGCGGCATGGAGCATGATCAAAGGGCTCTCCGTCATGTCCACGGGCGACTTCACCCATCCGGCATGGAGGGACGAGCTGCGGCGTGACCTCGTCTATGACGACAACAGCGGCCTCTACCGCGTCCGCGAGAAAACGCCGCTGGAAACGGAAATCCCCGGCTTTTCCCGTCCGGACGGCGTCAGCGAGCCGCAATTCCTCATCCAAGCGGAAATCAGCTCCATCTACAAGAAAGGCGGTTCCGTACGCAAAGTACACAACGTCGTGATCATGCCCAGCCTGGAGAGTGCGGACAAGCTGTCCAACAAGCTCGCCGCCATCGGAAACATCACTTCCGACGGGCGTCCGATCCTTGGCCTCGATTGCGAGCATCTCCTTGAAATGGTGCTTGAAACCGACGAGCGCGGCGTGCTCATTCCCGCGCACATCTGGACGCCGTGGTTTTCGCTGTTTGGCTCCAAATCCGGCTTCGACGCGCTGGAAGACTGCTTCGGCTCGCTCTCCCCACACATTTTCGCCTTGGAAACCGGCCTTTCCTCCGATCCTGACATGAACCGGCTCTGGTCTGCGCTCGACCGTTATGTGCTCGTGTCCAACTCCGACGCGCATTCCGGGGAAAACCTCGGCCGCGAAGCCAATCTCTTTGAAGGCACGCCCTCCTATGACGGCATATTCGACGCGCTGCGCCGGACCGCACGGGGCGAGGAAGGCTCAGGCTGCACCTACCGGGGGACGGTGGAATTCTTCCCTGAGGAAGGAAAGTACCACCTCGACGGGCACCGCGCCTGCAATGTTGTCCTTGAGCCGGAAGAATCCATGAAAATCGGCAACATCTGCCCGGTATGCGGCAAGCCGCTCACGGTCGGCGTGCTCCACCGGGTCATGGCGCTGGCCGACCGCAAGGCCCCGGTCATGCCCAAGCACGATCCGGGGTTCGTCTCGCTGTTCCCGCTCCCGGAAATGCTCGGCGAACTGCTTTCCGTCGGCCCCAAGAGCCGGAAAGTGCAGGAAAGGCAGTCCGAGCTGGTTCGTTTGTTCGGTTCGGAAATGGACATCCTGCACACGGTGCCCGAATCGGATTTGCGGCAGCACTGGGACGCCCTCGGTGAGGCCGTGGCCCGTATGCGCCGAGGCGACGTCATCAAGGAGGCGGGCTTTGACGGCGAATACGGGGTCGTCAAAGTATTCTCGGAAGAAGAGCGCAAACAATTTGTGACGGGAAGGTATCATTCTTCCTCTTTGCTGGATGCGCTGCCCGAAGCCAAAAAGCCGGGCAGGAAGCCCAAGGCCGCGCCTTCCAAGGAAGAAGCGCCGAAACAGGCGTCCCTGTTCGCGGCAATGACGCCCCCGCCGCCCCAAACGCCGCCCGATCCGAAGGCGTTCCCCTATTCCGAAGCGCAGCGGAAAGCCATCCAAGCCGGGCCAAACCCCGTGCTGGTGCTTGCTGGCCCCGGCTCCGGCAAAACCCGTACCCTCGTGGGCCGTGTCCAGCGCCTCATCAAGGACGGCATCCCCGCGCAGCGCATCCTTGCCGTTACCTTTACCCGCCGCGCCGCCGCCGAGCTCCGGGAACGCCTTGAGCGCGCCCTTGGGGAAGGCGTCCCGCTGCCTCAGGCCGATACCCTGCACGCCCTGGCCTTATCCCATTGGGGTGCCGCAGAGGAGGCCCTACCCGCCGTACTGCCCGAAGAAACGGCCCGGAGCGTGTTCGCCAAGGCCAACGCCCTGTCCGCCGCCGACGCCAGACACGTATGGGATGAGCTGTCCCTCGCCCGCGAACGCCTCAGCCCCCTGACGGCAGAGCAGTCCGCCCTGCTGGAGCGTTACCATGCCGCCAAGCGCGAACGGAACCTTGCGGACTATACGGATCTGCTGGAGCACTGGCTGGCCCGCCTGCAAGCCGAGCCGGAACGCCAGTGGAGCGACGTGCTGGTCGATGAAATACAAGACCTTTCGCCGTTGCAGGTCGCCCTTGTGCGGGCGCTGATGCCCGAAGACGGTCATGGCTTCTTCGGCATCGGAGACCCCGATCAGGCCATTTACGGGTTCCGTGGGGCGCATCCCGATGTCCAGTCCGCCCTGCGTGAAGCGTGGCCTTCGCTGGAGAGCGTCACGCTCGCCGCGAGCCACCGTTCCGCCGCCGGAATCCTGACCTCGGCTTCGGCGCTGCTTGGGCCGTCCTCAGCCTGTGGAAAACTTATCCCCACCCGTGAAGCGGAAGCCTGCCTGCACTTGTTCAGCGCCCCGGACGCCCGCAAGGAAGCCGCATGGGTCGCGGATCAGGCTGCGCTTCTTCTTGGCGGAACCTCCCATACGCTGGAAGATTCCCGCCGCCGCGATGCCACGCTTGCCACGCCGTGCAGCCCCGGCGAGGTGGCCGTGCTTGTCCGCATGAAGGCGCTCATTCCGCCCCTGAAAACCGCTCTGGAGCGCCGGGGTGTCCCCTGTTCGGCACCGGAAACGGCCCCCTTCTGGGCCGATCCTTCCGCCGCCCTCATCCTTGAATTGGCGGGCCAGCGCTTCCAGCGCCCCTTTGCCGCGCCGGAAGGCCCCGGCAGCCTCGACGTGGATGTGCCGCAGTTGGGCGCGTCCCTGCCCGAACAGCTCTGGCAGGCAGGGCCGTCCGCGCTGGCCTCCCATCTGGACGCCGCCAAGCTCCTCGCTCCGCTGTTCACCGAATCTGCGGCCTACAACGCCCTGCTCCGGGCGTTCCGCGAGCAGGGCAAGACATGGGAAGGGCTGCTTGACTGGGTGTGCCTGCGGCAGGATTTGGATCTTGTGCGCGAGCAGGCGGAGCAGGTGCAGATCATGACCCTGCACGCCGCCAAGGGCCTTGAGTTCCGGGCCGTATTCCTGCCCGCCTTAGAAGAGGGCATCCTGCCTTTCCCCGGTGCGGATGCGCTGCTCCACGGCGATCCCGGCGGCACCGCCGATCCGGACGCGCTCGCGGAAGAGCGGCGCTTGTTCTATGTCGGCCTGACCCGTGCGCAGGATGCTGTTTTCGTCAGCCATGCGGCGCAGCGCCGTCTTTACGGCAAAGTGCTGGAACTGCCCCCTTCGCGTTTCCTCTCCGCGCTGCCCGAACTGTTCCGTCACACCCGGCTTGTCCGCCATGTGCAGACGAAAGCCACGCAGATGAAGCTGTTTTAGGGAATATTGGAGGGGGAAGGAGGGCCTTTCTGGAGAAAGGCCCTCCTTCCCCCTCCAAACCTCCCCCATCCTCCCCAAAGACTTTCGACTGGTGGGGAGGCAACACGGAGGAAGTCTTTGAGATCGGAAGAAGCACACGTCTGAACTCCAGTCACTCTCGCGCATCTCGTATGCCGTCTTCTGCTTGAAAAAACACCGGGAGCAGAAGTAAAGGGA
>ENA-UEQE01002319-UEQE01002319.1-human-gut-metagenome-genome-assembly--contig:-NODE-2319-length-13852-cov-3.532632_pt1 | contig 13852 bp, 8 predicted proteins | sample MGYA00242934_ERZ507935 | MGnify/ENA primary metagenome ERZ507935 (study PRJEB26167, sample SAMN06115423) | human gut metagenome | host: Homo sapiens | place: China:Anhui | collected 2015-03-30 | study... | reverse complement strand
TGACTTTTATATCGGACAATTTACTTTCCGTATCCACTTCCCATGTACGCACATTCCATACATACAAATAACTGTCTTTGGGTGAAAAATCCTCGTCGTCTTTCTCACAGGCGACAAAAGCAATTACAGATAAAAAAATTAAAATTATTTTAGTTATAGATTTCATGGCTCAACTTATTTATTAGCGGTTTCATATCCGGGATTTTGTTCTAAATTTCCGTTTTTAATAATTTCGGTCTCGGGAATAGGACAAAGATTATGCCGTTCATCGACATATTCGTCACCTCTGGAATTTATCTCTTTACTAATTTTCTTAACCGTTTCTACAAGGATGCCCCACCGTACCAAGTCGAATCGGCGATGCCCTTCATAACACAATTCCCGGGCTCTCTCGTCTTGAATGAACAATTTAAATTTTTGGTAATCATAGTTCTCTATCTCATCTACTCCTGCCCGACGACGGATTTCATTCACAGCCTCATAGGCCTCGGTTGTAGGACCTTTTTTCCACTCATTCAACGCCTCCGCATACATTAGTAATACATCGGCATATCGGTATACAGGGAAGTTTAGACCATCATGATCCAACATTTGCGATCCGGTACGATCCCAATATTTGAGAATAGCGATTCGGCTATCCTTAAACGGCTGATTACGCCATGTCTTTGCTAAGTTCTGCTCTAACCTATAATCCCATTCGTCATATTTTTCATAAAACGACTCTGGAGCCGAACTACCACCAAGACCATTGAATTTATCCCATTCGTCTTTACTTGGACCTAAATACCATAACATATGAGCAGAAAACTCGGTATAACCGGGATCAAATTGAACTGAGAAAATATGCTCTTTCTGATTTTCATATTGCTCGGAAAAAACCTTGCTATAATTATCAAACAAATCATATTTTTTCAAATTCTTAATTTCCTCACAAGTTTTTACTGCATTTTCCCATTCTTCTTGCCACATTTGTACCTTCGCTTTCAACATCAATGCAGCCCCTTTACTTGCCCGGGTAGCGACAGCAGGATCTTTATCAAGAATCTTAGCGGCATCACCGGCCTCTTCGATAATGAAATCGGCCAATTCTTTACGAGAACTTCTTTTTACATATTTAACTTCATCGAGCGACGATATCTCATCTTTCAACAGAGGGACTCCCCCCCAATAAGTAAGAGCATGATAATAATAAAACGCCCTTAAAAAACGAGCCTCGGCCAACAATTTTTCTTTTACGTCGCTATCGATAGCCGACATTCCAAGTCTGGTAATTGTCACATTGCAAGCACAAATCGCCTGATAGGTCGTGAGCCACCAATCGCTCCAACGGTTTTCACCGGCAGTCCATTGATAATTGGCCGAACCACCACCGTTCCCTGATATATCGGTTCCTTCAAACGCAAACACCCACCGCTCTTGCCAATAATAGCCCGGTTTATACAGGAAACTGTAACAACCCACGACTGCCGCATCTGCGCCTTCCTCCGTATTAAAAAGGTTATTTACACTGAGCTGGGAAATAGGCTCTTTATCCAACAGATCGGTACATGAACCCATACAAACCGCCAATATTCCCAATATGATCATTCTTAATTTTCTCATGGTTTCTTTTTTATAACGTCAATTTTACACCAAAAGTAAATGTTCTCGCCGGTGGATAGGCCGTAAAGTCCATACCTCTAAGCACATTGGCAGAATACACATTATATCCACCCTCTGCGCCAGTATTTACCTCCGGATCATATCCTTTATAAGATGTAAACGTAAAAAGGTTGGTTCCCGTCACATAACATTGCAACTCCGAAATCACTTTGTTCCGTCTCCATTTTTTCACCGGGAAATTGTAATATAGACTTACACTCTTTATTTTCAAGTGAGATCCGTCATGAACCATATAAGTCGACGGTTGATACTCATCATTGGAGTAGAGCTTAGGGAATTTCGCGCCTGGATTATCCAACGACCAGAAGTCTTTCACTCGTTTATATTGGTTCACGAAACGGGGATCGACCGTGGCATACAGGAAATCGCCACCCGACAAAATATCATTCCCGAACGTACCTTGAAGGAATATATTCAAGGTAAAGTTTTTATACCTAAATGTATTACTCAATCCACCAAAAAAATCGGGGTTCGGATCACCTATCGTTGTTTGATCCTCTATGGTAATAACACCATCATGATTAATATCCCGATAGATTTTTTGTCCGAGAGAAGCATTAGGTTCGCAACCTGCCTCTATTTCCTCTCTCGTTCTGTAAATACCATCCATGATATACCCATAAAACGCACCCACAGGCTCACCCACTTTCAACCAAGTATAAGGATGATTTCCCAAACCCGGACGGAACGTATATTCAAAGTCTTTATCCGGCCCCAACGCCACTACTTCATTCCTATTATGGGAAATATTGAATTCAGTCGACCATGTAAAATCGTTCGTTGAGATATTCGTACTACGAATCATCAACTCGACTCCCCGGTTAGAGATCTTGCCGACATTCATAAATCCATTCTTAAACCCCGATGTATAAGGAAACTCCACATCTAATAAAAGGTCCTTTGTATTTTTGATATAAGCATCGAATTCTATATTTAACCTCGACTTAAAGAAAGAGGCTTCTACCCCGAAGTCGAATTGAGAAGTTGTCTCCCATTTAAGCTCATCATTTCCCATTCGATCGGGAATATATCCTATTTGTGGGGTACCAGTCAATATCACATTTTGTTGTTTCATCAAAGGCCAAGTTTGATAAAGAGCAATATCTTGATTTCCCGAAAGGCCATAACTAGCTCTAATCTTCAAATTATCCAAATTGGAGAACTGTTTCATAAACGGTTCCTCTGACAGCCTCCATGCCACGGCCACAGACGGGAAAAAAGCGAAACGGTTGTCCCGGCCCAACCGAGATGAGCCATCGTACCGGCCTGTAACGGTAAGCAAATAACGATCAAGCGCCGAATAATTGATTCTACCCAAATAAGATATAATCGCCCACTCCGAAGCCGAACTACCAACTAACCGAGTCGAAGTTTCCGAATCAGCCAAATTGTTCCAAGTCAATAAATCGTTGGTAAAATTCTTGCCATACAAGCTGAGCCCTTCGCTTCTGGAAGTCTGCAAGGTATAACCTAACAATGCAGTTATATGATGCCCTTTCGCAACCTCTTTCATATAATTCACCGTATTTTCCCAAAGAATAGAATAGCTCTCCCCTTGGTTTATCCAAGCTTCGCCTTTGATTTTATTTTGCCTCATGGTCGGCAACATACTAGACTTATATTCACTCGTCTTATTAGTACCTGCATTTAATCCGAGGAATGTCTTAAATTTCAAATCTTTGATAGCCTCCCACTCGGCAAATATTCCGGCATATATACTGGCTGCCTTTTCCTGTTTTTTACGTTCGTTCAATTGAGCTACAACATTATCGATATCATTACTTACGACTCTCGATGGGCTATCGGAAGCATAGGAACCATCTTCATTATAAATATTCATAGTCGGAGGTGTTGCTAATGCTGAACTTTGATAATCAAATCCGCCTAAACTTACCAAGTTGGGCTCTCTCTGAGTATAGGAGAACTGGAAATTCGCACCGATATTTATGTTATGCCTCATCTTTCTATCCAAATTGAGACGAGTTTGATAGCGTCTGATTCCCGAATTCTTGATTACACCGTCCTGATCGAACATACTTAGAGATAAATAATATCGCCCATCTTTATTTCCACCGGAAGCGGCAACCTGATAATTCTGCATAAAAGCCAGTCGCAATATTTCATCTTGCCAATCGGTCCCTTTGCCATACACGCTTGGATTTTCAATAGAAGGTTCTTGATTCGACAATACATCTTGTTGGTTCAACATTACAGCATATTCACGGGCATTCAGCATCTCCAACCGCTTAGCGATTTGCTGCACACCTACGTAGGCATTAACTGTAACATCATTCTGCCCAGTTTCACGCCCTTATCCTGAACATATATCCAGCAGTCAGGGACGATATTGCCGAGAGTTGTTTTATTTGTTTCATTTTTAAGGTTGAGCTTATTGACAAGCAGACCAACGGTAACAAAGTCACGATACGGCAGACCCTCGGCTATCTTTATGACGGTATCGCAAGGCTTTGTGCCGTCCATGCCGAGGATAAGGTCTTTGACAGGCATGGAGGAGATAAAGATATCACCCGTGAAGGTCTTTTCGCCCTCAGCTGTATCGCAGACAACAGAGGTGACTTTTCTGCCCTCGCACATTATTTTCTTTACCTGACAGCCTGTGAGTATTTTTCCCCCAAGCTCTTTTACTTTCTCAGCGGCGGTTTCCCAAAGCTGACCAGGGCCGTATTTTGGATACCAGAACTGTTCGATAAGGGAGGTTTCCACCTCACCTTTATTCTTTGTGCCGAACACCTTTTTGAACATATCTTTCAGGAGGGCTGTGATAGAGAGGCCTTTTACACGCTGTGAGCCCCAATCTGCGGATATCTCGCTAGGGTGTCTGCCCCAGAGCTTTTCGGTATAGCCCTCAAAGAACATGGAGTAGAGGACCTTTCCGAAGCGGTTTATATAGAAGTTCTCAAGGTTGGTTTCAGGCTTTTTGAACACGCACGCCCAAAGGTAGCTGAAACCTGCTTTCATGGTGGTGACAAAGCCCATGTTCTTTATGGTTTCAGGCTTCATTGAGATAGGGTAGTCGAAGAAGTGCTTATTGTAATAAATTCTCGACACTCTGTCACGAACGAGCATTACTCTATCCTCAGTTTCAGGGTCGGGGCCGTTTTCGGCAAGTGGCTTTTCGTGGCCTAGCTTTTTATCGTCATAGGCAGGCTTGCCCTGCAAAGGCATAAGGTCTGCCCACCAATCCATGACCTGCTGATTTTTGGAGAAAAATCTGTGTCCGCCTATATCCATGCGGTTGCCGTTATATCTCACTGTCTGTGATATTCCGCCCATTGCCTGCGAGCTTTCAAGTATGGTCACGTCATAGTCACCGCCGTTTTTAAGAAGCTCTATTGCCGCAGTCAGACCGGCTGGGCCTGCGCCTATAATAATTACCTTTTCCATGTGTTATCCTCTCCTGTTTAGACTTTATTTTTAGCAAATATAATAAATTTTCTGCCTGCAAAGTTCCATATGAAAACTATCACTGTGGAAACGAGTTTGCCCACAAGATAATATTTATCCTGCGGGAGAAGCGTGCCGAATATGAGCTTTGTAGCAAGGATATCCTTGAAAAACCATATTATTGCGGCGTTTATGCCAAGTCCCACAACTCCCACGGCGGCAAATGCCGCAAACTCTGCAAAGCGGTTTTTTATCTTTGAATTTTTGAATATCCAAAACGTACTCAGAACATAATTCACCAAAAGTCCTGCCACGAAAGAGATAGTCGCAGCAATGACGGGGTCGAAGCGGCAAAGCTCCACAAGTGCTGTCATAATGCCGTAATCCACCACAAAGGCAAAGCCACCCACAAAGACGTATCTGAAAAACTGTATGAATGTATTATCGGTATCACCCGAAAAAAGCTGTTTTATCTTCATTTTTTATGTTCCGTTCTGAAAAGTTTCTTGTGGGCAACACTGCAAAAAGTGAGCCTACTATATATAAGTACGTTTTAAAAAGGCGAAATGTCGCTATTTTTTACAAAATTCTATCTTTCGCACAAATATATGACACTGTTTTTGTACATGGTGCTTAAACACAAAGTTCATAAAGCATTAATTAATATTATACCACTTTTTCTTCATTTCGTCAAGTAAACTTGTGCAAAAACAAAAAAGGACGCTTTTATCCGTCCTCTGAGGGTGTATGAAAATTTTTTGCCGATCGGTCAATGACAAAAAGAGGGCGGCCAAAGGTCGCCCATACAAGTTTTTTCAGAACCATTACAGATCATATTCTGTTATGAGGTTTAAGTCTTTTATCCTCATACATATATTTATCGGCGATGTGCATTACATCGTCAAACCAGAAATTTTCTACCGGAGCAACGGCTGCGCCCACGCTTACTGAGAGGACATAGGATTTACCGCTTCGTCTGTTCAGCTCTGCCATTTTATCCTTTATCTCTTCCTTGACCTGCTCGGCAAGGTCTGTATCAACTATAGCAAAAAGGGCAAGCTCATCTCCGCCAAATCTGCCGCAGACTTTATTTTCTATGCTCACGCTGTCGATAGCATTTGCGGCGGCTCTTATTGCATAGTCGCCTGCTTCGTGTCCGAAATTATCGTTTATATATTTCAGTCCGTCAACGTCCACTGAGACCACCAATGCAAGCTGGTCGTTTCTTCGTGGGAGAGTTTCAAGGGCATTATAAAAGCCAGTACGGTTATAAAGTCCTGTTAGCATATCGTGACGGTACATTTCTTCGATATGCTTTGTCATATACTTCTGATAGGTGACGCTTCGGAAGCTGCCCAAGGCGGTATTCAGGGAATTTACATAGAGCGGTATTTTAAAATACTCGTTGAGCCTGACAGGAAAATAGAAGCAGGCATAGCCAAGTGGTATGCCGATATGGGCAAGTGCTGAAAATATGAGGGGGACTTTATAGTCCATTATATTCTCTATATCGGGAATGATGTTAGTGCGGTCAAAAGGCTGTGGGATATTTCTATCTTCCACGGCACGGCTCCGCAAAAGTATCATTTTATCGCTAAAAAGCGGTTCTCTATCGCTTATTACACCAGGGGCTTTACGTTCGTCAAAGAAATCGCCGTTCACCACAACAGCCACATCGCCAAAAGCATACTCCTTCAGCAGTGTAGCAAGAGTCTTAGGAGTTTCGCAATTCATGATATTCACTGCAAGCTCATAGAGGACACGCTCCTCGTCCTGATAGCGGTTCATTCTGTCTCGGAGTATTCTGATATACTCCCCTGTATTTATCTGCTCGACTGATGGTTTACATCCGCAGGAATTTTCAACGGACAGATCATAGTCTACTGTATATATCTTTTCGGGCTTTTCACCAGCCAAAGCTTTACTTATAACATCAATGATGGTTTTAGCGGTATCATCATAGCTACAGCCGCTTGTTGTAAGCATAGGAGTGCAAAAATTAGCTTCTTCTGAGCCGTCAAAGCCTGTTACGATAATATCCTCCGGGATCTTATAGCCCCTTCTTTGAAACTCAGCCCCTGCGGCTATAGCCATCATATCGTTTGCACAGATGATCGCTCTTGGGACTTTATTTTTTTCTATCATATCGTCCACTGCTTTCAAAGCAGGAGCAGACCAATAGTCACCGTAATAAAAGACATCATTTCTGAATGGGATATCATACTCCTCGAGTAGCTTTCTGAAAACTGCTATACGCTCTTCTGAATTTTCTTCGTCTTTTCTGCCTGCGATAAAGCCTATATCTCTTACACCATGCTGTTCTATCACATGGCGAACCACTTGTTCAAAGCCTTTTGCATAGCCGAATTTGATGCTTATGCAATCGTCATGCTCTACGCCGACTGATATGACAGGCTTACCATATTTGGCGGCGTCCATTCTGATTTTTGTCATTACATTCTCAGCATACACACCCTCTTCAAAGGTCACGACGGCATCTGTTATATTATAATCAATAAGGTCAAACACAGACTGCTCGCCTTTTTCAGACAGAGTCTTCCAATAAAGGTCTGAGCAGGTGTGATATACAAACAGTCTGTAATCGTTTTCAACAGCAAAATTATTAAGAGCCCGTATGATTCTATAATTACGCTCATCATAGACTTTACACATACAGACCGCAATTATTTTGATGTTACCGATCATACAGCACAGCTCCTTTCCTATAAATTCAAACACAGTGTTATTATAACATGATTTAATGAATAAATCAAGAGAAAATTGGACAATTCTTAAGAAATTAAGACATAGTTTCGCACACTTGATTAAATAATTAAAGAAAAGGAGCAGGCTGTTAATCCAGTCTGCTCACATCGTTCCATGACCTTACACGCTGATAAGACATTTTATGCTGTTGGAGATACTCGTCGGTATTTTCGGGAGGGCTGGCGATATCCTGTGGTTTATCGCTTGTAAAGATATCCTCATAATCGTTAGTTATGACCTTATCGCCCTTTTGGTTATCGAGCAATTTTTGCAGGTTTTCGGTCATTTTATCACGGGTAAGCCCCTCGAAGTCTATACGCTCTTTTCTGCCGTCGAAGGGAAAGTTGGGGAGTTTACGCATGAAATTAAGGTCAGACACAGTTTTTGCGGTGATGACAGCGGCCACTATAAGGTAGGCGAGCATAACGAAAGTATCGCCTGACACGCTGTCAAAAAGGGCGAATTTCAGACACATATACAGTATCATAACAGCAGGGGAGGCGGCTATCAATTTAGTTGTATCCGCCATGAGCAAAGCACCGCAGGCGGCAAACGCCGCATAGTTAAAAAAGGCATTTGAGCTTGCATCAAAAAATGCGAACATCGCACTTTCCGCCGCAAAATAATTCGCCCATCCTATCATTCCGTATATTATAACCGCAGGAATAAGCAACGCAAAGGTAAAAGCTGCAAATCGCCGCTGCCTTTTTATAAGCCTGCGGAAATGCCTGCGAAGAGTTTCGTCAGGCAGTGTTTTATAGTCGGCTCTCAGATCAAACATTTCCATGTTATGTCACCTCCTGAATTTATTATAGCATTGGGGGAGGGGATTGTCAAATGGTTTCTGTGGGTGTTAACACAAACCATGTAAGGGAGCGGCGCAATTTCTGCTTTGCAGAAATACGACGTCCCATTATTTCTCGCACGTCACCATTTGTGTTTTTTCACAACAACCCCGAATAACCACACAACGCATTTGTAGGGGACGGCGCCCTCGACGTCCCGACCCCTCGACAGCCTTTGTCCCCCTGCATGGCTTGTGAAAAAAATACAAACCTCACTCCTTCGAGCGGGCTGTCGAGGGCGCCAGCCCCTACAATGCTGAAATTGCATAATTTCAGAACACAGGCGAACAATGTTCGCCCCTACATCTCATTCGGGCAAGTTCCTTCCGCCGCAAAATCGCTCCGCTCTTTGCGGATTTTACTCTGTACTGGAGGATAGTAAAGCGGTGCAGAGTTCACCACTCCGACTCAACCTTTATATAAAAATAAAATTAGAAATTCTTCTTTCACCACTCTGCACCGCTTGGTAGGCTTGCGCCTATTGAGGCTCTGCCTCAAACTCCGACAGGGCTTTGCCCTGTACCCACAATGGGTTTCACCCCTTGACCCTGACCAGGGACGTGTCCCTGGACCTTTTGCTCGCTTCGCTCGGTGTTGGGTACTCTACTTTGTGCGGTTTTCGAGAGTGTGAGAAGGGATAACTCCTCACTCCTCACTCCTCACTTTCAGTGTTTCCCTAAACTTTTCAGAAAGGATTGAATTTAAGTGCCTTTAAATAAAGATATAAAGCGAGTTCTCGTTATCGGCTCGGGTCCTATCGTTATAGGTCAGGCTGCAGAGTTTGACTATGCAGGTACACAGGCTTGCCGTGCGCTCAAGCAGGAGGGTCTGGAGGTTATTCTTATAAACTCTAACCCTGCTACTATCATGACGGACAATGCTATGGCTGACAAGATATACATTGAGCCGCTTACTCTTGAAACTGTTAAGAGAGTTATCAAAAAAGAACGTCCTGACAGCCTGCTTTCTACCCTTGGCGGTCAGACGGGTCTTACGCTTTCTATGCAGCTTGCTAAGGAGGGATTCCTTGACAAGTATAATGTTAAGCTTCTTGGTGCTAACCCTGAAACTATCGACAAGGCTGAGGACAGACAGATGTTCAAGGACACTATGGAGTCTATCGGTCAGCCATGTATCCCGTCTAAGGTCGTTAATACTGTTGAGGACGCTGTAGACTTCGCTAATCAGCCTGGTATCGGTTATCCTCTTATCATCAGACCTGCTTTTACCCTTGGCGGTACTGGCGGAGGAATCGTTAATGATGAAGAAGAACTGAAAGAGATCACAAGGAATGGTCTTTATCTTTCACCTATCACTCAGGTGCTTGTTGAGAAATGTATCGCAGGCTGGAAAGAGATCGAGTTCGAGGTAATGAGAGACGCTAAGGGCAACGTTATCACTGTTTGCTCAATGGAGAACTTTGACCCTGTTGGTGTTCACACAGGCGACTCTATCGTTATCGCTCCTGCTGTTACGCTGGCCGATAAGGAATATCAGATGCTCCGTTCCGCAGCTTTGAAGATAATCGATACTCTTAAAGTAGAGGGTGGCTGCAACTGTCAGTTTGCTCTTAACCCTGATAGTTTCGAGTATGCTGTTATCGAGGTAAACCCTAGAGTTTCACGTTCTTCCGCACTTGCTTCTAAGGCGACAGGTTATCCTATCGCTAAGGTCGCAGCTCAGATAGCTATCGGATATACTCTTGACGAGATAAAGAACGCTGTAACAGGCAAGACTTATGCTTGCTTTGAGCCTGCCCTTGACTATGTTGTTGTTAAGCTCCCTAAGTGGCCTTTCGACAAGTTCGTTTATGCTAAGCGTGAGCTTGGTACACAGATGAAGGCTACAGGTGAGGTTATGGCTATCGGCTCTACTTTTGAGCAGGCTATAATGAAGGCTGTAAGAGGTGCTGAGATAGGTCATGACTGCCTTATCTCACCTAAGATGCTTGACCTTGATGACAAGACTATCCATGACAGACTTTCTGACTGCACAGACGAAAGACTTTTCGTTGTATACGAGGCTCTCAGACGTGGCGTTTCTGTTGATGAGATACACAGCATCACTAAGATAGACGAGTGGTTCCTCTACAAGCTCTGCAAGCTTATAGACATGGAAAAGACGCTCAAGAATGACTTCAACGAGGAAACTTATCTTGAAGCTAAGAAGATAGGCTATACTGATAAGGTCATCGAGAAGATAACCGGCAAGAAGATAGAAAAGCCTGTTCATGCTGTATTTAAAATGGTTGATACTTGTGCGGCTGAGTTTGCGGCTATGACACCTTACTTCTACTCAACATATGACAACGAGGACGAGGCAAGCGAGTTCATTGCAAACAGGGGTCATGACAGAAAGACTGTTATAGTATTCGGTTCAGGTCCTATCAGAATAGGTCAGGGTATCGAGTTCGACTATGCGTCAGTTCACTGCGTATGGGCTTTGAAAGAAAAGGGCTATGACGTTGTTATCGTAAACAACAACCCTGAGACAGTTTCAACTGACTTTGATACTGCTGACAGACTTTATTTCGAGCCTCTTACTGACGAGGACGTTATGAACATCATCAGAGTTGAGAAGCCTGTTGGAGTTGTTGTGGCATTCGGCGGACAGACTGCTATCAAGCTCACAAAGCACATGGCTGAACATGGTGTAAACATTCTTGGTACTCCTCCTGACGCTATCGACGCTGCTGAGGACAGAGAGAGATTTGACGAGCTGCTTGAACAGCTTAAAATAAAGAGACCTCAGGGCTTTACGGTCATGACTTGTGACGAGGCTCTTGAAGTTGCAAACAAGATACACTATCCTGTTCTTATGAGACCTTCTTACGTTCTTGGCGGACAGAACATGATAATCGCATTCAATGATGACGATATCAAGGAATACATGGCTATCATTCTCGACCAGGGAATAGAGAACCCTGTACTTATAGACAAGTATCTTATGGGCACTGAGCTTGAGATAGACGCTATCTGTGACGGCGAGGATATTCTTATCCCTGGTATCATGGAGCATATCGAGAGAACAGGTATCCATTCAGGCGACTCTATTGCGGTTTATCCTGCATGGAATGTTTCTGACAGCTTGATAAACAGAATTATCGAATGCTCAAAGAAGCTTGCTATCGCACTTAACACAAAGGGTCTTGTAAATATTCAGTATATCGCTTACCATGACGAGATATATGTTATCGAGGTAAACCCACGTTCTTCAAGAACTATCCCTTATATCTCTAAGGTAACGGGCGTTCCTATGGTAGACCTTGCTACTAAGTGTATGCTTGGCGAGAAGCTCAAGGACATGGGCTACGGCACTGGTCTTTACAGAAATTCACCATATGTTGCCGTTAAAGTTCCTGTATTCTCATTCGAGAAGCTTATCGGTGTTGACAACCACCTTGGACCTGAGATGAAGTCAACAGGTGAGGTACTTGCAGTTTCTAATTCCCTCGAGGAGTCACTGTATAAGGGCCTTACTGCTGCTGGCTACAAGCTTGGCAAGAAGGGCGGAGTATTCATCACTGTCAGAGATTCTGACAAGGGCGAGATACCACAGACGGCTAAGATGTTTGCTGACCTTGGATTTAAGATATACGCTACAAACGGAACTGCTAAGGTGCTTCACGAGCATGGCATTGACGCTGAGGTAGTGGCTAAGATACACGAGAACGAGGACAACAACACTCTTACACTTATCGAGAGCGGAAAGATAGCTTACGTTATCTCTACTTCTTCAAAGGGAAGGATACCTACCAGAGATTCTGTTAAGATAAGAAGAAAGACAGTTGAGTGGAACATTCCTTGTCTGACTTCTATCGACACTGCAAACGCTATTGCGGCATCTATCAGAAGTAAATACACTGAGTCAACTACTGAGATAGTTGATATCAACAACATGAGAACTGAAAAGCAGACATTTGAGTTCACAAAGATGCAGGGCTGCGGCAATGACTACATCTACTTCAACTGCTTTGACCAGAGAATAGACAATCCTGAGGGTCTGGCACTCAATCTGTCTGACAGACACTTCGGTATCGGCGGCGACGGTGTTATCCTTATCTGCCGTTCAAAGGTCGCAGACGCTAAGATGAGAATGTTCAATCTTGACGGTTCTGAGGGCAAGATGTGCGGAAACGGTATCAGATGCGTTGCTAAGTTCATGAGAGATAACGGCATTGTTGACAAGGACGAAATGACTATCGAAACACTTTCGGGTATCATGACAGTTTCACTTATCCGTCACTACGGTGAGGTAAGCGGTGCTACTGTAAACATGGGCAAGGCTATTCTTGCTCCTCACCTTGTTCCTGTTGAACTTGAGCCTGACGAGAACGGCAGGGTAGTTGACAGAAAGGTGAACATTGCAGGAAATGACTACAACATCACCTGCGTTTCAATGGGCAACCCACACGCCGTTGTATTCATGAACAATGTTGACAGCCTTGACATTGACAAGGTAGGTCCTGAGTTCGAGCATGACAAGATATTCCCTGAGAGAGTGAACGCTGAGTTCATCAAGGTGATCGATGACCACACACTCAAGATGAGAGTATGGGAGAGAGGCTCCGGCGAAACTTGGGCTTGCGGCACCGGTGCTTGTGCAGCAGCAGTTGCGGCTGTTCTTAACGGATTCTGCAAAAAGGACGAGGAAATATCTGTTATACTTAAGGGAGGCACTCTTAAGATAAGATACACAGACGAGGCTGTATATCTTACAGGCGACGCTGTAACAGTATTCTCAGGTCACATCGTAATGTAAATTTCGCAGCGGACACTGCGTTAAAAAAGCGGCAGCCGCAGAGCGTTTTGAATGTGCTTTGCGGCTGTGTGCGTTTTATAAGTTTGACCCGTGAAACTTCGGGTCGCAAAAATGAAAAGGAGTTGGAATTATGCCAAGTATAAACGAAAATTTTCTCAAGCTGGAAAAGAATTATCTTTTTATAAACATTGCCAAGAAGGTAAAGGCTTTCACTGAGGCTCACCCTGAGGCTGACATCATCAGAATGGGTATCGGCGACGTTACTCAGCCTATCGCAAAGTGCGTTGTTGAGGCAATGAAAAAGGGCGCTGACGAAATGGGCGTCAAGGAAACATTCAAAGGCTGCAATGGACAGCGGTGCCCTGGTCTCCGATGATATCGTCATCGGCATCCTGAAGGAACGCATTGCACAG
>ENA-UEQE01002316-UEQE01002316.1-human-gut-metagenome-genome-assembly--contig:-NODE-2316-length-13862-cov-6.461299_pt1 | contig 13862 bp, 7 predicted proteins | sample MGYA00242934_ERZ507935 | MGnify/ENA primary metagenome ERZ507935 (study PRJEB26167, sample SAMN06115423) | human gut metagenome | host: Homo sapiens | place: China:Anhui | collected 2015-03-30 | study... | reverse complement strand
AGTATTATAGTTCTTACAAAAGAACGATACAAGAAACGGAACGTAAAATTAAAAGTTTTCATTTTGCGGGCAGATTCCGTCCTTTCCAGCGTTATATTGGCGAAGCAAAAAACAAGGGTTTGGGAAGTTCCCAACAGGCAAAAATCTCCGCTCCGGCAGCAGGCTGGAAACGGAGATTTTGTGGGAGTGTGGCTACACTCCCTATGCTTGCTCTGTTGTGGCTTCCCCGGAAAGGACGGGAACGGAATGGAACAGAAGCCAAAAGCACAGGAGAACGATTATCTTCCGAAAAGAGGAAATCCGCTGCAAGAAACTATCTGCTACAAGATCGGCGGGACGGTCTTTGAAATCGAAACCTCCTGCGGCGGCACAGAACCGCTCTATGACAAAATGGTTCGGCTCATTCGCTCGGAAGCCATCACAGATGCTGACAAAGACCACAAAGCGCGGTATAATAAGGACAGCAACCTGTTTGTCGGGCGTTCATTACAGGAGGAATGAACCATGACAGCAAACACAAACTATCCCGACAACATCACCGCTTTATACGCCCGCCTGTCCCAAGAGGATACGCTGGACGGCGAGAGCAACAGCATTGCCAATCAGAAGAAAATCCTGCTCAAATACGCAACGGACAATCATTTTTCCAATCCCACATTTTTCATTGATGACGGTGTTTCCGGTGTCACTTTCGATAGACCCGGTTGGAATGAGATGATACGCCTTGCAGAAGCGGGGAAAGTCCAGACCGTTATTGTCAAAGATATGTCCCGCATGGGGCGGGATTACCTGAAAGTGGGCTACTATACCGAGAGTTTCTTTGCGGAACGTGATATTCGATATATCGCCATCAATGACGGTGTGGACAGCGACAAAGGGGACAACGATTTTACCCCTTTTCGCAACCTGTTCAAGAACATCTCCCATTCGGGAAAGGGAAGGAATGATTTCTCCCTTTTCGGATGGTTTTGACTGTATCAATCGCTGTTTTCGTTGTTCCTGCGGTAAGTTTTCCATAGTTCATGGAGTGCAAGCTGCCATTGGATTCCGGGCGGCAGCCATAGGTGAAAAAGGGGATCTACCCGAAACGCATCCGGTTCAGCCGCGGACTGAATCCAAACGCCCTTGCCGCTTAACTCGCGCAAAGCCTGCATCCAAAGGATCGGATCGCGCGCTATCCGTGTAAGATCGGCAACAAGGAGGATGTCCGCCTTTTGCTCCACCGCCTTCTGACAAGCCCTTTTCCAGCCGTCGCGGTCAAGCGAAGTTCCTTTTTCATACTCGCTGACTTTTCCCACAATTTCATAACCCAGCCGCTCGGCCTGCTCATGCAGCCGGGCGCTTTGTGCTTCCAGCGTGTGGTCGCCGTCAAGCTGCGCCTGTGTCGCTACCCGGCAATATACTACCACACGCTTGCTTTTATTGCTATCCATGATCTGACCTCCATTCAGATATTGCCGACAAAGCGGTAATAGATTTTGATGTCACGGACGTTTTTTCCGTCAACAACGGTTTTTTCTCCGACCTCAATGCGGTCGATCAGCTCGTCCACCGTTTCACGGTCAAGCTCCCGAATATGCAGGTGCTTTCGGACAACTGCCGCCCAGCTTTGAATGTCTGCGGCGCTCTGCTCATACTCCCTGACTTCCGCAAGAAGCGTATCCAGCCGGTCGGTTCGCTGGCGACGCTCCTGCTCGGTCTTTTCAAGCAGTACAGCGAAGGACGCTGCGCTGATGCTGCCGCAAACCTTGTCCTCATAGAGCTTGGCGGTCATTTGCTCCAGCTCATAGACGCGGCGGCGCAGCTTCCCAATCTCCTGCCGGACGCTTTCCAGACGTTCTGCGTCTGCGGCGGTGCGCTGCGCTTGCAGCCTGTCCAGCATGGCAGCTTCGTCCAGTTCCAGCGCCTCGGCATGGGCGCGAATCTCGCTCAATACAAGCTCCGTCAGCGTCATCTCATAGATGGTGTGCCGGGAACACGCGCCATAGCCGGAGGCCGTATAGCGGGAGCAGAAATAGGAAACGTACTTTTTGGACGTGCCGTTCTTGCGGCGCTGCGTCTCCCGGTTGCCCTGAAGGGGTGCTTTACAGTCGGCGCAGACGAGCTTGCCGGTGAACAGGAAGGGCTTCGGCGGCGCGTTGTCCGCCGAGAGCAGCGTCCTTTCCCGGTTGATGGCCTGCACTTCATTCCACACCTCCGGCGAGATGATGGCTTCATGCAAAGCCTCATGCCGTATCCACTCGGATTCCGGCTTATAGATCATGGTGTCGTCCTTATAGGAGCGCGAGCCGGTCTGGTTCTGAATGAGATTTCCGGTGTAGACCTCGTTTGTCAGTATGTTCTTCACCGTGGCGTACATCCAAAGGTTCGCGTACTTGCAGGAGCCGTTTCCGTACCGCTTTGCCCAATACCAGCGCGGGGACAGGATGCCCTCGCTGTTCAGCACGGCGGCGATCTTGCCGTAGGCCATGCCTGCCCGCCGCAGCTCAAACATCCGGCGCACCACGGCGGCTGCTTCCTCGTCAATCACCAGCCGATGTCTGTCCTCATCGCTCTTGCGGTAGCCGTAGGGCGCGTAGGCGGCGATATACTGGCCGCTGCGCATTTTGGCGTGAAGGACAGATTTTACCTTATTGGAGAGGTCTTTCAAATGGTAGTCGTTCATCAGACTGCGGAAGTGCAGCATATCTGTGTTGTCGCCCTCGGTGTCGAGGCAGTCAAGGACGGATACGAAGCGGCAGCCCAACGAGGGGAAAATAACGTCGGTATAGCGCCCGACCTCCACAAAATCACGGCCCAGCCGTGATAGGTCTTTCACAAGGATCAGGTTGATAAGGCCGTGCCGCGCATCCTCCAGCATCTCCAGAAATCCGGGACGCTGAAAATTTCCACCGCTATAACCGTCGTCCGAGTAGGACTTGACCTCCGTCCAGCCGTTGAGCATTACGAATTTGGAAAGCAGTTTATATTGATTCTCGATGCTGACGGATTCATCAGCGGGGATATAGTTTTTCGCCTTGGCGGAGTTGGAGGCGTCGTCCACGCTCAACCGGCAATAGATGCCGACCTTATATAGCTTTTTCATACGCTTCCAGCCTCTCCTGTGCCAGCGCGTCGTCCACGCTGCCGACGTAGCGGTAGACCACCTTGACGTCGCAGATGCGCTGTCCGTTGACCTTCCGCGCCTCGCCCACCTCGATGCGGTCCACCAGCTCAAAGAGGATGCTTTCGTCCAGCGCCGTGATCTCGGTGTAGCGGCGGATGACCTCCATCCAGCGGTTTGCGTCCTGCCGGTTCTCAAGCTGCGCCCTGACCTTCTGCTCCAGCTCCGGTATGGCGGCGGCTTTTTTCGCCCGTTCGGTTTCGTATTTCCGCATGAGCGTCTGAAAGACCGTCTGGGGGATGGTGCCGGTGCATTTGTCCTCATAGAGATTCTGCATCAGCCGTTCCAGCTCCGCCATACGCGCCGCTGCCGCTTTCAGCTCCTGCTCATAGGAGATGACGCGGCTGCGGCTTTCCTTTTCCTTCATACGGCTGATCTGCTCGGCAAGGCGCTCGCCGTCGCACTCGACGAAGCGCGCCTTTTCCCGGATGTCCGTCAGCACCAGCTCCTCCAGCACATTCTCATAGATGGAGTGGATGGTGCAGGCGCTTTTGCCGCTTCTGGCATAGTTGCCGCAGATAAAGGAGCTGTACCGCCCCGGCGTTCCGTCCTTATAGGTGAAGCGCTCGATGTGGTTGCGCATCTTGAAGCCACAGTCTGCGCAGTAGACAATGCCGGTGAAAATGCTGCGGATGCCGTCCGTGGGCGGCGTCTTGCGCACCTTCTTTTTGTCGATGCTGACCACGGTATCCCATATCTCGCGGGAAATAATGGGCTCGTGGGTTCCCTCCACCCGTATCCATTCCTCCTCCGGCTTGTTGATGAGCTTGCGGGACTTATAGGAAAGTGTGCCGGTTTTGCCCTGCACCATGTTCCCAATATAGACCTCGCTGCGGATGAGAGCTTTGACGGTGGTTTCCGCCCACTTGTGGTTGACGTTGCGCGGGTCGCTGCGCCCCTTGCGCTGATAGTAGAGCGCACCGGGCGGCAGAACGCCCTCCTCGTTGAGCGTGACGGCGATGGCACGGAAGCCCATGCCGGCGGCGCGCATGGCGAAGATGCGGCGCACGGTAGGGGCGGTCTCCTCGTCGATGACAAGGTGGTGCTTATCCTCCGGGTCGCGCTTGTAGCCGTAGGCGGGGTAGGTTCCCATGAACTTGCCGCTTTCCGCGCAGGCTCTTTTGACCGCCTTGACCTTCTTGGAGGTGTCCCGGCTGTAAAACTCGTTAAATAAGTTCAAAAAGCACATGACGTCGGTGCTGCCGTTGTCACTCATGGTGTCGATGCCGTTGTTCAGCGCGATAAAACGGCAGCCCAGCGAGGGAAACAGGTAGTCCGTGTACTGTCCGAACTCGATGTAGTTACGCCCAAAGCGTGATAGGTCCTTGACCAGAATGAGGTTGATTTTCTTGGCTTTTGCATCTTCGATGAGGCGTTTGACGCCGGGGCGGTCGAAATTCGTACCTGAGTACCCGTCGTCACAGTACACCGCGATCTCGTTCCAGCCCCGCTGACGCACATAGCTTTGCAGCAGGAGCTTTTGATTTTCGATGGATACGGACTCCCCATCGCGCTCATCGTCGTTGCTGAGCCTGCAATAGATGCCTACGTTGTATGTCTTTTCGATCATCTGTATTTTACCTCCCGATTCTCTGCGATTCATACATCCGTGCGGCGTGATGGCTCTCGCAGGTTTTCCCTGCAAGAATATGATACCGGGGATACCATTTTCGCGCAAGGATGCCGCCACAGGGAGGCTGATTGTCTGTTACGATGCGTGACAAGGCGGCGCGGACGCGGGAGCGTCCAGCTCTGTCATGGCGCGGCGCACCGCAAGCTGCTCCAGCGTCCTGCCAAGGTCCTTTTCGCCGGAAAACACGCTTGTCACGCGATAGAGGGTCTTGCCGATCCTGATCTCCTTATAAGAGGCGACCGGCTCTTTGGGGATGGCTTGCTTCTGCATAAACGCACCTCCGATTTATCATGTAAGTCCCGCTGCCACGATATGACAGCGGGGCTTGTTCGTATTCGTTCCGGCAGAGCAGCCGCGCCGGAGGGATTGCTGTCATGTTGCATGATACTGCACCGGCGCGGCTGTCTGCGTATGTTGTGTCGTGTAGTTTTGTTCCGCCGTATTTGTCACAGCCCCCGGCGCGAGGCATATATCGCCTCTGGGACCGGTATCAGCCGCCTTTGGCAAGGCTGTCCCATTCCCGCCAGCGCCGTGGCTTGTAAGGCTCACGAACGCCGCAGGAATCCCCCTCAAGTCAGTGGGAGGCCGTAGCTGGGGTTGCGTATCGCCCGCGCTGTCATCGCGCCCGATGCTGCCACGCATCGGGTCAAAGGCCGCGTAGATCGCTCGGACAGCCGCCCGTCCCGAAGGATGGGATGTCTGTCGTCATGGCGGCGCGCCTTTTGTCGCTTGGCTTTTCAGCCGCGCGGGGTCTGTGCTGATACCGGTGACTATGCGGTTTTCAAGGAGCAGAGGCGAGAAAGAAGAATATCCCTCTCATATACCTCAAGAAAAATCGGGCTTTTTATAACCCCCTCAGTCGAAATTTTTCAAAATTCTCTTCAAATGGGAAAGCCCTTTGCGAACGGAATGATGCACGGCAGGCTGGGTGGTGTTTTCTCTTGCAGCGATCTGCAACTGAGACAGTCCACCAACTATGTACGCAAGGACACGCCGCCGCTGTGCGGGCGTGAGCTGTGCCAGCGCTTCTTTCAGCAGCCGTTCCAGTTCCATGCGCTCCAGCGCCTCATCCGGCTGTTCCGGCAGATTCAGCGCCTCCGCCTCGATGCCGTCGCCTGCGTCCAGCGAGTAGAATGCCCTGTTGTCGCGGATGTACTGCGTGTAGTTGACCTGAAGCCGCTTATCTTCTTCAAGAAACGCGGCAACTTCATCGGAAACCTCGATAAAGGTATCCTCGGTGTACCACGGGTAAAGCTCCCGCAGGTTGATCGTTGTCATGTTGTATTCCTCCGTTTGGATGTTTTTGTTCGGTGTTGCGGTCGAATCCAAACGGAGAGCGGCGGGGAGCGGCAGCCCACGGCGAAGAAGTGCCGTGGATGACAAAAAGCACCTATAAAGGCTTCAAAACCTTCATAGGTGCTCAATAGGCGCAATGAAACAGCAGAAAGGGCAGGCGGGTGCAGAAAACTGCTTTCATTCCGTATTAGTCCGGTTATGCGATTTGTGCGGCGGCAAGCCGCATCAGCGACACCTCCCGTGCTCTTTTGTCATAGACTGATTTCCTTTCTGCTCAAATCGGATAGAAATGGCGAAAGGCGGTTGTTCAAAAGAGCAACCGCCTTTCCTGACGAATGAAACCGAAAAGGGGCGCGGGGCTATTTGCCCGCGCCCCTAAAGGTGAACCTGTTTACTTTTCGATGATTTGCAGCGCTTCTTCCTCACGCCGCCGCCTGATCTGCCATGTGGTCAGCGCAAGGCATCCGGCAAGAGACGTACAGAGGGAGATCCCCCACAAGCCTAACACGCTGCTGTCGCCGGTCTTTGGGATTTGCAGCCGCTTCGGGTCGATCCAGCCCATCAGGCCGCCGGGAGCCTTGCCCTGCACCAGCTCATACTTCTCAATGAAGCGGTGGAGCATGGCGGCGATCTCAGCGCGGGTGGCCGTGCCCTGCGGGTCAAGCAGATTGCTGGATTTTCCCTTCACAAGACCGTTGCCGACCGCCCATTGCATCGCCGTCTTTGCGTAATCCGTGATCTTGTCCGCATCCTTGAACTTGTCCAGATTTCCCTTGACGGTCAGATCGTAGCCCTTGTAGTCTGCGTAGCGGTAGAAGATGGCTGCAAGCTGTTCGCGGGTGATGGGATCATCCGGGCCAAATTTGTCTTTGCCGTAGCCCGCAAAGATGCCGTTCTCCGCCGTCCATGTGATCGCGTCAGCGTACCACTTTCCGGCCTCCACATCGGTAAAGCTGTTTTTACCCTTCGGCGCGGGGCTGCCCTCCATGCGCCATAGAATGGTCGCCATCATGCCGCGCGTTGCCGTCCCATGCGGACTGAACAGGGTCTTGCTCGTGCCGAGCATCAGGCCGTTTTCGTAGACGAACATCACATCGCCGTAGAACCAGTCCTTTTCAGAAACATCGGTAAAGGGATTCGCGCCTGTGCCCGGATTTTCGTCCACGCGCCAGCTTGCATACACGGTCATATCCTTCGTCAGATAAACACCGGAAACCTTGTTCATCAGGCTGCGTTCGGTGTACCAGCCGATAAAGGTATGCCCGCGCCAGGTCGGGACGTACTTTGTCAGGTCAATGTAGGTATTGTACGCTTCCCGCACGCTGGGAATATCACTGCCGCCGCCGGTTTCAAAGCGCAGCGTGTAGTAGGTGACGGGCGGATTGTAGCCGCCGCCACCGCCGCCGGTGTACGTCCAGTGGGCATAGACGGTGATATTTGCATGGAATACGGTATCCTTCGTGATCTTTGTGCCGCCGCTCTTTTCGGTGTACCAGCCGTCGAAGCTGTAACTGCCGCTTCGGGAGGCGCTGGGCAGAGAGGTCAGCTTCTGATTGGTGGTGGTCATGCTGCCGACAGAGGGCGTACCGCCGTTTCCGTCAAAGGTGATGGTGTACTCGGTGGGCGCAGGAGGTGCATCCTTCTCAAAGATTGCTTTGACCTCCACGTTGTCGTTCGGCATGGTGAACTGATTGTTGGTGATTACAAGCCCTGCCGGAGATTCGACCTGCCACTCCTTGAAGTGGTAGCCGGTGTTGGGCGTAGCGGTCAGGCGAATCTCCGTTCCGACCACAGCTTTTGCATGAGATGCGGAAGCCGTGCCGTTGCCGTCCGTTTTCACGGTGATGGTGAACTCGGTGGGCACAGGCGGTGCGTCCTTCTCAAAGATGGCCCTGACCTCCACGTTGGAGCTCGGCATGAGGAACTTATTGTCCTTGATGGTCACGCCGCCGCTGATGACCTGCCACTCCTTGAAGTGGTAGCCCTCTTTGGGCGTGGCGGTCAGGGTGATCTCCGTGCCGGTCGCAGCGGTGGAAGGAGTTGCGGTGCCAGTGCCGTTTCCGTCATTACCGACGGTGACGGTGTAGGTGGTGGGGGTAATAACGCTGTTTTCCCACAGCGCCTTGATTTCGGTATCCCTGTCCACTGTGTAGGAATCGCCTACCTTGTACTCCGCGCCGCCGATCTCCCAAGCCTTGAACTCCTGATCGGCGGGAGCGGTGAAGCCGCAGGCGGGCAGGATGTAATTTGTCCCTGCCTTGACGGTAACAGGCTCCATGCTGCCGCTGCCGCCGTTGCCGTTGAAGGTGATAGTAAAGTCTGCGAGCGGCTTTCCTTCACCCACCGTGACCTCCGCATCGGGGCTGGCAAAGTGGTTGTTATCCTCCGCATAGCGAACGAAGTAATTACCAGCGGACAGGTTTTCAATCTCGATACCGGTGCAGGCGGTGTAGATAGTTTCGCTCTCCGCACGGTATTCCATCGTTGCATCCACGCCGGTGATCTTGCCGTCGCTGCCGCCCTCGGTAGTGGGCGCGACACCGATCAAGCCGTTAGGCGCTTCCTGCGTGGCTTTGCCGATGCTCCACGCCGCGGTCACGGCATCGGTGCTGCCGTCCGCCCATTTGCCGGTCTTGGATGTGACGCGAACGGTGTAATCGCCCGCGTCCGTGGCGGTGTTGCCGGAGATGTCCATTGTGGCGGGATCATAGCCGCTCACGGTCGCGGTATGCACAGAGCCGTTATAGGTATATGTTCCCGTTACGCTGATGTTGGGCTTTGCGGGATCGGTGGGCACGGGAGGCGCGTCCTCCTCGAAGATTGCTTTGACCTCTACATTGCTGTCCGGCATGAGGAACTTATCGTCCTTGATGGTCACATTGCCGCTGATGACCTGCCACTCCTTGAAGTGGTAGCCGGTGTTTGGCGTGGCAGTCAGGGTGATCTCCGTACCGGCCGCAGCCTTTGCGGGAGATGCGGAAGCCGTTCCGTTGCCTCCGCTGGTCACGGTGACGATGAACTCGGTGGGCGCAGGCGCGTCCTTCTCGAAGACAGCCTTGACCTCCACGTTGGCGCTCGGCATGGTGAACTTATCGTCTTTGATAGTCACATTGCCGCTCATGACCTCCCACTCCTTGAAGCGGTAGCCTTCGTCAGGCTTGGCGGTCAGGCGAATCTCCGTGCCGACCACGGCTTTTGCAGAAGATGCAGAAGCCGTTCCGCCGCCCTCTGTGGTCACGGTGATGGTATGCTCGGCAGGCGCGGCTTTGGTTATCGTAATAGACAGCTCCTTCGTATTGCTGCCCGCGCTGTTAGTAGCCTTGACGGTGAAGGTGGCGGTTCCTTCCGCAGTAGGCGTGCCGCTGATCTCACCGGTATCCGCGTTCAGGCTCAGACCGGCAGGCAGACCGCCGTCAATGCTCCATGTGATAGGTGCTGTGCCGTTGGCGGTCAGGGTCTGGCTGTAAGCCTCGCCCACCTTGCCATCCGGCAGTGTGTCCGTAATGATATTAGGTGCGGTGGCAGGGGCATTGACCGTCACCGTGCAGGAAGCGGTGAACAAACCGTCATGTGTGGTGGCGGTAATGACAGCCGTCCCGCCTGCCACGGCGGTGACAACGCCGTCCTCGGAAACCGTGGCGACATCCTCGTTGTCGGAACTCCAGCGCACCTTTTTGTTGGTGGCGTCCTCCGGCGTCACGGTGGCGGTCAGGGTCTGATTGCCGCCCACATCGAGGGTAATGCTGCTCTCGTCCAGCGATACGCCGGTAACAGGGATCACATAGGTGCCGTCATAAACCGTGATGGTTTTCTCCGTCCTGTTTCCGGCCTTGTCGGTCGCGACGATCTTATATGTGCGGTTGGCATCCGAAAAGAGTGCAATCCAAATTGTGTTGTAGCCGCCTACTGTCTTGGGAGATCCGTTTACCGTGACGGAAGCAAGGTTATCATCGGTGATTTGCACATTTTTCGTGGTATAATACACTTCACCATCCTCAACGCCATTGATCGCAGGAGGCGTGGTGTCAATCACAATGCGGCCTGTTGTCCTGAGATAGGTGACATTGCCCTCTGCGTTGGTGAGCTTCGCATAAACGATGTGCTGACCGTCCGTGTTCAGCTTGAGAGGCTCGGTGTAAGGGGTAAAGTCTCGTTTTGTGCATCTGGCCTTCGTGAGGTCCTCATCGGTGATCAGATAGCCAATCTCCACCGGCTTACCGCCGGATTTCGGAGCGGAGATGGTTACAGTTTGCTCCGTGTTGTAAAACCGTGCGGAATAGTCGCTTTCGAAGCCATTCCATACGGTGTCCTCACCTTCAATCTTAATTTCACCCTCCGGATACCAGGCCGCCGCCCACTGCGCCGTCAGCGTGATGCTCTGTACGCTTTTATCTCCCGCAAGCTCCGCATAGGTGGTTCCGGAAAACACGGGTTTGCCGGAACAGCTCCAGCCGCGGAACTCATAGTCGGTTCTGGTGGGAGGCTCCACACCGTCCAGCACGCGCTGCTCCCACCTGACGCCGGTTTTATTGCTGATACTCGTGCCGCCGGCAGTATCAAACTTTACGGTATACGAGGGCTGCGCGTCTCCGCTGATGGTGAAATAGTGCTCAGCCTTGCCGCAGTAGTCCCCCGTGCCGTACAACGTCACCTTGGGGGCTTTTTCCGGGTCAAAGCCCGCGTCGCTGGGGTTGAGGGTGTAGGGATATACATGGTTGGAATAGCTGGCGGTGTAGTCCGTGTTCTCCGTTAGCTGCTTCGTTTCGTTCTCACCCGTCTTATGGGAAAGCCCCGTCAGCTTCTTTTCGCTGCCGTCATAGGCGCAGTCCGTCAGCCCCTCCATCGTCAGAAGCCCCTTCTCATAGCAATATCCAATATCATACTTGCCGCAGAGCGTGCATTTGCCGTATGCGTCAAGGCTATGGTCAATGCGCGTTCCGTTGACGGTGCTGCCGCAGATGGAGATGTTTTCCGCTGGATTACCCGGCAGCTTCTTTGTGTGCAGGTCGTCATAGACATAATCGGAGTCGTCCATGTTCCTACTTTTCGTATGCCGGAAGGATTCCACCGTGCTGTCCATGACCTGAATATAGGCATTCAGGGAAGACTTGTAGCTGATTCCGATGCCGGGAACATATTCGGTACCATCCCCAAACAGCCAGCCGCCTTTTGCGGTCACGGTGCTGTTTTCAATAAAGATCCGCAGCGCTCCATCTCCGCTGGAACCTATGTCGCGACCGATGGCGGTACTCCATCTGTCACGGGTGCGGGCAAACACCCGGCTGTTCGCAATGCGAATGACGCTATTGCCGGGATCTGTCGTATACTTACCGCCGCCGATGGCTACGCCACCCTTGAAACCCGGAATATCAATCTGGCTGTCCTGAATGTCAATACGGTCAAAGGTGCCATACTCTCCGCAGCCAATGCCGAAGCCATTTCCACGATCCTCGCTGCTCTGACGGATGCTGCTGCCGTGGATCACGATCTCGCCGACAGAAGTGAATTTGCCTGTGGAGCCGAGGACATCGTTCGTTACCACGGTGCTGTTCGTGATCTCCAGCCGTTTCAGCTTCCGCTGGGTCATTCCTTCTTCGCCCATATAAATGCCGTTCGTGACGAGCTGGGAATCACGGATGGTGATGCTCCCGCTATCGCCGGTGCGGATGCCCTTTATTCCGGTCAGTACGATCTCGCTGTTTTCGATCTGTATATTTCCGTTATTGCCTAACTGTATTCCTTCAACTGCCACAACGTCTGTTGATAGGATGCGGCAGTTTCGGATGGTGATATTGCCGCCCCTGTCATCGCTGACCCTATTGCCAATCAGAATGCCCTCACCGCCAAGGAACGGCAGCTCGGCGTCAAGAATGGTGATATTTTCAGCGCTGCCGCCAATGCAGGCGCCGCTCCTGCTGGAAATGGATTTGATTGCATTGCCCTGAATGTTGATGCTTCCGCCACCATTGCCGCCGATGGCTACGCCAGATCCTTCAACAGAAACATCGATCTCGCCGCCGGTGATACTGACATCGGCAAAGCCGCCGATGCCGGCCGCATCGCCTTTTCCGATTGCGGTGACCTTGCCGTCGGTGATGCTGACGCTGCCTCCTCTTCCTTCATTGCTGCCAATGGCGACAGTCGCATAATCCCCGACAGCTTTTATGGTGCCGCCGGTGATTTTTACCGTTGTTGAAAGAACACCGCCGATGGCTGCGCCGGCTCCGTTGGCGGACGCATCTATGTTACCGCCGTTGATGGTGATGTCGGCATAGGTAATCCAGGAAGGTCCAATCCCATTTCCCCTGCCATATCGGCCAAGGCCTCCTCGTGCCGTTATATCGCCGCCGTTGATGGTGATGCTGCCGCCGCGCCCCGTACAAATCGCATCATTGAAAGCATTAGCCATGACCGTGCCGCCATTGATGGTAACACTGCCGCCATAACCGGATCGGCAGGACCCGATTCCAATACTGGTGCCAGTAGTTTCTCTTGCTAACGCTTCGGTGCGGACAATGCCTCCATTGATGGTAATGCTGCCGCATTGCCTGCCTTCGGAAGACGGTGACTGGGTAACGGTATCGTAACCGCATTCGCCGATGGCGGAGGCACTATCCTGCCCCTTGGCATGGATATTACCACCGTTGATGATGATCGTGCCCCCATTTTCATTGATACCACTGTTGGCTTTTCTCCAGCGCCTACTGCTGCCGATGCCGGACAGCCCATAATCCGGCCATACATAGTATCCAGCCGAGAGAAGATCTTCTGAGAGGCACGCCGTCAGCCTGCCCATGGTGTCCTCGCCGGTGCTTTGGGCGTAGACGGTGAAGGTATCGCCCTCCTTCACATTGATGCCCCACTCCGCCGTGAGGTGGCTGCCGTCCGTTAATATCAGATTGACCGCACCGTGGGTGTCCAGGCGGGGCGTGATGGTCACATCGCCCTTCACCACATACCAGCCGGCGGGCAGATCGTACCACTTGTCATCAAGGTCAAGAATGCTGTCTGCGGTATTGCTCGTCAGCACGGTGTATTCGTTGCAGACCTGCTGATTACCGTCTTTGTCCAGATAGGTGATCGGTTCGGTGGAAATCGGCCTTGTCTCCATCCACTGAGCCACCAGCTCCAGATCCTTGGTCACAGGATAGCTGAAAGTCCACTCCGGCATATTGCTGTACTCCAGATCGGCTTTGTCATACCAACCGATAAAGGCATAGCCGTCCTTGATAGGGTCAGCGGGCCTTTGCGCTGGCTGCCCCTGCTGAATAGTCTGGGACTTTACCTCGCCGCCTCCATTGGAATCAAAGGTCACCGTCACATTTGTAACGGCAGGAGACTCATCTGCCGCAAACGCAGTTGTCGGCAATAGTGTCAGCACCATGCAGCATAGGAGCAGGATGCTGAGTATTCGTTTCTTCATTGGCTTTTCTCCTCCTGTTCGTGTCGGTTCGGTTTGTCCGCCCCGTCTTTTTTCTGGTTTTCTCTGATTCTGAGCCGGATGCACAGCGCGGTGATTGCTGCCGCCGCGGCAAAGGAGACGACGGCCACCAGCACATAGCCGCCCGCGTCCTCCCGCAGCAGCATCGCGCCGAACACGCCCCATGCTTCCGGTTGCCCCGGCCCGGCGACCGTGCCCACCGCCTGCATCAGCACCGCGAACAGCAGCATACACATAGCGCTCAGTCCATATATGCCGCGCCGCTGCCTCCGGCGGGTGTTTTCCCGCACCCGCTGCTTGACGAGTGCGACCCGTCTTGCGGTATCGTA
>ENA-UEQE01002315-UEQE01002315.1-human-gut-metagenome-genome-assembly--contig:-NODE-2315-length-13864-cov-3.620294_pt1 | contig 13864 bp, 9 predicted proteins | sample MGYA00242934_ERZ507935 | MGnify/ENA primary metagenome ERZ507935 (study PRJEB26167, sample SAMN06115423) | human gut metagenome | host: Homo sapiens | place: China:Anhui | collected 2015-03-30 | study... | reverse complement strand
ACAAAAGGGAGGATAAGACCGTGCCCATATACCAAACCGCATTTCCAAAAAACTATATGCGGATACACTTCCTATGCTACGATAAAAAGGGACAAAGTAGCGAGCTGCAAAATAAGAAGCGATTGGGATAGAGAGGCTAAAGACAAATGCATTCCAATCTTCCATATAAGACTTCCCCGGATATGCCAGATAGCTTATACTACTTACATAAGTCGCGAAAATAGACATTCCGACAACCCATCCGGGAAGGCTTCGTCCGGCAGAAGTAAATTCATCAGAAGTACGTTTCTTGGAAAAGAAAGAACATCCAAATAGAACAATTCCTCCTGTAAATACCAAAAAAACTATTGTATCTAAGATTGTCATGTTATCGGGGTCTTATGGCTTTAAATCAAGGTTCATATTCAAACTATCCAATGCCTTCCTCACTTGCTCACGCTCCACTTTCTCAAAATGATTAAACGGAGCTGCCACAAAGTCGTTGCATATTCCCAGTAAAGACAACGCACATTTCAATCCTTTCAAATAGCTGGAACCATATTTGCCTATCGTGTATATGGTGGCGCTGATTTGCATTATGATTTTCTGTATACGATACAGCTCTTCAAAATTATGCTCTTTTGCGGCATTATAAAGTTTCACGTACAATTCTGGGAACATGTTCGCACCTCCGTTTATACCTCCGTTTCCTCCCATCAAGACACTTTCACCAGTCACCTCCTCAGGTCCCACCAGCATTGAGAAGTCGTGACGGTCGCTCATCACATACATTACCGACTGAAAATAGACAAGATTGGCTGAACTGTCTTTAAACCCTATCACCTTCGGATTCTCTGCAATACGCCGTATTGTCTGTGGGGCGAAGTTGACTTTGGTATGTGTAGGCATATTGTATAGGAAAAGAGGCAATGGTAATGCTTCAACCAGTTGTTCATAGAACTCGACCAGTTCCGGTTGAGCAGAAGCAAAATAATATGGAGGGGCTGAAACAACAGCCTCCGCACCATAATCAGCAGCAATTTGAGACAGTCTGATACTCTCCACAATAGATGTATCCGAGATACAGACCAATACCGGTAACCGCCCAGCCGTAATACGGCAGGTTTCCCGAATCATTTCTTGCCGCAATCTATAACTCAGGCATTGAGCTTCACCAGTTGTTCCCAAAATAAAGAGAGCATGTACTCCCCCATCTATAAGATGTTCAATCAGACATTCCAATCCCTTAATATCCAGCATATCGTTATTCAACAACGGAGTAACCAGTGGAGGGATTATACCCGACAACGGAGATTCTAGTAATCTATTCATAATTTTATTCTTATAAGTTAGTTCATTATAGTTCGTACTTAATTCGTTATTCTTATTGTACAAGCTGACGGAAGTCCCGTATTCGTCTCCTCGGATAGCGTAAGACTAACGGGGAAATATACCTTTTCGAGTGAACGACTCCAGTTGGTCAAGTAAACAATTCCAGTCGGTCGGTTATCACAATATAGGAAGTATCGCTTATATCAGTGTCCGCACCGTCTTCATGTGTATAGTCCAGCCTGCGGAAAGAAGGTCAGGAATCAGAAGAATATCCCCGGCTTTTCTCTAGCAAAAAGAAGAACTGTCCCTAGATTTGAAAAAGAATAACTAATACCTATCTATTTTTCATAGTCATATATATTGAATTTAACAAAAGAAATAACTCCTTATGGAGACTCCATCCTAAAAGGGGTGGCCGGCAAACCTTCCTTATTGTACAGATTCAGTTGTCCAGGATTGTCACTCCAGCCATATCTTACCGCTACAGGATGTAATAGAGTGTCGTTCCATACAATGACGACATTTCCACAAATCTTCGCCTTAGCCCAAACAAACTTGTTATCTTTTCCTGCGATTGCAAAACCATTGATAAATTCATTACCATCCTTAGACACCAACCCCGACCCAGCATTATCGAATGAGATGATAATCTTATTCTTCTTCGTTTTCATGGAGCGGAAAGTCGGGCCGTCAGCTACAATGTTCTTCTTCCCATAATCGAGCTTTAGGGCATGAAGTGCCAGCCGTTTGCCCACATCTTTTTTGTTCTTGGGATGAATATCATCGGCCTCACCGATGTCGATGGTGACAGCCTGACCGGTTTTGGGCAAAGACAATGCCTGGGTTTGTGCCTCTCGTATTTCAGCCCATTTACTATCTTGCGGCATTTTGTCGATACTTCTGTAATTGGCCAGCTGTACCCAATAGAAAGAGAACTCATTATTCCAACGGGCACGCCAATCATTAATGAGATTGGGAAATAGAGTCCGATACAAAGTAGGGTTGTAATCGTTACTTTCTCCTTGATACCAAATTACCCCCCTAATAGGAAGCCCAGTCAGTGGAGCAATCATTCCGTTGTACAATAGTGATGGATAGGCATTTGGACCGAATTCCACATAACCATATTTCCGGCTGTCCACGGCAACCTTATATTTCCACTCCTTGGCCAATGGGAGCTTTGTACCACCTATTTCTAAATAGAGCTGGTCTCTTTGTCCGCTAAAGCCTCCCTCACCGGAATAGTCACTGACACTAATGGTGATAACATTTTTGCCTTTTTTCAGAATACCTGTGTCAAAGGCATACAAGCGTTCCTTCTGATAACCAGTTGTTCGCCCCACTTCGACCCCGTTAATCCAAGTGATATCCGCATCGTCAATTCTTCCCAATGACAATACAGCTTGTTTTCCCACCGGATTATCCGACAAGGTTATTTCAATGAAGAACCATACCGTACCATTCATATCAGTTAATGCTGTCCCCGACCATGCTTGGGGAAGACACATGCTTCCATCAAAGGTAGGGCTAGAACCTGTAGCATACCATTTTTCCGCGATTCCTGGATCTGCATTAAGAGCTTTCTCAAAAGCCGCTTTCCGAGTTAGATTGGTCTGTTCAAAACTGTCCATGTCTATTTTTTCCGATTCTGAAAGTTTTTGAGTAAACTCAGGTATATCACGGATACCGTCCGGACTGGTCCAGGTTTCAGCTACAGTACCTCCCCACGAGGAGCATATAAGTCCAATGGGGATATGAGTATTCGAGTGGATCTCTTTACCGAAAAAATATCCTACGGCAGAGAAATCGCCTGCTGTGGAAGGCGAACAAGAATGCCATGTTCCCCCTACATCCATTTTCGGATGATTGCCTGTAGCCCTTCCGACAGTGAACAGTCTGATGCCCGGATAGTCAGCACCGGATATTTCCGCCATAGCATTGTTGGCATCATTGAGGTGGAATTCCATATTGGACTGCCCACTACATAACCATACGTCACCAATCAGAACATTATTGAATTCAACTTCAGACTGTTCTCCTTTAACAACGAGTGTATAAGGACCTCCATAGGCCGAAGCGTCTAAATAAGTACTCCAGTTCCCGTCATTTGTCGCTATGGTCTTTCGGATTTGCCTTTTAAAGTGGATTTCAATCTTCTCATCAGCTCCTGCCCATCCCCATAAATGAATAGGGCAGTCCCGCTGAAGAACCATATTATCCGAAAAGAAGCTCGGCAACGTAACTTGTGCTCTTACGGGAAAAGTACACACGCTGCATAACAATACAAGAAACAATGTTTTAAGTCGCATATTATTGGATTATTTATTGGTTCTGAAACCCAAGAAACGATGAAATGTCAGATAATTGGCATTATGCTGGTTGTCCGCTTGACCGGTACGATCATCAGAAGCCGTTCGTGAGACTGCTATGATGTCATCTCCTTCAATTAGCCAGTCCAAGTACTGGAATCCATGATGGAAAATGTCGTCATGATGTAATAAGATGTCCTTGACATGCCATTGTTGCAGATTGTCCGACCAGCACAAGGCAATGGTATTCCGTGTCCGTTCATTATTCCCACCTCTATCTTCGGGTAACACATAATTGCTCAGCGTCCAGTATTTTTGACTGACAGAATCGTAACGGATAGTGAACTTCTTGCAGCCTCCAGGAAGATTGATGAATCCCTGCTGCGGATTAAAACTTAAGAGCCCCTTTTGCGAGATATCAACAACTGCCGCCAAATCATCTTTCGAATAATGTACACGGAGAATGTTTTTCAAAGTATTGTCTTTGGCGACCACCATGTTTCCCTCAAGCCATGCCGAAGCTTCCGGCAGCCATGACTTGTCGAAAGGCAGTTCATTGCTTACCATCCAGTTATCGGCATTGAGCAAGTCGGCATCCTCGTCAACATGTACGGTCAATGCCTTGAAGTCACCCCAACCGTTTATTTTCCCCTGGTTCTCTAATGCTCTCCATATCTTGCCTTTGTGGAATATGACAGGGACAGGAGCGCAATGATAGAATCCTTCAAGAAGTAAACCGCTATTCCGATCCTTTGGAGTGGTCCACGAACGGCCTCCATTCATTGACCTTAATATGACAAAGTTGCCATATCCTTGGCTGCCTTTCGGACTTACCCCTATCAGATAAAGCTCCCTACCACGTGTAAACAAGGTTGCCCAATTGAGCTTGTCAATATGAGCACAAACGTTCCACGTCGTCCCCTTGTCTATAGAACGATATACAAAAGTATCTGAAACGCGTCCGTTGCCAAAATAATCATGAGATGCCACATACGTTCCGTCTTCCAGCACTGCAATACTTGGCGAGCCTACATAACGGTGTGTCGCAGCGATGGAATTGTGTATGACAGTCCCTGGAGGAGGCATAAAAGGTTTTGCCGTAAGAGCCTTTATTGTTGCCGTTTCTTGTATAGAAAAGGGCGTACCATCTTTTCGCAATATGTCGTGAAACCATACAGACGGTTCGCTTCCGTCTCTTATCGGCTGGTCCCATGCATAGATAGTATTGGTTTTCCCCGCGACAAATCCCCAGTTGATAGCACCGACCGCATTTTTTTTCAGCATGGGCATGATGGTCTGGAATGTACTGCAGTCCCTGCGGTTCATATATTCCGTACATACCATAGGTCGTCCATATTGTTTCAGTCTATCTATCTCCTTTTGGTGGGACAACGAATCCGAATAATTGTGATAGGTTATCAAATCGGAGTTCTCCAGAAGGAAATTCTTTATTTTCGAAGTGCTTCCTCCCCATATTCCGGCAGTCAGCGGTTGTGAAGGATTAACCGAACGTGCCCATTCGAATACTTTTCTCAGTAGTGGCAGGCTCCTATTCTTGTAGTTGCTGTTCCCGGCTTCATTATACAGATCCCAAAAAACAATTCGTTCATCCCCAGAAAAGGCAAAAAGAATGTCCTTTACATATTCCTCCAGTGTTTGTATCAGCTCTGCCCTTTCGTACAATAAATCGCCAGGATCGCGTACCCAGCCGGAATTGTGCACTCCCGGTACGGGAGCAGGCTGTTCTCCTGCCTTGTAAGTGGGATTCCAACAATCATCAAAAAACACAAAGGCGGTGGAGATCCCATATTTCCCTGAAATGGAGAGATATTCTCTAACTCTTTTCTTGAATCCCTCTTTATCTGTTTCCCAGGCCAGATGATGCAGATAGACCCTCATGCAGTTGAAACCGAGAGCCGCCGCCCAACTTAGTTCCCGGTTGATGGTCATGGGGTCGAATGATTCCTTTTGCCACATTTCCAACTGGTTAACAGCAGTGCTTGGTTGGAAGTTGCACCCCCTCAACCATTCCCGTTGGGCATACCATGCGTTGATTTTGTCTACTGGCCATCGGGTAGCATAGCCTTTACCCGCAATGAACGGTATGTGTAATAATACTATAGTGAATAATAGTAAATATTTTTTCATATCTTATCTTTTTATTATTTTGCAATTGAATATCGGTCCAGCTACACTTCTGTTGTCAAGAGCCTTAAAGGATACTGTTATTTTCTTCTTGTTTTCAGTCAACTCAAAAGGGATATGATACAACTTGTCCACAAAAGTATTTCCCCACCAGTGGATAATGACCGTTGCAATGGAGATGCCGTCTATCTCAACGTTGAATTTATAGATGTCTCCCAAATTTCCCCAGCAGCTAACTAGCAGATCCTGAGAAATGTCCGGACGAACTTCCATCTCGAACGAAAACCATCCTCCGTTGACCGCTTTCCGAAATTTCCGGCCATTGAGTTCTCCGGTTCTAGTCTTTTCTCCTTTGAAGTCATGGTCACGTTCCGGCTGCATCTCTCCTGGCTGAAAGCTTGACACCGTCTGTTCCTTTATCCATTTTTCCCTATCTTGTTTCATCATAATCTCATCCTTCCTGGCTGTCCACTCTTCAATGGTGTAATGTTCAAAGTAGACCATCAGCGGTTTTCCACCCATTTGATAATAAGGCTTCATCTTTATGGTACAAGGGCGGGCCGCTTCCAGGATAAACTCCAAAGGTTTGCCTGCAGGTTTCAAAGAGAGAGAGGCATTTTCTATGTCATCTGTAACCACCATAGGGAAATGGGAATAATTTTTTCCTTCAAAATCAGCAGACAAAACAATTGGACCGTACAGATAGGCCCTTAAACTGTCATCGCCCAATGCGGCTTCCGAAGTCACTTTCTTAGGAATGACAATACTAATTCTGTCTCCGTCTTTCCATTTTCTGGTGATAGGGATGTATTCTCCGGGGACCGCACAGACAGTTTGCCGCTGCCCGTTGACAAAAAGGGAGACATTGTCTTCCGCCCATCCCGGATAACGCAGATTAAGGGTAAATTTCTGTTTTCCTGAGGAAGAACTGACCATGTAACGGACAGTGTCCGATGTCGGATAGGCTGTCTTTTGTTCGAAACGTATCCCCCTCGCTTTCCAATCCAATACAGACGGGATAAAGAGATTCACATAAAGATTATCCTGTTCGTCCGTATGATAGATAAATTCGCCATACCGTACATGATTCTCCAAACCAGTGCCTACACAGCACCAGAACGAGTCGAACGGGGTGGAATAGTTGCGTTGTGAACCTGCGGAAAGAGGAGACATATAGCAGACCATACCATCCTCAGGATTCTGTGATGCCAGTATTTGATTATACAAGGCGCGCTCATAATAATCGGCCTTGGAAATGTCGGGATTCAGGCAGAAAAGGTGTCTGGTCAGCTTCAACATGTTGTATGTGTTACAGTTTTCACATGTCTTATCAGTGATTCGGTCACAAATCCGTCCCGGTACACCAAAATGCTCAGCCTCACTATTTCCACCAATTACATACGAATGGTTGTGGACGACCGTATGCCAGAAGAAGTCGGCTATATCATATAATTCTTTATTGCCGGTCAACTCATATTGGCGGATAACGCCTACCACTTTAGGTATCTGTGTGTTGGCATGCTTGCCTTTCAGTTCATCTCTTGAGGTAGCCAGCGGCTCTACAAAAGCTTTATGGTTCAGACGCAAAGAAAGTTCCAAGAATCTCCTGTCACCGGTCAAACTGTAGAGTTCCGCCATCGACTCATTGATTCCTCCATGCTCACAAATTAGGATTTTCTGTATCTGTGCATCACTCAACTGCGCGAAAAGGGCGTATAGTCCTTCTGCCAGTTGAGAAAGCACCTTATAGGTTTGTCGGTCCGACGTATAATGATATACGTCTATCAGTCCGGCACACAGCTTATGCATGGTATAGAACGGTACCCAACTACCGTTCAAGTCAAAGCCTTCAGTCCGGATATCCCCACGATATATTTCCTGGAACAACTTTCTAGCATTCGGGAAAGCAGCGAACAAACCATGGAAGTCGAATGCCTGCTGGCAAACATCCAGTTCATTCACACTATATCTGATACGTTCAAGCGCTCCTTCGTCATCTGTTGAAGCGTACATCATCGCCAAAGCGGAAAGATAGTGTCCCAAAGTCTGTCCTGTCACTCCCCGACTTTCCCATCCCCCATATTTAGAGGCTTTTTGTGCCAATCCCGCCTCCTGCCTGAATCCTGACAACAGTCTGTCAGGATTCAGAGAAAACAGCCATTGCTTATCCAGCAGCAAGGCACTTCTAAAAGGACTTTCCGTCAGTCTGATGTCTGACAATTCAAACTCCTTCAGTTCGCCTATAGTCTGCCTTGCTATGCGTCCGTATGTATGCAATATAGAGATTGCGAAAAAAAAGATGCATCCCAAAAAATTCTTCATGCTCTCTGCTTTTTAAGTCCCAAACACCCCGCCATCGCTTTCCTGCCTATTATGAAATCGAGTATAAAACAACCAAATAGCGATGACGGTGTATTTGTATTCGGTTTGATCACAAGAAGAATTACTTAAAAAGGAAATTACTTCCAAAGTTCATTTTGTTCCAACAAGTCATTTATTTCAATTTCCTTTTCCGGCAATGGCCATACCAAGCTTTTCTGTCCCAAATAGTGCCTCAGGTTGACCGGAACAAAAATCTCTCCCCATGCTCTTTCCAACTCTCCCCAACGTATCAGATCATAATAGCGATGGCCTTCGTATACAAGTTCAATTCTTCTTTCATGTTTTATAATTTCAAATAGTTCGTCACTATTCAATCTTTTTGTTTTTCCTTCAACGTCCTGAACTATAGGCATCATGACAGTGGGACGTTGTCTTATCTGGTTTATGAGTCCCAATACTTCATCATAATCATAATTACCAGTCCTGACCAAAGCTTCAGCCCTCATCAACAGAATGTCTGCATAACGAAGGGTGTATACGTCTTGGGGCATATCTTCCATCTCCAAATCTGTTTCTTCCACCCATTTACGGAAATGACAACGCGTCAGAGTGTAATTCTTGGCATCATACAGTACTTGTCCATTTTCTATAATTTCACCCTTAATCCAGGGAGTTCGGTGAGTTATAATGGAAAATCCCATACGTGGGTCTCTATTTACATATCGTTGTGTATCCTTAAGAAAATCATTATGCACATTATCCTTATATATAGGCTGCTGTGTTATATCTCCCTTGAATAAGGGGGATTTGTTTGTGAGCACGACGGCTTCCATGATTTATAACATCTGCCTGCTGGCGGTCTGGACGGCGTTTCTGTGGAAAAATCTGACGCCCCGATTCGGCTTCCGGATAACCATGCTGATCTGTGCGGTGGTGGTCCCGGCGGTGGCGCTGGGGGTCAACTATGGGCTGAACCGGCTGTCGGTGCTGCGGCTGATCTCCATTCCGCTGCTGTTTCTGATCCTGGGGCTGACGCTGTACCGCAGCCCGATTCCCCTGACGGCCTTTGTGGCCCTGCTGCCGGAGGCAACGCTCCTGATGATGGAGATGATGCTGTCGATGGTTTTCCCGATGCTGTTTGGCCTGAACGGAGAGGTCGACTATTGGCACTCCGCGGCGGCGGAGCCTATGGCTCTGCTGACAGTGTCGCTGTATGCCGGAACTCTGGCCCTGGCCACCCGGGCTCTCTCTCGGAACGGCCGGCCGCTGAGCCTGACCCAGTGGCTGATTTTCGCGGTTTTTCCCTTGCAGCAGAGTGCCTGCCTGATCACCATGTTCCGGCTGTATGCCCAATTTCCGGAAGCCGTCAACTGGCCGCGAATGTCCGTTCTGATCCTGCTGTTTGCCGTGTCCGACGTGGCGTTGTTCTGCCTGATCGGGCAGACCGCCCGGAAGGCGGAGCTGGAGACCGCCAACCGCCTGCTGAATGACCAGCTGGATAACCAGCTGAAGCACTACTCCGCCCTGGTGGATCAGTACGAGGACAACCGCCGCATCCGCCATGACATCGCCCACCATATGCACACCATCCAGCTGCTGCTGGAGAGCGGCCGCCGCCAGGAGGCCACAGCCTATGCCGGGGAGCTGATGCGCCAGCAGGAGCACAGCTCCCAGCTGGGCCAGTGCGAAAATCCGCTGGTGGACGCCTTCCTGTTCAGCCGCATCCGGGAGGCCCGGCAGGCCGGGATCCCGGTGGAGGCATCGGTGGTGCTGCCCCGGAGGCTGCCCATTGCCAACGTGGATCTGGTGATCCTGTTCGGCAACCTGCTGGACAACTCCGTGGAGGCCTGCGGCCAGGTGGCATCGCCGTTCATCCGGCTGGAGGCCGGGCTGCGGAAGGACTATCTGGTGGTGACGGAGACCAACCCCGCCCCGGCGGATGACACCCGGAAGAAGCGCCGCATTCCCCAGCTGGAGCGGGGCATCGGCCTGCACATTCTGACGGACCTGGCCGGGCGGTACCACGGCTCCTGCACCCAGGAGGTCCGGGACAGACAGTTCACCGTGTCCATTGCCCTGCAACTGCCGGAAAATCAAGGAGAAACGGAGGAAGCCTGATGTTCCGTCTTGCTATCTGCGACGACGACACCCTGCATATGCAGAATACCCTGCGCTGCGCCCGGGAGACGCCGGAGGCCGCCGACTGCGACATCCGCACGTTTTCCGCCCCCGGGGAGCTGATGGACGCCGTTACCGGCGGGGGCTACCGGCCCCACATCGCCCTGCTGGATATCTGTATGCCCGACAGCAGCGGCATCGAGCTGGCCCAGCGCCTGCACGAGAAGCTGCCCCGTTGCCAGGTGATTTTCGTCAGCAGCTTTCTGGACTATGCCACGTCGGTATACGACGTGGAGCACGTGTATTTTATCCTGAAATCCCAGATGGCCCAGCGGCTGGGTCCCGCCCTGCGGCGGGCCATGGACGCCCTGGGCACCGTCCGCGCCGACCTGCTGCTGGAGCGGGACGGCGCATCGTACCGGGTGCAGGTGTCGGAGGTGCTGTATGCCGAGCGGGTGCTGAGAAAAACCCGGGTGGTCACCACCCGGGGAGACTTCATGACCCAGCGGACTCCCGCCCAGCTGCTGGAGGAGAGCCGGGGCTTCATCCGCTGCCACCAGAGCTATTGGGTGAATCTGTCCCGGGTCCGGTGCATCAGGGACGGGGCCTTTGTCATGGAAAGCGGCGGCTGCGTCCCCATCAGCCGCACCTATCAGCATCCCGCCCGGGAGGCGTTTTTCCGCTCCCTGGTGGACGGCGAGAAATAAGCATAAAAAATCAGGGCCCTGAAAAGGTCCTGATTTTTTATGCTTATGTTCCGGGTTCTGCCGGGTCCGGGGCGGGATCGGGTTCGGGTTCAGGCTCCGGGTCCGGGGTGGGTTCAGGCTCTGGGGTGGGTGTGGGCTCCGGCTGGGGCTCCTGCTTGCCCACCTCCACGATCTTGTCCCGGCTGTCGTAATTGCTCTCCGCCTCGAAATTGCTGGAGATCAGATTCCCGTTGCCGTCATACACATTCCGCCAGGTCTGCACGGTGAACCCAGTGATGGGGTACTGGGTCACCCGCTCCACGCCGGGGGCCAGGCTGTCCACCTCTTTATAGATGGTTTTCCAGGGGGTGGTGGACACGGTTTTGCTGGTGATCTTCACGAAGCTGCTGTCGGTTTTGGTGCCGAAGATCTTCACCGTGACGTTGTTGTTGTACCAATAGGTGACGATCTTGATGGGATAGTCCGTGTTGTTCTGCAGAACAAAGTCCAGATACGGCCAGAACACCGTGGCGTCGCAGCCGGAGGGGACATAATCCTGGGCGTACATATGGCAGGCCCGGGACACGATCTTCAGGTTGGCCAGCAGGGCCGAATAGTACAGGGTGGACGACACCTGGCACACGCCGCCGCCATAGGAGGGCACGGCCTTGCCGCCCACATAGGCGGTGCCGATCTTGAATCCGGCCTCCTTGGTGGTGGGGCCCACGGCATTGTTATAGCTGAAGTTCTCGCCGCTGTTGACCACGGAGCCGCTGATGTTCCCGGCGGCCTTGCGGACGTTGAAAATCCGGTCGCTGGTGCCGGAGACATAGGAGGTGTACTGTCCCAGCACGTCCCGGAACAGCACCTTCTCCAGCTCCGCCTTGGTGACGGTGGGATAGGTGATCTGGGCGGGGATGACGATCTCCTGGCCGGGCTGGGCGTCCTCCACCAGCTTTTCGGCCCCGGCCACGTCGAAGGTGACGCCTACGCGCCCCTCCACCACCTGGCCGGTGGACCGGTCATAGGAGGCGTTCTTTCCCTGGCCGCCGATTTCCTGCTCCAGGGCCGCCAGGTCCAGGGGCTTGCCCTGGGTGATGGTGCTGACGCAGGGGATGGGGTCCATGCACCGGGTGGTCACCGCCTGGTGCAGGGCCCGGGCCAGCTTGTCCCCGTCGATGGTGCGGCCGTCGGCGGCCTTGGTGACGTAGAAGCCGTCGCCCTTGCCCTCCTCCATGCGGTACGCCCCGTCCACCGGGTCCCGGCTCAGCTCCCGGCTGAGGCTTTCTGCCCGCTGGGACAGCTGCCCGGCGTCCAGGTCCCACTGGACCTGCGCCTGGGTGTCCCCGAACCAGCTGCGGATCAGGTGATAGCCGTTCACGAAGAAATTGCCGCCGTGGGCCGCGTTCCAGGCGGCCTGGGCCGCCTCCTGGGGCGTCACGGACACCCCCAGCTCCGTCAGGTTCACCGTGCCGATGACCTGGTCCTCCAGGGTCAGGTCGATGGTTTCCTTCCGGCAGGCGGCATCGCCCTCCCGCTGCCACTTGTCCCGGACCTGCTGCGCCGTAAGGCCGCCCACGTCCACCCCCAGCACCTGGGTGCCCCGCAGGGTGGTCCCTCCGGCGGCGGCCACCGCGCAGACGGCTATGTACGCCGCCGCCAGCACGCCCACGGCGATGCCGGCAATCAGGCCCGCGGTGCGGCCCAGGGACCGGGGCTTCTTTTCCTTCTGTAAGGGCTTCTGGTTGGTCTGTTCCATGGATGCCCCTCCTTGTTTCTGTATAACCGCGCCAATGCGCGTCTTTACAGTATACTACAACCCCGGCGGAAAAAAGTTACAATCCGGTAACAATCAGCAACTTTCGGACACACTATCGATTTTTCCCGATGCGCGCTTGGGGATGCGGATGGTCAGCAGAATCTCCCGGTCCGTATCCTGGCGATTCCATCCGGCGTCCACCCCGGCCTGCCGCATCAGGTGCAGCCCCCGGTCCACGCTGTTGAGAAACAGCCGCACGTCCTTGATGATGTAGGTGCTCCGGCCCCGGGGCGGGGTGACCTGGGCCGATTGCAGGAGCTTTTCCACATAGGCCTCCGCCTGGGCCACGTTCATCCCCCGGCGCACCATATCCCCGGCGGCCCGGCGCTGGACCTCCGGGTCCTGGAGCCGCAGCAGCGCCCGGGCGTGGCGCTCCGTCAGGCCGTTTTCCCGCAGCAGGGCCCGCACGTCCTCCGGCAGACGCAGCAGGCGCAGCTTGTTGGCCACGGTGGGCTGGGCCCGGCCCAGCCGCCGGGCGGCCTCCTCCTGGCTGAGGCCATAGCGGGAGATCAGCCGGGCGATGGCCTGCGCCTCCTCCCAGCAGTCCAGGTCCCGGCGCTGGAGATTCTCCATCAGGGCCAGCAGGGCGGAGTCCTCCTCCCCTACCTGGGCCACCAGACACGGCACCTCCCGCAGTCCGGCGATCCGGGCGGCCCGCAGCCGCCGCTCCCCAGCCACCAGCTCATAGCCCTCCCCGGCCCGGCGGACGGTCAGGGGCTGCAGAATGCCGCAGGAGCGGATGCTGGCCGCCAGCTCCGCCAGGCCCTCCTCATCGAAGCTGCGGCGGGGCTGCTGGGGGTTGGGCCGGATGCGGCCCAGGGGGATGTACTGGACCCGGGTGGATAGAAACTCACCTTTTCGCTGCAATTTCATGGCGTTCGACCTCCTTTCCCCCATTTTATCCGCCGGAGGGAGCAAAAAAGGCCGCACCCTGTCGGGAAATCAAAATTTCCCCGCTTGCGCCCCGGGCTGCAATGTCTGCGCCGTGTATGTGGAGCCGTCTCACCGCTCCGTTGAAAACAGGAACATATCATAATTGTGTTGACGGCAGTCCGTGAGATGGGATACAATGAGAAAAAAGAAGGAGAAGCTTTCAATGAAGCATCTTTCACATCACCTGCCTTATCACCAAAGATGGCACGAAGCAATTTTTC
>ENA-UEQE01002311-UEQE01002311.1-human-gut-metagenome-genome-assembly--contig:-NODE-2311-length-13880-cov-3.838079_pt1 | contig 13880 bp, 8 predicted proteins | sample MGYA00242934_ERZ507935 | MGnify/ENA primary metagenome ERZ507935 (study PRJEB26167, sample SAMN06115423) | human gut metagenome | host: Homo sapiens | place: China:Anhui | collected 2015-03-30 | study... | reverse complement strand
CATCGAAAGCTGGGCGGAGATTCTATGCAGTGTGAAGTGATGTGAAATAAACAGCAGAAAAGACAGCAGCGCCCCGGGCCGGTTGGCTCGGGGCGCTGCTGCTTGTGGGAACAGGACAAGAAAGAGGGCAGGAAAAGTGATCAGAGACGGGACGGCATTATCCGAACATGGGTAGGATGTTCATAAAGCCGGTGATGATGATGCCATTGAAGAAGTCGATGAACAGGGAGCCCACCAGAGGCACAATGAAGTAGGCCTGAGGGGCGGGGCCGTAGCGCTTGGTCAGCACCTGCATGTTGGCCATGGCGTTGGGGGTGGCGCCCATACCGAAGCCGCAGAAGGCGGAGGTCATAACGGCGGCCTCGTAATCCCGGCCCATGATGTTGAACACCACAAAGCGTGCAAACACGAACATCAGAACCACCTGGGCGGCCAGCATGACGATCATGGGGCCGGCCAGAGAGGCCAGCTGCCACAGCTTCAGGGTCATCAGGGCGATGGCCAGGAAGATGGACAGAGACACGTTGCCCCACAGGTCGATGGCCTTAGCGGGCAGTACGATGTGCTTGGCGTCGCAGAAGTTACGGATCACAGCGGCCACCAGCATGGCGCCGATGTAGGTGGGGAAGGTGAGCTTAAACTGGCCGAAGTGGATGTTGTTCAGCAGGGCGGTAAGCACAGTGCCCACGCCGGAGGCCACGATCAGCAGGATGGCGGCGTTGGTGAAGGCGTCGGCGTCCACGCGCTCGGCCTTGGCCTTCTCCTCGGCGTTCTCGTCGTCGATCTCCATGATCTCGGCCTCAGACTCGGTGGAGGTCAGACCGTAGCGGTTGATGATGGACCGGGCAGTGGGGCCGCCCATCAGGGAGCCGGACACCAGACCGAAGGTGGCGGCGGCGATGGCCAGCACGTTGGCGCCCTCGATGCCCAGCTTGTTCTCCATCAGAGGACCGTAGGAACCGGCGGTGCCGTGGCCGCCCACCATGGGGATGGAGCCGGTGCACAGGCCCAGACGCATATCCCAGCCAAATACCTTAGCCAGCGCGGCGCCCACCACGTCCTGCAGGCACACCATCACAATGGCAATGATCAGGAAGGTGAACACCTTTTTGCCGCCCTTTTTCAGCAGACGGAAGCAGGCAGTGTAGCCCACGCTGGTAAAGAACAGGGTCATAAAGAAGCTCTTCACGTTGTCATCAAAGCTCAGCTGGACAACGCCGCAGGAATAGAGGACCAGGTGAACGATAGCGAAGATCAGTCCGCCTACCACGGGGGCAGGGATGCAGCAGCGCTTCAGGAATTCGATGCGGGTGGTCAGGAAGCGTCCCAGGACGAACAGCAGCATAGCCACGCCTGCCGTCTGGTACATATCAAGGGTAAATTCTGGCATATTGTATACTCCTTCTCTCTTAATAATATTTGGCCCACACAGCCAGTTTGTTAAAAATCATCCACATTATAGGCACGGCACTTCAAAAAACTTCAAAATTCAACATGGCCATAAAATTTTTGTTAATTTCACAATTCATTCTGTTCAAAGTCAGTGATTCTGTACAGCACCCGGCCCAAAATCCGCAAAAAAGCACCGTCCACAGCGGTGGACGGTGCTTTATATTCCCTCAAAACCGGCGGTTTATACCCTCGTTTTTCTTCATTCCTCTTCAGCCAGGATCAACAGGCCGTCTAGAAAGGTGCGCAGATTGGCCTTGCCGCCGGGGCCCTTGCCCTGGAGGTGGGCCATCTCGGCGCGGACCTCCTGAAAGGGGAACAGGCGGGCGGAGTAGCGGGTGAAGAACTCGTTGGTATAGTCCTCCACCCCCAGGCTGGCAATGTGGTTCAGGCCCCGGTCCAGGGCCCGGCGGGCCCGCTGTTCCATCGTCTTGGGGTTGTCGCTGAGCTGGGCGCACAGGGCGGCTACCCCCACCTGAGAGGCGGTCTGCCCCCGCTGGAGCAGGGCGATGCACAGCTCGATGATGTCCTGGGAGCCCTTCTCACCGGCCATACCCAGCTGGCTGAGGATGTGCTTGATGCGGCGGCGCTCCCGGGACAGGGGGGGCTCCGGCGGCGGAGCGGGAGCCCGGCCGGCAAAGACGCTTTGGATGGCCCGCAGGGCCTGCTCGTTTTCGATCTGTCGGGAGACGTTTTGGATGACCTGGCGGACTTCGATCAGGTTGATGGGCTTTTGGATGAAGAAGTCCACCCCGGCGGAATAGGCCCGGGCGATGAGCTCCTTGGCGGACACCTGGGAGATCATAATAAACTTGGCCCGGCTGCCCCCCTCCTTCAGCTCCCGCACCACCTGAATGCCGTCCTTGCCCGGCATAAGCAGGTCCACCAGGATAAGGTCAGGGTCGGCGGCCAGAATGCCCTCCAGATCCGGGGGGGCATCGGCGGTGTCGCCGCAGATGGTGCCCAGTTCATTTTGCTCCACGATGTCCTCCAGAATGCTGATGACGGTGATGTCGTCCTCGATGATATAAATTCTCATGCCTGTCCTCCTGTCACCGCCGCCAAGGGCAGCAAAATGTCAAACTGGGTGCGTACCCCGGGTCGGGAGTCCACCTGAATGGAGCCCCCCAGCTCATCTACGATATACTTCACAGCGGGCAGCCCCACGCCCCGGTTGATGTCGCCGGTGTCGGGGTTGAACTTGGTGGAGTAGCCCACCTGAAACAGCAGGTTCATGGCCCGGCTGGAGATGCCGGGGCCGTTGTCCGTCACCTGCAGACGCAGATCATCCCCCTGAACGCGGCAGTCCACCTGAACATTGCCGTGGCACGGTCCGGCCTGAATGGCCTCCACGGCGTTGGTCACCAGATTTTTCAGTACAGACAGCAGGCGGTAGTGCTCCCGGATGGGCAGGTCCCGGTCGCAGCTGCACTCCAGGCGGATGTCTGCCCGCAGCTGGCCCAGCAGCTGGCGGGTGGACACCTGCAGGATGTGCAGCAGATCGGACAGGGCCATGGTCTCATCGTCAAAGTCCCCGGCCACCTCCTCCTCGATGCCTCGGATGATGCGCAGGTTGTCCTTTTTTACCTCGTGGACATCCCGGGCGATGGACAGAGCCAGGGTGGTGAGGGATTCATCGGCGTGCTGGGCCTCCAGATGCTCGTAGAGCTGATAGGCGCTGGACATGACGGCCTCGATGTCCTCGGCGTCCTTTTTCAGAAAGTATAGCTCGGTTTTCAGGTCGGCGGTCATCAAAAACAGGTGCTGATAGCGCTGCTCGTGCTCCTCCCGCAGGATGAGCAGGCGATAGCTGCGGCTGACAAACAGAATGGTCAGCGCAGCCATAGAACGGCCAAAAGCCAGCCACAGAAGGGCTGCCAGCATGTCGGCGGAGAGATTCAGACCGTGGCTGGACAGCGCCAGGTTCACAATATTAGACACCCCGTCGCACACCAGCATGGCCAGCCACAGCCGGGGATAGGAGGCCGAGCGCCGGTCGGACAGCAGCAGGCACAGCAGCACATCGTAGCACAGATAAAATACCCCGCCAGGGTATTCTATCTCCAGGGCCTGAATCAGGGGCACGCCGGAAAACAAATCCGTGAGGGTGCGGAAGAGCAGTACAAACAGCCCCGTCACCAGACCGGTCTGGGGCCGGTGGCTGTCCCGCATGACCAGAATGAGCAGCACGGGATAGAGGATGACAGCGGCAGATACGCGAAAGCCATCTGCCCACAAAGAGAGATACAGCTGGCTGGTCAGGGCGATGCACAGGCCCACCAGCAGCCGCCGCTGCAGGGCGGACAACCGCAAGGCGGAGAGGGCGCGGGCAGTGAACAAGGGACAGGCTCCTTTCCAAAATACGATACCTCTATCATAAAGAAGTTTCTCAGTTTGTGCAAGGGGGGCAGGAGCTTTTTTGCGCTGAACCGCTGCTGCAAATACAGTTAATATCCTGTTTTTCCTGACGGGCTGAGTGTTAAGAAAGTATAAATATCATTGTTTTCCACCGAGGAAAATTTTATCATAATAAAAATGAGATTGTCCAGGAACGAGGGACAGTCCCAGCCTCTAAAGCAACGGAAGGGAAACAATTATGAGTCTGCGCGTGGGAATCGACATCGGCTCCACCACCGTGAAAGTGGTGGTGCTGGACGAGCACAACAAACTGCTGTTCCGCTCATACGAGCGGCACTACTCCAAAACCAGAGAGCGGGCCTGCCAGACCCTGCGCTCTATCTCTGAGATGCTGGCCGGACAGCAGATCCGCGTGACCATCACCGGCTCCGCCGGACTGGGCGTGGCCAACGCCGCAGGCATCGACTTTGTACAGGAGGTCTACGCCACCGCCGCCGCCGTGAATACATACATCCCTGACACCGATGCCGTCATCGAGCTGGGGGGCGAGGATGCCAAGATCATCTTCTTCGGTGGGGCCCTGGAGGAGCGGATGAACGGCTCCTGTGCCGGGGGCACCGGGGCCTTCATCGATCAGATGGCCACCCTGATGAACGTGTCCGTCCAGGAGCTGGACGCCCTGTCGTTAAAGCACGAGAAAATCTACCCCATCGCCTCCCGGTGCGGCGTGTTTGCCAAGAGCGACATCCAGCCCATTTTGAACCAGGGCGGGCGGAAGGAGGACGTGGCCGCCTCTATCTTCCAGGCCGTGGTGGATCAGACGGTGGCCGGTCTGACCCAGGGCCGGGAGCTGAAGGGCAAGATCGTCTTTCTGGGCGGTCCCCTCCACTTTCTTATGGGTCTGCGGGAGCGCTTTGTGGACACCCTGAAGCTGGACGCCGACCACGCCATCTTCCCCAAGGACGGCGACTGCTTCGCCGCCATGGGTGCAGCCCTGTGCGCCGCCGACTATGCCACCGCTCCCTTCGAGGATGTGCTGAAAAAGCTGGAGGAGAGCGTGGAGACCACCACGGCAGTGGACACCATGCCCCCCCTGTTCAACAATCAGGAGGAGTATGACGCCTTCTGTGCCCGGCACAACGCCAACCACCCGCCCGAGGTGGATGCCAAGACGTACACCGGTCCCGCCTGGCTGGGCATCGATGCCGGCTCCACCACCACAAAGCTGGCCCTGATCACCGCCGACGGCGGACTGCTGTATACCTATTACCACTCCAACGAGGGCAACCCCGTGGCCATCGTGTTGGAGCAGCTGAAAGAGATCTACGCCCTGTGCGGGGACCGCATCCAGATAAAAGGCGCAGCCGTCACCGGCTATGGCGAGGACCTGATCAAAAACGCCTTCTCCTGCGATCTGGGCCTGGTGGAGACCATGGCCCACTATAAGGCGGCGGCCCACTTCCGGCCGGACGTGGACTTTATCATCGACATCGGCGGCCAGGACATGAAGTGCTTTAAGATCCGCAACGGCGCGGTGGACTCCATCATGCTCAACGAGGCCTGTTCCTCCGGATGCGGCTCCTTCATCGAGACCTTTGCCAAGGCCCTGGGCTATAACATCGCCGACTTCTCCAAGCTGGGGCTGTTCACCCAAAAGCCGGTGAATCTGGGCTCCCGGTGTACCGTGTTTATGAACTCCAGTGTGAAGCAGGCCCAAAAGGACGGGGCCAGCGTGGCGGACATCTCCGCCGGCCTGTCCACCTCCATTGTGAAAAACGCCATTTACAAGGTCATCCGGGCCGCCTCTGCCGACGACCTGGGGGAGCACATCGTGGTCCAGGGCGGCACCTTCCTGAACGACGCCGTGCTGCGGGCCTTTGAGCAGGAGCTGGGCCGGAATGTGACCCGGCCCACCATCGCCGGGCTGATGGGTGCCTTCGGCGCAGCTCTGGCCGCCCGGGACCTGCACCTGGACCACAGCAGCCTGCTGACGGCGGACGATCTGGCCCACTTTACCCACAAGGCCCGCCCGGCCACCTGCGGCCTTTGTACCAACCACTGCTCCCTCACGGTGAACTCCTTCGACGGGGGCCGCCGCTTTGTCTCGGGCAACCGGTGCTCCCGCCCCCTGGGGGAGGAGCCCAGCCGCCAGCCCGACCTGATGCGGTATAAATACGCCAAGCTGCGTACCATGCAGGGCAACGGCGCCGGAGACGGCAGCCGGGGCACCATGGGCATCCCTTTCGGCCTGAATATGTATGAGAATCTGCCCTTCTGGTTCCCCCTGCTCACCCACCTGAATTTCCAGGTGGTCCTGTCCCCGGAGTCCAGCCGGAAGCTCTATCTCAAGGGCCAGCGCACCATCCCCTCGGACACGGTGTGCTACCCCGCCAAGCTGCTCCACGGCCATGTGGAGGCCCTGGTGGAGGCGGGGGTGGACAGCATCTTCTATCCCTGTATGCCCTATAACTTTGACGAGGGGAAGAGCGACAACAACTATAACTGCCCTGTGGTGGCCTATTACCCCGAGCTGCTGGCCGCCAACGTGCCCGACCTGAAAAAGGTCCGCTACTTCGACCCCTATTTCGGCCTGCACCGCCCCCGGGACTTTGCCAAGCGGGCGGAGGCCTGGTTTGCAGAGCAGTTCCAGATCCCCAAGCGGGAGACGGCGGCGGCGGTGAAGGCCGCCTATGCCGCCTATGACGACTATAAGAACGACCTGAGAGCCAAGGCCCAGGAGTTTATCGCCCAGGCCAGAAAAGAAGAACGGCCCATCCTCATCGTGGCCGGCCGCCCCTATCACATGGACCCGGAGATCAACCACGGCATCAACGACCTCATCACCTCCTATGGCTTTGTGCTCATCACCGAGGACTCGGTGGCCTATTTGGAGGATAAGGCCCCCCGCCATGTGCTCAACCAGTGGACCTATCACGCCAGAATGTACAACGCCGCCCGGTATGCCTGCACCCAGCCGGACATGGAGGTCATCCAGCTGGTGTCCTTCGGCTGCGGCATTGATGCCATCACCGGCGACGAGATGCGCTCCATCCTGGAGGACGGGGGCAAGCTGTATACCCAGCTGAAGATCGACGACATCAACAATTTGGGCGCAGTGAAGATCCGCATCCGCAGCCTGATGGCCGCCATTCAGGCCAGAAAGCAGCGGAACTGATCCACCGTCCGGACAGACGATCCAGAAAGGAACGAGAATTATGGCCAAACTAGTATACGATGAAAACGGCCGCCTGCTGTTCACCAAGGAGATGAAGCAGGAGTATACCATTCTGATGCCCCAGATGCTGCCCATCCACTTCGGCATGTTCCGCAAGCTGCTGGAGCTGGAGGGCTATCATGTGGACCAGCTGAACAACGAGGGGCGGTCTGTGGTGGACGAGGGGCTGAAATATGTCCACAACGACACCTGCTACCCCGCCCTGCTGGTCATCGGCCAGTTTATGGATGCCATTCAGCACGGGGGCTATGACCCCCACAAGGTGGCCCTGTTCATCACCCAGACCGGCGGCGGCTGCCGGGCCAGCAACTACATCCACCTGCTGCGCAAGGCCCTGGCCAAGGCGGGGATGGACTATGTGCCCGTGATCTCCGTGTCCTTCGGCCTGGAGAAAAACCCGGGCTTCCAGCTCACCGTCAGCCTGATCCGCAAGCTGGTATACGGCATGATGTACGGTGACCTCATCATGTGGGTGGCCAACCAGGTCCGGCCCTATGAGGTAAATGCCGGGGCCACCGACCTGAGAGTGGAGGGCTGGGTCCAGCGCATGGTGGACCGCTTCCAGCAGGGCAAGGGCATGAGCCGCCGCCAGATGCGCGCCATCTTCGACGAGATCTGCGCCGACTTCGCTTCCATCCCTGTGGCGGGGGAGCCCAAGGTGCGGGTGGGCATCGTGGGCGAGATCTATGTGAAGTTCTCCGCCCTGGGCAACAACCATCTGGAGCAGTTCCTCCTCAGCGAGGGGGTGGAGCCGGTGGTGCCCGGCCTTACCGACTTTATGATCTTCAAGATCTACAACCGGGTGGCCGACGTAAAGCTCTACGGCGGCAAGTGGGCCAAGAAGGCCCTGTGCAAGTTCTTCATGGGCTATATCCAAAGCTGCCAGAAGGATATGATCGACGCCCTGAACAAATCGGGCCGCTTCCGTGCCCCCGGTACCTTCGACGACCTGCACCGCCTGGTCCACGGCTATCTGGGCGACGGCAACAAGATGGGCGAGGGCTGGCTGCTCACCGCCGAGATGCTGGAGCTCATCCACTCCGGCACCAACAACATCGTCTGTACCCAGCCCTTCGGCTGCCTGCCCAACCACATCGTGGGCAAGGGCATGATCCGCAAGCTGAAGGACGACTATCCCCACAGCAACGTGGTGGCCATCGACTATGACCCCAGCGCCACCAAGATCAACCAGGAGAACCGCATCAAGCTGATGCTGGCCAACGCCAAGGGCCTGGTCCACGCCCAGGCCCAGCCGGAGCCCGCCCCCGTCCACGTTGTCCCCGACGTGGAGCGGGGACCCAAGACCGCTGCCCCCGCCCAGGAGCGGGAGTCGGCGTAACACAGCAATATAGAACCAGCCCCCGGCCTATCCATCAGGTAGGTCGGGGGCGGTGCCGTTCTTTGGGGCCTTACCCCAGCAGCCGCCAGCGGAGCCGGAGCCGGGTGCAGAGGCCGTCATACAGGAAATAGGCCAGGAAGGGGAGGGTGTAGCAGATCAAAAGGCGGGTGGCCAGAAGAATAGACAGGCCACCCACGCCGCGGCGCTGCAAAAAGTATGTGCCCAGGGTGAGGAACAGACAGTGGGACAGATAGACGAAAAACGAACTCTGGTAGAGCCGCTCCAGTCCCCGCCGCAGCGCGCCGGGAGCGTGGACCAAACGCAGACAGACGGCGTGGACCAGGGCTATGGACAGCAGGTCGGCCACCAGCTTGATGTCGTTCAGGTTCAGCCCCAGAGAGTGGCCGGAATACTGCAGATAGGCAAGCCCGGCGCAGACCAGGACCACAACGCCGCAGATCACCTGTCCCAGCCCGCCGGAGAGGGAGGCCGCAACAAGTTTATAGTGTTTGCCCACATACAGCCCGGCCACCCAAAAGAGAAGATACGTTAAGAAAATGCGGTCAGAATAGGGAAAATCGATGCCGCCCAGGGACAGGATGTAAGAAAACTGCTGCATGAAAAAGAAGGTCAGCAGACTTACGCCCAGGGCCAAGTACGCCGGGATATGCTTCACCATCCACAGCCAGAAGGGCATGAGAAGATAGAACTGCATGACGATGACGATGTAGTAAAAGGGGGAGGAGAGATTGCCCAGGAGCAGATAAGAGAAGAATTCCCGCCCATCCCCACGGACATAGCCGATGCGCAGAAAACAGAGGTAATAGATCACCACCCACAGCACATAGGGGAGATAAATTTTCTGAACGCGCTGGAGCATATAGCGGAGATATCCGCCGAAGGTGATCTCCGTGTCCATAAAGTGCAGGGCCATTTTGACGGCCCCGGTGTACAGAAACATGGGCACCACAAAAGCCGCCAAGCGCCAGGGAAAGTAGATGACCGCCGCCTGCCAGGAGGTTGGCGTGACCGAGGAGATGCCCAGGGACAACACATGGATCAAAATGACCAAAAGACACGCAATGGCGTTCATATCGTTCAGTTCGCGCTTTTTTGTGGAGGCTGCCATGAGGATGCGTCCTTTCTTTCGTTTGAATGCTTGGAGGAGATTGCGGAAGCTTTACAGGCCCTGTGCCACCGCCTCGGCCACCCGGATGCCGTCCACGGCGGCGGAGACGATGCCGCCGGCATAGCCCGCACCCTCGCCGCAGGGGTAGAGGCCGGCCAGGGCGGACTGGAGCCGCGCATCCCGCAGGATGCGCACGGGGGAGGAGGAGCGGGTCTACACACCGGTGAGGACGGCTTGCGTCGTCCAACTCATCATATTCCTCGGAGAAGGAGGAGTAATCGCTGTAATTCTTCAGAATATCCGGGTTGCCGTCCTCACACTGGATGTTCAGCAGGGGCAGGGCCTGGCGGAGGGTATTTGTGACGTAGTCGGGCAGGCAGGGGTCCAGCCGGCCCCAGCGCACCCCGGGGCGATAGGTGGGCAGGACGGCTCCCGGACCCTCAGAGGGGCGGGCGCGGAGAAAGTCCTCCACCCGCTGGGCGGGGGCGGAGAAATTTTCGCCGCCGTGGAGGAACGCAGCCCGCTCCCACTGCTGCTGAAAGCGCACCCCGGCCAGCACATCGTCCCCGGGGAAGTCCTCCGGGGTGACTCCCACCAAAAAGCCGCCGTTGATGTTGGCCCCATCTCTGGCCCGCAGGCTCATGCCGTTGGTCACCAGTTCTCCGGGGGTGGAGGCGGCGGCCACCACCTGTCCGCCGGGACAGACGCAGAAGGTGAAGGCGGAGCGGCCGGAGGGCAGGTGACAGGCCAGCTTATAGTCCGAGGGGGGCAGTCGGTCCGCCGACGGGCCGTATTGGGCCAGGCTGACGGCGCTCTGATCGTGCTCGATGCGCACACCGATGGCAAAGGGCTTTTTCTCCATGGGAACCCCCGCCTGGGCCAGCATGGCAAAGGTATCCCGGGCGGAGTGGCCGGGGGCCAGGATCAAAGCGTCGCAGGGCAGGGTATAGGGCCCCTGGGGCCCCTCCACCGTGAGGGCGGACAGCGCCCCGCCGGACTGCTCCAGCCCGGTCAGCCGGTGCCCAAAGCGCACATCGCAGCCCAGGGAGATCAGCTTCTGGCGGATGTGCTTCACCGTCTGGCGCAGCACGTCGGTGCCGATGTGGGGCTTGTGGGACCAGCGCACGTCCGCCGGGGCCCCGGCGTCGATTAGGGCGTCCAGCACGGCGGAGATGCGGGGGTCGTGGGTGCCGGTGGTCAGCTTGCCGTCGGAAAAGGTGCCTGCGCCCCCCTCGCCAAACTGCACGTTAGAGGTGGGGTCCAGTTTCCCTGTGGACCAGAAGCGCTCCACGTCCGCCGTGCGCCGGTCCACATCCTGGCCGCGCTCCAGCACCACGCAGGGCAGGCCGTTCCGGGCCAGGAACAGGGCGGCGAACAGCCCCGCAGGACCCATGCCCACCACCACCGGGGGCAGGGAGGAGCGGCGGGTCACCGCCGGGAAGACATAGTGCTTGGGCTGGACCAGGGTCACGTGTTTCCCCGGCGCGCCGCGGACCACGGCCTCCTCGTCGGGCAGGTCCAGGCCCACGGTGTAGACGTAGTGGACGTCCCCCTTGTTCCGGGCGTCGATGGACTGGCGCAGCAGGGTCAGCTCCCCCAGCGCCCCAGGCCGCAGCCCCAGCGCCCAGGCGGCCTTTTTCCGCAGCTGGTCCAGACCGCCGTCGATGGGAAGAGGAAGGTTGGAAATTTGGATCATGTTGAAACACCACTTTTTTGAATTAGGAGTTGGAAAAAAGCCTTCCCCTGGGGGAAGGTGGCCCGCAGGGCCGGATGAGGGGAACGCCGAAGGGCTTTGAGCCCTTGCGTCAGAACGGAGATAGCCTTCCCCCTCCCAGGGGGAAGGTGCCCCCGCAGGGGGCGGATGAGGGTGACCCCCGTGGGTGCATACACCAACGGCGGGCCGCTGAGGACAGCGGCCCCTACGGCGTGTCACGATGGCGTTTTGCAGGGGCGAAGGCTATGCCGCTTTGTTGGGAACGCTCACACATCGGTGGCGTTCCCCTCATCCGCCCCAGTGTGCCCACTGGGGCACCTTCTCCCAGGAGAAGGCTTTAGGACGGGGAGACGGCGGGGCAACGGTCAATACAAACCGTAAATACTTGCTCCAATTCTACAAAATGAATTACTCCACCAGGATATCTGCCACATAGCCCTCCACGTCGAAGGGGTCCAGAAGGCTGTTCTTGCGCAGGTAGAGGGGGTGATGGGGGTGGCCCTTTTTGGAGCGCTTTCCGGCGGAGAACCACTGTGCCCCCCGCTCATGCCCCAGGGCGATCATGTCCCGGACGCAGGCTGGCAAGTAATTTCGCTTTTCAATGATAGTGCCCCAGGCGGCCCACACGGCGGGGCGGCCTGCTGCGTCCAGGGACAGGGCATAGTCAAAGGCCCGCATGTTCTCCCGGTGGAGGGCCTGGTTGCATTCCGGCTCCATGTCGTCGGGCCGGGTGGCCCGCTGGGCGTAGACGTTGAACATGAGGAAGCTGTCAAACCCGTTGTGCAGGGCCACCCGCTCCACCGCCTTCAGGGTGTTGTCCAACTCGTCCGGGGCGGCGGTAGAGGGATTGATGCCCACGCAGATGAGGGGGTGCTGCCCCCGGGTGCCCAGAATATAACGATACTCCCCGTAGTGGTTGGGGACATATATCCATTTTGTAATGTCGTAATCGGGGCTGGGCTCCAGGGCCTGAGTCAGGGCGGCATCGAAGGGGACCACCGGCAGGGACTGGGTGGAACAGGAGGGGATGTGCATGGAAAAAACTCCTTTGATTGAAAATTCTTCCGCAGAAAACAGAGCCGTCCGGCGTTGCGCAGCGGGGGAGGCTCTGATATAATATGCAAAGATAACAGGTCGAACTATGGCGCTAAGAGCACTATATCAAATCGGCTATCCTTTGTCAAAAGATAAATCCCGCCGGGGGCCGCCCCGGCAGCACAGACCAGAGAGGAGCACACCATGAAACAGCAATTTCTGCGCCGCGCATTGGGCGGGGCGCTTTCCGTCGGACTGCTGATGCAGCCCGCCCTGGCCGCCGTGACCCCGGACATCCCCCAGGGCTGGACCACCCCCTTTTCCGACGTGGCGGAGGGGGACTGGTACACCCCCTTCGTGTCCACCCTGAACAGCCAGGGGGTCATCAACGGCTATGACGACGGGCGCTTTGGCCCCAACGATGCGGTGCGGGCGGGAGATGCCATCCTGATGGTGGTGAAGGCCGCAGGAAGCGGGAACCAGCCCGCACTGGAGGGGGCGCACTATGCCGCGGGCTATGTGCAGTATGCCCTGGACCGGGGCTGGCTGACCCAGGCCCAGGCGGCGGTGGATCTGAACGCCCCGGCCTCCCGGCTGTACATCGCCGCGCTGGCGGCCAAGGCGCTGGGGCTGTCCGCCTCTACCAAGCGCAGCCCCTTTGCCGACGTGAGCGACGGATATGTCACCGCCCTGTATCAAAACGGCGTGGTGGTGGGGGAGAAGTCGGGCGGCAAGCGGTATTTCAAGCCCGACAACTCCATCACCCGGGCGGAACTGAGCGTTATCGTGTGGCAGGTGATGTCCTTTGACGACTACATCCACTTCAGCTCCCACGTGCTGGAGAAGCTGGACGGGGTGCCGGTGAACCGCTATGACAATGCCGCCTTTGTCAAGACGGATGGCCGCATGGAGTATGTGGGCGGGGACCGGGCCAGCCTGGCGGGCGTGGATGTATCCAGCCATCAGGGCACCGTGGACTGGGCCAAGGTGGCGGCTGACGGCATCGACTTTGTCATCATCCGCTGCGGCGGCCGATATTACGGCAGCGGCAAGGTCTTTGAGGATAAGCAGTTCAAAAGCAATATCCGGGGTGCGCTGGATGCGGGGTTGCAGGTGGGGGTCTACTTCTTCTCCCAGGCCACCAACCAGACCGAGGCCCTGGAGGAGGCACAGTTTGTGCTGGACACCATTGCGGACTATCCGGTGGACGGACCGGTGGTCTTTGATTGGGAGAACATCGGAACAGATTCAGCCCGCACCGACGGCATGACCAGCGCCCAGGTGACGGCGGCGGCCAACGCCTTCTGCGGCAGGATCAAGGCTGCGGGCTATCAGCCCATGATCTATTTCAACCAGTATATCGGCTATCTGCTCTATGACCTGGACCAGGTGACCCAATACCCCTTCTGGCTGGCGGAGTACACCGACAAGCCGACCTTCTATTATCACTTTGAGATGTGGCAGCACACCAGCAGCGGCAGCGTGGACGGCATCAGCGGAAAGGTGGACCGCAATCTGTGGATGCCCAAGGAGGCACCCGTCCGGCCGGACAGACCCAGCCAGGAAACTGAGCCGGGGGAGGACGAGGAGGCGATGCCGCCCAGTCAGGATATCTCCCGGG
>ENA-UEQE01002305-UEQE01002305.1-human-gut-metagenome-genome-assembly--contig:-NODE-2305-length-13905-cov-8.172910_pt1 | contig 13905 bp, 11 predicted proteins | sample MGYA00242934_ERZ507935 | MGnify/ENA primary metagenome ERZ507935 (study PRJEB26167, sample SAMN06115423) | human gut metagenome | host: Homo sapiens | place: China:Anhui | collected 2015-03-30... | reverse complement strand
GGAACCCTTCTGGAGAAGGGTTCCCTCTCCCCTCCCCAAACCCCTCCTCTCTCCCTCCCAAGACTTTCGACTGGTGGGAAGGTTGCGCGGCGGGAGCTCCCTTGTATGGCAGGACGTACAGGCAAAACTCCGCGCAATGACGGTTCTTACTTTCAAAACGGGCTCTTTCCGTCAGAGTTCATCCGGGGAGTTCTCCCGGACAGGCCTTGACCACAGGAGAAAACGATGGATACCACAAAGATTCTGGCCGACCTCAAGAAGCGTCCCGGCTTTGCCGAAAACGTAGGCATGGTGCTGGTACACAACGGCGTCGTGCGCGGGTGGGCGCGGGCCGACCATGCGCCCGTGAAATCCATGAAAGTCTCGCATGACCGCGCCAGGATGGACGCCATCTGCCGCGAGCTGGAACAGCAGCCCGGCATCTTCTGCATCCATGCCGAAGCCGTGGAAGGCGAACTGAAGCCCGGCGACGACGTGTTGTTCCTCGTCGTGGCCGGGGACATCCGCGAACACGTCAAGGCGACGTTCTCGGAACTCCTCGACCGCATCAAGGCCGAGGCCGTGATCAAACAGGAATTCACCGAGTAAGCCTGTTCGGGAAAGGCCGCCCCGTTTTGCCGTATTGAAGCCGGGGCAGGCGCTTTCCCGTGCAGCGCGACGGCAAAAGCCGCAATCCTCCACGGGCCTTGACGCGACATACGGCGGCAAGGCCCCCAAAAATGCCCTCAAGGGGCCTTTCCATGAGCAAGAAAAAAGATACGCCGCGTCCGCTTCCCGATACGCTCGGCCTTCCCCCCACAGGGGCCGACTCCCATGCCCACCTCGACTCAGAGGGGATCATCGAACGGCTTCCCGAAGTTATGGAACAGGCCCGGAACGCGGGCCTTGCCTCCATCGGGCAAGTGTTCCTCGGCCCCGCCGCATACCACGCGAACAAGGACACGTTCGCCGGCTATCCCGGCGTGTTCTTCCTGATGGGCATCCACCCCTGCGACGGGCAGGAATGCACCGGGGCCACCCTCAAGGCCATGCGCGAAGCCTTTGCCGAAGATCCCCGGCTGCGGGCCGTCGGTGAAATCGGCCTCGATTTTTACTGGAAAGACTGCCCGCCCTTCATTCAGGAGGAAGCCTTCCGCGTCCAGCTCGCCCTCGCCAAGGAAACGGATCGACCCGTGGTCATCCATTCGCGCGACGCGGCAAAGGACACCCTGCGGATTCTGGAAGCCGAAGGCTTCGCCGGGCGCCCCGTGCTGTGGCACTGCTTCAGCGGCGATGCCGTGGAGTTCCTTGATCGTTTCCTTGCCAACGGCTGGCACCTTTCCATCCCCGGCCCCGTGACCTACCCCGCCAACCACAGCCTGCGCGAAGCCGTAAAGCGCATCCCGCCGGATCGCCTGATGGTCGAAACCGACTGTCCCTATCTTTCGCCCGTTCCGTGGCGGGGCAAGCCCAATGAACCGGCGCTCGCCGCCTTCACCGCCGAAACCGTGGCCCTTGAGCGCGGCATGGCCCCCGCCGAACTCTGGACGCTCTGCGGCGACAACACCCGGCGCTTCTTCAATGCACCCGACAAGGGGCTATAACCGGCTACCCCCTTAACAATCTCCAACAAACGCCCATACTGCCGCCACCGCCGCGAAGCGTTTCAGCCCCAAACGGGCCGGGGCCACACCGGAGCCATGCCATTCCTCCCCGTTTCCCTTCCATCCCCGACAGCCCTCCGCGCCATCCCTCCCTGAAAGCCGGAAAGCCTTCGCTGACGGAAACACCCGACCGCCTGGCGTGCCGCCCACCCCCTTGAACAGGGATTCGATAAACCCAAAAGTCTTTGAGGGATGAGGGGAGGGGGCGCGGGGGAGGGGAGAAGGGGGCTTTCTTCAGAAAGTCCCCTTCTCCCCTCCCCCGCATTATCAACCCTCCCACACGAAACAAGGAACCGTAGACGCTTCGCCGCAAATACGATAGGTTCAACCTACCTTGTATGCAGGCAACGCCACGGATGGGAAAGCGGCGTTCCGCGGCAGGGCATTCCCGAACTGCCGGACGGCCCGCCGCCCGTGCAGCGGATCCGACAAACCGTCCCCTCCGGCGGCCTGAGGCCGCCTCTCTGAGCTTATGCAAAAACCCGCATCGTCAACGGCCTTTGTGGAAACCCTGTCCTTTGATGACCCGACATTGGCCAATGCCCTGTTCGGGCCGCACAACGCCCACCTCAACGCCATCGCCGAGCGCACCGGGGCGGATCTCTCCACGCGGGGGGCCACGCTGTCCGTGGCGTCCGACGACCCCGCGCTGCGCGAACGCATCCTGAACCTGTTCACCCAGTTTTACGGCCTGCTGCGAAGCGGGCACGCGCTCCAAAGCTCCGATCTGGAACAGGGGCTCCAGATCCTTGAAAGCGATCCGGGCTCGGATCTGCGCCGCTCGTTCCGCGATGAGGCCGTGCTCTCCCTGCCCAAGAAGACCGTCACCGCCCGCAACGCCGCCCAGCGCGCCTACCTGGAAACGCTGCGCAGCAACGAAATGGTCTTCTCCGTGGGCCCGGCCGGAACCGGCAAGACCTACCTTGCCGTGGCGATGGCGGTACATATGCTCAACACGCGGCGGGTGCGCCGCATCATCCTGACCCGCCCCGCCGTCGAAGCGGGCGAGAAGCTCGGCTTCCTTCCCGGCGATCTCGCCGAAAAGGTCAACCCGTACCTGCGCCCCCTCCACGACGCCCTGCTTGATATGCTTGGGCCCCAGAAGATGGCTTCGCTTCAGGAAACGGGCATCATCGAAGTCGCGCCGCTGGCCTTCATGCGCGGCAGGACGCTGAACGACGCGTTCATCATCCTTGATGAAGCGCAGAACACCACGCGCGAACAGATGAAAATGTTCCTGACCCGCCTCGGCTTCGGCTCACGGGCGGCGATCACCGGCGACATCACCCAGATAGACCTGCCCGCTCAGGGCGAGGACAGCACGTCCCGTTCCGGTCTGGTACATGCCCTGCATGTCCTTAAAGGCGTCAAAGGCGTTGCTTTCCGGCACTTCACTTCCGCCGACGTGGTACGCCACCCACTGGTCGGGCGAATAGTACAGGCCTATGATGACTACGAGAAATTCCCCTCTTCGCATCAATGAGCTTTCCCGGATAACACGGACGCTGTTCCGGCAGCACCATCACGGCACGGGGCTTGCCGTCCTGATCGCCACCCTGTTCGTGCTCTCGTTCCTGGCGGGCCTCCAGCCGCCCATGCAGTTCCGGGTGTTCATGGCCGGGGAAGTCGCCGACAGCGATGTCGTCGCGCACCGCAGCCTGACGGTGGAGGACACCGAGGCCTCCAAGCTCAAGCGCAATCAGGTCGCCATGCTCCAGCCTACGGTGTTCGACCTCAGCGTGACCGAAATCGCCGCGCTGCGGCAGAAGATTTTCGGCATACTCAAGCTGATCAACGGGCAGGAGGCCTCCCCGGAGGCACAGGACGCCTTGCGCGCTTCCCTTGCGGAAAAACTCGCGACGCCGGTCAGCACGGATCTGCTCGCCCAATGGATGAGCCCCGCCGTACAGGAATACATCCTCTCCACGGGCCTGCCGTGGTTTGAAGACCGCCTGCGCGAGGGCGTGGTGGGCGACGTGCGCCTTGCCCTGCCCTCCAAGAACGGGATCATCGTCCGCGACGTGGATACAAAGGCGGAAACCCTGCGCCCCAACGTGTCGGATATCCGTGACGTGCCCGCCGTGCTCGCGGCCTTCACGCAGAAGCTGCGCTCCGCCGAAAAGCTCACCCCGCAGGGCCGCCGCGCCGTGCTGGTCCTGTTCTCGCCGCTGATCATGCCCACCCTCACCCTGAACCGTGAGGCCACGCAATCCCTCGGCAATGCCGTGGCCCAGACCGTGGAACCCGTCTACTACCATATCCAGAAGGGCGAAGTCGTGGTTTATCAGGGCGAACGGGTCACCCGCGAGAAGCAGCTCAAGCTCCAGAGCCTCTACCAGAAGCAGGAGGGGCTGATCCATTCGCGCACCGTGGCGGGGACATTCGTCTTCTCGCTTATCCTGACGCTCGGCCTGTTCATGGCCCCAAGCGGAAAACCGGGCACCCCCCTAAGGAAAAAAGACTTTCTGTTCATCTCGCTGCTGGTGTTCACCTTCGGCATCGCGGCGAAAGGCACCTATATGCTCGTGGGCAAGGTCGTCCAGCCGCAGGACATCGCCCTCGTCATCCACTTCTTCCCCGTGGCGGGCGCCGCGGGGCTGTGCGCGCTCATCTTCGCGGCCCGGCGCTATTGCGTGGTGGGCCTGCTGATATCCCTGTTCGCCTGCGTCATGCTCAAGGCAGACCTGCCGCTGTTTTTGTTCTTCTTCCTCTCCGCCATGCTGAACACATGGCTCGTCATCCGGGCGCAGAGCAGGCAGGACGTGGTCATCGGCATCATCCCGCTGGCGCTCGGGCAGATCGTCATTGCCCTCGGCAGCGGCTGGCTGGAGGGTTTCCGGGGCGGCAACACGTTCCTGTGGCTCTTCGGCATCGTTTCCCTCAACGCCTTCATTTCCATAGCCATCCTGTTCGCCATCAGCCCGATCATCGAAATGGCCTTCCGGTATACCACCCGGTTCCGGCTCATGGAGCTGATGAACCTCGAACAGCCGCTTCTCCAAGACCTCATGGTGGCCATTCCGGGAACCTACCACCACTCGCTGGTCGTCTCCAACATGGTGGAGGCCGGGGCCAAGGCCGTGGGCGCGAACAGCCTGCTGTGCAAGGTCGCGGCCCTGTACCACGACATCGGAAAACTGGCCTATCCCGACTATTACATCGAAAACCAGTTCAACGGCCCCAACCGGCACGACAAGCTGGCTCCGGCCATGAGCGCCCTCATCCTGCTTTCGCACGTCAAAAAAGGTTCGGAACTCGCCGCGCAGCACCACTTGGGCGATGAAATCGGGGACATCATCCGCCAGCACCACGGCACGGGGCTGATCAAGTTTTTCTACGCCAAGGCCAAAGAATTGGGCGAAAATCCCCGCATTGAGGACTACTGCTACCCCGGCCCGCGCCCGCAGACCCGCGAAGCGGCCATCGTCATGCTTGCGGACGCGGTGGAGGCCTCCAGCCGCACGCTCACCGATCCCACGCCCGCGCGCATCAAAACGCATATCGACACGATCATGAAGGGGATCTTCTCCGAAGGCCAGCTTGACGAATCCGAACTGACATTCAAAGACCTCCATAAGCTCTCGGAGAGCTTCGCCCGCATCCTGACGGGGCTTTTCCATCAGCGTATCGCCTATCCCGACTTGAACAAGGACAAAAAAACGGCCTGCGACAAACCCGAACAGGCCAAGATGCAGACCAAGCCCGAAGAAAAGCCGGAGCAGCGCCCCGACGCCAGGCGCACGGCCCTCTACGCGGCCTCCAGCATGATGCCGGGCCCCTCCGGTACGGCGGCAGCCGCAAACGGGCCGGGGCAGCAGGGCGCGGCGGCTCCGGCGGAGCCCCATACGCCCGTGCCCCCTCCAGCGAATCCGGGCACGCCCATTGACCTTGTCTATCCCGTCGTTCCCGGCCAGCCGAAACCCGCCGACAAAGGGCCGCTGACCATGAAGCCCACGGGGAAACGCCCATGAGCACGCCCGCCCCCTTTATGCCGGGCCAAGCCGATGCCCCCGCCGATCCCGGCAACCTCCGGCTCAACCTTTCCAGCGGCGGGCTGTGCTGGCGGCTCCCGTTCTGCAGGACGGAACTGCACCGGGCGCTCTCGGCCATGCTCCGCGCCGCAGGTTCCGGGCCTGCGGAGCTGGATCTCATCCTTGTGCGCGATGCGGGCATGGCGGGCTACAACCTGCGGTACATGGGTTGCCACGGCCCCACCAATGTCTTATCTTTCCCAATAGACGAGCAGATCGCCGGGCCGGGGGGCGAAGGCGCCCCCGTCCAGCTCGGAAGCCTCGTCTTTTCCGTCGACACCCTGCACCGGGAAACGCTCCTGTACGGGCAAGAGCCCAAGGAACATTGCCTCAGGCTTCTCGCCCACGGGCTCGGGCATCTGGCCGGCTACGACCACGGCCCGGAAATGGACGGATTGTGTTCCGAAATGCTCTCAGCGGCACTGGCTTGGCTGAATGCCCAATGAAGAGCAAAAGGGGAACAACTGCTTGCCATTTCCATAACGCTGTGATAGATGCCCTCCAATATGGAAGCGCCTCAGATGTGCCCCCACACATCCGGCTGCTTTCTGCGGGCTCTGCACTGGGGTCCGTCGAGTGGTGAGTGATTCCATCAGATTTTTCGATTTCATTCTGTATGGAAAAGCGTGACAGGGTTTCCTAGTCACATAAACTGTCCAAGGAGGACGCACACATGGCTGAAGTCACCTACAAGGGTAAAACCTTCGAAGTTGATGAAGACGGCTTCCTGCTCAAGTTCGATGAGTGGTGCCCGGAATGGTTGGAATACGTGAAGGAATCCGAAGGGATTACCGAACTGAACGAAGACCATCAGAAGATTCTTGACTTCCTTCAGGACTACTACCGCAAGAACGGGATCGCTCCTATGGTGCGCATCCTGTCCAAGAACACCGGCTACAAGCTGAAAGAAGTGTACGAACTCTTCCCCTCCGGCCCCGGCAAGGGGGCCTGCAAGATGGCTGGTCTGCCCAAGCCCACCGGCTGCGTGTGATCCCATCTTAGGGAAGATGGCGCGCCGTAAAGCCTTTCGGCAAGCGGTTGCGTAGGCATTGTTCCCATACAGGGCGAGAGTTTTTTTCTCGCCCTGTTTTTTTATTGCCATCTCTCATTGAAAAGACCCTGTTTCGGGAAAAAAATACAAGTAAGGCTCTTTACCTTTGCACAACCCACAGGTAGAGTCTCAGTCAAGTGAATATGGCAATGCCGAAAGAACGGTTTCGCCGGCCGGATGACGTTATGAGGATGCCCGGCCGGGACGACATTGCAGCACCTCCTGAGCAAGGGAAAGGCCAAAGGGCCTTGCCGCACATATTCGCTGTCAATTTTTGCAGGACGCTTTGCCCTTGCCGCTCCGGCCGGGGTGAAAACGCCTAACTCAAAGAAACGGAGGCTCACATGAAATTTTCCCGTTCTATTGTCCTCGCCGTCGCCCTGATTTTCGCTTGGGCTACGGCCGGTTTTGCGGCCCACTCGGTCGAAATCTGCCAGAAGCGCATTGAAAGCTTCAACTATCTGGTGGACTACTCCGGCTCCATGATGATGAACTTCCCCTCCGTCGGCAAGACCAAGATGGCCGTTGCCAAGGAAGTCATCAAGCGCGTCAACGCCGTGGTGCCCGATCTCGGCTATCAGGGCGGCCTGTACACCTTCGCCCCTTACGGCGCGGTCGTGAATCAGGGCCCGTGGGTTCCCTCCACCCTCGCCGCCGGCGTCGACAGCCTGAAGGACAACCTCGAAACCTTCGCCCGCTTCACGCCCATGGGCGACGGCATCCAGGCCCACAACGGCATCATCAGCCAGATGACCCCGCGCGCTGCCGTCATCCTCGTGAGCGACGGTGAAAGCAACCGCGGCATCAGCGCCATCGACGAAGTCAAGGCCATCTACGCCGCCAATCCGAACGTCTGCTTCCATGTGATCTCCGTTGCCTCCTCCCCCGAAGGCCAGGCCACTCTGGACGCCATCGCGGCCCTCAACGCCTGCTCCGTCTCCGTCAAGGCCATCGACCTTCTCAAGAGCGACGCCGCCGTCGACAAGTTCGTGGGCGATGTGTTCTGCCAGGAACGCGTGGCCGTCGTTGAAGACGTCGTCGTCCTCCGCGGCGTCAATTTCGCCTTCGACAAGTATGACCTGACCTCCGAAGCTCAGGGCATCCTGAACGAAGCCGCCCGCATCATTATGGAACACCCGGACATGAAGGTGCAGCTCCTCGGCTGGACCGACAGCATCGGCACCGACGCTTACAACCTGAAGCTCTCCCAGCGCCGCGCCGACGCCGTGAAGAACTATCTCGTTACGCAGGGCGTGCCCGCCAGCCGTATGATCGCCATCGGCAAGGGCAAGTCTTTCCGCTATGACAACAATACGGAAGAAGGCCGGTACATGAACCGCCGCACCGAACTGGTCTTCATGGACTAGTACGCAGGCAACAATCAACAAAGGCCCGGCGGAGTCCCGTCGGGCCTTTTGTGCTCAAGAGGATCTTTCCCCAATGCAGTTAATCAAGAAATCCGCACTGTTCGCTCTGGTTCTTTCGTCCTCCCTGATCTGCGGCCAACAGGTTCAGGCCGCTAAGCCCAGCGCCGCCCCCGCTCAGGAAACCACCCTTGAAGTGAAGGCCAAACTCGACGCTTTCGCCAAGAACCATGTGGCCCGCGCCAACGACACCCTGAAAAACAACCGCAAAAACATGCTGGTGACCAAGCAGGGCAAGGGCTATGTGGCCCGTTATACGGAAGTGGACGCCTCCACCATGACCACGGAAATCTATCCCGGCAAGGGCCCCGGCTGCGAATATGTGGGCCACATCGTGTATCTTGAAAAGGTATATGAATGCACCGGCAAGACCATCTCCGAGGCCAAGACGGGCACCTTCACGGCCCCGAAAGCCCGCCGCATCCGCGAACTGACCCGCTATGACGGCAAGAAATGGATCTACTAGCTGAATGAGCCGGGGCGCTGCCCCGGACCCCCGGCCCCCTCAAAAAGCATATGAAAAGGCCGGACGGCAATGCCGTCCGGCCTTTTCATATGCTTTGGCGGCGCAAAACCTTACTTTTTAGCTCTGTTATAGTGTGTGATTGTTTCACACTGCGGTAAAAACACAGCCTTTTTCTCCGGTTTTCCCCTTGGCGGGAGCCACGGATAAGGCATTTTGCCGGTTATCCCTTTGGAGCTTCAGGGAAAAAAGCATCAACCATTTTCCATAACACAGCCAAAGGAAAAAGGGCGGCATCATCCGTAACAAAAGCGTTACGCGATACCACCCTTGTTGTCTTTTTTGTATCAATATTGTTACTCGGTGCGTTCCTCCGTATTCGCTTCCGCAATGCCTTGGAGCTTGCGCCACAACGTCATCCGGCTGATGCCGAGGATATGGGCCGCCTTGCCCATATCCCCCCCGCACCGGGCGACGGCCTGACGGATGAACCTGGCCTCTTCCCGCGCCATATGGCTCCTGAGGGTGGGGGGCGGCGAATCGGGCTCTTCGGCGGGGCCCGGCGTCATGGGGCGATCCTCAAGGGGAGGATCTTCCCATAGGGACAAAAGCAATTGTTCCCAGTCGGTTACTTCGGCCATGTGGTTGGCGACGATGGCCATGCGCTCCATGAGGCTGAGCAGCTCGCGGATGTTGCCGGGCCAAGGATGGCGCAGCAGGGGCCGCTCAAGCTGGGAAACGAGCAGGCTTTCCGCAGGCGGCTCGTCGAGGAGTCCCCTCAGATGGGAAACGGCGAGATCCACAATGTCTTCAAGGCGTTCCCGTAGCGGCGGGAGGCGCAGGGAAAGGACGTTGAGGCGGTAAAAGAGGTCTGCCCGGAACCGTTCCTGAGCCACGAGCTGGCGGAGATCCTGATGGGTGGCGCACAGGACGCGCACGTCGAGGGGGATCACCTGCGTCCCGCCCACGCGGACAAGCTCCCGCTCCTGAAGCACGCGCAGCAGCCGCCCCTGAAGGGTGAGCGGCAAATCCCCGATTTCGTCGAGGAACAGGGTTCCGGTGTGGGCGAGCTCGAACATGCCCGCCTTGCCCTGCCGCCTCGCGCCGGTAAACGCGCCTTCCTCATAGCCGAAAAGCTCGCTTTCCAGCAGCCCTTCGGGGATGGCGGCACAGTTCACGGCCACGAAAGGCTTGTCCTTGCGCAGGCTGGCGGCGTGGATGCTCTGGGCGAACAGCTCCTTGCCCGTGCCGGATTCCCCGCAGATGAGCAGGTTGGCGTCCGTGGAGGCGTAGAGTACGCCAAGTTCTTTGAGATGCCGCACGTGCGGGGAGCGGGTACGGATGTCCCCAAACGAGTAGCGCGTGGTAAACCCTTTTGATTTGAGTTTGTTGCGGAGCTTCGCCTCCGCTTTGTAGATGCGCCGAGCGTCGGAGATGGAGCAGACCGTCCCCACGTTCTGCCCTTGGAAAAGGATGGGCACGCGGTTGATGACGAGGGTGTTCCCCCGGATGTCATGGACGCGCCCGTGCTCCGCCTTGTCGCCCGCCAGCGTATCAGGGGAAAAGACGCCGGGCATGACGGTTCGGATATGTTTGCCGAGGGCTTCTTTTTTCGCACAGTTGAGGAGGGATTCCGCCGATGGGGTGATCAGGTTCACCTCGCCCTGCGCATCGTACACCACGATCCCCTCGTCAATGGCGTCGAGGATGGCGCCGAAGCGTGCGGTGCGCTTGCGCTCGGCCCGGCGTGCGCGGGCGACGTTGACCGCTTCGAGGAGCGTCCGCCTGGCGGATATTTCTCCGTCGATGATCTCAAGCGTGGGGAACCCCGCTGCGGTGGCCCATTGGCACACGAGCGTCCCGCGCGCGACGAAAAGCTCCACGTCGGCGGGGTTCAACTGGATGAGCCTGAGGTGCATCTCGTTTTTGGAGCCGTAGAGGTGTTCCGTAATGCGCATCCCAAGGGCTTTTTCCACGCTGGAAAGGCCGGGCAGCGGGGTGGAATAGCGGAAGAACGCGACGTTGCGGACATGCCCCGCATAGGGCTGGAGCGCCTGCAGGAGATCCCATGCGGAGAAGTCGATGGGCACGACGGGGATGGAGGAATGTTGTTTGGCGACGTCCACGGTCACGCCGCGGCTGAGGACGACGTCGCAGGTATCCGGGGAGAGGCGTTCCGCCGCTTCGATGGCATCGTCGAAGGCCAGATCGATGAATTTGATGCGGCAGCGCAGATCCTTGGCGACCTGTCTGAAAACCCGTGCATCAAGGCCCTTGTAGGGCGCGATAACCGTCATTTGGAATTCATACTGTGGGAGCATGTACTTTCCCCGTGCGGCCTGCCGCTGTTCCCCGGCGTCGGGGAATGAAGGAACAGGAACGCTTTTTGCTTACGGACGGGCAGCATCCGGGCCGGGGCCCGGTTTACAACATTCAACCCAAAGGAACCTATTATGCGATTCAAGACACTGTTTGCAGTATGCGCGCTTTTCGGCAGCCTGTTTCAGTCGTCGCCCTCCTTGTCCGAAACCCTCCGTACGGCATGGCTCGGCGAGCACGAGGCGTTTCTGACATGGTACGCAAAGGAAAAAGGCTGGGACAAGGAAGCCGGATTGGACATCGTCATGCTTCGGTTCGATTCCGGCAAGAGCCTCATCGAAAACGTCAGGGCCTATGACTGGGCCATTGCCGGTTGCGGGGCCGTCCCCGCCATGCAGGCCACCATGAGCGATCAGGTGGAAGTGATTGCCATCGCCAACGACGAATCTTCGGCCAACATGATTCTGACCCGCCCCGAAAGCCCCATCCTTGTGGAGAAGGGATTCAATCCCGATTTTCCGAATGTCTTCGGGACGCCCGAATCCGTCAAGGGCAAGCTCATCCTGTGCCCCAAAAAAACATCGGCCCGCTACCTGCTCGACAAATGGCTCGCCGCGCTTGGGCTTGAGGAGAAGGACGTCAAGATCGAGGAACTGGAACCGACGCCCGCCCTCGGCGCGTTCAAGAGCGGGTATGGCGACATCCTCGCCGTCTGGTCGCCGTTCACCCGCGAAGCCGAGGCGCTTGGGTTCAAGGCTGCGGCGCGTTCACAGGATTGCGGCGCGACGCAGCCCGTGCTCCTCGTGGCGGATCGCGCGTTCACGGAAAAGAACCCGGATGCCGTGCGTGCGTTTTTGAAAGTGTACCTGCGGGTTGTGGATGAGATCAAGGCACAGGGCCCGGAAACGTTGGCTCCCGCCTATGTCCGCTTTGCGGAGGCATGGATGGGCAAAAAGTTTTCCGAGGCCGACGCCGTTGCCGAACTGCGGGATCACCCCGTATTTTCGCTGGAAGAACAACTTGTTCTGTTCGGGGAAGATGGGAAAAGCCCGTTGAAGGCATGGCTGGCCGAGATCGCTGCCTTTTCCGAGAAGATGAACCCGGACACGGCGCACCACCACGCCACGCCTGAGGCCGTTACGGGCAGTTTCCTCAGGTCGCTCAAGTAGGCGGCAAGAGGATATTTGCCTTTTCGATGGTTTTATAAAAAATCATTTTAAATTTCATATGGTTGAATACAAACTTTATTGAAAGCGCGAATGTTTCGCGGCAAGGCGTGGAGGCCCCTGCGGGGGCTTCCAACGCGGCGTTTGCAGCACCCACATCCCTTTTCATCCGGGAATGAGGGGAAAGGCGGCCAACCGTGCGGAATTCCTGATTCCTCCCGGCGAGGCATTGCTGGCCGGAATAGCCGCACAAGAAGGCTTCCCTCCGATGCTGGCGGGAGGCCTTTTTGCGTGGCGTTTTCCCCTTTGGGGAGGGGCGCGCCGTCCCTGGGGCGGGGCAGGAAGCAAATGAAGGGGGCGCGCGGGGCTGGCGTTTTCAAAGAAAAAATGTTCGTATGCTGACGGTTGCGGATGCGCCCGGAGAGGCGAGCCGCAGCCCTGCGAACAACGCTTTCCGGCGCCCCGCGAAGGCCGCCGCACACGCATCAGGAGGGCAGGATGCCGTCTTACGAAGAAGTCCGTTACCATTTCAACCATTATGATCCGTTCGCCCGGCACATGGGGATTGAGCTCCTCGAAGTCGGGCCTGAGCATGGCGTGGCGATCATGCCGCTGGACGAGCGCCACCGCAACGGCATGGGCCACGCGCACGGCGGGGCCATTTTTGCGCTGGTGGACATGACGTTCGCCACGGTTTCCAACGCCGCCGGGCTTTACTGCGTCAACGCCCAGACGAACATTTCCTATCTCGAACCGGGGCGCATCGGCCCCCTGCGCGGCGAAGCCCGCAAGATCCGTTCGGGCAGGAATCTGGGGACCTATGACGTCCGCATCACCGATTCGGACGGGACGCTGGTCGCCGTCGCCACCGTCACCGGGTTTATGACCAAATACCCCATTCAGCCGAAAGACGCGTAGCGCCGCATGGCGTGCGCCGGAAATGGAACAGCCCGTTCCCGATAGGCGGGACGGGTTTTGTCGTATCCGGCCCCAGGAAATGGAAAAGGCGGGGGATGCCCCGCCTTTTTCGGCTGTATGGAAAGAAACCTTCCCGTTAGAGCGTTTTCACGTTGAAAATACTCTTCCGGTTGCGGGGAGCAGGTGGTCGCTGCGAAGGCATAAGCACAATATATTTGTGCCATTTAATGCCGGATCGAGCGTGTCTTAACTTTAAACGATGTAAAATTTTAAAGTTAATTGGTTCTAGGTCGTGTTGTCATTTTGTATGCAACTATTTGAAAATATTTTAAGGGGATGTCCTAGCTAAGGGAAAATAGTTAGGATAGCTCATGTGTGAACGGCAAAGCAGATTAAGTTTGCGTCAACAGTCTGGATTGATAAAACTATTAGTGGCAGGGGCAACAGCCCGCACTGCCGGGGAACTTGCGGGCGTTCACCGTAACACAGCGGTTTCCTACTTTATGCGTCTCAGGCACCTGGTTGCCGCTCATTTGCCCAGTTATCGCCTGTCAGGAGAGGTTGAAGCCGATGAAAGCTATTTGGGCGGGGTCAGGAAAGGAAAACGCGGGCGCGGGGCAGCGGGAAAAATAACGGTTTTTGGCTTGTTAAAACGCAGTGGCAAGGTTTACACGGCCATAATCCCTGACGCCCGTACAGAAACGCTGATGCCTATCATTGAGGAGCAGGTTGAGCCGGACAGCATCGTCTACACAGACACTTTCAAGGCGTATAATACGCTGGACGTAAGCTGTTTTCATCATCACCGAATCAATCATAACAGGCTGTTTGCTAAACGAGGGAATTATATCAATGGGATAGATAATCTTTGGAACCAGGCAAAACGGCAT
>ENA-UEQE01002299-UEQE01002299.1-human-gut-metagenome-genome-assembly--contig:-NODE-2299-length-13922-cov-4.931166_pt1 | contig 13922 bp, 10 predicted proteins | sample MGYA00242934_ERZ507935 | MGnify/ENA primary metagenome ERZ507935 (study PRJEB26167, sample SAMN06115423) | human gut metagenome | host: Homo sapiens | place: China:Anhui | collected 2015-03-30... | reverse complement strand
GCTTTTCCCCGGTCAGGTCTTTTTCCTCAATGACCACGGCGGCCCCGGCTTTCTGCAGCTCGAGGGCGTTGTAATACTGGTGGTTCTCCGCCACATTGGGGCTGGGGATAAGGACTGCAGCGCGGCCCACGGCCTCCAGCTCGGCCAGCGTCAGCGCGCCGGCGCGGCTGATGACGAGATCGGCAGCCGCCAGCAGCTCCGGCATGTTGTTGATGTATTCTTTTACCACAAGGCTCTCGCCCGGGGCAAAGCCCTTTTCTTTTTCCAGATTCTGGAACAGCTCCACGCCGTACTGACCGGTGGCATGCAGGTGGAGCACCGGCTTTGCATTCTTCTGTTCCCAGGCGCAGAGGTCGGCCACCACTTCATTGACACGACGGGCACCCAGACTGCCGCCGAACGACAGGATGATCGTCCGGTCGCCCGCGCCCAGCTCGGCACGGATGGCGTCACGGTTCTTGGCCTGCGCAAACACCTCCGGGCGGACCGGGTTGCCCACCACGATGGTCTTTTCCGGGGCACCCAGCTTCTCCACGGCGGCGGGCACGGCGGCGAACACGATGTCCACATCCGGGGCCAGCAGTTTGTTGGTCACGCCGGGGAACGCGTTCTGCTCATGCAGGGCGGTCTTGATGCCCTGCTTGGCAGCGCAGCGCACCACCGGGCCGGAGACATAGCCGCCGCAGCCGATGACGAGGTCCGGCTGGATCTCTTTCATCATCTTTTTCGCCGTGGGCCCCGAGAGGGCCAGGTTCCACAGGGTGATGATGTTCCGCCGGATGTTGTTGAGCGAGAGTTTGCGCTGGAAACCCGTGATCTCAATGTGATGGAACGGGTAGCCCGCCTGGGTGACCAGGCGGTACTCCATGCCCTCTTTCCGGCCTGCAAAATGGATCTCAGCGGTGGGGTCGGCTTTTTTCAGGGCACCCGCAATGGCCAGCGCCGGGTTGATATGGCCGGCCGTGCCGCCAGCAGCGATCAGAACTTTCATACAATTTCCCTCCTGATAGGCCCATTACCGTTCCGGCTGGGCATTGCGTGCCGTATTCAGCACGATGGTTTTGGCTTTCCGCTGCTCTTCCCGCAAATGATGCAGGTTTTCCCGCTCCAGGCGGGCGCGCTCGCCGTTGCGGCCGATGTTGACCATAACGCCCATCTCGGCCAGCAGCAGGATCAGGCTCGTACCGCCCGAAGAGAAGAACGGCAGCGAAATGCCGGTATTGGGCAGGGTGTTGGTGACGACCGCGATGTTGCAGAACACCTGCCACGCGATCTGCGCCATGATGCCGATGCCCACTAAGGTGCAGTAGCGGTTCTCGGCGTGGAACGCCAGCCAGAACCCCTCCACCAGAAACAGCACAAACAGCAGGATGACCAGCACGGCCCCCACAAAGCCCAGCTCCTCACAGACCACGGAGAAGATGAAGTCGTTGTTGCTCTCGGGCAGCCAGAGCTGTTTTTCAATGCTGTTGCCAAGGCCGAGGCCGGTCACGCCGCCGGAACCGATGGCGTACAGGCTCTGCAGGGTCTGGTCCGTCATCTGGGAGAGGTCCTGCGTCCAGCCGTCGAGGCGGCTCTGCAGGTACGGGATGGAATCAATGTGCTGCAGCAGTGTCTCCAGCAGAAAAATGCCGGTAGCAGCCCCCGCCCAGGTGATGATGCCGCCGTTTCCGCCCAGCAGCAGGATGGTGCCCACGATGGCCGTGGTCAGCACGATGCCGGACATGTGGGGCTCCAGCACCAGCAGCGCCAGCACCAGCAGCAGGGGCAGCAGAGGAACGATGAGCTCCCGCACCAGGCGCTGGTAGAGCCAGACGCTGGGCGGCACCCGGCGGTTGGAGCCGGGGTCCAGCTTTTCCAGCCGGGGGGCCTTGGCGGCCAGATGGGCCGTGAGCAGGATCATCTCAAACTTGGCGATCTCCGATACCTGCACCGTAAAGCCGCCGAACGAGATCCAGCGGCGGCAGCCGTTGAGCGGCGTGCTGAACAGCACCAGCACCAGCAGTACCAGACAGAGCAGATACCCCGGCCAGACCAGCTTGCGCAGAAAACGGTAGTCGATATAGGAAAACAGGGCCATGGCCACAACGCCAAGCCCCAGACAGAGCACCTGGCTGCGGATAAAGTGCAGGCTGTCGCCAAAGCGGAGGTAGCCTGTGGTGTAGCTGGCGCTGAACAGCATCACCAGCCCGAAGATCACGATGATGCCCAGCGTCGCCATCCAGTTGATGAGGAGCGTTGGCCAGGGGCCGGGGTCGCGCTGTAAGATGGAAAAAGGCTCCGCCTTTTTTCTGCGGATGGTCGCCATCTGCATTCCTCCCTCTGAATCAGCTGATCTTTGCCATCTGCATCGCCAGTGCGACGCCCAGCATGGCAAAGACACAGAACGTGTAAAAAATTGAGATGGGGGCACGGCCCCGCTTTTCCAGCCAGCGGTGGAGCGGCGCGGTGCCAAAGAGCTGCTTCCGGCCTTTTGATGCCTGATAGACCAGGATCTGCAGCGCCACCATGCCGCCCTCCAGCCAATAAGGCAGGCCCAGCGGCACACTCAGGCCCGGCCAGCCGATACTCAACGGCACGCAGCCCAGCGCTCCGGCCAGGAACAGGCTGCCCACGCTGCCGGGCAGCAGCTTGGCAGGCGGGAAATTCCAGAGCAGGAGCGCCATCAGCGCCCCGGCCAATGCGGCAGGCAGCACCCCCAGCGGGAACCAGCCCAGAATGGTCATGGCTCCCATAAGGCCCAGCATCCCGAGGAACGCGCTCCCGCAGACCACGCCGTCCGCTCCATCGGCCACCCGGGCGCTCTCGGCAAGGCCGACGAGGAGCAGCCCCCACACGATGGGGGCCAGCACGCCCAGCTCGCAGTAACCAAGGCCGGGCAGTACCAGCCCGGTGGCAAGGCAGTGGTTGGCCGCCAGCAGCACCTGCACGGCGGCAGCAGCCGCGGCCTCCAGCCCCAGCCGCACCGGACGGCGGAGGCCCAGCGGGGCATGGCGGCGCAGGCGGGCCAGATCATCGGCCAGGCCCACGGCCCCAAAGGCCAGCGCCCCAAACAGCGCAATGAGGAGCCGGGTGGTCCACAGGCCCTCATCCCCCAGCAGGGCAGGCTCTGCCACGCAGGCGGCCGTCCAGCCCACGCCCACCGCGGCCAGCGTGCCCACCATGAGGCAGAGGCCCCCCATGGTCGGGGTGGCCGGGGGCGGCAGGTCGTCCGGGTCGCTGTCCGGCTGCAGCTGAGAGGTCTGCGGTGCCTCGGGCTCCTGCCCGGGGCCGAACGCCCGGAGCAGCGGCACCATGAAATTCCCGAGCGCCGCCGTGAGGAAGAACCCCAGCGTTGAGGCGACGATCAAGGCAAAACGGATCATTTTTGTATTACTCCAATTGATATTTCTTTTTATTTTTGCTCATTGTAAAAGATTTCGAGCACTTTTTCCAGCGCCATGCCCCGGCTGGCCTTGACCAGCAGCGCGTCGCCGGGCTGCATCCGGGCCAGCAGCAGTTCTGCCGCCTCCCGGTAGGTATCCACATGGCGGGCCTCCACCCCGGCAGCCGCGGCAGCCTGGGCCGTGCGTTTCGCCTCCGGGCCATAGGCCACGAGGAAGTCCACGCCGTATTCCGCAGCCTGTTTGCCCACCGTCTCATGGGCTTCCGGGCTGATCTCGCCCAGCTCCAGCATATCGCCCAGCAGGGCAAAGCGGCGCTTGCAGGGGTACTCTTTGAACATGGCCAGCGCGGCTTTCATGCTGTCGGGGTTGGCGTTGTAACAGTCCTCGATGACATCCACGCCCTTGCTGTGGACCACTTTCTGGCGCATCCCGGTCTGCTGGAACTGGCTCAGCCCCGCAATGACCCGCTTGGCGTTCAGGCCCAGCCGGGTGGCGGCGGCGTAAGCCGCCAGCGCGTTGGCCACATTGTGGCGGCCCATGGCCGGGATGTGCACCTCGGTGGTGTCTTCCTCCCGGTCTTCCAGCGTAAAGGTCATGCCGTCGTTCTCCTGCCGGATGTTCAGGGCGCAGACGTCCGCGTTCTCATCCCCCAGGCTGAACCAGACCGGGTGGACATGCTCCGGCAGCTTCGCGGCCCGCAGGAACGGGTCATCCCCATTGAGCACCAGCGGGGCACCGTTGGGCAGGCCCTCGCAGATCTCCAGCTTGGCCTTGCAGATATTCTCCTGGCTGCCCAGGTTGCCAATGTGCGACACGCCGATGCAGGTGATGATGCCCACATCCGGGCGGGCGCAGCGGCTCAGCCGCTCGATCTCGCCCCGGTGGCTCATGCCCATCTCCACCACCGCGTACTCCGTCTCTTTGCCGATGCGGAACATGGTGCGGGGCAGGCCCAGCTCGTTGTTCTGGTTGCCCTCGGTCTTGATGGTATTGCCAAAGCCCGCAATGGCGGCGTAGGTCATCTGTTTGGTAGTGGTCTTGCCCACGCTGCCCGTCACGCCCACTACCTTGGGGGAAAACTGGCGGCGGTAGTTGGCACCCATCATCATCATGGCGCGGTAGCTGTCCGGGCAGAGAAAACACTTCCCCGCCGGGACATCCTTCACCGGGTGGTTGAGGACGACATATTCGGCTCCTTCTTCCAGTGCTTTGGCCGCGAAATCGTGGCCGTCAAATTTTTCACCGGGGAACGCCACAAAGATGCACCCGGGGCGCACCTCGCGGCTGTCGGTGGTCACAAGGTCGATGGCTGCCTCATCGGCAAAGCCCTCCGGGGCCAGGCCTTTTAAAAGAACGCTTGCACTGATTTTATCCATAGCTGTACTCCTCATTTATCCACAAGTAATTGTAACGATGGTACCACGCTGGACGCTGGTGCCGGGGGCCTCGCTCTGGCTCTGGACCAGACCGTTGGCATCGCCTTCCACCGTGCAGTTCAGGCCCGCTGCCGCCAGCATCTGGCGGGCAAACTCAGCACTCTTGCCGCTGACATCCGGCACCTCGGTGTGGCTGCCCTCGTAAGTGTCCGTGTACAGGTAGATGGTGGTGCCGTAGGGTACCTCGGCCCCGGCGCGGGGATACTGATAAGTGACCACGGCGGCGGTCTGGTCGGAGCTGCTCTCCATGAGCTGATGCTTGAGGCCCTTGATGTTCAGGGAGACCTGTGCGTTGCTCCACTCCTGCCCGATGAGGTTGGGCACCTTGTAGCTGGTCTGGCCGCGGTCCACGCCGTCGGTCGCAAGGCCCAAGTAGGGGGCCACCTCACTGATGATGTTGCCCACCACAGGCGCCGCCAGAATGGAGGAGTAGTCCGTCCTGGCGTTGTTGGGGTCGTCCAGCATGACGTAGACCAGAATCTCCGGATCATTCGCAGGGAGAACCGCCGCAAAGGAGGCCACTTTCTTGTAGTCGCCGTCGGCGCGGCGGTCCATGTTCAGCTGCTCGGACGTACCGGACTTGCCGCCGATGCGGTAGCCCGCCACGTAGGCGCGGCCGCCGCCGCCCTGAGTGCCGTCCGCCACTTCGTATTCCATGATCTGGCGGATGGCGTCGCTGGCGCTCTCGCTGATGACCTGACGGCGGATGTTGGAACCGATCTCCTGAATGACGTTGCCGTTCTGGTCGGTGATCTTATCCACCACATGGGGGGTGACGAGGTAGCCGCCGTTGACGGCTGCCGAAATGGCGGTGCAGACCTGCAGCGGCGTGACCGCCATGGCCTGACCGAACGCCGAGGAAGCGAGCTGGACTTCGCCCAGCTGGCTGGCGTTATAGTACTGCATAAAGTTGGTCTCGTTGGGCAGATCCACGCCCGTCCGCTCGGTGAAACCGAACGCGTCAAAGTAATCGTAGAAGAGGCTGGAACCCACCCGCTGGCCCAGCTGGATGAAGTAGATGTTGCAGCTGTTCCGCAGGGCCATGGCCAGATTCTGCACGCCATGGGCCTTTTTGCCGGCGCAGTGGTAGGTCTGCTTGGCAATGGTGTAGGCACCGGAGCAGTTCAGGGTGGTGTTGAGGGTGGCATGGCCGGAGTCCAGACCCATGGCCGCCGTGATGACCTTAAAGACGCTTCCGGGGTAGTACAGCTCGGTGATGGTCTTGTTCTTCCACTGGATGTCACGGTAATAGCCCGAGTAATCGCCTTCCGGGTCCAGGATCTTATTGCCCCGCTCATCGGTGATGTAGTTGCCATTCTCATCTTTTTGATAGATGCCGTAGAGCTCCGGCTCCGCGTGGACCAGTTCATCCAGATAAGTCAGGTTCTGGCTGTAATCCAGCGGGTTATTGGGGTCAAAATCCGGCTTGGAGGCCATGGCCAGAATGGCACCCGTCTTGACGTTCATCACGATGGCGGCGCCACGGTTCTCGACATTGTTGGCTTTGATGGCCTCGTTCAGATACCGCTCCACCACTTCCTGGATATTGACATCCAGCGAGAGAACGAGGTTGGAGCCGTCCTTGGCTTCGTAAGTGGTGGCGTTCTCGTCGGCAATGGCGTTGCCATAGGCATTGCGGAGAGTGATGGTGCGGCCATTCACACCGGCCAGCGTGGATTCATAGGATTTTTCGAGGCCATAAGTACCGTAGCCGTCGGCATCGCGGAAGCCCAGCACCGAGGCCGCAAAGGCACCATAGGGGTAATCCCGCTGGAAGCTCTTGGTGGAGGAGACAGAGACGCGGCCCTTGCGGATGCCTTTTTCGGCGTTGGCTTTTTTGTGGGCCTTGTTGTACTCCGAGACGTATTTTTCAATGGAGAGCTTGACGGCGTTGTTGACCTTGGTGGCCAGCACCTGATAGGACGAATCGTTTTGGGAGAGGGCGTCGTACACCGTCTGATACTGGGTCTTGTAGGCTTCAGAAGAAAGATCCACGCTGTCCAGCGCCGCGCCATCGCCCGAGAGCAGCCGCAGGGTGATCTGGGTGCTCACCTCATTGAGGGCAGCGGGGTCGATGGTCTTGGTCACCGCCTTGGTGTCGTCGTCCGTCTGGCTGGTGAAGAGAGCGCTGCTGTAGCTGGGGTCGGCCCAGATGGTCCATACCACGCTGGTGGATGCCAGCGTGATGCCAGAGGTATCGTAGATCTCGCCACGGGTAGCCTGAATCGTGCTGTCCAGCAGCTGCTGCTGGGCGGCGTACTGGCGGTACTGGGCACCATCCCGGATCTGAATGTCATATAGGCTGTGGATGACGATGGCCGCCGCCGCCACAACAAAAAAGACCGCCGCGCCGAAGCTGAAATGCCGCAGCGTTGCGCCAAGACGCTCGTGCGGGTCGCTGCGGCGCAGACGGTAGTAGATTTTTTTATGGTTCTTGGGGGATTCTTGCATTGCGTACTCCTGCAGAAACCGAAAAAGCGTGCACTGCCGCACGCTTTCCCGTCATTTCGTTTTATTTTGCCTGGTTGACCGCGCCAATGATGGTCATGGCACCATCGTGCAGAAAATCCGTCCACTGGTGGACTGCCGATTCTTTCCGCACCAGCACGCTGCCCGCATCCAGCCGGATGTAGGTGATCTGGCTCTGGTCGATCTTCATGAGGCCAAGGCGGCTGGCCGCTTCCTCCACACTGGTGATGTTCGTTTTGCTGTTCAGGGCACTGTTGTAGTACGTATACTGACTCTGCTCGCTCACCAGCTGCGCTTTGGCATCCTGGATCTGGTCGTTGAGCTCCACCAGCTGGGCTTCGCTCCACAGCAGGCTGACCGCAAAACCCACCATCAGCGCCACCGAGATGAGCTGGATGGCGTGCTGCATGGCAGCCTGGAACGGGGTAAGGCGCCGCTTGCCGCCTTTTTCCACCCGCAGAGGGACGTTCTTCCGCGTCTGCGGTGCTCTTCTGCGGCGCACCGCATTCATATCATATGCTGCCTGGCCCATGGTAGGTCTCCTCCTCACTCAGATGCCGTAACGCATTCAAATTTTTTCCAGTACCCGCAGATGGGCGGAACGGCTGCGCCGGTTTTCTTCCAGCTCCCGCGTGTTCGCCTCAATGGGTTTGCGGGTGATGAGCTTCGCCTTGGCTTTGCCGCCGCAGACGCAGACCGGGAACTCCGGCGGGCAGGTGCAGGCAGTGGACCAGCGGCGGAACTTGTTCTTTACCAGCCGGTCTTCCAGCGAGTGGAATGTGATGACACACAGCCGCCCGCCCGGGGCAAGATGCTCAAAAATGGTGTCCAGCCCCTCCTCCAGAGCGTCCAGCTCATGGTTGACCGCAATGCGCAGCGCCTGGAACGCGCGCCGCGAGGGGTTTTTGTTTTTGCGCCGCTCCGCAGGCGGCATGGCACTGGCCACGATATCGGCCAGCTGAAGCGTTGTTTCAATGGGGGCCGTCTCCCGCGCCTCCACGATCTTGCCCGCGATCTGCCAGGCAAAGGGTTCCTCGCCGTAATCGCGCAGGATGCGGGCCAGCTCTTCCCGGCTCTCGGTGTTCACGAGATCGGCGGCGGTCTCGCCCTCCTGGCTCATCCGCATGTCCAGCGGGGCGTCCGCCCGGTACGAAAAGCCCCGGGCCGCGTCGTCCAGCTGGTGGCTGGAAACGCCCAGGTCCAGCAGCGCGCCATTGATCTTCTCAATGCCCAGCTGCTCCAGAGCTTGTCCGGCATAGCGGAAGTTGATCTGTACCACCGTGGCAGGCAGGCCCGCCAGCCGCGCCCGGGCGGTCTGTACCGCGTCCGGGTCCTGGTCCAGCGAGATGAGCCGCCCGCCCTTTGCGCCGTCCAGCCGGAGGGCGATCTGCCGGGAGTGTCCCGCGCCGCCCGCCGTGCCGTCCAAGTAAGTGCCTGCCGGGTCGATGGCAAGCCCGTCCAGGCACTCGTTCAGCAGCACAGGGATATGCTCAAACGAGGCCGGGTCAAAGGCTTGCGGGTTGGTTTGTGGTTCCACAGGGCCCAGCCTCCTTTCAAATGTCTCAAAATTGGGATGCTGTCAGGCTGGAAGCGTTGGAATTTTGCACCATTCTTCCGCTTCCACTGACACAAGTTTATTGTAACAAATCAAGTCCCCGATTGCAAGGATTTTCCGCTTGCCAAATGTGACAAAAAATGCCCCTGTGAGCCGTCATTTTTGCTCACAGGGGCCGCGGAAGCGAGACACTCCGTTTTCGGGGTCGATTTTGCCCGCCGAATTTCTCTGGTTACAGGGTGGTTTTGCGGGGTGACTGGCGCAGGTTTGCCCGCACGCTCTTGACCTGGGCGGCATTTTCCGCCATGGTCTCCTCGGTGGTCTTGAGCATGTTGTCACAGTAGTCCGTCACGGTCTGGCGGACGGTGCGGGCCTCGGTCTGGGCGGCAGAGACGATCTCGGAAGCGCGCTGCTGCGCCGCTTTTACGATCTCCGCCTCACTGACCAGGATGCGGGCACGCTCCTCCGCCTTTTTCACGATGGCCTGTGCCTGCGCGTTGGCCGATTCAATCAGCTGGGCGCGATCACTGACGATGGACTGGGCCTGCCGCAGCTCCACCGGGAGGTTCGAGCGGATCTCGTCCAGATAGTCCCGAATTTGTTCCACGTCCACAATGCGTTTGCCGCCCGAAAGGGGCATTCCAGCGCTCTCTTCCAGCGCGTCCTCAATGGTATCCAGAAGCTCGTTTACGTTCATTCTTCCACTCCTCCGGTTTCTTCCTCGGCAGCCATGGGTTTGGTGTACTTCCACAGCAGCACCTTGCCGTATTTATACTGCTTTTTGAGGGTCAGGCTGCCCACCTCGGCAGGCAGCACCAGGCCCGTCTCACTTTCGCACAGGACGATGCCGCCGGGTGCCACGCGTTTCTCCACGCCGGGCAGGATCTTTTCCAGCGTACCACCCCGGAACGGCGGGTCCAGCAGAACCAGGTCGAACTGCTCATGGCAGGCCGAGAGGTAGCGGGCCGCCTCGCCGATGTTGACCCGGCTGCGGTCAAACACGCCGCAGTTTTTGCAGTTTTTCATCACGATGTTCACGGCGTCGCGGTTCTCATCCAGAAAAACGCAGCGGGCCGCCCCGCGGGAAAGGGCCTCGATGCCCAGCTGGCCGCTGCCAGCGTACAGGTCCAGCACCCGGGCGCCGGGCAGATCAAATTGGACGATGCTGAACATGGCCTCCTTGACCTGATCGAGGGTGGGGCGGGTCACGTCGGTGCCGGGCAGTGCTTCCAGCCGTCTGCCCCGGGCTTCTCCTGCAATTACGCGCATGTTTGGCCTCCTTTAAAGCTCTTGTTTTCGTAACTTTATATTAAAGTCAAATCCCCGTGCTTTGTCAAGTAGCTGCGTTGCGCTCCGGGCTGTTTTGTGCTAAAATCAGGCCAGAACGCGCCGGAACTTCCGCGCGGCGCACAAAGGAGAGTATTTGTTATGCATGTTCTGCTCATCAACGGCAGTCCCCACGAAAAGGGCTGCACTTACACCGCCCTCAGCCTGGTGGCCGGGGAGCTCAACGCCGCCGGCATCACCACTGAGATCTTGAATGTCGGCACCAAGCCCGTGGGCGGCTGCATCGGCTGCGGCGGCTGTGCCAAGGGCAATGGCTGCGTGTTTGGCGGCGTGGTCAACGAGGCCATCGAGAAAGCCCGGACCGCCGACGCCTTTGTCTTCGGTACCCCGGTGCACTATGCTTCCGCCTCCGGCAACATGACCAGCTTCCTGGACCGTCTGGCCTACGCGGGCGGCAAGTATCTGGCCTATAAGCCCGCCGCCATCTGCGCTTCCGCCCGCCGGGCCGGCACCACCTCCACGCTGGATCAGCTGGTCAAGTACCCGGAGTTCTTCCACATGCCGCTGGTGAACGGCTCCTACTGGCCCATGGTGCACGGCTCCAACTCCGAACAGGTTTTGCAGGATGAAGAGGGCTGCGCCGTGATGAAAGAGCTGGGCCGGAACATGGCCTGGCTGCTCCAGTGCATCGAGGCAGGCAAGGCCGCCGGGATCTCCCACCCGGAGAACCCCCGCCGCCCCATGACCAATTTTATTCGATAATTTTCCCATGAAAGCACCGAAATTGCACTTCGGTGCTTTTTTCGTTCATAACTTTGTGGTAGCATAGGAGGAGAATGTTGATTCACCGAGGGAGAGAACGGCGATGGAACACTACGATTGGAACGACGGCTGGCTGTTTGCCCCCGTCTTTACCCCCGCACTCGTACAGCCGGACCGCGCGGAAGAGCTGACCCCCGTGCGCGTCCCGCACACGGTCAAGCCCCTGCCCTACAACTACTGCAACGAGAACGATTACCAGCGGCTTTCCGGCTACCGGAAAGAGTTTTTTGCGCCCAAGGAGTGGGAGGGCCGCACGGTCCTGCTCACGTTCGGGGCAGTGGCCCACGACGCCACCGTTTTCTGCAACGGGCGGCGGATGTTCCACCACGGCTGCGGCTACACTGCTTTTACGGTCGATCTGACCGCCGCTCTCCGGCTAGGCCAGAAAAACGTGGTGGCCGTCCGGTGCGACAGCCGCGAGGATCTGAACATCCCGCCCTTTGGCGGCCAGCTGGACGGCCTGACCTACGGCGGCATCTACCGCGCCGTCTCGCTGGAGATCAAGGAGCCCGCCTACCTGCGGGATATCTTCATCGAGGCAAAGGCCGAGGGCGATTTCCGCATCTATTCCTCCACCGTGGGCGAGACGGTGGGCTGCACGTTACAGGCCGAGATCCGCAGCCCCTCGGGCAGCCGGGCCCTCTATCAGGGGGAACTCTCCCTCCCTATCGTGGGCACTTTGAACGGCGTCCACCCCTGGAGCCTCGAACACCCCTCCCTCTACACCCTTACCGTCCGGCTCATCCGTCCGGGCACCAACGGCCTGCCGGACCGTGTCCTGGATGAGCGGAGCACCCGGTTTGGCTTCCGCACCCTCCAGTTTGTGGCCGGGGGACTGTACCTCAACGGCCAGCGGGTGGAGCTGCGGGGCCTCAACCGCCACCAGAGCTACGCCTACCAGGGCTATGCCATGCCGGACAGCATCCAGCGGCTGGATGCCCAGCTGCTGAAAAAAGAGCTGGGCTGCAACGCCGTCCGCACCAGCCACTGTCCCCCCAGCCCGGCGTTCCTCGATGCCTGCGACGAGCTGGGCATCCTCGTGTTCACGGAAATGCCCGGCTGGCAGCACCTGGGCGACGACACCTGGAAAGCCCAGGCTTTGCAGAACTGCCGGGAGATGGTCTGCCAGTACCGCAACCACCCCAGTATCTTTTTGTGGGGCGTGCGGGTCAGCGGCAGCGCCGACGACGAGGCGTTTTACAAGCGCACCCATGAGACCGTCCACCGGCTGGACCCCACCCGCCCCACGGCCGGGGCCCGGGGCTTCCACAAGAGCCAGCTGCTGGAGGACGTGTATGCCTACAACGATTACTCCTACCGGGGCCGCGGCTCCGGGTGCGAACCCCGCAGTGCCGTGACGCCGGACCTGCGCCGGGGATATCTCATCAGCGAGTTCGGGGGGCAGCAGTTCCCCGCCAAAGCCTTTGACGACGAGCCCCACCGGCTGGCGCAGGCTCTGCGCTACGCGGCTGTCCTCAACGACAGCATCGCCCAGCAGGGCGTGGCCGGCAGCTTTGGCTGGTGCATGACCGATTACAACACCCACCGGGAGTTTGGCAGCGGCGACCGCGTCAGCTACCACGGCGTGATGGACCTGTTCCGCAACCCGAAGCTCTCCGCCGCCGTCTATGCCAGCCAGAAAACGCCCCGCGCTCCCTCGGACATCGTGCTGGAAGTCTCTTCCGGCATGGCATTGGGCGATCTGCCCGGTGGCATTCCGGTGGCCTGCTGGGTCTTTACCAACGCCGAGAGTGTCCGCCTGTACCGTGACAACGATTTTGTGGCCGAGTTCGCGCCCGACCGCCGGGGCCGGTTTGCCGCCCTCCCGCACCCGCCCATTGAGATCCAGGATTTCGTGGGTTCCCTGCTGGAAAAATACGAGGGGCTGGACCGGGCCGCGGCCCCGCAGGTGGCCGCCATCCTCAACGAGATGCGCCGGGACGCCATGGAGCTCTCGCCCCTGTCCCGGGCCCGGATGCTTTCGCTCCGGCTCAGCGCGCAGGAGCTGCTGCGGATGTATTACAAGTACATCGGCGTTCTGGGCAGCCCCACCAGTGTCTACCGCTTTGAGGCCGTCTGGCATGGCCGGGCCGTCAAGACCGTCATCCGGGAGCCCGTGCAGAGCGTCCGGCTGGAATGCACTGTCCACAACCCCATCCTGACCGACGGCCCCACCTGGGACTGCGCCGCCGTCAGCCTGCGGGCCATCGACCAGAACGGCAACCTCCTGCCCTACTGCAGCGAGGCTGTTCAGCTCAGCGTGGAAGGCCCCGTGGAGATCCTGGGCCCCAGCGTCGTGCCGCTGCGGGGCGGCATGGCGGGCACCTATCTGGCTACCACCGGCGAGGCTGGCCGGGCCGTGCTCCATTGCAAAATGGAGGGTGCTTTGGACACCGAGGCCGTGCTGACCATCCGCTGCCGGGAGGAATCCAGAGCTTAAACCCCGTCCTTTCATGATAGATTTGCAGTCTGTTCAAAATTTTATCATGGTTGCATGGTATCCTAATGGCAAAGAAACAGTTAAGGGCAGCACCGGCTGCCCTCCTTTTTAAGCGTATTTGCAAAGGAATGGATGACGTTTATGAGAGAAAAACTCCGCCAGTTTATGATCGGCCGCTATGGCACCGATGGCCTGAACCAGTTTTTGAGCATTGCCTCGATCGTGATGCTGCTGATTTCCCTGATCACCCGGGTCCGTCTGTTCACTTATGTGGGCATGGTGCTGCTGATCCTGTGCTACTACCGCTCTCTGAGCCGCAACATCTCCAAGCGCACCGAAGAGAACTATAAGTTCTACACCATCAAGGACCGCATTACCGGCAAGACCAACGGCCTGAAAGACCAGTGGGCGAACCGCAAGCTTTACCACTACTACCGCTGCCCCCAGTGCCGCCAGAAGCTGCGGGTGCCCCGGGGCCGGGGCCGCATCCAGATCTCCTGCCCCCGCTGCGGCACCCAGTTCATCAA